>Ga0210397_10000078_pt1 | contig 80732 bp, 76 predicted proteins | sample IncBWH2OmetaG_FD_160126 | JGI IMG/M metagenome (GOLD analysis project Ga0210397, IMG submission 160126) | Forest soil microbial communities from Barre Woods Harvard Forest LTER site, Petersham, Massachusetts, United States - Inc-BW-H-2-O ...
GGTTTCCTGCTCTAACATCGTCGCCTTGAGGCCCGAAATCGTGATTTTCCCTGTAAAATTCCCTGTTTGCAGGGAATTTGGCTGGAGACCGGTGCGATCTGCACTGCGTCGCCAGCCAGCCATTTCGGCAACCTGCCAGGCAGCTTAAGAAACGCGCGAATTTCGTTTCTCCAGCCGCAGAACCCTTAAAATATTATGGTTCTACGTCTATTCAACCTGGGTCGGGGTGGAGAACCTTCGTGGCTGCATCCGCCACGAGGGTCCCCTATTGCGACTCGACGCAAGCGCCAAGGTTTCGCTCTCCGTTTGCGGAGACTCGTACTCTCTAGATTCCGGCACATATTGCTAGGGGCGTTGTTTGTTGGAGTTGGCGCCATGTCCTCGTTTCGACCGCGGGACCTTGCCAGCCGCATGGCGCGCCAAGGGCGCGATGCGTCGGACGGCTTTATCCGGGAAACATTCCTGCTTCCGAAGGAAGAGGCACATGCCAAGGCGAGGGACTTTCTGAAATCTTATCCGACCGCTGCCTATATGAGTGAAGTCGAGCGTTGGCTCGAATTGCCGGATGGCGCCATCGAATTCACCATGCGGTGACTGCGGACCGCTGACTGAAACTATATGATCCGGGCCGCCGGCTGACTGCCAAAGCTCCGCGAGCAAACGGCGATGATGACCGTGGCCGACACTTCTGTGATGTATACAATGGATTGGTGCTTTGCACTCGAGCCGTCATTCCTTGGGCTAGGCTGACCACCAGTTGACCACCGAAATCCCGTGAACAAACAGCGATAAAGGTGGTCAATCACGGACAAACTTCGTTGTTTTTGTTGAACTTTTCGATTGCTACTTACGTTCGGGACGCAGGGGACTGTCCGCTTCTTCTGAGCTTAGGCGGACGATCGGAGACAATATCGCATATCTGACTGGTGTGGGGAAAGGCGGTAGCGCTCTCCCGCTACCATCGGTACAGCCGACATTTCCACGCCTATAAGGCTAGCCAGATAGCCCCGAATGTTGACCTTATATTCGTCCCCCGCCTTTCGGGGATGAACCGTGACACCCTCCACCAACGATCTGAACGTACTAATAAGATCTAAGTCCGGGAAGCCGTTCTTGGTTGTGAGGATTTCGGCCAACGCCTCGATATTCTCCTTGAACCGTCGAACAGCCTGCGGGTGCAATTCGATTACGTTCGTGTCGGATTCCCTTGCCGGTGGTTTGAAGTTTTAGAACCTGACTATTCCGGGAAATTGCTTTGTTTGTCATACCCGTCACTTCGGTGACGGTGGATATCGGATAGGGTCGATCAGGCGGCCAACGACGCTGCCAGCATCTTTACGTATTCGTGAAAATTAGTTGGCACTGCATCGCCGCTAGCGATGGAGTCGTTCAGCGCCTGCGTTTTTAAAAGGAACGCCGGAGTCAACGGGTCGTAAAACCCCCGAAGCTGATTCCAGAATCCCTCGTCGAGATTATTGGCAGTCAACGCGAGATTGTGAAATGTCTGCGCCGCTGACAGGTTGGTGCCGCTCGCAACGAGAGTATTGAATCGTGCGAAGAGGAGTTGTTGTAGTGTAAAATGGCAATCTGTTTTCAACATAGTGTTCCTTGAATTAAGCACGCGAAAAACCCCGGCGTGCTGTCGGGTTTGGAGTCGTTTCAGAATTGAGTGGCGGCCTAGCTATCTTTCTTCGGATACTCGCGGCCTTCGCTTATGGGAAAACGAGGCGGCTTGCCCGATACCTTGAAGAAGACAAGGATTTGCTTGCATGGCTCGCACCGGAAAGTTCGGCCATCAGCCTTCATTGGTTCGTTGCAAGCCGGGCATCGCGGCGTTGTCATTAGCCCGATTCAACGCGAACGGCTGCTAGCGGTCCAATCACACTCAGGTCAGGGCCGAGTCGTCCGGCGAGCTATGAACGCCTGCAATTTGCGGTGTGCGGTCGCGCGAGAAGCCGTTTCGGTTGTCGGACAGTAAACAGATGTTTCTAGACATGAAGGGGATTGTCACTCTCTCGCTTGCATTTCGGCGTTCTGCGCAAGTTTGAGCCATTCGCCAGCAACGTGAAGCCATACTTCCTTATCGAGGGGATTTTTGAACTTCTCGGCTACCTGTCGGGCTTCCTCGGCCCGTTCTCGGTATTGCGTGGCATCTTCAGACATGTGGGTGGCCTTACTGGCTACCCCCCACCTAAACGGCTTCAACTCAAGAAAAATACTAAATTCAAATTTGGAAATTAACTCCAAGATTTAAGGTGAGCCTGTGTTGGGCAGATGCTAGCTTAGGTTGCCCGCTTCCATCGTTACCCCCAATGCCCTGCGGGCAACGGCTCCGATCTAATAGACCGGGGCCGTTTTATTTTCGGGCGCTCGGGAAGGCGAACTATGACGGTGCTGTGGCGGACTCGAATAGAAAAATAATAGCCTCTTTATTTTTTAGAAAGATCAAATCAGGCCACTCCGCGACGAAGGCGGTCACTTGATGCGGTTTCGTTCCCAAGCGTCCTTGATTTCACAGACGACGATTATCAATATGGTCAGCACCACGATAGGAGCGGTCAACGTTGCCAACGTCGTAAGCATTTTTTTGCAGCCCTCCGAGCGACGATGCCCGAAACGTGCAGAGCGAGAGTGTGTTCCAAGGTCGCTGCGAATATTCGCAGGATGGACAGAACGCCAGTAACAAAAAAGGCGATGTTTTTTGAAATGAATGGCGTGGTCGGCTAGATGAAAAAGCCCGTCGTCAAACCATTGGAGCGCGACTGCCCGGAATGTATGGGTGGCGGCTATACGGTTGCGCCACACCCAACGCGGCCCGGAGTCAAGATTTACAGGGAATGCAAAGAATGTCGCGGCAAGGGACGTGTTGCGGCTAGCTGAAGGTCAATAATGAAGAGGCCGCCCACTGAGGCGGCCTTACTTTTTACTTTTATCAAATGGGCGTTTGTAGAGAACCAGTAGCATGCCGGGACCAAAGAGCAGGAATCCCAAAACACTGATGATGGCCAATAGCGTGAAAAAGCCGGGCTCAGTGTGGTAGCTGATCGCTCTGCTTACGGAGCGGCCGCCATAAATGATGCCCTCCGAATACCACGTATAAAGGTTGAAGCTTGAATAGCAGAACAATAAGGGACCGCCGATTTTTGCCCTGAACGTCATCCTCTCACCCCATCGCGTCATCGCGATGATTCTAATTAGGACACTGCCGGATTCAAACTAGGACACTCGGGGTCAAATACGGACAGTACCCCCCGCCGAATAGGAACGGACCAAGAAAACGGCAACCTTCCATGAACGCCAATGCCACGTCCGCGTCTACGGTAACGCCGATTGCTGCCAAGTCCCCAAGTCAATTGTGGCCGGAATTACAATGGGTTGGATTCGGCTGTTTTGACCAACACGCTCTCCCGCTACCAAGTCTGCCCCCTCGGGCGGACGATGCTGCGCGCAAAGCGCATGGAAATCGCCGATCGACGCCGAGCCATCAGAACGAGCCTCGCCCTCAAAACTCGCAATAACATCGAGTCGACGCTGCGCGCTCATACCTTGATATGATCGGCCTCCGCCGAGGGTTGTATGGCCCGGCGTGTCCCTGGCTTTCAGGATGGTGTTCGAAAATGCGGTGGTCGAGGGTGCCCATCGTCGGCGAAGCGTTCGAACTCATGCAACGCAAGGGGCGAGTGATCCAATGTTGCACACAGTTTCATATGTCCTACTGAATGGTGTCGGCGGCGCTGTCCTGACCTATGTGGGAGCACGCATCGCGACTGGCGTGTTCTTTGTGTTTTCAGGCTATCACAAACTTACCAATGCGAACCGCCGGGCTGTCTTCGTCGCCACGCTGCAGGCCTCCGACATTCCGTTTATTCCGTTCATGCAGTGGTTTGTCCCTGGCGTTGAGTTCCTCGGCGGCCTTGGGGTTGCTTTCGGCTTTCTCACGCCCCTTGCAGCTCTTGGCCTTGCGACGATCTGTCTCGTCGCGGCCTGCACGGATGGGATGCCCCGCGTCAGGGCGTCAGGTGCAATCGACAAGGTCGACGTGATCGACGACGTTCTCTATCTGCCAGAGGTACTCTACATGGTGCTGCTGGCGTTGTTCGTCGCCAATGGCGCGGGACCGTTCAGCCTGGACGCTATCCTGAGCCGCTATCTTTGACGGCTTGATCGGCACGCAGCTCTGCGGGCCTCATCAGTAAAATTGCCAATCCGCCACTCATACGTTGGTATGAGCAGCTTCCTCTAACGGTTGGGTGGAAAAATGTGCAAATGCCTCCATGTTCAATCAGCGGGTGTGATCGGTGGGGAAGAAAGCTGGCATGACCAATCGGGGACCTCTTGGTCTCGTCGTGCCGGTCGGCGTCGCAAGGAAACGCCATCTCGGCCCGCGCCGATCGTGCGCGTTGGTCAACCTGAAATGATCTTCAACAGGTAACGCGTCGGCGATGATTCAGAAATTCGCCACCTGGCGGTAAAATGAGCCTCTCTACTTCTTATGCGTTTTCCGACGACGATGGTGCCTTCCTGTCGAGAGCCACGGTCGGTTCTCGGGAGTTGCGCCTTTGCCTTACGTTGATCGCGATTTCGGCTGTCGTCTTTGTCATCTGCGTCCCGTACGTGCGCGAGCCTCTGCAGGCTTCGCCGGCTTTCGTCGCCGTATATAACGCCGTGTCGACACTGAATGATTTCACGACCGCCATCATTCTCTTCGGCCAGTTCAGTATCCTGCGCTCACGCGCGTTGCTGCTGTTGGCGAGCGGGTATCTGTTTGCCTCGCTGATCTGCTTCGTTCAGCTGTTGACGTTCCCTGGCATGTTCTCGGATGCCGGCCTGCTCGGAGCGGGATCTCAGACCGCGTTATGGCTCTGTGTATTCTGGCATGGCGGCTTTCCGCTCGTCGTAATCTTTTACGCGCTGCTTCATAACAGCGGCCGCGAGATTGTGGCGCCGCCTCGCATCGCGATTGCGTCGGCGACGGTTGTTGTCATAGGCACCGTTGTCGCATGCTGGTTCGCTGCGACCTGGGGCACCGAGAATACGCGCTTGCTGCCGCCGCTCCTCGATGAAACCGGCTTCACGCCCTGGCAACGGGTCGTCAATCTGACTGACGTCGTCCTCGTCCTGGGGGCGTTCATCCTGCTGTCGAGGCACACTCGGTACAGCCTGTTGAATCTATGGCTTATGGTCGTGATGGGCTACTGGTTCTGCGACATCACGCTGAGCTCCTACTTGAACGGCACTCGTTATGATCTCGGCTTTTACGCGGGGCGAATCTATGGCGCATTGGCTGCGGGTTTCGTGCTCGCGGTGCTGGTACTGGAAAATTCACGCCTATATCGCCGTCTCGCTGTCGCCGCCAGCCACTTGAGGGAGCGCGCCACGGAGCTACTGCGGGCGAACGAAACGCTGCAGGGCGAGATCGCCCATCGCAAGCGGGCGGAAGAGGGATTGCGCGAGGCGCAAGCGGAGCTTGCACGGGTCAGCCGCATGACCGCCATGGGAGAACTGACCTCCTCATTGGCGGATGAAGTCAATCATCCGCTTGGCGCCATGATGATAAATGCCGAGACTTGTTTGCGCTGGCTTTCCCATGAGGTCCCAAATGTCGAGAGGGCTCGTACGATCGCAAGCATGATCGTGAAGGACGGAACGCGGGCCGCGGAGACGATCGCCCGTGTGCAGCATCTTTTCGACAAGGGCACGCCGCTGCGCGAGCCGGTTGACGTCAATGACGTTATTCGAGAGATGGTTGTCCTCCTGCGCGGTGAGGCTGCGCGATGTGCCGTATCGATCCGCACGGAGTTGATGGAAAATCTTTCGCAGGTCGCAGGAGATCGCGCGCAACTGAAGCAGGTTCTGATGAACCTCATGATCAACGGCATCGAGGCCATGGACGACGGGGAGGGGATACGCGAGCTGACCATCAAGTCGGAACGGGCCGAAGACGGGCAGATCACGGTGTCCGTCAGCGATACCGGAGTTGGATTGCCGCCGCTGGCGGTAAACCAGATTTTCAATGCGTTCTTCACCACCAAGCCTCAGGGTATCGGCATGGGTCTGTCGATAAGCCGCTCGATCATTGAAGAGCATGGAGGCCACCTCTGGGCCACCAATAATTTGTCGCGCGGCGCAAACTTTCACCTCAGTCTCCCGATCGAAGGCGAGCCGAACTATTGACGGTAGACCGTGGCGCGTAAGCGAAGGAGCTAGTAGCGGCTCGTAGTACCTGCGTATGGGAAAAGCCAGGCCGGCGTTGAATCGAGAGGCGCGGTTCGTCGCGTTACGCTTTGTAGACGCTGAGTCGGAGCCAGCGGCCCGATGGAGTCGGACTGGCTTCGGTGATTATTTTAGAATGCCTGAGAGATATCGACGGCGAATGTTTATTTACGGCCGCTGGTGTCGTGGTCTTCAGTCAAGGTCATAACCAACCCCGTCAGCGTTGCCCCGATACCGAAGGTCGTTGCGCATGTGCCCACGAACGACAATAGGGCGGCAGCCGGAGCTGGACTGCGATTGATGAAGGTCGCGATCTCCGAGGCGGCAATATGAGTTACGACGAACGCAAAAGCGAGGCCAACCGCAACGCCCATCGCCCCATGACCAGCCGCCTCCAGCAGCAGTGAAGGCTTGATCAATGCCGGCCACTTCTTCTGACGCATGTCATCACCTCCGATATGTCCGTGGACGCGCTGGCCTGACCCGCGCGATTTTATGGTCGGGGATGTCTACCGGCGCTGATGCCTGGCACGCCATTTTGCGCCGGGGCCGCGCACGTAACACAATTCTCGACGGTAGCTGTCGCGCACGTCCTTGATCAGGTTGCGAACGACGTCGGCAAGATCCGTGGCTAGTTCTGCCATCTTGCGCGCGAAACCCGACAATCCAGTTGAATCAACGCTTCTCATCGGTGAACTCCTTAAGGCCGATCTTAAACCCACCACACACTAGCGCCCGACAATCCCGCAAAACCATCAGATAGAGGATGTAGTCGGCATATGCTTTGGTTTATTCGGCCGAACAATTTAACCGCGACGCGTCCCGCAGGCTGAAATCCTTGGCCGCTTGGCTATTGCAGGGCGGCGGCCGGGGATAACTACCGGCAGTTTCGCGACGGCACTTGGCGCCTCGCCATGGTCCCGGTGATTTTGCTGCTGCATTGACGTTGCAGGTTATCGAGCGTGTCGTCCTCAACCGATTTTCACGGCTGCTGCGTAGTCCTGTGGACGTTCGATTTCCCAACCGTCACGAAAATCGCGGCATAGCGGTCGAAGAACCGTTGAATCAGACGAATTCACTCACACGCTGGGAAAGAGGTTAATCGCCTCACGCCGCCACGCCGCCCGTCAGAATTGATACCGCAGACCGATGCCAGGGTCGTAAGTGGAGGCCTTGTTGGGCCCACCGACGATCGTGCCGCCGGCTGGCGTTCCGTTCGCTTGCAGGAACCCGCTTGCAAGGCCGTTCTGCGCCTGCGACCATGTGCCGGGCGAAGCGCCAATCGACGACCAGCGAGACAACATCCAGGCTGCCGGAGCACTGCGTCGCCCTCGCGTCGGTACAACCCGCGTTGGCACCAGTGGCGTAGCTGTTCTGCCATTCGTGGTAATATGCACCGAAGATATCGAGAGCCGGCGTGATCGCGTATTTGACGCCGACCCACGCCGTCTGCTGAACCTTGTCGTTGGTGAAGTTGGTGTTGTTCACGATACCGGCAATAAATCCGCCGGTCACGAACGCACCGGGATTCAGCGGATTGTTCGGGTTGGCGAAGTTGATGTATTCGTAACCACCGAACAGCTTCCAGGGCCCGATCGTGTATCTCGCGCCGACGCTGAAGACCGTATTGTCGGACACGGTCGCCGAGACAAAGCCGTTGCCTGGGGCGAAGCCAATCGCATTGAGCATCGCCAGCTGCGTTGCCGACAGGATGCCCGCGGAAACGGCGTCATAGATCTTGCCCCCGAGGAAATCCATCGAAAGGCCCATATAGTCGAAGCCAATGCTGCCCTGGAAAGCATTGCCGGTGGAGCTGTTGCCGCCGCTACGGAGCTGGGTTTCGATCGCGAAACGTACCGGTCCGACATTCACCCGATATTCGTAAGAGTTGTCGAAGACGCGATCCTCGGTATCACCGCCACCGCCGTTCCCTCCCAGATAGGCGAACAGCGACCAGGCGTTTGCGCCGGCCAGCGGATCGTAATTGGCGAGGAGGTCCGAACTCAGTGCGCTTTGACGACCCATGGTGAAGGTACCGTAGGTCGGCGAGCTGATCCCGAAATAGGCGGCAGCACTGAACATCTGCCCATCCTTCGACGAGTCGCCAAACGAGTTCTGAGCCAGGACGTTCGTCGCCAACCCGTTGTTCTGGGTGATGGACCCGATGCCGTTCGAAATCAAACCGTTATTCACGTTGAACAGAGTCTGCAGGTTGAACACGGCGTAGAGATCGTCCGCGATTTCCTGCTTGCCACGCAGACCGATGTAGGAATTGCTCATCTGGTTGGGTCCGGCGCCGAAATAAGGACCGGCCGAGTTCTTCGAAATGATTGGATTGTCCGGCGAGGTGGCGAGAGCGCTGAGCGCAGCGCCGTGCTGGACATATATCAGCCCCATGTCGAAGTCGCCGTAGACGCAGATACCCTTGATGCAGAGGCCGTCATCTTCGGACGACTTGGCCTTGACCGCTGCCTTGTAGGGCAGGTCGGCGGCCATCGCGTCCACCGGATTTATGACCACCGGCCTCGAGGCTTCGAGCGCCTTCTGACGCCTCTCCAGATCGGCGAGACGTTTGGTCATCTGCTCTCGCAATTGCTTCGCCTGAGCCTGGATATCAGTCAGCTCATCGGCATGGCCGGCGACCGTAAGGAAAAAAATCGTCGTCGCGGAAATGAAAGTCCTCTTCACGCAAGCCTCCCCAAAAAAATGCGGGCACCTCCACAACGCGATTTTGCGTGGATGCCTCACGACGAACGCACGTAAAGAAGAAATAAACCCCATCCTCGAATGCCGGCGGCACCGCGCCCAGCTCCTTGAGCATCACCCAAGGCGGCTAAAAAAAATCATGATCGATGCTTGATTTTGCGCCAATCCGTCATGGGTCTTACCGTCACATACGTTGGTATGACCGCTGTCTGCGCCGGGGATACCTTCGTTTAGTAATAATGCGGACTCCGCCGTGCTAGGCACTTGGTCGACGTCGCAGGGTTGCTACCAGGCGTGAACCTTTCGCCCGCATGAGGTGCATTTCCTCGCCGCCTTCGGAGTCGGGATCGAAACGAGAGGTTCTCCTGGAGAGACCGTCAGGGAGTGGGGTTCCAATGTCGACCGAAACGATCCAGCGTAGTGACGAGCCAGATTCAAACGATGCATCTGCGGCAGCCAAGACCGCCGACGTCAAATCGCAGAGAGACTCTGCATCGGAACCGGTCGCGCAGCGGCTTGCATGGCGGCGAAGGTTGCTGATTGGCGCGGGTGTTTTGGCTGTCGTGGCCGTTCTGGTGTTCGGCGTTCCCTGGGTACGGTTCGCGCTCAGCACGGTCTCGACCGATGATGCCTTCGTCAACGGCCACGTGACATCAGTCGCTCCGCGTGTGCACGGCCAGGTCTCCCGGGTTCTCGTGGACGACAACAACCGCGTGCACAGGGGGGACGTACTTGTCGAATTGGACAAGGAGCCATTTCAGGACGCGGTCGCTGTGAAAAAGGCCGCCGTAGATACTGCCGAGGCGGATCTCCAGGCGGCGAAGGCCACGGTGCGCGGCATCGAAGCGCAGGCCAGAAGCCGTCACTGGCAATTGCAACAAGCTTTTGAAAATGTCGAAAACCAGATAGCGCTGCTGCACGCCCGGGTGGCCGCACTCAAGAAAGCAAAAGCCACCCTCGTACTCGCGCAGCAGGAGTTCGAGCGCACCTCGAAGCTGGTCGTGTCGGACACAGCGAGCCGCGAGCTCCTCGATCAACGTCAGGCGTCGTTGTCGACCGCCGGAGCGGGTGTTGTTCAGTCGTTGGCGGACGCGAACCAGATCCGCGTCTCTTTGGGGCTGGAGGCGCTGCCCGAAAACAGCGAGAATCTCGACCAGGTTCCACCCCATCTCGATCAAACGTTTTCCGCGGTCCTGGGCGCTCAGGCGCAGCTGATTCAGACCGCGGCCGAACTCGGCGTTCTGCTGTCCTACAACCAGTCTCCGAAGCAGATGCTCGAAGACTTCGAAAAGCTCGATCCCAAAGGCGACATCAACCGTACATTCGATCGGCTGGCGGCGGAAGCGCCGACGGTCAAGCAGGCCGAGGCCAAGCTCGAAGCGACCAAACGTGATCTCGCTATCGCCGAACTCGATCTTCGCTATTGCGATGTCGTTTCGGATATCGATGGTGTCGTCACGCGCCGAAATGTAAATCCGGGCAATGACGTTCAGGTCGGGCAGAGCCTGATGGCGATCCGCTCGCTCAGCGAGATCTGGGTCGATGCCAACTTCAAGGAGACGCAACTGCGTGACTTGAGGATCGGTCAGGCTGCCGATCTCTATGTCGACATGTACGGCGACAAGCAGGTGTTCAAGGGCCGGATCAGCGGGTTTACCATCGGGACCGGATCGACGCTCGCGTTGCTGCCGCCGCAGAATGCCACCGGCAACTTCATCAAGATCGTCCAGCGGCTGCCGGTCCGCATCGAGCTTGAGGATTACGATCCGGACAAGAAACCGCTATTCATCGGCACATCGGTCGTTCCGTACGTCTATATCAACAAACCTCCCACCGGCCCCGATGCCGGAAAGTTCCTTCAGAGCACCATGCAGCCGTCGTCGGCCGCCGCTCCGGCCACGAGCGCGCCAGGCGCCGGCAAATGACAGAACTTGCACTCTCACACGCAGGTCCACGGGCGCATGTGAACCCGTGGCTTGTCGCCGCCATCGTCATCATACCGACCTTCATGGAGGTACTTGACACGACCATTGCGTTGGTCGCGCTGCGATACATCGCCGGCGGCCTTTCGGCCACGGTCGACGACGGCGAATGGGTCATCACGAGCTACCTTGCCGCCAATGCGATCATCCTGCCCATTACCGGCTGGCTGTCGGCTCGCCTCGGGCGCCGCAACTACTTCCTGCTGTCGATCGCTGTCTTCACCCTTGCGTCCGGTGCATGTGGAATGGCCACCAGCCTCGGTCAGCTCATTGTATTTCGCGTCATACAGGGCTTGGCGGGCGGTGGTCTTCAGCCTTCCAGCCAGGGCGTGCTGCTGGACGCCTTCCCGGTCGAGAAACAGGGCACTGCGATGACGCTGTTTGGTCTGGCCGCGCTTTTAGCGCCGGTCGTCGGCCCGACGCTGGGCGGATACATAACTGATAGCTATTCGTGGCGGTGGGTTTTCTTCATCAACCTCCCGGTCGGTCTTATCGCGTTTGGTGCGTGTTATGCGCTGCTCCACGATCCGGATTATCTCGTCAAGGAGCGCATCGAGCTGAAGAAGAAGCCGTTGCATTTTGACGGTCTTGGCCTGTCACTCCTGGTGATCGTGATGGTCTCCTGGGAGGTGGTGCTCAGCAAGGGACAAGAGTGGGACTGGCTGAGCGATCCATTCTGGCGTGTGCAGACGCTGGTGATTTTCTTTGTTGTGGGCCTGATCTCGCTGATCTTTTGGGAGTCACGCCACCCCAGCCCCGTGGTCAATTTCCGCCCCCTAAAGGAACGAAATTTTGCCGCGTGCTGCATTATCATCTTTGGCGCTTTCGCGGTTCTCTACGCCGCCAGCACTTCATTGCCCGCGCTGCTTCAGTCTCTGTTCGGCTATGATGCTCTCAGCGCGGGACTGGTGATGTCGCCGGCTGGGTTCGGCGCGCTTGTGGCGATGCCGTTTGTCGGCCGCGCGCTTGGCAAGGGGGCCGATGCCCGGTGGTTGCTCGCCGCTGGCCTGCTGATCATGGCGATCGCAAACTATTGGATGTCGCAAATGAACCTCGACATTAGCCCCGGCCAGGTCGTCTGGCCTCGGGTGATGCTGGTGTTCGGACTCTCGATGTGCTTTGCGCCTGCGAATGTCGCGGCCTACCTCTATATTCCACCGGCGCTGCGCGGAGCAGCCGTCGGTTTGCTAAGTCTGCTGCGCAACGAAGGGGGCAGTGTCGGCACCTCAATGGCACAGACCTTCCAGGAGCGCCGCGAGCAATTTCACGTCCTGCGGCTGGGCGAGTTCCTCGATTCCTTCAACGCCAATGTCGCTTCCTTCCTCGATCAGGCACGGACGCTTTTCCTGCAGCAGAGCGGCGATTCCTCCGCGGCGCAGCAGGCGGCCTTGCAGTCGCTCGAGAACTTGCGGCAACAGCAGGCATCGTCGCTTGCTTATTTCGATGTTTTTCTATTGCTGGCTGTGGCCACGCTGGCGCCACTGGCCGCGGTGCTGCTGATGAAGCGCTCGGTCGCCGAGAAGGGAGCCCGGATCGGTGGTGAATGAAGCCTGCCCACTCGCGTATTTTCAGGTTCTGAGATCCTGAAACCTCGCCAGAACCAACCGCTGCACGACGGCAAAGACCATTGCCGCTGAAACCCCGAACATCAGCGCGCCGTTCGTGGCCTCCAGCGGTCCGAGCAGACGCCACGCAGGGGTCAGAAGCAGATCGCCGTAGCCCAATGTCGTGTAGTTGACCGCCGAATAGTAGAACGCCGTGCCGAGTTCCCGAAACTCGCCAAAAAGGACGAGAAGGACGGCCCACAAACCGATCTCACCCAGATGTGCGGCGAACGCGACTGAAATCACCAGTGTGACGGTCGTGAAATCATTGAAGGCGTCCGTGCTGAGACGCCCGCGTCTTTTCTCGTAACGGAAGAGATTTACCGTGGTGGCGAAAGCGAGCACATGAACGACAATCGTGCACTCGACGGCGATGACGCCAACGACCAGCGGAAGCAGGATTGCGAATTGATGATCTTGTATCATCTGTTTCCCGCAAGTATCCCGGCCTATTGTTAATCACACCCGTTGAACTTGAGATTGGACGCTCAGCCGTCCGCCCCGCATCGGGCCCCGGCCACTACAACAGAACAACTCCGCTTCGGTTGACACCGAAGCGGGGTCGTCGCCAGTTATCTGTCGTTAGAGCTGCCGGCCTTCAGTCGTAGAACGCCGGCAGCAGTTTCAGCATGTCTTCTTGGGCCTTGTCATGATTGATGAACATCTTGGCGTTATAGGTTCCGAGTATTCCCCTGACCTTCTCCATCGAGGCGATGGATGCTGCCTTGTCTGTATTCAGGGAAGGCACGATGTCCTTCTCGAAATTTCTTTCGGAATGAGCGACGTCACCAGACAAAACGATAAAGCCCGAATTCTTCAGATGAACCAGCAGGGATTGGCTGCCCGGAGTGTGTCCGGGTGTCGAAATCAACGTGATACTGCCGTCGCCAAACAGGTCGGTATCGCCGTCGATGAGTTGCAGGTCTTTTGGTGCGCCCATAAGTTTGCGGGCAAGCGCCTTCAATTGATTGACGTTATCGTTCGTCCCGTCCGGAGAGTAGATCCAGCTGTGCTCGGCTCGCTGCATCACTATTTTTGAATCCGGGAACAAGGCGACGTTGCCGATGTGATCGCCATGGGTGTGGGACACGACGACATAGTTGATATCGGCAACCTTGAGTCCGACGTCTGCGAGTTGGCTCGTTATCGTCTTGTCCAGGTGGTAGACGATCAGTTTAGGCAGGGTCGACCACCCCTTGGGGTCGTTCAGGGCGGATTGAGGAACACCGGTATCCCAGAGCACCCAATTTTTCCCAGCCTTTATCAGCCAGCAAGTTGATGAGAATTCGATGCTCTTTCCGACGTTTTCGCCGGGGGTCCACACCGACTCGTCGTTGGCAAGGGAGTGGCCGCAATCCACCCGATAGAGCTTTTCGGCGAAACCAGCCGTCGACGGGTCTGGCAGTTTTGACTCAGCGGTCGCGGCCCCCGCGCCAACTGCCGAGAGCGAACATGCGACCAGAATTGATATGATTACGGTTCTCGAATGCTTGATCATCACTCACCCTCTGTTCAGAAGCGCAAACTGCTCGTGGCGCAATCTCACAACGGCACCAAAGCCTTTGAAGCCTTCTAACAAAGGGAAGCAGCAAAGATATCAGACCTGAGGGTCTGCTCTCTAATACCTCTAGATTAGTGGCGGGACGCGCCCGATCCATCGCCGCTCATACCCAGATATGACAACTCGATCCCTAGGTTCGATGGCAGGCCGCGCGACAGGCTGGCACAACGACCGACGTGGATAGCTACGGGCGCCATTCACGTCGTTCCAGCGGATTCAAAGGGAGTTGAAGTGATGGTGATACGGAAGACGGCAGTCCTCATTATGATTGTTGCATCGGCTATCGGGCTGGCTGCTGCGGCCGAAGAGGCTCAACAAGGTCCACTCAAGCGGGCGACGCTACAGACCGGCGCGTTCCCACCCGGCTACGAGACGGTGATGATCATTGCTCAAATGGAGCCAGGTAAATGCTCCGGCTGGCACACTCATCCAGGGCTTGAAAGTACATATTTCCTGGAGGGAGAGGTTCTCATACATTTCGCCGGTAAGCCGGACCTCGTTGTCAAAGCCGGGCAACCCGTCCTGATCGAAGCCGGACTTCCGCATAACGATTGCAATGTCAGCGGCAAGCCGTTCAAGGCTCTGGCTCACTACATTATCGAAAAAGGTAAGCCGCTGGCGTCACCGGTTCCGGCTCCGGAGAGCCACTAGGCCGCTATCAGCGAAACGGTGCTGGGAAGGGTGCTCACCGCTGTTAGCGGCGCGGCCCTCAATCGTCTGTGACCAACCGTCAGCCCGAAATTGTCAAGCGCGTGGTCTTGCCGTCCAAAGTGGTTATATTCCTCTTACCGTGGCGGTTGGAGGCCACGGGAGTTTACCCAGAGGTCAAGATGCGACGCTGCTTCGGCAGTCCTGACTTTCTTTAGTAGAGCTTCCTTTTGGTGGCCGGCAGGCAGGAGGGCCGCCTGATCGCGAACTTTCTCCGCCCATAACTCGATCCGTTCACGCATTGAGAGGGTTTGTTTGAAACGTCGTCGCTTTCTCATGTGATGCTCCGAACTGTTTTACCTAACTCCCTGTACGAATAGTCTGTGGTGCCACTGAAGATCACCGCTGCGAAGCGCCGACCAGTTCGACAAGATGCGCACGCGAGGGGCCGGGGCTAAACGGATCAGCGAAATATTGAGTTTCGTTGGCGACCAGCCCGTCCTGGAATTCCATGATGCTCACGACGTAAGATGGGGTGCCGTCGTAACTGAGGATAAATTCGGAGACCCAGAGATCTCCGTTGCCGATGATTCGCCGAACCGTAAAACGCTTCTTGTTTGGCTGGACGAACCGGCTCTCTTGAATGTTTTTCCGGCCGCGGATTCGCTCGCCCGATTGCGGATAATTAAGCACCGCATCCTCGCGGTAGATTTCATGCTCGACGTCGAAATCGTTCGCGTCCGAAGCAGCCCAATGGCGCTCCAGCGCCGCCCGCACGATTCGCTCATCCATCTCGCCCTCCCGGTCAGGCTGCCGGCCAATGGTCCTCAGGACCACCGGATACTTGATACTTGGTAGCGATCCGCCAGCCAGTCTAGGGCGTTGATGCCGATCGCTCCAGTCGCCCCTGGGTGGTGTCTCCTCATACCTTGATATGATCGCCTTCTGCCGACGGTTGTATGGTCCATCACATCAGTGAGCCCCACGATGCGTTCCATCGAGGAACGAAGGTGTGCAAGCTACCCTCCTTACCGTGTCGGGCTTTGGTTCGTTTTTTCACGTGCCGCGCGTAGCCAAATTGGAAGTTCAACAGAAGTGAGGGCTTTCGATGCGGCTGCACTTTTCGCCATTCGACGGCTGGATGCGCAGCGGCTTTCGCGAGAGTTCGGCGGCGACGGAGCTGGTAATGGTGGGGGCGACGGGAAGGGTCGAGAGGGATTCTCCGGGGATCCGCCCGCTGCGCGCCGGGGATAGTGCCGTGCCGCAGGATGTTACCCGCGCGGATCAGTCGCGCGCTCTGAAGCAGGATCCGACGTTTGTAGACGAGGCGTCCGCGGGAATGACCGGGTCCACGATGGAGACGCCGCTCGACAGGGTTGCTGACATCCCCGCAGTCGAGGACGTCAAAGCCGCACCGCCGCGAAGAACAATGAGAGAGCGGCTGCGGCGCCCCTTGCTTCTGGCGGTGCCGATCGCGCTGGCTGTGTTCGGCATCGCCGGGTATCTCGCCGAGGAGCCGTATGTTTCGACCAACGACGCGTTTGTCCGCGCGGCGAAAGTGACCCTCAACGCCCGGGTTTCCGGTCAGGCGGTTGAAGTCGCCGTCCGCGATAACGAGCGGGTCCGGCAGGGCCAGGTGCTGTTCCGAATCGACCCGGAGCCTTACCAGATTGCGGTTGATCAGACGGAGGCGCGGCTCCTGAGCGCACGCCTTCAAATCGATGGGCTCAAAGCAACCTACCGCCAACAACAGGCCGAATTGCAGTCGGCCAAGGATTCGGGTGCCTTTGACGAGCGCGAGTATGAGCGCAAGAAAGCGCTGGTCGCTTCGGATTTTACGCCACGAGAGGTCTATGACCAGACCGAGACAAATCTCAAGGTCGCTCGCCAACGCATTGCATCGATTGAACAGCAGATCAGCAACACGATAGTGGCGTTGAACGGCGATCCCGATATCGACATCAGTCGTCATCCGACGGTTCGCGCTGCCAAGGCGCAGCTCGACCGTGCCCGGCTCGACCTTTCTTATGCGACGGTGACGGCGCCTGACGATGGCGTCGTGGCAAAGGTCGATGACCTGCAGGTTGGCAACTTCGTCAATCCTGGCGCCGCCGTGTTCTCGCTGCTATCGAGCCGGCGAATCTGGGTCGAGGCGAACTTCCGCGAAACCGGGCTGACCCACATGCGTCCAGGTCAGGAGGCGACGATCAGCGTCGATGCCTATCCGGATCGCCCGTTCAGAGCGCACATCGTCAGCATGAGTCCCGGTACCGGTTCGGATTTCTCGGTTCTGCCGCCGGAGAATGCGACCGGGAATTGGGTCAAGGTCGTCCAGCGTCTGCCAGTGCGTCTTGAGTTCGATGATATCGATCCGGATCGGCCGCTATTTTCAGGCATCAGCGTGACTGCGCGGGTCGACACCGGCTATCGCCGCACCTGGCGTGATCTGTTCAAGCCCGCGCCCGCGACGGTTGCCAAATGAGGGCGGCTATCCCATTGGCCGCTGTTGGCAGCAGCCATGGTGTGATCTTGGTGGCGGCCCTGATGACGACCTATATGCAGGCCGTCAACATCTCGATCCCGAATGCAGCGCTGCCGCATATCCAGGGGACACTGTCGATGGCCGACGACGAGGCCGGGTGGGTGTTTTCCTCTTATATCGCGGCGAGTGCCGCGGTCGCGCCGATGTCGAACTGGCTCGCGGGGCGATATGGCCGGAAAACAGTTTATCAGGTTTCTCTCGCTGTCTTCGCGCTCGGGCTCATACTCAACACGCTCGCGACCACTTCGATCCAGTTCGTACTCGCCCGGATCGTTCAAGGAGCTGCGGGTGGCCCGCTTGGCCCTCTATCGCTGGCGATCCTGCTCGATGTGTCGCCGCCTGCGCGCCATGCGCGGTTCAGCCTGGCATGGACGGTGTGCTTCCTGCTCGGCATTAGCAGCGGGCCGAGCATCGGCGGTTGGTTCAGCGAGTATCACGGCTGGCCTTCGATCTTCTATCTCAGCCTGCCGATGGCGGGCTTCGCCTTCCTGGCGGTGGAGCTTCTGCTTTGCGAGAAAAGGGGAGAACGGAACCAGCCCTTCGACTTTTTCGGGCTGGCGACGTTTTCTCTCGGCATGATCGGCCTGCAAATGCTGCTCGATCGCGGCGAGCGCCTGGAATGGTTTGCCTCAAGGGAAATCTGGGTCGACGCGATCGCCTCGGTCCTGGGATTCTATCTTTTCATCGTGCACGTCCTGACGACCAAAGTGCATTTCCTTCGCTCGGCATTGTTTAAGGATCGCAACCTCGTGCTGTCGACGATGGTGTCTTTCGTCGTCGGCTTCGTCCTGCTGCCGACCTTGGCTTTGACTTCGCCGATGTTGGAGGGGTTGCTCAATTATCCCGTGGACACCACCGGCTACATGACCATCCCGCGTGGTGCGGCGCTCGTCGGCTCCGTGGTGCTGATGAGCTTCGTTCCGGCACAGGTCGACTACCGGCCGTTCCTGATCGGTGGAATGGCGATGGTCGTCTATGCCAATTGGCTGATGCTTGGCTATTCACCGCTGATGGATTGGCAGACGGTGGCCGAGGCCGGTCTGCTTCAGGGGGTGGGTCTCGGCATGTTGATTCCGGCGGTCGCCAGGGCTGCGTTCGGTACGCTCGATCCGAAGCTCCGCCCGGATGGCAGCACGCTCCTGAATTTGGCGCGCCTCTATGGCAGCACGATCGGCATCGCGGTGGTCCAGATCTTCTTCTACAACAATACGCAGGCCATGCACCTCGCGCTTGCCAAGGACCTCACGCCCTACCGCGCCGCTGCCCATGTCGCGGGTTCGATCGCTAAACCGGGCCTTGCCGCGCTCAACGGCATGGTCACGCAGCAGGCGGCTATCGTAGCGGTCATCGACCAGTTCAAGATATTGATGTTCGCCATGCTGATGGTGAGTCCGGTTGTGCTTTTTCTCCGCAAGCCGCGGCCGGCTAATTAATGCGAGCAGAGCGACGCCCTTGAGGGCGCATCATCGTGGCGGACTGGATGTTGTGGAGCCAGCAAAGTCAAACAAAGGAAGTATGAGCATGACGACATCCGATACGCTTCGCTATACGAGGATTCACCTTTCCCACGGATCTGGCGAGCTCCCCGCTGCCGGATTTGGCACGCTCATTCCCGATCCTCTCGCAACCAGGCAGGCGACCCAGAAAGCACTGGAGGTGGGATTTCGGCATCTCGACTGTGCGGAACGTTATCGCAACGAAGAAGCGGTGGGGGAGGCGATTCAAAACGCGTTCAAGGCGGGTACGCTTCGGCGGAAGGATTTGTTCGTCACCACGAAACTATGGAACTCGAATCATCGTCCAGAGCGGGTCAAACCCGCCTTCGACGGGAGCCGCCGGCGACTGCAACTCGACGATATCGATTGCTACTTGATCCATACTCCCTTTGCCTTTCAACCCGGCGAGGAGCAGGACCCGAGGGACGAGCACGGCCGGGTGATCTATGACAGCGGGGTTACGTTGGTCGACACATGGCGGGCGCTGGAGCGCCTGGTAGACGACGGCCACTGCAAGTCGATCGGCTTGTCGGACATCACGCTGGAGAAACTGCGAGAGGTCGTTGCTGCAGCGCGAATCAAACCCGCCGTTGTGCAGGTTGAATCGCACCCGTATCTCCCTGAATGGGAGCTGCTCGAGTTTTGTCGCAAGCATGGGATTGTCGTGCAGGCATTTGCGGCATTGGGGCATGCCATGGAGCCTAGTGTATTGAAAGATCCCGTGATCACCGCGATCGCAGAGCGCGTGCACAAGACACCGGCTCAAGTTGCGCTCGCCTGGGCTGTACAGCGCGGCACGGCTTTCCTGACCACCTCGATCAAGCCTCAGCGCATTCAAGAGAGCTTTGATATTTCGACCCTGCCGGAAGACGCGATGCAGGAGATTCGGCAGCGCATCAAGACAAACATCAGGTTCAATTCAGTAGTGGAAACCGGCGTGCCCGGATTTATTCCGCGGGCTTCCTGAACGGAATTTGGTGGCGCGGCGGAAGTCACCTTCCTCCGCGTCCGCTCCTAATCCTGTTCGCCGAGAGTTTGAAGATAGGTTTTTCCGTACGGATAAAAGGATTCCTTGCGGCCCTGTTGCCAGGCCGCCTTGAGTTCGGGCGTCGTGATGTCCCAGTCTGGTCGACATTTCCTGCTGACGGCACGCAGATCCTGGCGGAGTTCTTCCATCGTGGGTCGCCCGAAGAACCAGTAACCGTCGTAGATCTTATGAACGACAAGACCAGGCTCCAGCACAATCACGTGCGGGATCATGGGATTGTTGACGGGGTCGGTGTATTCGGCGATGTCGAGGTCTTTCTGAACGATGCGCCGAGGATCGCAGAGAAACGGCCAGTGCGCGCCTATTCCGCTGCGATTTTCGTTGGTCTGGGTGATGTTGTCGGTGCTGATCGTGACCAGCCGGCAATAGCCGACCTCCATCTCGCGATGGAGTTGCAGCAACCCTTCGGCTTGACGGCGATCCTTTGGACAAAACGCGCCACGGCTGAGCACGAGCACCATCGGCTGTTGTGCTTGCAGCTCGGAGAGTTTCCGATGCTTCGCGGTATGGTCGCTCAGTTCATAGTCGGGGAAAACAGCTCCAGGCACGATGTCGGATCGCATCAGAACTCCTCCATGGTTAGATGCGGCGGCCTTGCGGCCGTCACAAGTCAATCACGACATCCCCCTCGGGGTGTGCGCAGCAAATCAGCACATTGCCATCGGCGGGTGCTTCCAACGGATCGGGTCGATAGCCGGTCGTCCCTGCCACGAGTCCGGTCTCGCAGGTATGGCAGACACCGGTTCGACATGACCAGCGCACCGGCACGTCACACGCCTCGGCAAGTTCGAGCAAGCTCTGGAATGATGGCGACCAGTGGACGTTGAGGCCGGTGCGCGCAAAAGAAACCATTGGCCCCGAGCCGGGAGGTCCTGCCGGCAAATGCGGCGATGGGTGCGGTGAAGAGGCGATGCCTGGCGTTCGGGATGGACCCGCGCCGAACATCTCGGTGTGGATGCGGTCCGGTGTGATGCCAGACGCAGCTAGGCCGTCCGTCAGATCGCCCATGAAAGCCGATGGTCCGCAGATATAAAAATCGGCGTCGCGGGGTAAATCAAGTTCCTGGAGGACCCGCTTGTTCAGGTGTCCGGCCGCGTTGAAATCTATGTTCGGCCGGTCCTGCGGATCGGGCGAGCTATAGCAGATGTAGCTGTGGTAGTTGGCCAAGGCTTCGAGCAGCTCGCGCGCCTCGCTTGCAAAGGGATGTTCGCGGCCGTTGCGGGCGCCATATAGCCACCAGATTTCCCTCGTTGATGCTTCGGCCTTCAAAGCATGGAGCATGGCAAGCACCGGCGTCACTCCGATTCCGGCACTCAGCAAAACAACAGGAGTGTCGCCTGGCCGCAGCGTGAAGCTGCCGCGTGCCGCGCTTACGTCGATAGCATCACCAACTTGCAGTTCGTCGTTGAGGTAAGTGCTGGCCGCGCCATGGTCTTCCCGCTTGATGCTCACCCGATAATAATTGGTGCCAGCCTCCCCCGACAGCGAGTAGCTGCGCATCAGCGCCGGCGCCGATGGCGCTGCGAACCGCAGCACGACAAACTGTCCTGGAAGACCAGCGGCGATGGATTGTCCGTCCGCGGGATCGAGCAGAAGGGAAGTCACGTTGCCGCTCTCGCGGACTTTACGCGATACCCGAAATGGGCGGAATCCGCGCCATGCCGGGGGCGGGCTGTTCGTTCCGGTGAGACCGGCGTTTCCCGCGGTGACGCCGTCCCTGTGCTCCTCTGTGAGCAGCGCTTCAAAGGAGTGACGCCAGCCGACGCCGAGCGCCGGGATACGTAGCGCACGCTCCAGCCGATCGCGGGGATGACCCGGCAAGTAGAGGAGCGCATTGATCTCGAAGACACTCATGCGCTCGGGCCCACATGCGACCCGTGTGATTTCGTCGCCCGCTTCGACCTCCCCTTCGTCCAGCACACGAAAATAGAAGCCGGGCCTTCCGTGCTTCACCAGCAGCGCGGGCATATCCGGCTCGTTCATACGGATGCCCACCCGGTAACAGGTGACACGCGGTTGCGTCACCTCGAACAAGGCACCGCCGATCCGGTAGCGGTCTCCGATGCACACCTCCGCATCCGGCAGGCCATCGACGGTGAAATTCTCACCAAACTGGCCATAGGCGAAATCGTTTCGTCCCAACTGGTTCTGCCAATACCGGTAGGAATCCATCTGATAGACAAATACCGCGCGGCGTTCGCCGCCATGACCTGCCAGGTCGCCTTGTCCGTCGCCTTCTATGTTGAGTCGGCGCACCATGCGCCGGCCCTCAACCGGTGTCTTCCAAATTGCGGTATGGACCGTCCTGCCTTGCCAAGTCACATCGCGCGGCAGGCCGACATTCACCGAAAGCAAGCGTCCCATTGCAATTCCCATCGGCTCACGTTGTTACCGTGCTGACGTCACACACACCTTTCCATTCGACCTTCGGAAGAGGCAGGTAACATCAATGTATGAGTGGTCCGCCCGTTATTCCACGTTTAGGCCCGCGTCGATTTTGACGCGGTTTTCGCAGACTTGCTCTCATATCTTTGAAGCCGATAATCGTGTACATGGGACGGTGTAGGGTGATCGAGCCGCGCCGCTCACGAGGACAATGCTCGCCGGCCAAAAGCTGCGCGGATTTGGCTGCCGAGGGAATGGAATGAGCCATCGAATTCTCATTTTTTACGGCTCCTATCGTTCCGACCGGATGGGCATCCGTCTTGCTGAATTCGTGGTCGAGCGATTCCGGCGCCGCGGCGAGGCCGTGGAATTGATCGACGCCAAGGCGGTCAATCTTCCGATGCTTGACCGGATGTACAAAGAATATCCGCCGGGAGAAGCTCCCGAGCCGCTTGAGCGGTTGGCGGGCAAAATTCGCGATGCGGATGGCTTCGTATTCATCACCGGCGAATATAATTGGGGTGTCCAGCCCGGACTCAAAAACCTGACGGATCATTTCCTGGAGGAATGGTTCTGGCGCCCGGCCGCGATCGCAAGCTATTCGGCAGGACGTTTGTCCGGAGCACGGGCCTCGACCGCTTGGCACGGCACACTCTCCGAGATGGGAATGGTGGTGGTTTCAAGCACGATCGCTGTTGGTCCCATTGGACAGACCCTCGCGGCCGATGGCGCGCCGATGGGCGAAGGCGGCAAAGCCCTCGAGGGGGCTTTCCCGCGCTTCGCCGACGATCTGATGTGGTGGGTAGAGGCTGCAAAGATGCAACGGCAACGCAAGCCGCCGCCGTATTGATCGTGTGCCGTTGCGAGCAGCCCCATCCGCATTCTTCCGTGATTTGCGTGCGCTCATTGCCGGCAGGTGAAAGGAAAACCGGGCTCCGCCGAGCTTCGAGTTGTTTTCCGCCTGAATCTGGCCGCCATGCGCTTCAATAATCGAACGCGAGATCGGCAAGCCCATTCCCATTCCCGCCTCTCTCGTTGTGAAGAAGCTGTCGAAAAGCCTTGGAAGAGTTGCGGGATCAACTCCCGGGCCGCTGTCTTCGACGGCACAGCACACCGTCTCGGGGTCCGACAGCATGGTTCGAACCAGGATGCTGCGGTCAGTGGATTCGGCCATCGCCTGCATCGCATTGTTGGCCAGATTAACGATGACCTGCTGAAGCTGGGTACGGTCACCGACAATTTGCGGAAGGTCCGCCGCCAGATCGAGAGAAACCGAGATACCTCTCGATTGAAAATCCTGTTTCAGGAAGAGCATCGATTCTTCAATGATGTCTTCGAGCGATAGCTGAATCAATAGGACCTTTCGCCCGGCAACTACTGCACGTATTCGGTCGATGATTTCGGACGCTCGACGCGCGTCCGCGACCATGTTCTTCGTGAGTTCCTGAACCTTGTCGAAATCCGGCACCGGCCGTGCCAGCCAACGCAAGCCCGTTTCACCGCTTGTTACGATCGACGCAAGCGGCTGATTGATTTCGTGAGCGATCGACGCTGCAAGTTCCCCCATCGTCATGACGCGTGTCAGATGAGCGAGCTCCGACTGCGTATTACGCAGATCTTCTTGCGCTTGCTTCCAGTCGTGCATGTCCACAACCGTGCCGTGCCACTTCAGAACGCGCCCCTGCTCATCGAGCAACGGGAGCGCGTTCGTCACGCACCAGCGATAGGTGCGATCGGGAGCGTGTATGGTGCGAACCTCGACCCGGTATGGCGCTCCGGTCGCGACACAGGATTGCCAGGCCTTGGCCGCGTTACCGGTATCGTCCGGGTGAAGAAGTTTGGTCCAACCGTCGCCTTTGATGTCGTTAGCCGAGACGCCGGTATAATGGAGCAGTCGGGCATTGCAGTAATCGATTGCCCCATCCGCAGTAGCGCTCCAAAGCATTTCCGGAATGGTTTCGGTCATCTGGCGCAGGTCGAGTTCGCTGTCGCGGAGTTTCTGTTCTGCCTGCTTGCGGTCCTCGATGTCGGTGTTTGTCCCGTACCATGCCTCGACGGCCCCGGTTTTGGAATGAGCGGGCTCTGCGCGCAACAGGAACCAGCGATATATACCGTCGAAGCGGCGCATGCGGGCCTCGGCTTCGCCCGGCCTCCCCGACGCGAGGGCCTTTCCCCATGTATCGCGCAATCCGGGCAAGTCGTCGGGATGAATCGTCACCAACCATTGCCAGCCAAGCGCTTGGTCCAATGTCATGCCGGTGTAGTCGAGCCAGCGTTTGTTGAGATATTCGGTGAAGCCGTCGGCGCGACTCCGCCAGATCTGCAACGGAATCGAGTCGAGCGCTCGCAGTTCTCGGTTCGTATGGGGCACCGGCATTTGCCTTCCCTTTCACGTATTCTCGGAACTTTGACTTGTTAACTTGCACTCATTCATTCACTCACCCGCCTGGGTCCTTCCTCAGTCCAGCGCGTCACAGAGAGCTTTGACGGCCTGCGCTATCGCCCCTCTCGCGGCTGGCGTGTCTGCGATCGCATTCAGCATGACGAAGTCGTGAATAGTCCCAAGGTAGCGTGTACAGGTTACGCGCACATTTGCTTCACAGAGCTTTCGCGCATAGGCTTCGCCTTCGTCGCGAAGCACGTCGCTTTCTGCCGTGATGACGAGAGCGTCGGGCAGCCCCCGCAATTGATCGACTGATGCGTTAAGCGGTGCTGCGGTGATCACTTCGCGGTCTGCCTCGTTTGGTGCGTACTCGGCCCAATAGCGCTCCATGGCCCGTTTCGTCAGCCAGGGACCTGTTTCGAAAGTCCGATAGGATGCCGTTTCGAAATTTGCGCTGGTCACGGGATAGAAAAGAACCTGAAAACGCAGTCTCGGGCCTCCGCGTTCCTTGCAGAGTAACGTTATAGCCGCGGCGATATTGGCGCCGCTGCCATCGCCGACGACGGCGATACGAGATCCATCGACGCCGAGAGAATCGCAATTGTCGGCGATATACTTCGTGGCAGCGTATGCCTCCTCGATAGCGATTGGAAAACGGCTCTCGGGAGTGCGGCTGAATTCGACGATGACCACCGTCGCGCGAACACCAACAGCGAGCTCGCGAGCGAGACGATCATGGGTGGTGGCGTCGCCCAAAGCCCATCCCCCACCGTGGAGGAATATGACGGCGGGTAGGGGATTGTGATATTCCTTGGGCCGCACCAGATGCAGACGAACGAAGCCCTCCGGGCTGATCGGGGCCATAATCCGCTCGGCAAGTGTGATGGGTTTGCCTGTCGGCCTTGCTTGCATGGCGACCAGAGCGGCGCGCGCGGCAGTTATCGTGAGACCGCTTGTTTGCGAGCTGCATGCCGTCAGTCCGTCCACGAATTCCCGAGTCGCGGGTTCGAGCGGCGGATCAGATGTCTGCGAGGGGAGGGGCTCGATCATTCGGCCGTCCGGTTGTTCTTTGGCGCATGGGCATTCTGCACCCACGGGCGGCCGTCCCGGTGTCAATCGTTGTGAATTTTTATGGATTCGTGAGACTAAGTGCCCGGGCGGATTAACAATTTTCGTTCTCAGCCCCCTTGCGGCACGTGGCTTGATGGCAGGAGAGAGGGAAACAAGCCCTCAGCGGAGGGTGCGTTTTTCGATGGGGTAGCGTTTGGAGACGGACGCCGGAATTGCTTGAAAGGCTGCCGTTCTAGGCCGCAGCGACGCCGTACCGGGCCATTTCTGCTTTGCGGACCGTTTCTTCCGCCCGCTCCGGGCAGTCCTCTTCCCGTAGAGGCTTCAGCTCGATCTCCTTCGGAATCGGCCGGCATGCGGCGTCCATGGTCAGCTTGCCATATTTGAGTTTCCGCCACGTTGTCGTGTGGATCACCTCTCCTTCATGCGCATGGCACGAGCGGGGATTGGCGCCCCAACGTTCGGCAGCCGCCGCAATCAGCATCATTCGAGCCGTCGCACCGGCCTCACCCAGCAACCTCAGGGCACCGCGAACCGCTTCCGAATTTCCGGTCGCCTGCACGTCCAACGTCTCGTTGGCGGCGAAGCCTTCTTTCGGCAGCGGATGTTCGACATAAACATGGTTCACCGGGACCTTCAGCCGCTCGGCGATCAACATGAAAGCCGAGGTGTAGATATCCTGTCGCGTTCTCAGGTGCGGCATGGCCAGAAAAACCTCGCCATCGCCATCGATGCGTATGGACGCGTTCCTGGCGTAACTTTCGGCGAGACCGGCGTTGACCTTGCCCAATGGCAACCTCAGACTTAGCACCATGTCGCCGCCGACGGCGGCGCTACTCATCAGGTTGCTGCGTTGGAAGAGAGGGTGGTCGAGCCCCTGGGGGCGATGGTGGATCATGATCGGCCGCCGATACATACGTCACTCGCCAAATCATGGCCGAACGTTTTTCTCGGACCATCCGACATTGGGAAGGTTCCGGTCATATCAATGTATGAGTGTCGCCGACCGCTGTTTTCCGCGGTCCCTCACTCAGGATAAAGCGTCTATCAGAGCCTTCGCCGCCTTCAGATCGGCGGTTTGAAAGCCTTCCTTGAACCGGTTATAGACCGATACGAGCGCTTCCCGGGTCTCGATAATCTCTCCTCGCGTTTGGCGCAGGCGCGCGAGACTCATGGCTGCGCGTAGCTCCCACGAAAGTACGCTCTGCTTTCGCGCCCAATCGAGTGATTGGCAAAAGTTGTCCTCGGCCGCATCAGTGGCGGAAGGGCCACTTTGCAGGCGGAATATTTCTCCCTTTACTCGCAGGAACTCCGCCATGTGCCAGCGCTCGTCGTCTTGCTCACACCGTCCGATTGCCTCCTGGATGACAGAGAGACCTCCAGATATGTCGCCAGTTGCCGCCAACGCTTCCGCGAGATAGGCATAAGTCCCTCCATATCTCATATGATGTTGCGGCAACTTGTTCATGGCTGAGCGAAGAATCCTCAAGCCAGGCTGGTAGTCTTCGCGCGCTATCAAGAGCATGCCCTCGAAGCAGTTGCCCCAGGTCTTCCAAAGATCGAGGGTGTGCCTGTCGGTGTGCTCGATCAGCAATCTGATAAAAGATTCCGCATCTGAAAAATCGCCTCTCCAAAGGGAGATTGGGCAGGCTGCCTGTGCCAGCCCCAAAGCGAGCGACATCGCGTGATTGGTTAACTGTGCTTCGGTCATCAGTTCTCGGACGCGAGCCATGGCCGTGTCCGGATGTCCCAAGGCCCAAAGGATTCGCGCCAGTATTGTTTTTGCGACAATGGTCTGGTCGAACTGGAAGCGAACGATATGTGCTTGCTTTGCCAGGTCGCTATAGCCGTTAAGCATTGAATCGATGTGTTGGCGCCCACGGATATGATCGCCGAGATAAAAGTGGGAAAGACCCACAAGACGATCTCCCAAAAGCGCATCCGCCGGATCCGTTGAGTTTGCTGCCAACCGGCGCAATTGCTCGGCAAGCGCCAGAGCCGGCCCAAATTCTCCGGTATTGAAGCGGATTTGGAATAGTCCCCAAAGTGCTCTCAGCTGATAGTCCGTGTCGTCTAGTTCTTTGGCGTATTTCAGGGCGGTTTCCCACGCTGTATTCGCCTTGGGGCCCGGGCCATCAGTGTAGATCAGCGTGGCGCCAAGCGCGGTAAAAAGCATCATGTCGCGACGTAAATCCGGCGCGGTCCCGGATTCGATGCATGACAAAGCTTGCTCGACATATTTCCGGCATTCCGCGTTCGACGACAGATGGGTCCAAAGGGGGATCGTCGCTGTTGTAAGCGCGAGGGCAACGTTCGTGTCACCGGTCGGCGAAAACGCCCAGTTCAACGCCGCGCGAATGTCTTCGACAAGCGGTGTCATCTTGGTCAGATATTCCGGAGTGGGCGATTTTTCCTTACCCATACTGGCGTTACCGAGAAAATTCAGGCAGTAATCGGTGTGACGCCGCGCGATCTGCTCAGGCTCTCCGCTCTCGGTCAGTTTTTTGATGGCATAAGCACGCGTCGTGTCGAGCAGGCGATAGGTCCCGTCGATGCCTCTCATGTCGACACTGACGAGAGATTTCGAAGCGAGTTCGTCCACGATATCGAGTACATCGCCCGAACCGATATCCTTGTCGGCGACGACCGTGCTAGCCGCTTCCAATGAAAAGTTGCCGGGAAAAACCGAAAGGCGCCGCAACGTCGCTCGTTCGCGTTCAGGAAGCGTCTCGTAGCTCCAGTCAAGCGTCGCTTCGAGGGTTTGATGCCTTGGTAGGGCGGTACGTTTGCCGCGCGTCAGGAGTTTAAAGCGATCCTTCAAAAAGCTGGCAACGCCCGTGACCCCGAGAGTGCCGACCCGCCCAGCTGCGAGCTCGATTGCAAGCGCAATCCCATCAAGTTGTCGGCAGATGTCCACGACCATGAGCGTGTTGTCGTCGGTCAATGCGAAAATGCCGACGCTGGATGCGGCACGCTCAACGAATAGTTCGACAGCAGGAAATTCGAGGGCCTCTTCGGCGCTCAGTCGATCAGTAGGGGACGGGATGGTGAGAGGAGACAGACGATAAATAGTCTCACCTTCTGCGCGAAGCGGTTCACGGCTCGTGGCCAGAATATGAAGACCGAGGGTTCCCGTAAGCAGCGTCTCAACCAGAATCGCCGCAGCCTCGATAAATCTCTCGCAGCTATCCAATATCAGCAAAACGTGCTTGTTGCGGAGATGGGCGGTAAGTTCCGCCATGATATCCTTTGACGTGATGTGTAGTTCAAGCATGGACGCAAATTTGGCCGGGACAGTCGTGGGATCGATAAGAGAAGCCAAATCAATGAAACAGATTCCATCGATGTAAAGCGCGGTCCTCTGTTCCGCCACCGCCAGTGCCACGGTAGTTTTCCCGATTCCACCGGGGCCAACGATGGTGGTGAATCGGCTACGCGTGAGCCGCCCCGCAATCTCGTTGATGCTCTCCGCTCGACCGATCACCTTGGTCAGCCGTGTGGGTATGTGGCTAGGAGGCCGCGGAATGCGCTCATCAGCCAGGAGTGTGTCGTGCTCTTTCGAACGCGACACCGATGAGACGAAGCAATAGCCTCTCCCGGCTATCGTCGCAATGTAGCGAACTCCCGCCTCGCCGTCGCGCAACGCCTTTCGAATGATGGCAATTTGTGTCCTGAGGTTGCCCTCGTCGACAGACACGCTGGGCCATGCGTAACTGATCAATTCGTCTTTAGTGACGACTTCCCCGGCGTTTTCGACCAGCGCGATCAAGATGTCGAGCGCTCGTCCCCCAATCGGCACTGGTTTGCCGCCATCGAGAAGAAGCTGCTGTGACGGCAACAATCGAAACGGGCCAAATGATGCCTCGCGATCGGCCTGGTTGCTTGCATTCGATAGCTGTCTGGATGGCAAGACCAGGCTCCGATGTCGCGTAATAGGTCGAGGTCAGAGCGATAGATATAGCTTAAACATTGTGCCGGTCGTCAAAGCGGCACCACGAGATAGACCTGCATTCGAATTCGTCTTTCCGGATTTGCGAGACGCCAGTAATTGCATGTCTCATAATTCCGGCAGAAGGGTTCCCGAGCCACCGAGCTCCTTCGGAAAATCCTTATACTTTGGCAGCCCATCCTTCATCGGGAGCACGGTCTCCTGATAATGCACATGGACACCGGGTATGAACGGCAGGGTTGGAAGCAAAGCTGCGTAAACGTCCACCAGCTTCAACGCAAAAATGTCTGTGGGAAGACTTCCACCACAAATGGTGCACCACTTGCGTTCGACGTGAGGTGTCTTGCGATAGCCGCCGACCTTATCGGCACCCTTTGTGATCCTCACTTTTTCCGGGCGCCAAAGGCTGAAGGCATTTACCGGAGCGGCTCCCCATTCGCGACACGAACTACAGTGGCAATAGCCCATGACGTCGGGCTCTCCCGTCACAGTAAATTCGACCGCACCGCAAAAACACTTACCGACGTGGGTTGAATCGTCGTCCATGACACGCTCCGTCAGAGCTTCGGCCGCTATCCTATCGCCCCGACCTTTACGCACAAGACCAATTATTTGTCATAAATTGTAGTGACTTAGCCAAGGTTGATTACGTTGGGGAATGCACCTTCTGTCGATATCCACTGTAGTCTTCAACTCCCGACAAATATCCAGATGAGTAAAAGCCGTTTAAATTGCAGCGATGCCAATCAATCGGTCACAGTCGGAATGCACAATCTTTCCAGCGCTGAACAACACATCGAATAGCCGTGTCTACCTACACCAACGTATGGGAGTGCCAAAACTTTCATTTGGATGAAAGGTGAGGTAGGCGCATTATTCTGTGGCATGTTGTTGCGGAGGCGTTACCGCAAACGCGACGGATGCGGCTTGAAGCGTTGACTTGAAGGACAAGAGGGTGACCATGAGTTGCACCGCTTCATTGCAGCCGTCTCGACGCGCGTTGCTTGGCTCAGCTGCCGCATTTTTCTTTGTCGGAATAACCTTGGCACGCGCGCGTACGCTTGCCGGCGGTCTGCCGTGGGAAGCAGGGACGGCGACGCCTCCCGTTGTGGTTCGTCCGGGTCCGTGGATGTTTTTCACTGCGGACGAAGCCGCAGTGATCGAAGCTGCGGTCGATCGGCTGATCCCTCCAGACAACCGCGGGCCCGGTGGCAAAGACGCCGGATGCGCCGTCTTCATCGACCGGCAACTTGCGGGCCCATATGGCCGGGCCGAAGGTCTTTACACGCGGCCGCCCTTCATGCCCGGCGCGGCGACGCAGGGCTATCAGCTTCCTGACTCTCCGGCGGCGCGCTATCGCGCGGGCTTGAAAGCGCTGGCCGATTACATCAAGAGCAATTTCGCCGGAAAATCCTTTCGCGATCTCGCGCCCGGCGATCAGGACACCGTGCTCAAGGGGCTGGAGTCGGGTTCGATCGTCCTGAAGGACGTCAAGAGCGCAGAGTTTTTCGCGCTGCTGCTTGCCAACACGCAGGAGGGTTTCTTTGCCGATCCGATCTACGGCGGCAATCGCGACATGGCGAGTTGGAGACTGATCGGCTTTCCAGGTGCGCGTTACGATTATCGCGACTGGGTTGAACGTCACAATGAAGCGTATCCGTTGCCTCCCGTCAGCATCATGGGTCGCTCCGACTGGACAGTGAAGGATTAACGATGGCCCGCAAACTCCCAGCCAAGGATGTCGTGATCATCGGCCTCGGATGGACCGGCGCGATCCTCGCCTATGAACTTGCAAAAAGCGGACTGAATGTCGTTGCGATCGAGCGCGGCCCCTGGCGCGACACGGCGACGGATTTTCCGCCCGCCTATGCGCAGGACGAGCTTCGCTACGCGGTCCGGCTGGATCTGTTTTTGCGTCCTGAACAGCAGACGCTGACCTTTCGCAACAATGCGCGCCAGACGGCAATGCCAATCCGCAGCTTCTCCGGTTTCCTGCCGGGCAACGGCGTCGGTGGCGCCGGGATACACTGGAACGGACAGACTTGGCGCTTCCTGCCGACGGACTTCCAGCTGCGCAGCCATCTCGAAGGACGTTACGGCAAGGACGCTCTGCCGGCCGATATGACCATCCAGGACTGGCCCGTCACCTATGATGAGCTGGAGCCTTATTACGACCGGTTTGAAAAGCTTTGTGGCACTTCCGGCAAGGCCGGCAATATTCGCGGACAAAAGCAGGCGGGCGGCAATCCGTTCGAAGGCTGGCGTTCGTCGGAATATCCGACGCCGCCACTGAAGCAAGGATTGGGAGCGACGCTGTTTGCCGAAGCGGCGCGCAAGACCGGTCATTCCCCGTTTCCGCAGCCGGCCTCCAATCTCAGCGAAGCCTATGTCAATCCGCTCGGCGTGAAACTGGGACAGTGCACCTATTGCGGTTTCTGCGAGCGGTTCGGCTGCGGCAATTATGCCAAAGCAAGCCCGCAGACCTGCGTGCTGCCGGCGCTGTTGCGGTTTCCCAATTTCAGCGCGCAAACCGAATCCGAGGTCACGAAGATCAATCTGGACTCGACCGGCAAGCGCGCCACCGGCGTGACCTATGTCGACACGTCCGGCCAGGAGTGGGAACAACCAGCCGATATCGTGCTGATGTGCGCGTTTTCATTTTTCAACGTTCAGCTGATGCTGCTGTCGGGCATCGGCAAACCCTACGATCCGCAAACCGGAGAGGGCGTCGTCGGGCGCAACTACGCCTATCAGACCACCTCCAGCGTGAACGTGATCCTGAAGGACAAGATCCTCAATCCGTTCATCGCCACCGGCGCCCACGGCATGATCATCGACGATTATAATGGCGACAATTTCGACCACACCGGGCTCGGCTTCGTCGGTGGCGGGTATATGGGGTTCGGACAGACCGGCGCGCGGCCGATCCAGACCCGGCCGGTGCCGAAGGGCACGCCTAAATGGGGCGCGGAGTGGAAGAAAGCGACGGCGGAAACCTATCAGCGCGCCTGCAGCCTCGCGACCCATGCCAGTTCCTACAGCTACAAGGATTGCTATCTCGATCGCGATCCGACTTACAAGGATCGGTTCGGCCGTCCGCTATTACGGATGACGTTCGATTTTCACGACAACGAATTGAAGATGTCGGCTTACCTGACCGATCGCCTCGCGGAGATTGCGAAAGCAATGGACCCCGTTGAGATGACGGCAAGCCCGCGCAAGGGTCCCTACGACAGTACGATCTATCAGACCACCCACAATACCGGTGGCACGGTGATGGGCGCTGATCCCGCGACCAGCGTCCTCAATCGGTATTGTCAGAGTTGGGACGTGCATAATGTTTTTGTGCCCGGCGGCGCGTCGGTGTTTCCGCAAAATCACGGTTACAACCCGACCGACACCGTGGGCGCACTCGCGTACTGGGCGGCCGACGCGATCCGGACACGCTATCTGAAAAATCCCGGCCCGTTGGTTTAGGAGGAAATGATGCGCCGTCCTCTCACCACCGCCGTTGTGTTTGCTGGCCTGACGGGCGCGGCATTTGCCCAGGACACCCAGAGTTTCGATCGCATCGAACGTGGCCGCTATCTTGCGGTGCTCGGCGATTGCGCCGGCTGTCATACCGCGCCGGGCGGAGCGCCGTTCGCCGGCGGCCTGGCGCTACAGACGCCGTTTGGCACGCTGGTCGCGCCGAACATCACGCCTGATCCCGACACCGGGATCGGCAATATGACCAATGACGATTTTCTCGCGACGATGCACGAGGGCCGAGGTCATAACGGCAAGCGGCTTTATCCCGCGATGCCGTATCCGGCTTACACAAAAATGACCGATGACGACGTGCTGGCGATGCGTGCCTATTTTGCGACAATAGCGCCGGTCAAAAACCACGTCGTGTCCAACCAGCTGCCGTTCCCGCTGAACATTCGGCTCGCGATGGCGTTCTGGAACGGACTCAATTTTACCTCGGGCCGCTATCAACCCAATCCGCAAAAGTCCGCGGCCTGGAATCGCGGCGCCTATATCGTCGAGGGGCCAGCGCATTGCGGCACTTGCCACACGCCGAAGACGCTTCTCGGCGGTGACAAGAACAATGTCGCCCTGACCGGGGCTACACTTCAGGGGTGGTTTGCGCCCGATATCACCAACGATATGCGCAAGGGTATTGGCGGATGGTCTACCGACGACCTTGTGCAATACCTCAAGACTGGCACCAACAAGTGGACGCTGGCCTCCGGGCCGATGGCCGAGGCCGTGTTGCACTCCACGTCACAGATGAACGATGAAGATATCCTGGCCATTGCGACTTATTTGAAGGACAGCGGCGAGGGCGTCGCGAACGCCAAACCGGCGGCGGTTGCGGCCAGCACCAGCGTGATGCGCGCGGGCGCGGCGATCTACAAGGACAGTTGTGCCGCCTGCCACAGGGATTCAGGCGAAGGTGATGCCCATCTCTTTCCGCGGTTGGCCGGTAGTGCGCTGGTGCAATCGGACGATCCAACCACTCTCGCTCGAGTCGTGCTGCACGGGACGCGCGCGGTGGCAACGGCCGGCGCACCAACAGGCCCTGCGATGCCGGCTTTCGATTGGCGGCTCGATGATGCGCAGGTGGCTGCTGTTCTGACTTACATCCGCAACAACTGGGGCAACGCAGCGGATGCCGTCTCGGCAACCGCAGTGGCGAACCAGCGCGCCTCGCTGGCCAAGGCTCCCTAACAAGGCTCCCTGAGCCCGCGCGCCCGGCGTCGCTCCTTATATCAAAGCTAAAAACGCTCCTGCGCGGCGACGTCGGTCCTCGCTTGAGTGAGCGCGATGCCTCGGCGACGTGCCGCGTCGGCTAATTGGTCGCACTTATACATTGATATGACCGGCATCTTCCGAACGTTGAGTGTTTCCGAACAGAAACATAATCCAGTGTTCGTTGCGTTCCGTCGGAACGATTACCGGCAAACCCGGCCAAGTGAAAACCCACGCAGCAGGAGTATTGATTCATGTTCGTTCGATTCAGCCTGACGATTGCCTTGGCAAGTCTCTCGAGTGGCGCTGCGCTGGCGCAAGGCGGAAAGATTACCGACCCGCAGATCGCGCATATCGCCTACACCGCCGACGTGATCGATATTACCGCGGCGAAGCAGGCGCTTGCAAAAACCAGCAACAAGGACGTGAAGGCGTTCGCGGAGGACATGGTGCGAGACCACGAGGCCGTGAACAAGTTGGCGTTGGATTTGGTGAAGAAGCTCAACGTTACGCCCGAAGACAACGACACCAGCAAGACTCTATCGAAGAACGCCGCCGCGAAGCTTGCGGAGCTCGACAAGCTCAGCGGCGCGGCCTTCGACAAGGCCTATGTCGCGAACGAGGTCGCTTATCATCAGGCGGTCGACGGCGCGCTTGAGACGCAGTTGATCCCTTCCGCAAGCAACGCGGAGCTGAAAAGCCTGCTGCAGACGGGCCTGAAGATCTTTAAGGGCCACGAGCAGCATGCCGAACATATTGCTGCAATGGTGAAGTAAAGGAGCCGGCCGTGAAGTTCAGGCGCATCCTTTCACTCGCCGCGGCACTGGCTTTCGGCGAGTCCGGCTCCGCATTTGCGGAGACCGTTCAAATCACGATGGAAAATCTGGTGATCGCACCGGCGGCGTCCTCGGCGAAGGTCGGTGACACCATCGAATGGGTCAACAAGGACGTCTTTGACCACACCGCAACGGCAGGCAACGGCGACTGGGACGTGCCGTTGCCCGGAAAGAAGACCGGGACTTTAGTTTTAAAGAAAGCCGGGACCGTCGATTATTACTGCCGCTTTCATCCCAATATGAAGGCGACCCTCACAATTGCGCCGTGAGATCTGGCGCCGTCCCTCGCATAGAACCCGCCACTGCGGCGACCGCTCGGGCCTCCCGGGGGAGCCCGATCGACGTCCAGTTGGGCGGTGTTGCTACTGACGTCGTGGCCTGCTTCGTCGCCTACCTTTGCGTTGGCACGGCTCTGTAAGCAGAGAGGGCGCTCGTCGAGAGCGCCTCTCCAACTCTGTCCGTCGGAAATCGTTGACCTGTTCGCTCTATGAAGCCCGAGCGGTGACCGCCGGTTGGGCCTTTTGTTTCACTGCTGCCATCAGCGCCTTCGCGGCCGGGCCCGACGAATGCGGGTTCTGTCCTGTGATCAGCAGGCCGCCGCTGACGACGTGAGATGTCCAGTTGGCCGTCTTCGAGAAGATCGCGCCCAGTTTCAGCATCTCGTCTTCCACGAGAAACGGCACCACCTTGGTGAGGCCGACCGCTTCTTCCTCGCCGTTGGTAAAGCCGGTGACTTCCTTGCCCCGCACCAGGAGCTTGCCGTCCGGCGCCTTGACGTGACGGAGCGCCCCGGTGGAATGACAGACAATACCGATCGGCTTGCCGGCCGCGATAAAGGATTCGATCAGCTTGATGGAGTTTTTGTCTTCGGCCAGGTCCCACATCGGGCCGTGGCCGCCGGGATAGAAGACGGTGTCGAAGTCTTCCTGCCTCACGCTATCAAGGCGAAGGGTCTTGTCGAGCTGGGCTTCCGCGGCCGCGTCCTTTTCGAAGCGAACGGTGAGATCGGTGCGGAAGTCGGGTTCGTTGCTCTTGGGGTCGAGCGGCGGGCGTCCGCCCTTTGGCGAGGCGAGCGTAATTTCAACGCCGGCATCCTTGGGACGTGATAACCATCAGCACCTTCATGACTGTCTCCTTTGTTCGCGAGTGTTGATTGAAACGCCATTCGGCACCGCCGTTGAACGTGCTCGGACGCGTCGCACCCCTTCGCACCTTGTGCCGGATAATTCAGGAAAAATCGCGGAAGCGAATGCGCTTGTTGTTAGCCAAGCGACGCGTTGCGGTCACTCATACATTGAATGCCGGTCACCTATACGTTGATATGAGCGGAACCCGTCCGATATCTTTGCGGCGCGGGTACTCGTTTCGAATGGACGCGGCTTCGCCCTGTGAAATATCAAATTCGTTGCGCGGTCCAGTAACCCGAACATCGCGCACTTCCGGCGTAGCCGCTCCACGTCCCGCGACCGCTGGCGTTTGAGAGCCTGCCCGAGCCGGAGGCATATTTGTCCTGCACAGTGACCGAAGCGCGCACCGCGCCGGATCTGGCGACGTATCCTCGGAACCTCACAAGGTTCGGATGCGTAACAACGCCGTTGGTAATGTTGACGGTGAAGTTATAGGACGCATCGCATGAGCCTCGTTTGGTCATGAAGACGAGGTCCCATGATCCATCATAGGGCGACCTGGCCTGGGCCGTGCATGCCATCGCAAGCAAGCAGCCTGCCGCCATTAGACAAAGCAAAAGCCGTTTCATCGTACTTCTCCCCACTGTTAGAACAGCGCGCTCGCCACGCGAAGCGCGACCTTACGCAACCAGGCTCGAAGCACGGCGACGCACCCGATCATCGATCGGAGTATGCTGGACTTGAACAGACCCGACTTGTCGGGATTTGCCTCAATCGTCCTGAATTGCCGAGAGCGTCCCTTGGGAAGACGCGATTTCGCGGGAAACTCGATAATTGCCGCTCCCTTCGTCGATAAATTGCGCATCAGTGACCTGCGATTCCCGACGTCATTGCGCCTTCGGTCTGCGCCGAGGTGTCAGCAGGTATCGCGTAAGCGTTGCTGTTCCGCCATTGCTCGTAAGCCGCCGGGCGCTCTTTCGTTCGCGCGTGATGATGTTCGGCCGCTACTGCGGCTTGTGCGGTTGCTGAAACCAACAGCAAAATGAGCGTAGTGAAAGTCCTTTGTCGCATGATCGTCTCCTTTGTTCGCCGAAAGGGCCGCGCGTGCATCACTTCTCACCCACGATCTCACGGTCGGGGGCCTGGCAGCGGGCGGTCTTTCATCAGCTTCTGAGACGATAACGCGGGCAAACATTTGCGAGAATCATCCGAAGGTGCGCTCTGGTCATTCCTTCGTAGCGGCCCATTCATTCGTTGGTTTCGGATTGCCGACGCTGATCGCTCGAATGACGAGCGTCAGCGCTGCATCTGCATGAGCTGATCCATCGGCAGCATATTGTGGTTGAGATTAGCCATGATCCACAGCGATCCTCCGATCACCAGGAATACGATCAGCATGCCGAAGGCGAGCGCCAGTACATTGTTGGTATTGTCGGCGCCTGTGGTGATGTGCAGGAAGAACACCAGATGTACGCCCATCTGCGCGATCGCCAGCACAACGATCGCGACGGGTATGCTCGGTTGCCAGACGAGGTCGGTACCAGCGACGAAAAACGACGTGGCCGTGAGAAGAATGGCAAGACCCAGACCCACGACATATCCGAGCACTTTCGGACCTACGCGGGCCTCGTCCTCGTCGCCGGGCGCGACATCGAGGTCGCTTTGAATTCCCTGGACTTGATCGCTCATACGGCGCTCCCAAGAAGATAGACGACCGAAAATACCGCGACCCATATGATGTCGAGCGCGTGCCAGAACAGTGCAAAGCAAAGCAGGCGTCGCTGGATGTCGGCGCGAAAGCCCTTGGCGTAAACCTGCGCCATCATGGTCAGAAGCCAGAGTATGCCAGCCGAGACGTGGGCGCCGTGGCATCCGACCAGAGCGAAAAAGGAGGACAGGAAGGCGCTGCGTGTCGGGCCAGCCCCGCGTGCGACCAAACCGGCAAATTCACGACCTTCCAGGGTAAGAAACGCCAGTCCAAGAAGACAAGTCGCGGCCATCGCCGCCTGAAACCAGCGTTGGTTGCGGACGCCGGCGGCAATGCTCGCAAGCCCGCAGGTGAAACTCGAGAGCAGCAGGAACCCGGTTTCGACAGCGACGTTCCTCAAATCGAACAATTGCGAGCCGCGCGGCCCTCCGGCGGTCTGCCCAACGAGCACCGCATAGCTCGCGAAGAAGCACGAGAACATCACGATGTCGCTGAGCAGGAAAAGCCAAAATCCGTAACCGGTCACGATCCGCTTGGGAGCGGGTCCGCTGTGAGCGACGTCCGATTCGCCGGTAACGCGCAGGCCGTTCGAACCGCCTTGCGCGAAGGCCAGTGTGGTATCGGCCATCAGACGCTCCCGGCGAGGCTTAGCGCAGCGCGGCGCTGTTCCAGATTGGTGCGATCAATGCGCGCGACTTCCGCGGCCGGAATGACGTATTCGTCATGGTCGCGCCAGGCGAATACGACGAAGGTGGCAAAGGCGCCGATCCCGCCAAGCAAGACCATCCACCAGATGTGCCAGATCAGTGCAAATCCCATGATGGTGGCAAAGAATGCGCAGACGAACCCGGTGGGAGAATTACGCGGCATTTCGATATCCCTGTAGGCTCGCTCGTTGCTTGGAAGGCCGTGTTCCCTCGCGTACTGCTTCATCGCCCAATAGGCATCTCCGCCGCTCACGTCGGGCGTGATCGCGAAGTTGAACACCGGCGGCGGAGATGCTGTGGCCCATTCCAGAGACCGCCCATTCCAGGGGTCACCGGTGAGGTCACGCAACTCCTCTCGATCACGTATGCTGACCACGAGCTGCGCGACCTGACAGATGATCCCGATCAGGATCAGGACCGCGCCGCCGGCGGCAACAATCAGCCATGGACGCCACTCCGCGACGTCATAGTGTTGCATGCGCCGGGTCATACCGAGGAAACCAACCGCGTAGAGTGGCATGAAGGCGACGTAGAAGCCGATCAGCCAGAACCAGAACGCCGCTTTGCCCCACCCTTCGTGCAGGCGGAAGCCGAACGCCTTCGGGAACCAGTAGGTGTAACCCGCAAACGCGCCGAACAGGACGCCACCGATGATCACGTTGTGAAAATGCGCAACCAGGAACAAACTGTTGTGCAACATGAAATCCGCGGGCGGCACCGCGACCAGAACGCCGGTGAGGCCGCCGAGGATGAAGGTGACCATGAATCCGATCGACCATAGCATCGGCGTCGTGAAGCGCACGCGTCCGCCATACATGGTGAACAGCCAGTTGTAGATCTTCACTCCGGTCGGCACCGCAATGATCATGCTGGCGATGCCGAAGATGGCGTTGACGTCGGGGCCCGCGCCCATGGTGAAGAAGTGGTGCAGCCAGACCATGAACGAGATGATGCAAATCGCCATGACCGCGAGGACCATGGAGCGGTAACCGAACAACGGCTTGCCGGAGAAGGTCGAGACCACTTCCGAGTAAACGCCGAAAGCAGGGATGACCAGAATATAGACTTCCGGATGCCCCCAGGCCCAGATCAGGTTCATGAACATCATCACATTGCCGCCGGCTTCATTGGTGAAGAAATGAAAGCCGAAATAGCGGTCGAGGATCAGCATCGCCAGCGTTGCGGTCAGGATCGGGAAGGCGGCAATGATCATCATGCTCGATGCAAGCGTGGTCCAGCAGAACATCGGCATGCGCAGATACGTCATACCTCTCGTGCGCAACTTCAGGACGGTCGTAACGAGGTTGATGCCGGCGACCAACGTTCCGATGCCAGAGATTTCGAGGGACCAGAGATAATAATCGACGCCCACGCCCGGAGAATAAGTCAGCTCAGAGAGCGGCGGATAAGGCAGCCAGCCGGTGCGTGCGAATTCGCCGACCACAAGGGAAACGTTCACCAGGAGCGCGCCGGTCGCCGTAAGCCAGAATCCCACCGAGTTGAGCGTTGGGAAAGCCACGTCGCGGACACCAAGCTGCAGCGGTACCACCAGGTTCATCAATCCAATGACGAACGGCATCGCGACAAAAAAGATCATGAGGGTGCCGTGGGCGGAAAATATCTGGTTGTAGTGCTCCGGCGGCAGGTAGCCTTGAGAATGAAAGGCGATCGCCTGCTGCGATCGCATCATGAGGGCGTCGGAAAATCCGCGCAGCAGCATCACCGCTGCGAGCAGTACGTACATGACGCCGATTTTCTTGTGGTCGACGCTGGTGATCCATTCGCGCCAAAGATAAGGGAGGTGACCCGCGATGACGATCCACGCCACGATCGCCAGCAGCGCGAGGATCACAATGAGTCCCGTCACCAACGGGATCGGCTGATCCAGCGGGATAGCGGCCCAAGTCAGCTTACCGAACATTGCCTGCTCCACTAATCCCGCTCGTCGGGGTCGCTGACGATTCTGGCCCCGGCCCGGGTGGGATTTCCTGGGTTGCGATTTTGCCAAACAGTTCGGGATCGGCCAGCCGATAGCTGGTATTGCTTACTTCCACCGACTGTCGTGCGAGCTTTGTGTAGCTGTCGCTGTTCAGGACCTGGTCACCGCGCGCCGTATCGGCCGCCCAACCGGGAAACGCGAGTGGCGATACGACATGGACATCGAACATCATGTCGGAAAAGCCGTCGCCGCTTAACATCGCCGACAAGCCTTGATAGGTACCTTCCTGATCGGCCCGAAGGTTGAGCTGGGTAACCATCCCGTTCATGGTGTAGATCATGCTGCCCAGCTGCGGCACGAAGAAAACGTTCATCACGCTCCCGGAGGTGAGCTCGAAGTGCAGCGGCGCTCCCATCGGCACCGTCATTGTATTGACGGTTGCGATTCTCTGGTCCGGATAAATAAACAGCCACTTCCAGTCGAGCGACACCACCTGAATCCGGACCGGGCTCCCTGTGCCTTCAACCGGCACTGCCGGATCCAGCTGATGCGAACCGATCCATGCGACGCCACCGAGCAGCATGATCGTAAGGGCGGGGATCGACCAGACCACTAGCTCGATGCGGCCGGATTCCGCCCAATCGGGACGGTAGACTGCCCGGGAATTTGACTGTCGGAACCAGAATGCGAAAGCGAAGATTGCCGCGATCGTCGGCACAATAATCGTCAGCATGATCGCAACAGAATCGATCAGAATGGTCCTGTTGGCAGCTGCGATTGGCCCCTGTGGATCAAAGATATTCATCGCTGAACCAGACCCCCTGACGAAGACCCGCTACGAATATTCAACCATCCGGTCCGTACAGTAAAGCGCATTGAGTCTGGTAATTCAACAATGCCACTTTTGTTTCGGTCCTGCTGCATCGCTATCCAAGTGCGCGGTGATAGCGGCTAGGCGTTTGACCTGTGATCTTCCTGAATACGGCGGTAAACGAACTGGTCTCGCTAAAGCCAACGGCCAGACCGATTTCGGTCACCGAATGCTTTCTCTCGGCCAGCATCAGCTTCGCTCTCTCGACGCGCCGGTTGGTGTGGTATCGATGAGGCGGAACGCCGAACGATTGCTTGAATGCCCGGCAAAAATGAAACGTGCTCAGTCGCGCCAGGCGCGCCAATATGGCGAGTGAAACCTGTTCGGATAAATGCTCCTCGATATAGGCTGTCACGATACGCTGCTGCCAGGCTGCCAGGCCGCCCTTCACGGTTACTTCGACACGGGAATTACCTTTGTTAAGCCGCAGAATTTCGTGAAGCAGAACTGTGCCGAGGGCCTCGACATAAAGCCCGTTGATGTTATCCGGCACGTCAACCGCCTGCCTTAGTTTTTCAACCGTGTTCCAGATCGTTACATCTTCGAAAAACAGGCGCGGGGAGAGCGGCATCTCCGAAAGTCTCTGACTTGAATCAATCCTTAATGTCGCGGGGTCGAAGTAAAAATACGTCACGCATGTTGGAATGCGCGGGTCATGCCATTCCCGATAACGGTGCCCTGCCGGTACCAATGTAAGCTTCTTGGCAACGTCGCGCAGTGTCGATCGCGGCAGCCCGTCAAGGTATGATTCGCCATCGCGGCGTACTCCCTGTTGATAGGCAACAAGCAGGTGGGACGACGAGTGAAAGCTATAGTCACTTCGTTCTTGCGCAGCGGCTTTGACGAGTTCGATACCCATGCCACGCCACGTTGTCCTGCTGCGTGAAACCGTTCGATGCGGCGCGATATTTACCGACGGGGCGCAAAGCGTATCGGGCTCGTCCACCAGTGACACTTTAAGATTTGATTCACCACTAAGACGCGCCAGCGGAGATGGAAACGCTGCGACGGGATTTGCCGAATCTTGAGATCTGCGTTCGCCAAGCGACTTCAGTGACAACGCGCCAAACGATGAGGAGCTGCTAAACATGATGTTCGACCCTTGCAATCCAGGTTTCGGGGCTCATTCGCTTCCCCCCGCCTCAATTCCTTGGTGCAAACTATTGTATGGCTGCCGTGATCTTCCCATCGCACTTAGGTTTCTTCCTTGGCCGCCAAACCTATACGAAAGTTTAGCGGGCTCGCTTCCCCGCTACGCTGCGCAAGTGAGGCAAGTTTAGGCGAAATGCAGCAATCGCCAACGAGCACATGATCCGGGAGGCAAGTATAAATAAGGGCGTTATCGGGCGAGTGTCGTTTTACGAAAAGCTCTGTCCGGTGCAACGCCAGTCTCGGATCTCAGGTCGCGGTTACCCTCCCAAGCCCGACCCCGCTCCATTGGATGAAGCCGTCTTCCCCTGGGCCGCTTCGTTTTAGGTGAGACGCAGGCGACATGGGCCGGTGGTGCGCCCCCGCCACCGGCCCTTTTTTGCGTCAATCAGTAAGTGTGAATTGGCCACCCACCCGAGCAAGGCAAAAAATGACGTCAGCTCATGCTGGAGTGGCGATGCTGCCCGATCGCGACATCGAGGCATCCGATCAGGATTTCTTCATCGAATGGCTTTGTCAGAAAGCAGATTGCGCCGTCGTCGAGTGCTTGCTTGCGGGTCTTTTCTGTAGGAACGGCCGTTATGAACAAGAACGGTAGCCGGCACCCCCGGCGCCGCAAATGGGATTGCAGTTGCACACCGCTCATGGCCGGCATTCGGACATCCGCGATGACGCACCAGACATCGTCGAGTTCCGCAGATTGAAGAAAAGCCTCTGCCGAGTCGAATGTGCAGACGACGTATCCCAGCGATCTGACAAGATTGTCCAAGCCGGCACGAATGGATGCATCGTCATCGATAACTGATATCAACGGCACTGCGCTCGATATATTGCTCATGTCAGAAAACGAGACGTCATTTTCAGATGAAATGACGACGCGACAAGGTCGGCCGCACCGCCCCTTTTTGGTATCATACTTAGGTTTGCACCAGGCTAATTTGCCCGTTTGACACCAAGCATTTCAGCCATTCTGACGAGGTCCGCGAGCGAGCGGGCCTCCATTTTTCTCATCACCTGTCCTCGATGAATTTTAACGGTAATTTCGCTGACCTGCAGACGGTGGGCTATTTGCTTGTTCATCAAGCCCGAGATGACCAGCGCGAATACTTCGCGTTCGCGCGGGGTCAGCGTTTCAAATAGCTGCTTGAGGTTGGATACGGCCTTCTCGCCATCGCGCCTCTTGTGGTCCTGGTCGAGCGCGCGGATGACGGCATCCAGCATGTCCTGATCGCGGAATGGCTTCGGCAGAAAGTCGATGGCACCAGCCTTCATCGCTTTCACAGACATCGGAATGTCGCCGTGCCCCGTTATGAAGACGACGGGGACGTGGATACCCGCTTTGGTCAGGACATCCTTGAACTCAAGCCCATTCACGCCCGGTAGCCTGACATCGAGCACCAGACAGCTGACGGCGTTAGGAAGCTTGGCCGCGAGAAATTCCGCGGCCGATCCAAACACCCGCACGTTGAAGCTCATCGACCGAAACAAGAAGGTGAGCGCAACCTGCATCGATTGGTCGTCGTCAACGACGTAAATAATTGACTCCGGCGTCTCTTCCATTGGCATCATTGCTCTGATCAATCCGGATAAATTTAAGCCTGCTTATCGGTCGGTACCCATCCACCGACCCGAGAGATTGTCAACTCCCGGCATTGTAGGAAAGCGTCTCCATCATCCATCCCGACTCAAGACAGGGGTTCGCGATGTACAGGCAGGCTGAACCGGAACGCGGCACCGGGCCCGTCGCCGTTATCCGTTACCCACAGCTCTCCACCATGATCCTGAATGATCGAGCGGCATATCGACAGACCCACTCCGAGCCCATTGGGCTTGGTGCTGAAAAAAGCATCGAACAGATGATCGGAAATTTCCGGGGAAATGCCGACGCCGCAATCCTTCACAGCGAGTACGATATGGTCTTCCTCGTCCTCATAAGAGCGAACCACGAGTGAGCGTGGTCGGCCCCTGATCTCCTGCATTGCCTCGGCGCCATTCATGATCAAATTGATGATTACCTGCTGAAGCTGAACCCTGTCTGCGACTGCTTGAGGTACGGAAGGCGCGAGTTCGAGCTGCAGCATCACTTTCTTTGCGTTCATCTCTCGTTGCAGCAAAGCGGCGACTTCGTTGACGACTTCGTTGAGATCGAGCGGCTCTTTTTCGTTGTCCACCTTTTTCAGAAGTGCGCGAACTCGACGAATGATCTCGCCGGCCCTGTTGCCATCCTTGACGATCCATTCGACGGCGCCGCGCACGTCGCTCAGGTCTGGCGATTCACGGCGAAGAAAACGCAGGCAGGCCTGTCCGTTGGCCACGATCGCCGCCAACGGCTGATTGACCTCATGGGCTATCGTCGCGCTGATCTCTCCCAGCGTCGCCACGCGACTGGCGTGAGCCAACGCGGCTTGTGCGATGTCCAGCGCTTCCTGTGATTTCCTGGAATCAGTGATATCCATCACCGCGCCGACAATTTCCTGGTTGCCGGATTCATACGTTATGCGATGGGCGAGGAAGTGAATATATTTGAGTTGCCCGTCGGGCATGAGTAGCCGCACCGTGAAGTCGTGGTACGGCGCGCCTTCCGCCGAGCGATCCAGTTCACGCTGAATGATGAAGCGGTCTTCGGGATGGGTACGCTGAACCACCAGGCTAACCGAAGGTCTGACGCCGGGATCAAAGCCGAGAATTTGATAGGTCTGATCCGACCAGAAGTAGTGGCGGGTAGCGATGTCCCAGGCAAAGCTGCCGGTTCGGCTGAGCTTTTGCGCCTCGGCGGCGTAAGCCTCGATCCGTTGCAAACTATTTTCGGCCTGTTTTCGATCCTCGATGTCGGTGTTGGTGCCGTACCATCCGATGACTACTCCTGCTTCATCGCGCAAAGCTTCGGTACGGAACAGAAACCAGCGGTAGGCTCCATCGGAGCGGCGCATGCGCGCCTCGACGTCGCGGGGCGTTCCGCTCTCCAGCATTTTTTTCCAGATGTGCTGCAGCCCGGCTCGATCGTCGGGGTGAATCGCCGACTGCCATTCCGAGCCAAGCGCCCGCTCCATGGAGAAGCCCGTATAATCGAGCCAACGCCTGTTGAGATACTCTGCAAAGCCGTCAGCCTTGGCACGCCACGCCAGTGTCGGGATCGAGTCAAGCGTAAGCCTCAGCTCTCGCTCGGCGTCGGCGAGCTTGGCTTCGCTCTGACGCAGGGCGACCTCCGCCCGCTTGCGATCTTCGATGTCGTAGGTGGCTGCGTACCAGGCGATTACCTCTTCATTCCTGCGGAGCGGCACGCGTCGTGTAATGAACCAGCGGTATTCGCCATCGGCCCTGCGAAGGCGCAGTTCGGTCTCGAAGGCTTCGCCTGTCACCAACGCAACATCCCAGGCGGCTTCGAGCCGTGGAACATCTTCGGGGTGCGTTATGATGCTGACGCGGCCCGCCCACTTTGTGGTCATCCGCCCGCTGTAGTCACGGCCGACCTGGTTGACGAAGTCGATTGTGCCGTCGGCACGATGCCGAAGGACCATGACGGGAATCGAATCGATCATGAGCCGAAGCTCTCGCTCGGCGCTGGCTAATTTGGCTTCGCTTTCCCGGACGGCATTTTCAGCGACCCGCTGATCCTCGACGTCGACACCGACCGAGTACCATTTGACAATTTTTCCATTATCGTCACGAAGTGGCGCCCGTCGCATCGTATACCATCGATACACGCCGTCCGCGCGGCGAGTGCGCACATCGACAGACATTATCGTGCCTTTTGTCTGTGCCTCGCGCCATGCCTCGTCAAATCGTTCGATGTCGTCCGGATGGTAGTAGGTGGACGTATCCAGGCCCTTGCCTGTCGCTTGTTGCGGACCATGACCGGTGTAGATCTGCCACGTCTTGTTGACGAAGCTGCGGGTCCCATCTGCATCAAAAGTCGACACCATTACCGGGATAGAGTCGATTGTGAGCTCGAGTTCGCGCCGCGCCTTAGCCAGTTGCGCTTCGCTGGCGCGCAGTGCGTCCTCGGCGCGCTTTCTGTCCTCGATTTCGAAACCGACGGCATACCAGTTCTTCATGTTGCCGCTCTGGTCGTGTAGCGGTGCCCGGCGAACCCAGTGCCATCGGTACTCCCCGTCGGCTCTTCGAAGCCGCTGCTCGACCTCGAATGGCTTACCTGTCGCAAGGTGCGCGCGCCACTCGCGCTCGATCATCTGGAGATCCTCGGGATGAAGGGCGGATCCCCAGCGCTGCGCCTCGACGTTATCTTGCGAAAGACCTGTATAGTTTCGCCAGGTCTGGTTGCGAAACTCCATGAACCCATCGGGCCCATACCGGGCAACAAGCACCGGGATCGTGTCAACGGTCTGATGAAGCTCCGCTTCGGCGCGATGCCGCTCGTCTTCGGCACGTTTGCGCTCGTTGATTTCCAGGCGCAGCGCCTCGTTAGCCGCGAGCAATTCCCGTACAGTGGTCTCATGGTCAGCGTGCAGTCGCCGCAACGAAGCAGTCGTCCGTCTTTGGGTAGCACTCAGGAACACAACGAACGACGCCGCTATGGCGAAGAGTGCAAGGCGTGGAATATCCTTGGATTGTGCGACGAATGAATGGGTCGGTTGAAGGAAGAAGTAGTCGAACGCTGAAAATGTCAGAACGGACGCGAGTGCGGCCGGACCGGTGCCGCAGGACCACGACACAAACAGAATTGTGCAGAGGAACAGCGAAACTGTCGGATTGATCCCTGAGAGGCGATCGAACTCAAGATCAATCGCGACGGTCGCCGCAACCAGCGCTACCGCAATCCCATAATACAGGACCGCTGGCGACTTGTCCCGCCACCAGGGGAGCGACGTCGACACGTTACTTTCTTTACCGAAGATCAATGTCAAAGCCTGAAAAAGAGAGGCTGAAAGATACAGTTTGATCTTGAAGTAAACCCCGACCGAGGAGGTTTACTTCAAATATAAAATTTCGGCTGCGGGCGAAAGTTCTGGTTCAACTATGGTTTTAATACTTCCCGCGGGCAAGCGTGGCAACTGTTGGCCGCAGCAATTTCGATCAATTCGCGCGAAGCCGAACTATGCGTGTGGTTGTGACGAGCTGTCTCGGGGTCAGATAACGTGCGTTCGGCGCCGGCGCGTTTGGCGCTGGCATCATGCCCGGAAATGCCAAGAACGCGACAGAATTGGCATCGGGAAATTTATACACTCCTGGTTGTGCGAGAGCGGCCGCCGGCTGCGGAGTTATCTTGAAGGTGCGCCTCGTATTGGACGCCTCAACGCGATTATCGATGAAGTGAGTCGTCGATCGAGGGAAATTCGGACATGAGCATAGTTAGGGACAAAGAGATCGACCACGATCGACGCCGCTTCTTTGGCGCAGCCGCCGTGACGATCGCGGCTGCGCAATTTGCGTTGAACGGTTCTGCGGATGCCCACCCGAAGACAAAAACCGCCGACCTGGCTCAGATCAAGCGGGGGAAGAACACGACGTTCGCCTCACTCAAGCAGGTCAACGCGGGTGTGTTGAATGTCGGATATGCCGAGGCCGGGCCTGCTGACGGACCTGCGGTGATCCTTCTGCACGGCTGGCCCTACGATATTTACAGCTACGTCGATGTTGCGCCGGCGCTGGCCGAGGCGGGCTATCGCGTCATCGTGCCGTATCTGCGTGGCTATGGAACGACTCGCTTTCTCTTGGCCGAAACGCCCCGCAACGGACAACCGTCAGCGCTCGCGGCCGATGTTATCGACCTCATGGACGCGTTGAAAATCGAAAAGGCGACCGTCGGCGGTTTCGACTGGGGCGGGCGGAGTGCGGATATCGTCGCGGCGCTTTGGCCTGAACGTTGTAAAGCACTCGTCTCTGTGAGCGGCTATCTGATCGGCAGCCAGGCTTCCGGCAAGAATCCTTTGCCGCCGAAGGCCGAGCTTCAGTGGTGGTACCAATATTATTTTGCGACGGAACGCGGCCGGGCCGGATACGACAAATACCGGCGTGATTTCGCGAAACTCATTTGGCAGCTCGCCTCGCCGAAGTGGAACTTTGACGATGCAACCTTCGATCGCAGCGCCGTTGCTTTCGACAATCCGGACCATGTCGACATCGTGGTCCACAATTACCGATGGCGGCTTGGCCTGGCGGCGGGCGGGCCGAAATTCGACGACCTCGAGAAGCGGCTAGCTGAAAGTCCGGTCATTTCCGTTCCGACGATCACCCTGGAAGGCGATGCCAACGGTGCTCCACACCCGGAGGCAAGCGCATATGCCAAGAAATTCTCGGGCAGGTATTCACATCGGACCATTAAGGGCGGCATCGGACACAATCTGCCCCAGGAGGCTCCGCAAGCCTTCGTCGAGGCCGTCATGGAAGCGGCCGAGAGTTGAACTGTCGCGGCGGAAAAATGCCGCGTGCGATCACGCTTACATGAGGGTTGGTAGATGATGGCTTCAGTCAAGGGGACCGCGGTTGTAACAGGCGCTTCCTCGGGTATCGGTGCAATCTATGCGGATCGGCTTGCGCGTCGTGGCTACGATCTGCTTCTGGTGGCGCGTAGGCGCAGGCGCCTCGATGGTTTGGCAAAGTATCTGAAGGACACTACAGGCAGGTCGATCGAGGTTGTCGCTGCCGACCTCAACGACGCGGTTGATCTCGCCAGTATTGAAACGATATTGCGCGAGGGCGCCGACATAAGAATGTTGGTCAATAACGCGGGTGTCGGAGCGACCGGCTCGTTGTTGTCGTCCGACGTCGGCAAGATGTGCGAGATGATTGCACTCAATGTGACCGCGCTTACTCGGCTTGTCTATGCCGCGGCGCCTGGCTTTGCCGCTCGCGGCGGCACCATCATCAACATAGCTTCGGCTGTGGGGATCGCTCCAGAAATTCTCAATGGTGTGTTCGGCGGAACGAAAGCGTTCGTTCTGGCTCTGACCCTTTCGCTCCATAAGGAGCTTGCCGGCAAGAACGTGCGCGTCCAGGCCGTTCTGCCAGGCGCTACCGCTACCGATTTCTGGGAAACGGCTGGTCTGCCGGTCGCGGATCTGTCGGGCGAGATCGTGATGCGGCCTGATGAAATGGTCGATGCCGCTCTCGCGGGCCTCGATCAAGGTGAACTCATCACCGTCCCGTCGCTTCCGGATGCCGCCGATTGGCAGGCCTACGAGGCGGCCCGGCAGAAGCTTATTCCAAACCTGTCCCGCAGCGTCCCGGCGCCTCGCTATCGGGCCCGCGTCGCGGCTTAACCGCGATTTTCAAAAAAATAGCAAGCCCGGCGGCATGCCAAGCGCCACGGAGGATGAGCTTCGTCGCCGCTCTCGTTCGCCTCGATCAGCGCGGCAGCAGGTTGGTCTTCGCCAAATCGATAACTTCGTTTCCACGGCCGTTCATTACCGCCCGAAGGGCCCATAGACTGAAGCCCTTGACTTCACCCACAGTGATTGTCGGCGGCATCGAAAGCTCTTGTGTTGCGGTGACGACGTCGAGCACAGCCGGGCCGTCATGGTCGAGCAGCTCTCGCATGGCGTTCGGCAAATCGCCGGGATCCTCGACCCGAACAGCGTGAATGCCCATCGCGCGAGCCATCGCTGCAAAGTCAGGATTTTGCAGGTCAACGCCGGATTCGATGAAGCCTGATGCCTTCATCTCGAGCGCCACGAAGCCCAACACTCCGTTGTTGAAGATCACAACCTTGACCGGAATCTTCATCTGCGTCAGCGTAATGAGATCACCCATCAGCATGGCAAATCCGCCGTCACCGGACATCGATACGACCTGCCGGCCGGGTTGGGCAGCCTGAGCTCCGATCGCCTGCGCCATGGCATTGGCCATCGAGCCGTGAACCCATGAGCCGATCAGACGCCGGCGACCATTCATCGCAAGATAACGAGCGGCCCAGATCGTGGGGGTACCGACATCGGCGGTGAAGACGGCATCGTCCGCCGCTGCCTCGCTCAGAACACGCGCGAGGAATTGCGGATGGATGGGTTTGCGCCCGGGTGTGCCGCGAGCAAGTTCATCCAGCCCTGCGCGAGCCTTCTGGTAGTGGGCAATACTGACCTCGAGGTGGGTCCTGTCGGCTTTCGAGACAAGCTTCGGCAATAGCGCCTCTATTGTGGCGGCAACGTCGCCGACCAGGCCGAGGTCAAGTTTGCAGCGGCGGCCCAGATTCTCAGGACGAATGTCGACCTGGGCGATTTTGCAATCTGTTGGAAAGAACTGTTTGTAGGGAAAATCCGTCCCCAGCATCAGCAGGACGTCGCAGGCGTGCATGGCCGCGTAACCCGACGAAAAGCCGATGAAGCCGGTCATGCCGACGTCGTAGGGGTTGTCGTATTCGACATGCTCCTTGCCGCCGAGCGCGTGCACGATCGGACTCTTCAGGGTCTCCGCAAGCTGCATCAGCTTGTCGTGGGCGCCGGAGCAGCCGCGACCGCAGAACAAGGTGATACGCCTCGCCCCGTTCAGCAGGTCGGCTAATGCTGTCAATTCGGGTTCGGCCGGGCGCACCACCGGTGGCGCCACCAGCAGCCCGGCATTCGGTGAAATGCCACGCTTGGGCGACGGCCGTAACGCTACGTCGCCGGGAACGACCAGCACCGCCACGCCACGTTGTCCTACAGCCGCGCGAATTGCGTTTTCCAGTACATACGGAAGCTGTGCGGTGTCCGAGACAAGCTCGCAGTAGTGACTGCATTCCCGGAACAACTCCTGAGGATGGGTCTCCTGGAAGTAGCCACCGCCGATTTCTCCGGAAGGAATGTGGGCGGCGATCGCCAAAACCGGAACACGGCTGCGGTGTGCATCGAACAGACCGTTGATGAGATGCAGATTGCCTGGGCCGCACGATCCGGCACAGACCGCGAGACCGCCGGTAACTTGCGCCTCACCGCTGGCGGCGAAGGCGGCGACCTCTTCGTGTCGAACGTGAATCCAGCTGATTTGCTTCCGGCGGCGCAGCGCCTCGGTCAGGCCGTTCAAGCTATCACCGACCACGCCGAATACGCGCTTTACGTTCGCCTGTACGAGTGTTTCTGCGATGAGGTCTGCAACATTGTCGATGCTCATGGTCGCTGATCCTTCCTCGGTGTATTCACTATTTCAGTTCTATTAGTCGCAGTCACCGGCCGTCTAACATAATGTCCAGTGCGGAAGGTGACACAAAGCCACTTTCGCCGTCGATCCCGATGATTTGTATGTCAGCCAAGCACAATTGGGCGACCGGCTCCGCTCCTCGAGCGTCAGCGTCTGCAAATGGTTGTCGGGCTGGACGCCGGAACGAGCATCGAGAGGCAAAACGAGAGGCCCCGTTCAGGAAGGATAGACTGCAGACCCAAGCCCAACCCAATCCTTATCGCCAATCCAGGCGTCGTTTTCTATTTTCTGAATTTTGCCGTTGAGCGGGAACATCAGCATCGATACCGCGCCCTCTGCGCCAAACCGGTGTACGATCTCGCCATCGAGTTCTTTTGCCAGCGCCTTGATGATCTTCAATCCCTGGCCCGGTACGCCGGAGCCCTGTGATGAGCCGTTGTCAATCACGCAGCATTGTACATATCGTCCTGCGCTGTTGAGCTCGATCTGAATTTTTCCGCCGCGGCCGCCGAAGGCGTGGCGCACGCAATTCGTGATAAGTTCCGACACGATGATGCCGAGCTTCCAGCATCGCTCGGATCGCATATGCAGCGGGTGAGCGATCAGGACAAGCTCGATGCCTCTGCCGTCCAGCCGGGCACGCCTGATCGACTGGCACAGCACGCGCATATAGTCCGAGGCATCGATAACCGTGCTGTGGGTGGGCATCTCGAGGGCCCTGTTGACGTCCGCACAGTGAAGCAAAAGACGCGTCACGTCGGCTAATGCCATCTTGACTTCGTCGTTTGTGGAGCGAGCGGCGGTCAACGATGCGCGGCCGATAATCAACGCCAGCTCGTTGTTGATCCGGTGAGTAAGCTCGCGAACCAACAGATAATCGTTTGAGTTCGGTGAATCGCCGGTGCCGAGGCTTTCTATAATATCCACCTTCATATCGATTTACTCGCTCTAGGCATGTCCGTGGCACGACGTCGCTTGAGGGTGCCCGCGCCAGCACTATCTCCTTAGCCTCTCTTGATGCTGGTGTGGATTCTCGGAGCTGCGCAAAGTTGCTCGCTTTTGCTGAAAGGCGCCGGGCTTTCATCGGAGATGATTGCGCAAGGCTGCTCCGCCCGCGGGTTCCCGAGAACGAGGTTCCGGCGTCAGGTATTCGGCAGCGCTCTTCGTGTCGCTTTCGACCCTGGGAGAGGGAAGTCGAGTCATACCTTGGTTTATCTACTTCGCTCTATTGGCCATGGTACGTTCGTCCCGTCCAGAAGGTGTCTGCGAGATGCCACCCCATATAGACGAGAGAGCTATTGTGCACGTCGTCGACGACGACGCGTCGATGCGTGGCGCGCTGGAGGCCTTGTTCGATTCGGTCGGGCTTGTTACCCAGACCTACGCTGCGGCTCGCGATTTTTTGACCACAAATGCGGTAGACCAGCCTGGTTGCATGGTCATCGACATCCGCTTGCCTGACATGAATGGCTTGGACTTTCAGGCCCAGCTGGTCGAGACGGGCAGCCGGCTACCCGTCGTGATGATGACCGGCCATGGCGATATCTCGATGTCTGTTCGAGCGATGAAACGCGGCGCGGTGGATTTCCTTTCCAAGCCTTTCAAGGATCAGGACATGCTCGACGCTGTCATGTCCGCGATCGAACGGGACAGACAGCGGCGAGAAGCTGATGGTGATCTTTCGCAGATGCAGCAAAGGTTTCAAACTCTTTCGCCTCGCGAACTCCAGGTCATGCAGTTGGTGACGGCGGGCAAGATGAACAAACAAGTAGCCGGTGATCTCGGGATCAGCGAGATCACCGTGAAAATTCACCGAGGGGCCGCCATGCGCAAGATGGGCGCGCGGACTCTTGCGGACCTTGTCCGGATGGCCGAAGCGGTGAAACTCAGGGCGTGATAAAAGGTCGCATAACACCTGCATACAACTTGCCGAAAGCCCTTATCGTGGGAATGATGACCTGTTCCGGTTTTGGCGGCGGACTGGGTAAAGGATGATATGTGTCCACAGAGCTCTCAATCTCTGTCGTTGATGACGACGATTCTTTTCGTTTAGCGATCGTTGGCTCGCTTCGTTCGTTGGGATATGCCGCCCAGGGGTATGCCTCAGGAGAGGAGTTTGTCGCGGCTAACGGGGCGGGCTCGTCTGACTGTGTCATCACCGACCTTCATATGCGCGGCATGAGTGGGCTTGACCTGATAAGGCGACTTCAGGCCCAGGGCTCTACAGTCCCGGCCATCGTGATTACCGGCCGACCGGAGCCGGGGCTGGAAACAAAAGCCATAGCGCTTGGCGCCGTCTGCCTGCTCAGAAAGCCATTTGAAACCGACGCCTTGATTCATTGTCTCGAAAAGGCTCTCAAAATCTGAGCGCAAGGCACCTTCCGGAGCAGCAGGATCGCCGTTGCTCCGCAATCATTTGTCATCACTGCCAATCGGGTCCGTGTTGGCCAATCATACGTTGATATGATGGAGCGGCAGTCAAAGTGCCCGCACCATTATTCACCGGATAAGTTTGCCGATTTTTTCGTTGGCCGTGCGATGGCGAACCGGATTTGAACGGAGCTTCGGCGAAGCTCTTCAATCTCCCGGAGCCGCAATCATCTGTTGGAACACTCTCAAATCCAGGAGGCCGCAATGGGCCGACCCCATCAACCAGGCGAAGCCAAATTCAGATCGATCTTGCCGGAGGAGATCGAATGGAAATCATTTCCGGCTTTCCCGCCGGAGTGCCGATTGGCCGTGCTTGTGGGCGAGCCCAGTCGGCCGGGGCCTTATGTCGTCAGGGTCAAGGTGCCGTCGGGCGTGAAGCTGATGCCGCACCGGCATCCGGAGGACCGCATCTATACGGTGATGTCCGGCATCTTCTATATCGGCCTCGGCGAAGAATTCGACGGCGACAAAGTGCAAGCCTATCCGCCCGGTTGCGTCGTCGTTTTGCCCGGAGATACTGCCCACTTTCATTGGGCGAAATCGGGTGAGTACATCACGCAGGTGACGGCAATCGGGCCGCTCGGCCTGGAATACATGAACTCGGAAGACGATCCGCGGAGCAAGAATTCGTAGGACTGGTCAAGAACTGCTTCCTGCCGATCCAATTGATTCGAAAGAAACCACTGGCGCGCATCTCTGCGCAATCGATTTCCGCGGGGTGCATGGGATGACGTCGACCTATGAGATAGTCGAGCACAATTACGACGTGGTGATTGTTGGCGCCGGCGGCGCGGGTATGCGAGCCGCTCTCGGGATGGCGTCTTCCGGGTTGAGGACGGCTTGCATCACGAAGGTCTTTCCGACGCGGAGCCATACTGTAGCCGCGCAAGGTGGCATGGCGGCTTCGCTCGGCAATATGCACGACGGCGACAATTGGCGCTTCCATATGTATGACACCGTCAAGGGCTCCGACTGGCTCGGAGACCAGGACGCCATTGAGTACATGTGCCGGGAGGCCGTGCCCGCGGTGCTTGAGCTCGAACATTACGGCGTCCCTTTCTCGCGAACCGCCGAAGGCAAAATCTATCAACGTCCTTTTGGCGGCCAGACCATCGGATACGGCAAGGAAATGGCACAGCGCACCTGTGCGGCCGCCGACCGGACCGGCCATGCCATTCTGCACGCGCTCTACCAGCAGTGTTTGAAGCACGGCACCGAATTCTTCGTCGAATATCTCGCACTTGATCTGCTGATGGACGAGGAAGGCGCTTGCCGCGGCGTGCTTGCATGGAACATGGAAGACGGAACGCTGCATCGGTTCCGTGCTCACAGTACCGTATTGGCGACGGGCGGTTACGGTCGCGTCTATTTTTCGTGTACGGCCGCCCATACCTGCACCGGCGACGGCAACGCGATGGCGCTGCGTGCTGGATTGCCGCTCGAGGACATGGAGTTCACCCAATTTCATCCAAGCGGCATCTACGGTTCTGGTTGTCTGATCACTGAAGGCGCGCGGGGTGAGGGCGGTTATTTTACCAATTCCGAAGGCGAGCGTTTCATGGAACGCTACGCTCCGAGCGCCAAGGATCTCGCCGGCCGCGATGTCGTCTGCCGTGCGATGACGATCGAGATCAACGAGGGGCGCGGCTGCGGTCCTCTAAAGGATTACATCGAGCTCCATCTGGAGCATCTCGGCGCCGCGCTGCTGCACGAGCGGCTGCCCGGGATCAGCGAGACCGCAAAGATATTCGCCGGTGTTGACGTGACGCGTGAACCGATTCCGGTGTTGCCGACCGTCCACTACAATATGGGAGGCGTGCCTACCAACCTGCATGGTGAGGTGGTCACGGTGCGTGACGGCAATCCCGAAGCGGTCGTTCGCGGGCTGATGGCGATCGGCGAAGCTGCCTGCGTTTCAGTCCACGGAGCCAACAGGCTCGGCTCCAATTCGCTGCTGGACATCATCGTGTTTGGCCGCGCGGCGGCGCACCGGGTGTTGGATACGGTCCGGCCCGGTGAAAGTCACGTGGCGCTTGCCAACGAGGCAACTGACCGCGCTATCGCCCGGCTCGACCGGATTAGATGGTCAAAAGGCGAAACCGGGACCGGGGCCATCAGACTGGCTATGCAGAGAACCATGCAGCGTCACTGTGCCGTCTTCCGTGACGGACCGTTGCTGGATCAGGGCATGAGCAAGCTCAACGACGTTGTCGAAACGATGCGAACCGATCTTGGTATTGCCGATCGCTCGATGATCTTTAACACTGACCTCGCCGAAGCGCTCGAGCTTGACAACATGCTGGCCCAAGCGAGCGTCAGCCTTCATTCGGCGATTGGACGGATGGAAAGTCGCGGCGCCCATGCGCGAGAAGACTTTCCGAAGAGGGATGACGAAAATTGGCTCAAGCACACACTCTGTTGGTTCGGCGACGACGGTCACGCTCGACTTGACTATAGGCCGGTTCATTTGCGGCCATTGTCGAACGAGGTGTCAACGATACCCCCGAAAGAGCGCGTGTACTGATTCCCCCGGCGCCGTGATGGGCTTCTCAGTGGGGGCGGCTTGGCGCCGCGTCGCTATCAAGCGTCAGGCATTCAATGCTGCTGAGGGCCCCGCGCACTCCACGTGTTGCCCACAGCTGGAATAGGCGCGCGGAGCCGGTCGATGGATGGACGACCGGCTCCGCTAAGGTGTTGTCCATCGGACCTTCCGAAGTCGAACAATCTTATCTTCTGGACGCCTGCACCCGCCCGGAACCGGTCTCGTGCAACAGCAACGCGATCAGGGCAGCAAGGACGACCCCGCCAAGCCAGAACGACCCGGCGTGTTGGAAGTGCGCGACCGGGTTGCCGATCGAGAGCGTCTTGGCGAACATCGAAGCGAAGACAGGGCCGAGCCCGGCGGTCACCCCGAACACTATAAAATTGATCGCCCCTGTGGCACTGCCTTTTACGTTGTCGGGGTTTGCTTCTTTGATGATGCTGTAAGGGATCATCGCGACCCCCGAAGCGATCCCGAATACGAATAACGTCACGGCCGCGGGTAAAAGGTCTGGAAGGAACGTGAGCTGCGCTACGGCAGCGGCCATCAGTGCCATCCCGGCAAACAAAACCGGCTTGCGAAGCCCGATCGCATCTGCCGCCCAACCCATCAACGGGCAACCGAATGCCCATCCGAGCGGTACGAAGGACGCGGCAAACACGGCGGCTCTGTAGGTAAAATGCCGGTCCGATTCAAAGAAAGCGACACCCCAGGTCATCGCGCCAATCGTCGTCGGCGCAAAAAGAAGCCCTGAAACAAGACCACAGTAGTAAGACTGCGGATTACGCAAGACGATCGAATACGGAGCGAGCAAACTTTGGTGCGCACCGGTGTCGCGCGGTCGCAGCGGCGTTATGAAAACCAATCCAAGCGAAACGGCTAGGGCCGCGATTCCGATGAATATCCAGACGGCTTGCCAATTGACGCCCGCTTCCACGAGCGGACCGACGATAAACTCTCCGGCCGAACCTCCCAGCATTCCCAGACTTTGGGTGACGCCGATCGCGGTAGCGAGCCGGTTCGAGGAAAATCCGCGCGATGCCAAATAAACGGCACCGGTAAATGCGAACGCCGAACCCGCTCCTTGCAGCAGCCGCGCCAGGTAGGCGCTTTCCGGGTTGCCGAAGATGAAGAGCAGACACCCTATCCCGAGAATGGACGAGCCAATGGGAACGACGTATTTCGCGCCGTATCTATCCAAAGCGAGGCCGGCGACCAGGCTCGTGAGCGAGTAGGTGTAGTAATAAGTGCCGAGGATGTTGCCAACACTGACGCTATCGCTGCTAAACGCCCGCTCCAGTTGCGGGATCATCACTCCCGGCGCTGATCTTGTCGAATATTCGAGAACGTAGAATATCAATGCCATGGCCCAGGCAAGGATATACGCTTGCGCCGAGCCGCCCGCTTTAATTGATCCTTCCATCGTGTGCTCCTGCCTCGGTGCGGATGGAGGAGCCACCCCTCGCGCGCCCGGTGCAATCGTGATGGGACCGTCTTTGCTCGTCTTGGTTTCGCTCAAGCTAGGGTGACTCATGGTAGCCGCTCCTTTTCTTTGGATGTCCATGGCCAAGTACGCAGCTCATTGCGGCCATATGCGAAACGATTCAGGGCGGTAAGTAATGTCGCCGACAGCATCCACCACGCAGCAGATTCGCATCTGAGCAATCCGCCCCACCAGGTGGGCGCTGAAATCACAATGTCCATCTGCCGGGAAAAAGTCGCTCATATCAACGTATGAGCGATCAGCTCTCAATGTATGAGTGAGTTCCGCGAGGTCAGTAAGCTACACATGCCGTGTCGAACGCGGAGGAGTTGATATGGCATACACCGTTGGAAGCTATCTCGCGGCGCGCATGTCGCAAATCGGCCTGAAACATCATTTTGCGGTGGCGGGCGACTATAATCTCGTGCTGCTCGATGAGCTTCTGACCAACAAGGACCTCAAACAGGTCTATTGTTCGAACGAACTGAATTGCGGCTTCAGCGCCGAAGGATATGCACGTGCGCATGGTGCCGCGGCTGCGGTCGTCACCTTCAGCGTTGGCGCACTCTCAGCCTTCGACGCCATCGGGGGAGCTTACGCCGAGAACTTGCCTGTCATTCTGATCTCTGGCGCGCCGAACAGCAACGATCGCGCGACGGAGCACCTGCTGCACCACACTCTCGGGACCCGCGACTTCACCTATCAGATCGAAATGGCGAAGAAGATCACCTGCGCCGCGGTCTCGATCACATCGGCCATCCATGCGCCCGAGTTGATTGACTACGCGATCCGCACCGCGCTTCGTGAGAAGAAGCCTGCCTATATCGAGATCGCCTGCAATATCTCAGCGGCTCCTTGTGCGGCACCGGGGCCAGTTAGTTCTGTTATCAACGAGGAGCCGAGCGACCCCGAGGCCTTGAAGGCTGCGGTAGCCGCGGCTGCCAGCTATCTGCGCGACCGGAAGAAGCCCGTGCTGCTGATAGGAAGCAAGCTGCGCGCAGCGGGTGCGGAGAAAGAGGCGATTCAGCTTGCCGACGCGCTCGGCTGTTCGGTGGCCGTGATGGCAGCGGCCAAGAGTTTTTTCCCCGAGGATCATCCGCAATTTGTCGGAATCTACTGGGGCGAGATCAGCGCACCGGGCGCGCGCGAAATCGTCGATTGGTCGGATGGCATTATAAGCATCGGCGCAATTTTCAATGACTACTCAACGGTCGGCTGGACCGCGATGCCGAGCGGATCCAACGTACTGAATGCCGATTTGAACCGCGTGTATTTCGATGACCGCGACTTCAGCCGCGTCCGGCTGCGGGATTTCCTTTCGGCGCTCGCGCGCGTCGTGGAAAAGCGCGATGTAACCATGGTTGAGTACCAGCGTATCCTCACCGAGCGTCCCCGCGAGAAGCCGGAAAAACCGGACGCGAAATTGATGCGAGCGGAAATCGTGCGTCAGATCCGTCCGCTCGTTACCGCCGATACAACCGTCCTCGTCGAAACCGGTGATTCCTGGTTCAACGGCATGATGCTGAAGCTGCCGGGTGGGGCTCGCTTTGAGATCGAGATGCAATGGGGCCATATCGGATGGTCGGTGCCCGCTACCTTCGGTTACGCGGTAGCCGCGCCGGAACGGCGGATCATCGCCATGATCGGCGACGGCTCGTTCCAGCTGACGGCGCAAGAGGTGGCGCAGATGATCCGGCTGAAGCTGCCGGTTATCATCTTCCTGATCAACAATCACGGCTACACGATCGAAGTCGAGATCCATGACGGTCCCTACAACAACATCAAGAATTGGGACTATGCCGGGCTGATCTCCGCGTTCAACGCCGAGGACGGCAAGGGCCGGGGCCTGCGCGCCACTAACGGAGGCGAGCTCAACGAAGCGATTAAAGTTGCGCTTGCCAATCGCGAGGGCCCGACGCTGATCGAGTGCATCATCGATCGCGATGACTGCACCGCGGATCTGATTTCCTGGGGTCGCCAGGTGGCGACGGCCAATGCCCGTCCGCCTCGTCCGCAATAGAGGACCGGCTGGACCGGTTCCATCGCTGGATGGGGCGTCTTGCCGATCCAAATGCAGCAAGAACGGACAAGACTAGGTATCGGACAAATCTTAGAGTTTTGATTGCACTCTTCACTCGGGGACGCAGAAAATGCACGGGTCAAGCGGTACTCGGGAAATAACGCTGGAGCGCCGTTCGCCTTCCTACTGGCGAGTGACATTTGACCTTCCGCCATTGAATATTTTCGGTCCTCGGGAAATTCCGCAATTGGAAGCGGTCGTGAAGTCACTTGAGTCCGATGACCATGTAAAGGTGGTGGTTTTCGAAAGTGCGATCGAGGGGTTCTTTTTGACCCATTATGATTTCCTTGCGAAACCTGATGAGCCGGCGGCAGAGCGGCTTGGTTCAACCGGTCTGCGGCCTCTGCCCGATATGCTGGCTCGCCTGAGCCGTGCTCCGGTGGTGTCGATTGCGAGTATCCGTGGACGTGCGACCGGGGTTGGGAGCGAGCTTGCGCTCGCCTGCGACATCCGATTTGCGAGTCGCGAAAAGGCGATTCTTTCGCAATGGGAAGTTGGTGCCGGATTGGTGCCGGGCGGCGGTCCGATGGCAAGGCTGCCGCGCCTGATGGGCCGGGGCCGCGCGCTCGAGGTGCTGCTGGGCGCCGAGGATATCAACGGCGAGCTCGCCCAGCTTTACGGCTACGTCAATCGCTCGCTGCCCGACAGCGAACTTGATGGTTTCGTTGATGCGTTTGCGGTGAGGATAGCGTCGTTCGACAAGCGGGCGATCGCTGAAACGAAGCATCTGGTCAACGTCGCAAGTCTACCCTCCGATGCGGAAATCGCACCGGAATGGGATGCGTTCCTTTCCTCGGTGCAGCGTCCTGCCACTCAGGCGAGAATCAAGAGATTGATGGAGCTAGGCTTTCACAAGCCGGGCGATGTGGAAGATCGTCTTGGCCATTATGTCGGCCGGCTTGGCGTTTCGTGAACCCTGCTTCAGCCACTCGGTAGTCCAGGGTCAAATTCAGAAATCGGGTGTCAAATGGCAAGACTGACGATCAACGGCGAAGAGAGGTCATTTGAGGCCCCGGCGGACATGCCGCTGCTTTGGGTTTTGCGCGACTTGCTCGGCATGACCGGAACCAAATTTGGTTGCGGCATTGCCCAGTGCGGCGCCTGCACGGTTCACATCGACGGCAAACCGGTGCGTTCGTGCATGTTACCGGTCGGTGCGTTGCGCGACCGCGCCGTAACTACGATCGAGGGAATAGGAGCCACGCCAAATGGCGCAAAGGTGCAGAAGGCCTGGCTGGATCTCGAAGTGATCCAGTGCGGCTACTGCCAATCCGGTCAGATCATGTCGGCCACAGCGTTGCTGAATACGACGCCCAACCCCGATGACGCCGACATCGATGCGGCGATGGCCGGAAACATCTGTCGCTGCGGCACGTATGTGCGTATCCGGGCGGCCATCAAGCAGGCTGCTTCCGGACGTCAGTCATAGGAGCCGGCCATGGCAGTCGTTCAAAGGAATCTTGAAGGAGTTTCACGCCGCTCGCTGCTCTCTGTGGGTCTCGCGGGGGGCTTTGTGCTCGCATTCCGTCTTCCCGTACGCGCGTTCAATGAGCCGGTGCGGTCGCCGGACGAGACCGCCGGCAAGTTCGCGCCCAACGCCTTCATCCGCATCGATCCGTCCGGGAAGATCACATTGGTGATGCCTCAGGTCGAGATGGGGCAGGGTGTCTATACCTCGATCTCGATGATCCTGGCCGAAGAACTCGACGCCGATTTTTCTCAACTGACACTTGAGCACGCGCCGCCGAGCGACAAGCTCTACGGCAATCCGCTTTTCGGCATTCAGGCTACCGGCAATTCCAATTCCGTTCGGGCCTGGTGGAAGCCGTTGCGCACGGCCACTGCCGGTGCCCGCGCCATGCTGGTTCAGGCCGCCGCGCGGCAATGGCAGGTCGATCCGGCCGGCTGCGCGACTGCAAACAGCGAAGTAATACACAACGCGAGCGGGCGCCGGCTTTCCTACGGTGCGCTGGCGCTTGCGGCGAGCAGCGAGGTGCCACCAAAGGATGTTCCGCTGAAGGACCCCGGGGATTTCGTGCTGATCGGCAAACCGCTGAAGCGGCTCGACACCCCCGACAAGGTCAACGGCAAGGCTGTCTATGGTATCGACGCGTTTTTGCCCGACATGAAATTCGCGACATTGAGGAAGTGTCCGGTGTTCGGCGGCAAGGTCGCCAAAGTCGACGACAGCGCCGCCAGGAAAATTCCGGGCGTGCGGAAGATTGTCGTGCTGGATGATCTGGTCGCGGTGGTCGGCGATCACATGTGGGCGGCAAAGAAAGGTGTCGACGCTCTTGTGGTGGAGTGGGACGAAGGCCCCAACGCCCGGGTTAGTTCGAAGGACATTTGGAACGACCTCCGCGCTGCGAGCGAAAAGGACGGCGCGGTCGCCAAGTCGGTAGGCGACATCAAGAAAGGCCTCGCGACAGGCGACCGGCTGGAGGCGGCCTATGAGCTGCCGTTCCTCGCGCACGCGACGATGGAGCCAGTCAACGCCACGGTTCATCTCAAGCCGGACTCTTGCGAAGTCTGGACCGGCACCCAGATCATGACCCGGGTGCAGTCGGAGGCCGCGAAAGCTGCCGGCCTGCCGGTCGAGAAAGTCACGGTGAACCAACACCTGCTCGGCGGCGGCTTTGGCCGCAAGCTTGAGCCCGACATGGTCGTCGCGGCCGTTCGCATCGCAAAGCAAGTCGATGGTCCCGTCAAAGTGGTTTGGACCCGCGAGGAAGACGTCCAGCACGACATCTATCGTCCAGTCTATCGCGATACCATTGCGGCGACGCTGTCCGGCGGCAAAATCGTTGGCTGGAAATATCGTGTCAGCGGTTCGTCGGTCATGGCACGCTGGTTTCCGCCAGGATTCGATAAAGGGGTCGACATCGACGGCGTCGATAGCGCCATCGACATCCCCTACGAGATTCCCAACTTACATGTTGAGTTTGTTCGGGCCGAACCGCCGGCGGTGCCGACCGGCTTCTGGCGCGGCGTAGGCCCGAACAACAACGTCTTTGCCATTGAGAGTTTCATGGACGAGCTGGCACGGAAAGCCGGCAAGGATCCGATCGATTTCCGCAGGTCGATGCTCGCAAACCAGCCGCGCTTTCTCGCGGCGCTGAATCTCGTGGCAGAAAAATCGAATTGGGGTCAGCCGCTGCCGCCGCGCGTCGGACGTGGCGTCTGTCTGCAGCCGTCGTTCGCGAGCTTCATCGCAACCGTGGTCGAGGCCGAAGTAGATGAGTATGGTGAGATCAACTTGCGCCGCATCACCTCCGCCGTCGACACCGGTATTGCCGTCAACCCGGATACGGTCGCAGCGCAGCTCCAGGGTGGTCTGATCTTTGGCCTGACCGCCGCGCTCTATGGTGAAATCACGATCGAGAAAGGGCGGGTGCAGCAGTCGAACTTCAACGACTATCGGATGTTGCGTATCGACCAGACGCCGAGGATTGATGTCCACGTCATGAAGAGTGGGGAGGCGCCCGGCGGCATCGGCGAGACCGGTGCGACCGCGGGGCCGCCGGCACTGCGCAATGCAATCTATGCCGCCACTGGCGTTCCGCTGCGCAGACTTCCAATCGACCGCGCCCTGATTGCCGGAGGGAGGAAGGCATGAGGTCCAAGCGAGCTCTCGCCATCGTTGCCACCATCCTTTTGGTCGTTATCGCCGGCGCGTTTTGGATTCTTCGCGGGCCGGGTCCGATGGCTTTTGCGGGTGGACAAAAAGTCGCGCTGGTCGATTACAAAACCGGGGATCCAACCGGTGCGCCGGCTTCGCTGTCAAATGCGAGCCTCGTCGAACGCGGCGCCTATCTGACGCGTGCGGCGGATTGTGTCGCCTGCCACACTGCGCCCGGCGGCAAGCCATTTGCGGGCGGCCTCGGAATCAACCTGCCGTTCGGTACGCTCTATTCCACCAACATAACGCCGGATCCAGAGACCGGCATCGGCAAATATAGCGATCAGGATTTTCTGAACGCGCTTCATCACGGAAGGCGCCGCGATGGCGCACGGCTTTATCCGGCGATGCCGTACACGTCTTACACTTATATATCGGATGCGGATGCACGGGCGATCAAGGCCTACTTGTTCAGTCTTGCGCCGGTGAACGCGGCCGTGCCCGCGAATACGCTGATGTTTCCGTTCAATCAGCGCTGGGCGATGGGATTCTGGAGTGTGATGTTCAGTCCCGATGTTCGCTTCGAGCCCGATACATCAAAGAGTTTGGAGTGGAACAGAGGCGCCTATCTCGCCGAAGCGCTGGCCCATTGCGGCGAATGTCACACGCCACGGAACCTGGCCTTCGCCCTGAACAACCGCGAGAAGTTTGCCGGTGCGGTGACGGCGGGATGGCGCGCCTTCAATATCACGTCCGACAAGGCGACAGGCCTCGGCGCCTGGAGCGACGAAGATATCGCTTCCTATCTCTCGACCGGCCATGCAACGGGTCACGGCACCGCCTCGGGACCGATGGGCGAAGCCGTCGACAACAGTTTCAGTTATTTGGCGCCTGAAGATATCCGCGCCATCGTGGCCTATCTGCGGACGGTGCCGGCAGCCGCCTCAACTGATCTGCCCGCGACGCGTGCGCCGGCGGCGTCACCTTCACCCAAAGACGGCGGCTTGACCGCAGATGCCCGCGGCAAGCGCGTGTTTGAGGGCGCATGCGTGGGTTGTCACGGCTGGACCGGCGAAAGCGCAATTTCGCCGTTCGCTACGCTGACGGGTGCCTGGGCGGTCAACGACCCCGGCGCAACGAATGTCGCCCAGATCGTGATCGCCGGGACCAAGCGGCATACGCCCGCGGACGCGGTCTCGATGCCTGCGTTCGGCGATGCTTATTCCGATATCGAGATCGCCGAAGTCGCCAACTACGTCACCGCGCGCTTCGGTAGCAGGCCATCGCGGCTTACCGCGCGCGATGTAGCGGAGCTGAGGAAACAAACGTCCAACTAGCTCGAAACCGCTCACCGCGCGATAACCGCGGATGGCCACGAAAGAACACATGAAACAGGAATCGCTTTTTACATACGCAAAGCTTGAGAATCCGGTTCGATATAGTCCGTCGGTGGAAAGTCTGGCCGCTGATGAGGCGAAAAGCACTCAGGGATTGATCGCCGTCAATCGGTATATCAACGAGAAGACGTTTGCGGATGGCGGCCATGCGATCCGGAGCGTGCACGCCAAGGCGCATGGTATTCTGCAAGGCGAACTTGAAGTAGATGCGGATCTTCCAGACACGCTTGCGCAAGGATTGTTCGCGACGCCGGGTCATTATCCCGTTGTTATGCGGTTTTCGACGATTCCGGGCGACATTCTCGATGACAGCGTGTCCGTGCCGCGTGGATTGGCGGTAAAAATCATCGGAGTAAAAGGCGAGCGGCTCGAAGGCTCCGAAGGAGACGTGACGCAGGACTTCCTGCTGATCAATGGTCCGGCCTTTGGCGCACCCAACCCAAAGAAGTTTCTTCAGGTGCTGCGGGTGTTGGCGATCACGACCGACCGGTTCGAATGGTTCAAGAAACTGCTGTCGGCTCTGATGCGCCCGCTACAGAGGCTAATCGTTGCGGTCACCGGGCGGCCAAACGGGACGGTGGCTAACCTTGGGGGGCAGCCTGAAACCGATATTTTGGGTGAAACATTCTACAGTCAGGTCCCGTTGCGTTTCGGTGATTACATCGCGAAAATTTCGGTGGCGCCAATATCTCCGGGGTTGACGGCGCTTGTCGAGGCGCCAGTGGACGTCAACAGTGATCCCAATGGACTCAGGGCAGCGATCGTAAGGTTTTTCAAGCAAAATGACGGCGTTTGGGAAGTTCGAGCGCAGCTGTGCACCAACCTTGAGAAAATGCCGATCGAGGACGCGGCGGTCGTTTGGTCGGAGAAGCTCAGTCCCTACCGGCGAGTGGCCTTGATCACGGTCAAGCCACAGCTGGCCTGGAGTGGGACCAGAGCGTCGGCGGTCGACGACAGCATGTCGTTCTCTCCCTGGCATGGCCTGGCTGCACACCGTCCTCTTGGTGGAATCATGCGAGCTAGAAAAGCGGCCTATGAAGCGGCGCGGATGTTTCGAGCTGAAAGAAACAGCCGCGTCATTCAAGAGCCACGCGAAAAGATGCCCTTTGGGGATTGATACTCTTCGTTACAAAGCATGAGAGGTCGCAAACCAATGCATGAAGCGCGAGCACCTCTGTATAATTAGCGATTGCCACTTCCGGGGGTATCTCATGGCTACTTGAGACGCGAAGAGGCGAGGCGCGATTGTCTCGGCCGGGCGTCCCAACCAACGGAGGTTAAGATGCGAAAAGTAGCTCTCACTATTTTAGGCGTGTTGTTGATTGCGGGATCAGCGGGTCAAGGTGCCTCAGCGTCGGAGCGTCACGCGAGAAGGGCGCCGCCGGTGTACGCACCGGTGTATGATCAGAATTCATTGGATTTTCGTGGAGCCTACAACGGGCCGGTCTATGAGTCGCTCGGCGAGAGGAACCGCGAAAATTTCGGCGTCAGTGGATGGGATCCATCGAGGGTCGGCGACTATGATCCCTCGCTTCGTCCCTCCGGAAGCTGAACTCCTGAGGTAAGCCGGCGGCGATCTTGATTGCAAACCGGATTGTTCGCCATCTGCTACGGATGCAACACCGCCTCAGACGATGCGGCTGTGTTGCATCGCTATCGCCTGAGTAACAATACCACAGGGATGCGACACGATGGTCGAGGCTGTTGTGCGCCAAGGGATGATGCGCAAGTACCTTTGTATAAGGTGCGGACGGTCCTTCCGGCGCGACAGTTCCTCAAGAGCTGAGAGAGGTGCTGCCATGAAATGGATTCCGCCTGAGTTAAGCTGGAGCAGTTTGCTCGCCGGCGCAAAGGGGATGGGTCGAGGTTCTTACGCCATCATCGCCATTTTGTTGGGCTTGCTGATTTGGACGGGTATCCTTGCTGGTATGGGATGGTCGTCGGCTGTCGGAACAGAGGTTCCTGTGGCCGGATATGTTGCCATGGCGATCGGTGTTGTGTTTTCCGTGCTGTTGGGCGTCGGGCTGATGGTGCTGGTTTTCTACAGCAGTCGCGCCGGTTACGATGAACCGGCCAAGCTGATACGATCGGACGGCGACAAGACCCAGGAATAGCCAAGAATAAGAGGTGGCGGCGTTCGCAGATTGAAACGCGAGATGATCAATCTCGTACACGTGATGGTTCCCAGGGCTTGGGATGGAACCAGCGTTCTTGTCTTTTTGTTGGTAACTTGGCGTCGCGCGAGCGATATCGCTTTCATGTTCGAAGGAAGCCGTCATGCAAAAACAAAAAACTGGCAAAGCCAAGGTACTGATCATCGTCGCGTTGCTCTATCCGGCATGTGCACTGGCCCAAATCAGCGGAGGAAACTCCGGAGGTGGAGCTCCTGGTTCCTCAGTCAGCGCGCCGAGTACGACAGGCATCGCCTCCGGTCAGGCGCACATTTCCCCGCCCGGCACCAATAGCCTGGGAACGGCGAACTCGTCGGGGTCACCCGGCGGGGCAACTGTCGGCGCCAATATGGAACCGAGAGACAGCCGGCGGATCGACGCGGAGATCCTGGACGAAAATTCCAAGATCGATTCGAAGATCAACAATATTTGCAGAGGTTGTTGAAGCGTGAATTCTGCGCGATAGCGCTGTGCATGTTCCGTCGGAACCATCTCCACCGATTTGAGTTGGCGGGAGGGCGTGGGGTTACGCCCTTCAAAAGGAGAAGATGGGATGACACTTATCGGGAAGAGTTTGCTCGGGACGGCTTTGGGCGCGGGACTATTGGCGCTGTCCAGCGTCGGCGCATCGGCTGCGATCGTCTGTCAGGGTAATGTGTGCTGGCATACCCACGAGCGGCTCGAATATCCGCCTGGCGCCAAGGTCGTGATTCATGAAGACGATTGGCGCCCCGGTCCGCGAATAACGTTCCGCGAGCACGAAGGCCGCGGTTACTGGAAGGGCGATTCCTGGACGGAGTGGTAGGGCTCGCGGCCAATGTTGAATTGAAGTCCGGGAGGCTGTCCGTTGAGCGGGCAGCCTCTTTTTTGTTCTTGCTCTCGCGCGCCATTCACAGAGAATTCAACCGCAGAAGAAATTTCATCGCAAACGTTCGAGGCGCGGTGAATGCGTGTTCCCATACGGTCGAAATAGGAAATTCCATTTGCTTGCGAGCGCGGCACGCGCGTGCTGATTGAGTGCTATCGCCACAGGGATTGATCATCGATGGTACTTGTCGTCGGAGCTCATCCGCAAAATCTGTCGCTGTCGCTGTTGTCACGCCGGCGTGATAAAGTCGAAGCCTTGCGCGAGGCGGGCCTCGAATTCTTTATCTACGAAGCAGGTTCGCAGACGATTCCCTTGTTGAAGGCGGGCGTCCTGCATCTGGCAGGCACCGGCGCGACGCCGCCTATTCTGGCTGAAGCCCAGGGACTGCCGTCCGCCGTATTTGGAATTTCCGGCTCTCGCCACGAAAATGGCGGCCTGCTGGTGCGCGCGGACTCAGACATCCATTCGCTACAAGGTCTGCGGCGTCGGGGTATCGGACTGATGCCGATATCGTGGCATACCCAGTTTCTTGCAGCCGAGCTCGATGCCGTCGGCATGTCGTGGCGCGAGGTGAATGCCGCGGAGATCATTCCGGCGACCGCGCGCGACGCTTTCATTCAAGGCAGGCTCGACGCCATCGTCGCGACCGATCCGTTGTATTCCAAGATTGCCGCCCGCGTTCCGGTGCGTGTTCTTGTTTCGCCCGGACAGGCCTTCTCCAACCGATCGGTCTATTGGGCACGCCGCGAAACGTTGCGGGATCATCCTGAACTGGTCAGGCTATTGCTCGATGCGTTGATTGAATCCGATCGCCTGACGCTTGAAAATCCCCAGGAAGCAGCCTCGCTCCTTGGCGGCCTCAACGGTAATTCGCCGGAAGAATGGCTTCCGGCGATCACGTCTCGTCCATGGGGTGTCGAAGCGCCGCATTCCGAATTTGCCGCCGAGCAGCAGGCGCATGCGGACATTTTCGCGAAGTTCGGTCTGATCCCGGCGCCGATCGATGCCGCTCCGACGGTCAATCCGACATTTCTGGCTAAGGCTGCCTGACACCAACGATGAGGAGGTCGCGATGGAGGTTCTTTGGTATCTGACAGGCCCGGACGGCCGGTATCCCTGGCGGCCGGACGGCGCACGCGAACTGAGTTACGCTTATTTTCAGCAATTGGCGCGCGCGGTCGATCACCTCGGTTTCACCGGCGCGTTGCTGGCAACGGGATCGCACGACGCCTGGGTGCAAGGCTCGTCGCTTATTCCCTATACCGAGAATTTCCAGCATCTCATTGCAGCCCATCCGCCGATGATATCTCCGACGCTGCTGGCGAAGATGATGACGACTTTCGATCATTTTTCGAAAGGCCGTCTGCGCGTCAATATCGTCAATGGCGACGCCAAACTGATGGCGCAAAGCGGCGTTCATTTGAAGCATGACGAGCGATACGCCTATACCGACGAGTTTCTCACGGTGCTCAGCGGCCTGTTGCGCGGGGAATCCGTGACGTTCAAAGGCAAGTTCATTCATGTGGTCGATGCAGGCCTGCCGCTGGCGCCTTACCAGAAATCAGGCATTCCCTTGTGGTTCGGCGGCTCGTCGGAAGCGGCCCACGAAGTCGCTGCCAAGCATATCGACACTTATCTTTCATGGGGTGAGACGCCGGAGCAGACCGAGACCAAGATTCGTCATGTCAAATCGCTGGCCGCGAAATATGGTCGCGCGGATAAGATTCGGTTCGGGGTCCGGCTATATGTGATCGTGCGCGAGACGGAAGAGGCGGCCTGGGCCGCTGCGCAAGATCTCTACGACCACATGGACGAGCGTGCGATCGCAGGCGCCCAGGCTTATGTCGCCGGCATCGACTCGATCGGCCAGCAACGGATGTCCGCGCTTCATGGAGGCCGCAAGCCGGCTGACCTGAGGGAGTTGGAAATCTCGCCAAACCTGTGGTCGGGCATCGGACTTGTGCGTCACGGTCCCGGCACCGCGCTCGTCGGTAGTACCAAGCAGGTTCTTTCCCGCCTCGACGATTACCGCAGCGCGGGCGCGGAGGTGTTCATCGTCTCCGGTATGCCGCTTCTTGAGGAAGCCTATCGCTTCGCCGAACTCGTATTGCCGCATTTGCCGGTAACGCGTTCGACCAAAGAAGGGATTACGTCAGCCTGGACCAGCCAACGCGATGCCGGCTGGAGGGAGAGTGTGGCCGATCGGGCTGCAGGTTAAAGTAGAACGTTAGGCTCAACATCAAATTGGAGTTCCGGGAGGCTGCCCATCGGGCGGCCTCTTTTGTATTCGCCAAGCGGCCGCGATCTGTGCTTTTATTTTGAAGCATTTTATTACGTGAGCCGGCTCTCGCTGTGCTTTGAAAATGCTGCGTAAAAGGGATTGACGTGCCGCCGGAAGTGATGACGCCTCTTGTGACCGATGTCCTCGTGATCGGTGCGGGTGGGGCAGGGATGTATGCCGCACTTGAAGCCGCCCGTAGCGGCGCCGATGTGATCCTGGCCGACCGCAGCCTGATCGGTCGCGGTGGCGCCACGGTGATGGCCCAGATGACGGTCGCCGCCGCGCTCGGTGAACAGACGCCGGATCATTGGGAGCATCATCTCACCGACACGCTCACGGCCGGGCGCGGCCTTTGCGACGAGAAGCTTGCGGCGATTCTCTGTGAGGACGGCCCCCGGCGTATCCGCGAGATGGACGACTGGAAGGTCGGCTGGGCCCGCGAAGATGGTCACATCAAGCAGGTTCAGGCTCCCGGCCATGACAGGCCGCGTTGCGTCTATGTGGATTTTCTGTCGACCGGTCCGGCAGTGTCGAAAACCCTTCGCACGCGGCTGAACGACGCAAACGGCATTCGCCGGATCGGCGACCTGTTGATATCAGATATCACCGTCCGGGATGGCGAAGCCCATGGCGCCACCGCGCTGCATATCGCAAGCGGCCGCATCGTGCCGATCGCGGCGAAGGCGGTGGTGATCGCGACCGGCGGATTAACGCGGCTCTATCGTCGAAACAGCGCCTCCGCCAATATGGGCGGTGACGGCTACGCGCTGGCGCTCCGCGCCGGCGCCGAACTGATCGATATGGAGTTCGTGCAGTTTTTTCCGATCGGGCATCTGGCGCCGCGGCTGGTCGGCATGGACCCCATCATGTGGGATCCCTTCCGCTACAAGCTCGGCGGCAAGCTCCTGAACGCCGAGATGCGCGAGTTCGAAGCCGACTATGCGACGCGCGATGCGCGCAGCGACGGCCGTTATGTGCTGACGCGCGATCTGGCGACTTTCGCGATCACGAAGGAGGTCGAGGCCGGCCGCGGCAGTCCGGCGGGCGGCGCCTATCTCAGTTTCCAGCATGTGCCACCGGAGGAGATGCGGCGCGCGTTCGGGCCGGTGGTCGACCGGCTTGCCGCCAACGGCATTGATCTCGCGCGCCAGCCGATCGAGGTAGCGCCGATCGCGCATTATCACATGGGCGGGATTCGCGTGAACGACACGCTCGAGAGTGGGATCGCGGGGCTTTTCGCCTGCGGCGAGGCGATCGGAGGGGCCAATGGCGCCAACCGCCTTTCCGGCAATGCCATCACCGAAACGTTCGTGTTCGGCGCCCGCGCCGGTCGCCATGCCGCATTACGCGCGATGCAGCGGCCAATGCCGTTGCAGGATGTATCGGGTCAAGCCATCGATTTTCTCCGCAGCGCCGAACAGCGCGATGCGCCCAACACCGCTGCCAGCATTGCCTCGCTGCAAGCCCTGATGTCGGACAATGTCGGGCCGTTCCGCACCGCTGACAAACTTCGCATTGCCATCGACCGTCTTGCGGACCTCGGCCGCGACGTCGGCGACCGGCCGCTCACGTCTTCCTCGGGCGGCTTCGATCCCGTGCTGATCGATTGGCTCGATCTTCGAAACATGCTGTTGGTGGCGCGGGCGGTGGCGCTGCCGGCGCTTGCGCGCACCGAAAGCCGGGGCGCGCATCAGCGCGAGGATCATCCCGGTCTCGATGACGGTTGGCAGCTCAATCAGATCGTGGACATGACGGATGACGGGTTGAACATCAGGCGCGCGAAAGCGATGGTCACCGCATGAAAGCGTTGCTTGCCATCCACCGCGGTCAGCCGGAAGCCGCGCCGCGCGTGGATACTTTCGAGATCGAATTCGAACATGGGCAGTCCGTGCTCGACGGTTTGCGCATGGTCCGCCGCGACCAGGACCCTTCGCTCGCCTTTCGCTTCTCCTGCATCAATGCCAATGCCTGCAAGGAGTGCATGATGCTGATTGACGGCGAGGTCGACTATGCCTGCACGGCGCGGCTGAGAGAGGGGACGACGGCGCTGGCGCCGTTGCCGAAAAAGGCGCTGATCCGCGATCTGGTGACGGAAATCGCGCCGCCGGACGAGCGGCTTGAACGGCCGCCACGGAAGAGATGATTTTTGAGACGAGACGGCCAATTGTGATACGGATCATGCGCCAAATCCATGTAATTGGATGACATAAACAAGATACCTTACAACTACTTATGACCATATTGTATAATTTTTGAGATTAATATTGTAATTGATACAGGATTGTGACAAACTTCTTTCCGTCGGGGGATTTCAAACGAGGAGGGGTGTCAAATGAGCATTACGGCTGACAGCATCGAGAGTGTGCCGACCACCGTCGACCGCAACGCGTGGAAAGCGCTGGCGGGTTCTTCGCTCGGCTATGCGATGGACGGATTCGATCTTCTTATTCTCGGCTTCATGCTGCGGGCGATCGCAAGCGATCTCCATCTTTCGCAGGCGCAGTCGGCGTCGCTGGTGACGGCCACGCTGATTGGCGCGGTGATCGGCGGCATCGGGTTCGGCATGCTGTCGGACCGTCTCGGGCGCGTGCGCATCCTGACCTGGACGATTGTCGTGTTCGCGGTGTTCACCGGTCTTTGCGCGTTCGCGCAAGGCTATTGGGATCTCCTGATCTACCGGACGCTTGCCGGCGTCGGGCTTGGCGGCGAATTCGGCATCGGCATGGCGCTGGTCGCCGAAGCATGGCCGGCGTCGAAACGCGCCCGCGCCTCTTCTTATGTTGGTTTGGGCTGGCAGACCGGCGTGCTGGTGGCTGCCATTGCCACGCCGTTGCTGCTGCCCGTGATCGGCTGGCGCGGCATGTTCGCGCTCGGCGTGTTTCCGGCCGTCGCGGCCTATTTCATCCGTGCTTCGCTGCATGAGCCCGAAGTGTTCGTCGCAAAATCCAAGGACCATCCGAAGGAATCCGCGTTGCTTCTGCTGGTGAAGGACGGTGAAACGGCCAAGCTCAGTCTTGGCATGATCATCCTCTGCTCGGTGCAGAACTTCGGCTACTACGGCGTGATGATCTGGCTTCCGAACTATCTGTCGACCCGTTTCGGCTTTGCGCTGACGCAGTCGGCATTGTGGACCTGCGTGACGCTGGCGGGCATGGCGCTCGGCATTTTCATGTTCGGCCATATCGCCGATCGTATCGGCCGGCGCCCGGCCTTCTTCAGCTACATGCTGGGGGCCGCCGTCATGGTGCTGATCTATTCGCGGCTGACCGATCCGATTCAATTGCTCGTGGTCGGCGCGATCATGGGTTTCTTCGTCAACGGCATGCTGGGCGGCTACGGTGCCCTCATCAGCGAGCTGTTTCCGACCGCGGCACGCGCCACGGCCCAGAACGTGCTGTTCAACATCGGCCGCGGCGTTGGCGGATTTGGCCCGGTCGTTGTCGGCGCGATCGCGTCCGCCTATTCGTTCGAAACCGCAATTGCGCTGCTCGCAACGCTTTACGTGCTCGACATTCTGGCGATGTGGCTCCTGATACCCGAGCGCCGCGGCGCCCAGCTCACGTGACGTGTGAATGGAGATCGTCATGTCACTCGATCATCCATCCCATCAGATGCAGCCGGCGGTGACGCCGCCTGCATCCCCCCACGCGCCCTGGAAGCCCAGCATCGTCGCCGAGTTGGCCAAGGTCGTCGCCAACACCGCGGTCAACGCCGAATACCGCCATCTTGTCGTTGATTGCAGCGAGGTCGCGGCGTCGGCTCAACCCGGGCAGTTCTTTCAGTTGCTCTGTCCGCATCCGGCCGGCGAGCAGCCGTTCTTGCGGCGTCCGATGAGCCTCTACGGCGCCGACCCGGCCACGCGTCAGGTCGAGTTTCTGTACAAAGTGACCGGCGCCGGTACGCGCGGGCTTGATATGATCAAGTCCGGTGAGCACCTCGACATCATGGGACCGCTCGGCACAGGCTTCACGCTTGATCCAAAGTGGCGGCACATTGTGGCGGTGGGGCGCGGTGCCGGACTTGCGACGCTCGCACCGCTTGCCAAGGCGGCGAAGGCCAGCGGCACCAAGGTCACTGCGATCTTCAGCGCGCGGCGGCCTGAGTTGCTGGTATCGGTTGATCTCTTCAAGGAACACGGCGCGGAAGTCGTGCCGGTGACGGACTCCGAACAGACCAGCGGGCCGGGCAATGTCGAACGCATTCTTCGTGGCCTGATCGCGCAAGACAAGTGCGATGCGTTCTTCACCTGCGGATCGAGCCGCCTGATGCGCGTGCAACAGCGCCTCGCCATCGAGTTCGGCCTTCCCGGCCAAGTGGCAATGGAGCAGCAAATGGCCTGCGGCATCGGGCTTTGTTACTGCTGCGTACGCGACTTCAATGTTGGCGGCGAGATCGTCAATCGCAGGGTCTGCTGGGACGGACCGGTATTCGATCTGTTGGAGGCGCTGCCATGATCAAGCCGTTTTCCATCGATCTTTCGGTCGATGTCGGCGGGCTCAAGCTGCGCAATCCGGTGATGCCGGCGTCGGGCACCTTTGCCGAGGGCCTCGACAAGGTGATCGATTTCAATCGCCTCGGCGCCTTTGTGACCAAGACCGTGACGCGCGAACTGCGCGCCGGCAATCCGCTGCCGCGCGTGGTCGAGCGGCCGGGCAGCCTGATCAATGCGATCGGGATTCCCTCCAAGGGCGTGCCGCATTTTATCGAGAAGATCATTCCGCAATATGCTGCCTATGAGCCGCCTCTGGTCGTCAGCATTTCCGCGCCGACCGCGGAGGGGTTTGCAAGCCTTGCGGCCGAACTGACGCTGCCGGGTGTTTCGGCGATCGAAGCCAATATTTCTTGTCCGAACATCGAGGAAGACGGCAAGGCGTTTGCGATGCGCCCGGAGTCCGCGGAGAAAGTCACGCGTCAGTTGCGCGCCGCCACCAAACTGCCGCTCTGGGTCAAGCTCACGCCCAACACCGGCGATATCGCCGAAGTGGCGCGCGCGACGGAGGCAGCCGGCGCTGATGCGGTCGTCGTCGCAAATACATTTCTTTCAATGGCGATTGATCTCAAGACATTCAAACCGTGCCTCGGCAATGTCATGGGTGGATTATCGGGCCCCGCGATCAAGCCGATCGTGCTGCGGCAGGTGTTTCAGTGCGCCAAGGCGATCAAGATCCCGGTGATCGGCTGCGGCGGCATTTCCACCGCCGAGGACGCGATCGAATACATGCTAGCCGGTGCGAGCGCCGTGCAGGTGGGGACGGCAACCTTCCTGCAACCGGCGGCGATGATCAGTGTGATCGACGGGATCGAAATGTTCTGTCTGCAACGCGAGATCAGCCGCGTGACCGATCTCGTCCATGGCGTCGTGATCGAGGAGGCTGACGACCAGGATCTCGCCTGGCTCAGTCCGCCGACATGACGACCGAAGCCGCAGAGAAATGCAACGTGTTCATTGACGATGCGGAGGATCGCCGGCTTTCCGCCGAGTTGTTCGATGCCCTTCGCGCGTCGTCGTTCGACGGCGTCGGCATCACGCGCGAAAGTTACAGTACGCGCGAGTCCAACGCCCTCGATATTGTGGAGGCGAAGGCGCGCTCGCTTGGTCTTGAGACGACCCGTGACGCCGGCGCCAATCTGGTCGTCACGCTTGCGGGCTGCGAGCCTGGTCTGCCTTTTTTGGCCTGCGGCTCGCATCTGGATTCGGTGCCGCAAGGCGGCAACTTCGACGGTGCGGCCGGTGTGGTCGCGGGTCTGGCCGTGCTCGCGCGCTTCAAGCGCGACAGGATTGTGCCCCGCCGCACCATCAAGCTCTTTGGCCTGCGCGGCGAGGAAAGCTCTCGGTTCGGCAAGGCCTATATGGGCTCGCTTGCTTTGTTTGGAAAGTTGACGGACGAAGACTTGCGCGTCAAAGATCGCGACGGCCGCACGCTTGGCGACTGCATGCGCGAGGTCGGGGCCGACGTGGCGCGGATCGAGAAAAGCGAGCCGCTGCTGGACGCCAAGCGCATCGCCGCCTGGGTTGAACTCCACATCGAACAGGGGCCGGTGCTGGTGGCGCGCGACCTTCCGGTCGGCATCGTCACCGGCATCCGAGGCAATGTGCGTCATCGCGTCGTCGAATGCCTCGGCGAGGCCGGTCATTCCGGCGCGGTGCCGCGCTGGTTGCGCCACGATGCCGTGTTCGCGGTGGCCGAACTGATGACCCATCTCGACCGGCATTGGCGAACCTTGCTGGAGCGTGGCCGCGATGTGGTCATCACCTCGGGCGTCTTCGGAACCGATCCGGCGGAACACGCGATCGCGCGCATTCCGGGAAAGGTTTCGTTCAGTTTCGAGGTCAGGAGCCAAAGCAAGGAAACCCTCGAAGGCTTCTACGATCTGTTCCGCTCCGAGTGTAATCTCATCGCTGAAGAGCGCGGGGTGGAGTTCTCCTTCGACCGCCGGCTGGAATCCGCGCCGGCGACGATGGATGCGGAGTGGGTCCGGCGTCTGCGGCACGCCGCGCAATCGCTAGGCCTGCCGGACGAAGAAATCCCGAGCGGGGCCGGGCATGATGCGGCGGTGTTTGCCAATGCCGGTATCCCCAGCGCCATGGTGTTCGTGCGCAATGAAAACGGCTCGCATAATCCGAAAGAGGCGATGAATCTGGATGATTTTGTCGCCGGAATCGCTGTAATGCGGGCTGCGATTGAAGAGGCCGTCCAATGAGCGTGACTGAACTGTTCGACCGGGCATCGCCAAAGCGCGTGGATCGCATCACGATCCGCAGGCCCGATGATTTTCACGTGCATTTGCGCGACGGCGCGATGCTTAAAGCGGTGCTGCCGTTCACCGCGGCGCAATTTGCCCGTGGCGTGATCATGCCCAATCTGGTGCCGCCGGTGACATCAGTCACGGACGCCAAAGCCTATCGCGAGCGCATCCTGGCCGCCCGCGCCGCCTCTTCCGACTTTCAGCCGTTGATGACCTGCTATCTCACCGATGAGACCTCGCCGGACGAGATCGAACGCGGCTTCAAGGACGGCGTCTGGGTCGCCGCCAAGCTCTATCCGGCTGGCGCCACGACCAACGCGCATCATGGCGTGACAGATCTTCCAGCGCTCGCGCCCGTGCTCGAGCGCATGGAAAAAATCAGCATGCCGGTCCTGATCCATGGCGAGGCGACCGATCCCGCGGTCGATATCTTCGACCGCGAAGCGGTGTTCATGGAACAGAATCTGTTGCCGATGTTGAAACGACACGCTGGCCTCAAAGTCGTGATCGAGCACGTCACGACCGCAGAGACCGTCGATATCGTCCGCGCCCATGCCTCGCATACGGCCGGAACGATCACGCCGCATCATCTCGTCATCAATCGCACCTCGCTGTTTCAAGGTGGCCTGCGTCCGCATCTCTATTGTCTGCCGGTGGCCAAACGCGAGCGGCATCGCCTCGCCTTGCGCAAGGCGGTCACGTCGGGAGATGCTTGCTTCTTTATCGGCACCGACACCGCGCCGCATCGCCGCAATGCCAAGGAAGCCGAGTGCTGCTCGGCCGGCGTATTCGGCGGTGCTACCGCGTTGCAGACCTATGTGCAGGTGTTCGACGAAGAGGGCGCGCTCGATCGTTTCGAGGCGTTTGCTTCCGTGAATGGCGCGAAATTCTACGGCCTTGAACTGAACCGCGGCACCATCACGCTCGAACGGCGTGAGGCGCCCGTGATGGCCGCGGTTGCGGTCGAAGACACCGAGGTCGTGGTGTTCCGCGGCGGCGAGAAGCTGCCATGGTCGGTCGCGGAGGTGAAGCCATGACGGACAGCGCGATCAGGAGCGAGATCGGCGGGGCGGTTGCGCAATTGCTGTTCGAGAGCGGCGCCATCCATGTGAGTCGGCAGCAGCCTTTCATTCTGGCGGCAGGCTGGGCAAGCCCGGTCTATGTCGACGTCCGTATCATCCTCGGCGATCCCGCCTTGCGTCAGGCCGTGACGCAGCTTGCCGTCCGTTATGTCACGACAATGTTGCCGCAGGCCTCAATCGATGCGGTCGCCGGCGCGGAGACCGCCGGCATTCCCTTTGCCGCATGGTTGGCCGACAAGTTGAATGTGAAGATGCGCTATGTGCGCAAACGCCCGCTCGGTATCGGCCGCAACGCGCAGGTCGAAGGCGGCGATGTTGATGGGCTGAACGTGCTGCTGGTCGACGACCTCACCACCGACGGTGGCAGCAAGCTCGGGTTTGCGCGGGGACTGCGCGCCGCGGGCGCTGATGTCGAGCACGTCCTGACGATCTTCTATCACGACGTCTTTCCTGGCGCGTCGGAGCGGCTCGCAGAAGCCGGATTGATGTTGCATCCGCTCGCGACCTGGGCCGACATCCTGCGCTCGACGGCGGCCAACCAAATCGCGCCGCAGGATCGCGCCGAGATCGAACGTTTCCTCGCCGATCCCGTCGCTTGGTCGACGCGGCACGGCGGCCGCGCCAAATTATCTGTACGAAGCTGAAATTGAAGCGATGAGTTAGGACGCCTTGCGCGTGCCGGCCGATTTCATCGCGGACCGCTCCAGGATCATGCGCAACTGTTGGGCGGCCTCGCGCCCCTTGTGCGCGCGCCGCCACAACCGCTCGACCAGTTGCTCGTAGAGCCGCACTGGTTCTTCGTCTGCCGTCAGCATCGCAACGCCGGTGCGGATGTTCGGCAATTCGCCGCCGAGGCGGAACGGGCTCAAGCCCAAGAGCGTGCGCTCGGAAGTGCGGAACAACTGGAAGGTGATATTGGGCAGCGGCTCTTCGATCAAACCGATCTGGATGCCCATCGGCTCCTGCTCGATCAGTTGGATCAGGTGCTCGATCTCGGCGCGCGCGGCGAGCCTGCGCTCGACGATTTCGTTCGCGGGCAAGTCGAAGCGGCCGACCAGACCAAGCTTCAGCCAGCGCTCGATCTCCGGCATGTTGACGAAATTGACGACGCTGAGATGCCTTCGGTCGCGTGCATGCTTGCGCTCGTCGAGCACGGCGACAATCGTGTCGATCTCGGTCTCGTAGTCCTTGCTGTCCTCCGCATAGGAGGGCGCGGCCTCGATCAGCGTTTGCTTGAGCTGGCGCGAATAATTGTCCGAAGTCAGGAGATACGACAGAGGCGGGAAGTGCGCGATGACCTGTTCTGATTTCTCCTCGATCTGCCGCATCCGCTCGAAATAGCTGATGGCATTGGCGTAATATTCGACGCCGAGGCCGAGCAGGGAGCCGACGGAGGTTTCCAGCACGTTGGCGAGACGGTCGAGCGTCTCGATCTTGACGACCTCGCCGGCCTCGATCCGGTAGACCGCGGCCCGTGAAACGCCGAGACGTTCAGCCACTTGTTCGGCCGCTAACCCCCGGCCCATCCGGTAGGCGCGTAGCCTTTCCCCGATCTCGGCAAAGCGGTTGCTTGTCGCATTCATGCTCGCCTCATGCGTATTGTCTCATATTTGAGACAGAGGCGTACATGATTTTCGACCCGCAGGGAAGCCTTAAATGGAGGTCCCTTAGCGGCATCCATGGAAAGCGGTCTGGACGAAATTCCCGGTCAGATCAGGTCGACCACGGCGATCCTGTTCAACGCGTCGATCTGCTGGTCTGGGGCGAGAGCGATCGCGTTGTCGGCGTCGCGCACGACCGCGAGCAATCGCTGGAAGGTGGTCTCCGCGACGCTTGCGGGAAGCGGTTCCTCGTCAAACGAGGCAATGAAGGGATCGAGGATCGACGACAACAGTCTGTAGACCGCGCGATGCTCCGCATCGGTCTCCGCCAATTCATCCGTCATTTGCTGAAGGGCGACATAGGTCCGAAGACCCGAGTGCTGATGCGACAGCCAGCTATGTAACTCAACCATGTTGTTTCCTCACCGGTGCGCGAGAAGAAACAACCATTGATAACGCAAAAGGCCTTTTAAAGCAAGTATTTCCTGAGATTTCTTGAGAGGAGAACCTGTCAGCCGCGCAGCCAAGATGGGCGAAAACCCTTAGGTCTCAGAGCCCGGCGCATATCGTTAAAGCGTCACACGAGCTTGGCGGCGGCCAGTTCGTTCAAGATCTGAATCTGCTGCAGCGCTGGTGCTGTGAGCGAGCCTTCCGCCGTGGCGACGATCTCAAGCAGATGCCGGTAGGTCTGTTCGGCGACATC
>Ga0210397_10000079_pt1 | contig 80702 bp, 78 predicted proteins | sample IncBWH2OmetaG_FD_160126 | JGI IMG/M metagenome (GOLD analysis project Ga0210397, IMG submission 160126) | Forest soil microbial communities from Barre Woods Harvard Forest LTER site, Petersham, Massachusetts, United States - Inc-BW-H-2-O ...
TTCCAAGAACATTGGCTGTATAGGTACGGCAGCCACCATATTGGTCGAGCGAATTGAGGATGAGTTCACGTTCAACCTCCTCAAGTGTGTAACCGACGAGATCGCGAACGATGGCTGTCAGCCGCGACGAGTGTTCTTCCGATTCCGGTGACGAGTGGCCTGCGGCGTTTGCGGATTGACGTCCGAGCATCGTCATCTCCCCACTTGGTGCGCTTACAATTACAAAGAGCGAAGCATTTGGATCGCGAACGATTGCCCCCCAGAAGCAGGCTGCGCATAGATGGTCTTAGCCGGACGATCGTCGCTGTTCACATGACCCCTAACAGCGAGCCGGCAAAAAGAGCCAAGCATTCGCGCCAGGGCTAGGCTCCCATCACAAGAGAGAAACCGCCCGTGCTGACGCGCGTGTGTCAGAGAGGTGGAGGTTCACCACGTCAGCAAAGCGGATTGAACAAGATTTATCTGAGTCGTGACTACGCACGCAGAAAAAAGCGCAGGGCGACCGGCCGAAGTGAGATGAAGCATGATCGTTATCGCCACTCTCATGTTTTTGCGCGCGCAAGTCAGCGATCTCCGCAGGGGTTCCCTTACGATATGCTCCAACGTTCCATTTCGTTGGGAAACTGCCGCCCCGGTGTGGCGTTGTGCACTACGGAACGGATGATTGGCGGGGATGTGGGGGTATGGAAGGTCGACGGCTTCGCGAATTTGCATTTCAATGTTTCGTCGCCGCTCGGGATGCGCGCGAACCCATAATACGAGACGACTATTTGGCCCTTGCCGAGCGCCTGGTGCGAAGGTCAAACGAAAAAGACGGGCTGGTTCCGCCCGACGCGGTGCGGATCCCAAAATGCAAGCCCAGCTGGGAACCATAGCGCGGGGCATCCCAAGATCGGGGCCTTTTTCATGGCCGATAAAAGTTCCCAAGTTCGCGATGATTAAGCGCGATTGAAAACTGCACGACAGCATATTCCGGTTCCATAGGCCGCCGATTCCGCGCCGCTAAGCTCTCGGAAACTTATTTGAGCAATGCTTTCGGCGCCGGATCAAGTTCCGCGTACCGGCTGTGCCCAGAACTAAAGCCCCGGCGGTTCCTACTCACAGCGCCGGGGCTTTTTGTTCGCGTAGTTTTATGTGTGTAGATGAGCTCCCGTGATGAACGAGATCAAAAGACAACGCGACAACGCTGCAAGATGTCTGCGCATGGCTAAAAGCGCTCAGAACAAAGAAGAAAAGCAAAGCTGGCTCGCACTGGCCGAAAGTTGGCTGACCACGGTGCAATTGCGATCGACGGCGGAAAACAATTTCCAAGTCACAGAAGATGAAAAAGCAAAAGCTTTACAATGGGCCTCTCAGTAGATGCCCGCTTACGTCTCGGACGGGAAACCGTGCTGAACTTGCGGAGTTCCCTTATGGCAAGAAAGACACTCACATTCTTTGAAGTGCGCAAGAGCCTCATCGAACAGACCGCTAAAGTGGTCGGAGCCAACGCGCGTTTTGTCGAAGCCGGCCTCGAAATCCGGAAAAGAAAGGGCAAACCAAATTGGGATGCCAATATCGGCATCGCCGCAACGACAGTGCTCTCGGCATCCGCTCAAGCACTCGATAAGATTCAGAACGAATACGACATCGAATGGTGATACTGGCCCGTTAGCAGCGCCGCTCGGCTGGATTCGCACAGATGCGACTCGCAATGATATGTTTGGGACGCTCATCCGAGCCCCACAGCTCGGTTAGGAAGTGGCCGGCAGGAATCCCAATCGTCTGTCGGCCACGCTAAAGTTGCCGCCCGCCCCTCTCTCGACATATTTCTAAACTTTCTTACCTCCGTCGGTCGGGGGATTCGACGGCATGTACCAGTCATTGACGCCGCGCAGCTTTGGCGCGGATGAGAGACCTTTGTGTCCGAATTGCAAACGGCGAATGTCTCTGACGAGGCGTAGCCCGGATATCGATCACAATCACGAACGCCAATCCTTTGCTTGTCGAACCTGCGAGCATGAGATCGAACGCGTCGTGGACATCGATGGGAATCCGCTAACGATAGCCGGTTCGCTTTCCTAGGGGGCCGGCATCATCAAAGATTGTGGGGCGGGGTAACGATATTTCGTTGCCCCGGCGGCGGGACCCGGGAGTGGCGCGCATGACTCTCCCGGGTCCCATTCGCATTTCGTGGGGTTGGCAGCGCCGGCGCAAAAGCCCGCCAAGGGAGGAACCTTAACCCCGGCGGGTTCAGTTTATAGCTTCAAAGGAACTTTCAAACTGCGCCGTGACGTGCTGTCCGAAAGCGCGCGTACCCTCAATGCGATCGCCCGTGCTGTCAACGCGAACGCTCGAACGAAATGACAAGCTTTTATCAGCAATAAATAACTCACGCGAACAGACGGCGCTGTTAGATCGCCGATAGCGCGCGGCGCGGCGGCTCGTTTCGGTTGCTCTTGTTGCTCTTAACCTTCAACCGCATGTACTGTTTCATCAATTGGCGCGCTTCGCGCACAGAAAGAAACTCGCCGAAATAAAGCCTCACGCCGTTTGGCCAGGTTACCCTAACGGTCCAATATCCGTTTCTCTCGACGGCCATCAGTCGGGCGTGGCTCATCCCGTCAATATGGGCTGATTCGAGATCGACAGGCGCGAGCAAATAAAAAGAGCCGGCGGCATCTTGTGCGGAACTCCGGTCGGGGCGCCTTTCTGATTAGTTCAGCATCACACTTTCAGGTACGCTGCACGCCGCCGGCTGCCCTCGTCCCTAACGTGAGCGGCGCCCTGGCACGCCCCGGCCGCCCGGTGACACAACCAGCCAAGCTCCTGGCGCGTCGGGGCATCCAGTCCTTGAATGCGAAAAATGTGACCTACGGGTCACAGCAGAAGACGTCGCCGATGTTTTGGAAGCGGCCGCCCTCTAGGCGAAAACACCTTGGTTCCCTGCCCGTTCGCCAGACATTCGCCGCTCGTTCAGGGTTCGCCACAAATTTTTGTTGTACAACCGCTGCAAAATGTTTGGTGCGGCTTCACTTTTTTACGGGGGAGTTACGCGCCGAGAAAAACAGCCAGAGCGATGCCGCGACGACGACGAGCGATGCAATCTGAAGCAAGCCCATGATGGCCTCCTCTCCTATGCGCGGCCGAAATTTTGGGATTCGGCTCGCGTCACCAAAACTAATGCAGGGTTAGATAATAACGAATTGATGCTTTAGGCGGGCGGTCGGGGCATTGGAGCCATGCGCTGATCTATGCGCGGCACAGTCGTAAGCGTCCGAATTACGCCAATCCGCGAATCCAATTACAGAGCAGTGAGCTTTGCTCGAAAATAAAAGACCAGTCCCATACTGACGATTGCTATGGCTATAGCCACCGCGCCCGCCCAGCCACTGTATTTTTTGACATCTCGCTGTCCGAAGCGGCCTTCGCTGGTGGAGGAGTCATCATCGATCATGGTGCGCGCCTTTCTGATCCAGTTGGACATCATGGACGGGCTTAACGGTGCGGTAACCCGGCTCCCGATACGATCGTGATCAGGGGTGTGGGATGATCGAAGTGTCTAGCGACAACACGACATGGCCGTGCCCAAGCTGCTGCAAAACCATGCGCTTCTCGCGCAGGATTGCTCGCCTGAGTAACTTGCCGGAACTGCTGGTCTTTGAATGTCGCGAATGCCATCTGTCGGTCACGACGGAAACCGGCGAAGTCTTCGAAATGGCACGCAGCAACGTGGTGAAGTTCACCACCCGTTCGCCAGATATTGGCCGCCCGCTCGCCCGTTAGCCAGATCTCGGTTAAGTCGGTCCCGAAAATCGTCGGCCGCTATTCGCGTAACGGGCGAATCCGCTTGCCCCGCGTTCGCTGCAGGCGGCGACACAAGTATCGATCTCGCCCCCAGATGGTACTGATGTTGGAAAAGTTCGAGTACCGGCTGAGGTGAGGGGCGCCGCTAACTGAGGCGGTCTTACAAAAGCAGAAGCCCCGACCTGGCGATCAGGGCTTCGCATGCCTTCGCGCCCAGAAGGGGCAAGCCTGCCAAGCGCGCCCGGCACGATTGGCTTCGTAGCACAATCTGGGCCGCCAACTGAGGCGACCTTTTGCCGTTGCGGCGTCGTGTCCGAGGGCGGCGTATCACAGTGGATTGAACAAAACTTATCTGAGTCGTGGACCTGGCCCATGAGGGCGTGCGCGGGGCAAGCGGATGCCGCGGGCGGGCAGAAAAAGCGCACGCAAGTCTCGATCGCGCTGCAGATGGTGCTTCAGCTTGAGAACGTCGAATATCAAATAAAAGAGGCCGCCAACTGACGCAGCGCCCTACATCAAATGCCGCTGCCTAGCGCTATTGCCGCCTTCGACAACGGTCACATCATTCGCTGTCGAATACGAATGTCATATCGTGCATCTTCTGCGCCGGAAGACTCGGATGGTCGAGGTGCATTTGACGGATGTCCAGGGTAGCTGAGTGTGGGTCAGCTTCTGCCGCTCTAGGCGGAAAGAAAAACTGCTTCGCTACTACCCCGATAAGCAGAACTGCGACTACAGCGATGACGTGATGCTTGCGCATGGCAAACCTCCATCTCTCAGCGCCGAACTGTACACGCTGGAATCCACCACAATGTGACGGCGAGCACAGCACGTCGATGGAACTTTAGCTTGGAAACCGACATGGGCGCGCCTACGAAATACCGAACACCTGTGACACACGACACAGACGCTGAGGCCTGATTACAGGTCATGTGCGCACGTCACTTGAAAAGGGATGTGCGCGAATGAATGAGCAACCAAGGATCCGAGAGCTTCAAGCACTCGCGAAAGCTAAGGGCAAATATGTCCATCCTGCTGACGAACCTTGGCAGCGGATTTTTACTGCGGTTACAAATCCCGATGTACATGCGGTCGTGGCATTATGTCTGATTGGTCTTTTGCTGACTCTCAGCGTCATGTTTCGCTTTCCCGAACTCGCCGCCATCGTCGCGCAATACAATCAGTTCTGACGTCTATGACCGCTGCACAACATAAACGCGGCGCAAGCGATGCCCTCCGGTGCTGATGTTGGAAAAGGTCGAGTACCGTCCATCGCGACGTTAGAACGAGCTAGGTATCCTTACTCGTTCATACTCACGGATAACCTTGTCCCAAGCGTCGGCTATTAAAAGTAGCTGCCTTGCGACGTCCGGGTTTGTCTCAGCCGCAGCCGCGCGGCGACATTCGGCGGCATCTCTTTTTGAGTCTGAGATATTGTGCATTTTCCTCCCGCGGCGGAGCTTAAAGGCTGTCCCATAAGCGTGTGCTGGGTGCTTCCGCCGGATTAGGAACCGAAACTATTTCGTCCGCGTTAATGGGCGCGGGACCAGGGAGCAGGCACAAGCTGAGGCCGCAGCCGCCCGCGCTCGTCATCCTTAACTCAGAGCGCAGACCGCAAGTAACACTAATGCATGATGCGCGTTGCGGCCGCCAAAGTCGCGCTATAGCGAAGATGTCAATAGGCGGATCGGGCGGCCCCCATCCCCGACAAACCCCAGCCGCCCGGATCGCCTAGAGTGAAGCACTACGGAGCCCCAAGCCGACTGCGCTTGGGGTTCTTTTTGTTATCTGAGTCGCTATCAGATCGCATAGCAAAAGCGCGGGGCAAGCGGATGCCGCCCCGCGGATTAGCCCGGCATCGCTAACTGCGGCCCCGTGTTCTTCACGTTGCCGACCGCCTTGCCGACCAGCCAGATTTTCAGCGCTTCGTCCGGACACGGGTTGAGCAGTGCGAGCAATTCATCTTCGCTGGCCGCCTTCTCCCCCAGCCACTTCGGCCAATCGCGCTCGAGCAGGATCACCGGCATCCGATCGTGCAACCCGGCCATGACGTCGTTCGGAGCACAGGTCAGGACGGTGCAGCTCAGAACCTCATCACCAGACTTCGGATCCTTCTACCGTGACCATAGCCCAGCCATGACCATCATGCCGTCGTCGGCCATAGCGATGGCGTAAGGCTGCTTCTCTTTGACGGCGATCCCCTTCTTCCATTCGTAGAAGCCGTCGGTGACCACAAGGCAGCGCTGGCCCCACTTCCAGGCGTCCTTGAACGCCGGCTTGGTGGTGCGACGATCCCGCTCCGCCTTGGTCGGGCGCGGTCGGCACTCTTTACAAGTTAGCAACACAGTGTGCACGATTGCACGACACTACCGCCCGCCGCGCCAACCCATGTAGCCGTAGTGTGGGACGGGATAGCCCAGGATATAGTAGGGTGCTTTACGGTAGTATGGCGCATAGCGCGGCCGCGCGTAGTAGTCATAGTCGCCATAGTAGCCGTAAAGATTCGGGTTTTTCGTGCCCGGTGGATACGCTCCGTTGGCCGGACCATTTTGAGCCATTGCAAAGGTAACTCCGCCCAGTAACAAGGCCACCGCCAGGACGATCCGTACTGATCTTGTCATGATCTCCTCCAAGCCGATTTGCGCCGTGAATCAACAACCAACTGGCATCGGCTGTTCCTGGGTTTGCGCTGCTCTTCGAGAAATGTCCGTTTTGGGTCATTAGCGGACACGCGGCGCGACTAAAAGTGCGGCTGCTTTACCCCCGAAAGCGGACATTGATTGCGGCGGCTGGGATGTCCGCTAAGGGCCAAAAGCGGACTCATGCGTCACAATGTGATCGACAAGACAAAAGCAGAAAGACGGCCTCGCGGCGGTCTCTCCGAAGTCCATTCACCTGTTTAATCAGGCACCGCGAAAGCAGGATTCAATGCTTTCCTCCACCGCCACCGGATGATCCTCTTTCAAGAATGACAGGCTGGCTTGATCCGGTCGGCGCTGCTTGTACTGGTTTGTTGGTCGTAGTCGGTGCCGCGTTGGTTTTTGCCGTACTTCGATTACGGGCAATGTTCCTCGACGCTTTGCTCCTGCGCCGAGAAGCTCGCTACCAGTACAGCCGCCACTGTCCGCCAAACCGGACTCCATGACCCTGCAAGGTAATCCGGTGTCCAGTCGCTCGGGCGGCCGGCGCGGCGCCGATCGCATGCAGCATTAGTCCGTCGTGCAGCACCATTCGTCCTGGCGCGTACGGCACCAACTGCGGCGTCTGCTCCAATGTGCGCGACCAGGCGTCGCGGCTGGATCGATCCGGCTGATCACAGCGCAGCGGCCACAACGCCATGCCTGCTCCACCGCTCGGCGTCGCGATGGCCAGCGTAAACGACAGCGTGCCCTCCGGCCGCGCGCCCGGATACGCGAGCCGCCATTGGTGGTCGAAATGGGCCCGTCGCGCCGGATTGTCACCGCCGCGATCCTCGCCGCGCAGCACGAACACATGAAACCCCGGCGCCGCCCGCTCGACATCGAGCGACACTTCCTCATCCAGCAACTCGCGGAAGAACGCTACGATCCGGTCGTACAGTCCCCCAAAATGATCGAGCAACAATTTGTTCGTCACCCGCGCCGCGGCCAAGTAGGGCTCAGGACCTCTTGTCGCATCCAGATAGGATGCCGCTCCGAGCGAATAGAACTCACCGCTCGATCGACGGGTCCAATGCGAGCGCAGCCCGAGCACCCGATGAGCGATCGCGGCGCACTCTGTGGCGCCGATCAACTCATGCTCGCTGAGTGGCAGTGTCTCGCTGATCATGGCGCGTCCGGGTCGAGATAGCGTCGCAGCGCGCGGGAGACGGCGCCGCCGCAGCGCGAATCATAGGGTCCGTAGCCGGGCATCGGGTTCGCCTCGAGACACCAATGCATGCCATCCGCGTCGATCTTGAAATCCCAACCAGCGAAAGCAAGCCCGATCCCCGCTGTGGCGGCTATCAGCAGGTCGCGCAGCGCGGCGGGCGGCTCGAAAACCTTCATCCCCGCGATCGCGCCAGCGCGTCGGTAGTCGACCGCGCCGGCCTGGGCGACCTGCGCGACGATATGCTCGCCAACGACATGAATGCGGGCATCGTGGCCCGCCACGAGGCGCTGCAAGTGGACCGGGCCGCTCGCCGGATCAAAGCCGGCGAAAGCATCCTCGGTCACCACGACCGCATCGGCGCGCACGCCGCAGACAGTCTTGGAAATTGTCGGCCCCTCGCGAACGAAAGCGCGCAGCACGTCGGGATCGCTGCTGGTCACGCTGTCTGGCACGCGGAGCCCGTAATCGCGCAGCAGCGCTTCATGCAGCGGCTTGCAGCCGTTGTGCGCGCCACGTGACGGCCGGTTGGCTACTCGACCTGGCACAGCGTCCAGCCAAGCGCGCAAGCCGCTAAACAGCGCAGGCCAGCGGCGCGCGACGCTCGGGTCAGTCTCCGCGGCGGATAAGTCGATCGGACGATAAAAGTAGCCGTCGTCGGGCGCCAGAGTCAGCGCTTCAGCGTCATGCTTGACCGTGGCCGGTCCGATCGGCGGTAAGTCGAAACGCCAGGCGCCGCCGACGGCGACGCGCAAGTTGATACAGCGGAACGTCGCGCCGGCCTCGACCGCCCGGTGTACGAACCCGGCGAACGTATCATCCACATCGACGCCGATCGCGACGATCATACCAGCAGGTCTCGGCAGAGCGCGTCAAGCACGTCGGCCCAGCGGTAGCGTAGCTCGGTCTCATCGGGGTACGGATTGAGGCGAACGGCTTCCGCCGTGTCGTCCGTCACGGCCCAGGTGACGGCGGCGAAATGGACACCGAGCCGACTCGCAAGCCCGATGCTGCGCGCCGCCAGGTCGTGCGCGGCGGATCGAGCGTCCCTGGTCGCGGGAAATGCCTGGGCGCCGACCACGGTCACGATCTCGTAGCCAGCTGCCACATCGACGCGCCGCGCTCGGACCGGCACGCCAGGCGGAAGCGTGGCGAGTGCGCCCAGGCGGTATTCTGCGTTCTCGCCCCAGAAGGAGCTGTCATCTTCGACGATCTGCTCCGGCCCGCTGGCGTGGATCTCGCTGCGTCCGGCCGCTTCCGTCCCGAGCGAGCCGGCGGTCAGTCGGTACACCGGGCCGTTTGCCTTCGGGCGGTTGATTACCGGCCGACGGCAAAGCGCTGCGGCGGCCTGGAACGTAGCGTGACATTCGTTGCGCAAGAACCGTGCATCGGCCGTGGCTTCGGCGTCCGCACCCCACCAGGGCATCGGGCGGATGAATATCGGCAGGTCGGGCTCGACTTGGTTGCCGGCGGCGGTGACCCGGATAGTGAACAGCCGCGCCGCCGTCGGCCCATCGAGCCAAGTGGCGGTATGGCCCCGTGCGGTAAGCGCCCTTTCCAGTCGGCGGGCGACGGCGTCCCCAGGGCGGCCGACAATCAGCACATCATTCGTCACGCTTAACTCCGGTTTTGCCGATGGTCAGACGACCGGAGGTCGTCTCAACAGGGATGCCGGCCGAGCAGCGCCCGCAGCCGCGTCGCGGCCCGCGCGAGTTCTGCCGTTGCTCGTTCGGGCGCCCGCAGCGGACCTGCCGGCGCTCTCGTCATCAGACTGCCCGCGATGAGCCGGGTCGAACTCCTCATCCTCATTTTTATCGTCGATGACGAACTTCTCTTCGTCTTCCTTCTCGTTGTCGCCTTCCTTCTCGTTGTCACCTTCCTTGCCGCTTTCCTTGTCGCCCTCCTCCTTGCCAGCGTCCTTCGCATCCTTGTAGTCCTTGCTATCCTTCTGGTCGGTACTTTCCTTCTGGTCCTTTATGTCCTTTGTGCCTTCCTTGTCGCCTTGCTTGTCGCCTTCGTAGCCGGCATCCTTCTCGTCCTTGAAGTCCTTGGCTTCCTTCTCGTCCTTAATTTCCTTGGTTTCCTTACTGTCGTCCTTTTCTTTGTCGGTTCCCTTGATTTCCTCGAATTCCTTGTCTTCCTTGGCGGCGTCTTTCTGGTTTTCCTTGTCGTCCTTGTAGTGCTCCTTGCCGCCCTCGTCTTTGTCGTCCTTGTGATAGTCCTTGTTGATCTTGTCGATTTCGTCCTTGGAGTCCTTGGAATCTTTGGACTCCTTGACGGCCTCCTTGGAGTCCTTTTGTGTCTTGATGTCGGTCTCCTCGGAGCCCTCCTTGTTGTCGCCGGCATCCTTCCCGCCGTCTTTGCCTTCCTCCTTACCCTCCTTGACCTCCTTGTCTTCTTTCGGCGGCTTGCTCTGCTTTTGAATTGCCGCAGCGACAGCGGAGGCGATGGCCTGGGCCGTCGTCGCCGGCGACGTGGCCCTGGCCCTTGCTGCGAGCTTCTCTGGAATTTCGAAACGCCGGTCGCTGCCGACGAAGGGTGCGGTTGGGCCTGATTCTGACATCGAAGCCTCCCAAGACGGACCAATATTATACGCGATCAAGCCTCTTGTGTCCGTTATGGGTCATTAGCTGCCACGGCTTTTCTTGCCCGGCGCGTCCGCTTTGGGCCAGAAAGCGACCTGAGCAGATGCAGCAAGACGTTGATAGTCGGCTTCCTCCCCGGATTTCGCTCTACGAAATCCGGGTTGCTTGCCGCTTGCTCTGGCGGTTACGCCGCCTTGTTCGCCGCGGCGACATTGGCGCCGACCACGCGCGCTTTGAATTCGTCGACGGTCATAACGTCGGCTGTCGAGAACGCGAGTATAGTCAATGTGGCCCGATGGACATCGGCCGCCGACAGTGCGCCCTGACCGACGTCCGGATAATCGAATGTTCCCGTCGCATCCGAAAGGAACGCGACTTGAAAATTGCGGAACATGGCGTCGCGTGCCGTTGCGTGACAGCAGTTTTCCGTCGTCGTGCCGGATATGATTACGGTTTTGACGCCCCATTCCCGCAATATCAAATCAAGGTCGGTCGCGAAGAACGCGCTATAGCGGTGTTTTTTGATGACGTGCTCGCCCGGCGCCGGCGCCAGGTCTTTGTAGATCTCGGCCCCCGGCGATCCATCGACCAACACCGAGCGATCCGCGACCAACGAATAAAGATCGTCGTATAGTCCCATATCGGAGCCGTCGCGGCGATGGACATGTGCCGTGTAGACAACGCGGATGCCCTTCCCCCGACAAAATCTGAGTGTCGCGGCGAGTTTTGGCACCATGGCGTGCGCTTGCGCCGACTGCAGCTTCGCGCCTTCGGCGACAAAGTCGTTCTGCATGTCGACGACGATCATGACTGTCGTCCTTGGGTCGATGTTGTCTATGCGGTAGGGCATCGCAAACCTCCCTTGATGGCGCCTCATTCGGAGTTCGCATCGTGTGAGCGCGGCGTCAAGCCGATCCGCGAAGGCCATGTCCTTGCGCGAATAGGAGATGAAGATTTTAGCTTCGGGTTGATGGTCCGGCGCGTACGCTGCCCTGGCGGTCTCTCTGGCTCACACCTCTCCAATCCCATTAAGCCAAAATCGCCGTCACTCGGCAAGCTTAACGCATTTGGATGATCGGTCTGCAATGCAAAAGCCTTGGAGAGCCCCATGTCAGTGAAGGGTCATTAGCTGCCGCGACATTGGTCGAGGCGGAATGTCCGCTTTGTTCCCGAAAGCTGCCGCGAAAGCCTGTTCGGGAAGCATCCCTTTTTGGAACATTCGGGTCGCTCGAGAAAACGCTGCTGCGTTTGAAAAGTAATGGACAGCCAAAGCGACAACCTGTGACGTCCGTCACCCCGCGCTCCTTTACCGCGCGCTAGGTCTTGCGAACCAGAGGTGATCTAATTTTAGGAGGACCGCGATGGCTACGATGAAAAAAGCTGGCTGGGTTGCTCGTTGGTTCAAAAGTCTCCGGGAAAAGAACCGGCAGCCTACCGCTGATGCGAGTGCGGCACGTAGATCGCCTGAATACACGCACTCTAATTTTACGTAACTCCCCCGCTAGCAGCGGGTACTTTTCGCTGTCGCAATACTTTCAATCTTGTCCGCTAATCCACGCCTACTTCCCGTGTAAGGCAAATTTCGGTGCACGCGAGTGGCGCGCGTCCTCGACAAACGTTGGGTTCTAGCATCCTCCGCGCGATGCGATTGTGGGGGTTATGCTTTTCTTATTCGCTCCGGGCCGAACGCCTTTCGGCGAGACGGATCGGAGATCTGGACTTACGAGTGCGTCGATTGCGGTAAGCACATACAGCGGATGAGCACTTTGGCCATGCGCAGCAACATTCCACATCGGTCAAGCTATTGAACGAGCGAGGCGCTCCCGCTCGCACATCGCGTGGTGTCCAGTTCCGGGAACTGCATACGGCCGTATTACTGCCCCAGCTCGGGGCAGCCGACATCAACATGTCGCTTACGAATCAGCCGCAAAATGGCGTCTGGTTTCGTTCCTATCACTGGCCCCGATTTGCGTCGGGGCCTTTTCTTTATTCGCCGAGCATGCGCCGCCGGTGATCCTCGCGCATCTCGCCCTCTGTCGATGTGCCGGACTCAAATTCCACAGCCGCGTGTAGCCAGACGCTTGCCATCTTCAAGTATATCTGGCGTTCGCCATCCATGGCGGCAGCGGCAATAACACACGCTCCGTCATAAAGGAAGAATGCGCCGGCGAGTCGTAGGAGTGTTCGCCGGAGCCGCGGCCTCACCAAAAAGCGCGGACCACTCAATCTTTTATGTCATAGAGTTGCCGAGCCACAACAAGTGCCGCGTTGCAACCCGCCGCGTCGTTTGCGGCGTCCGCTTTCTTTGCCCGTTCGATCGCAGCATCACCGTCTTTGTTGGCGATATTCTCCGCTTGTTCCACCGTGCTCGGCGTCGGCTGGTGATGCAGTTGCGCATCGAGAGATTGGTCGGCTGTCGGCGCGGCAGTAGGACTACTCGGACTGGCGCTCGCCACCTGTTGCTCGAGCTGTCCAATTTGCGTTGTGCATGGTCCGCTCAGCGCAGTCACATTGCTACAGAGTAGGAAAGCAGCCGCGCTTGCAATAAGAAGACCCGTTCGTGCCACGCGTTTGTCAGACTTAACGTCAATTATTCGTCTGTTGTTCACGTCGACCTCCCGGAGTGGAGGATGTCACCCCATCAATTGCGACGCCCTAGCAAAGTTCCAAATAATTCTGCTCCGAATGGCGCTTCCTGCCGCGCCGCGCAAAAATGCCGATGTCTGCTGTGACCCAAAAGCGGACACTGCAGACGTAAACCGGGAATGCCCTGCCCCGGCCGCTGACAATCCCCATCATCATGGATCTGGTCACTTCGGCGAAGCTGGTCTGATCCATCGAGAAGCCGCTTTGGAATTCACCACCCGCGCCGCCGTGATCCATCATGAGCGGCCGGTATGACAAGCCCTCTCGCGTCAACCTTTAAGGGCAATCCATTTGGCGCCCGCGATCATCCCCCAGAAAGCTCCCGCCGAAGCCGCTGCAAATGCCAACGTTGCAAGTAGGCCGATTGCGAGAATAAGACCATCGTCCTCGAGATTCGCGACGGCCAGAATGATAATAATAATTCCGGGCACAATTTGAATAAGCGGCAACGGTGTAAGTAACAGCAGCAAAGTCAGAAAAAGGACGGCAACTCCAACGACACGCTTCGTTACGCCCGGAGATAACCGCCAACGGGGACGGATCGCCTTTTCAAGATGCTTCAATACGGGCACTAGTCGTTGCACCGTGCTCTTTAGTGCGCGCACGGAGAGAGAACGCGTAGAAACCCATCGGGGGAAAGTCGGAACGACGCGCCCGGCAATCATTTCGATCGCAGGGGCCAGGAGTAGCAAACCGGCCACATATGAAATTCCCGGAACCATCGCGATCAGCGCAAGCACCAGCACGATTATCCCGAACGAACGTTTATGCAGATGGCTCGATAGCCAGCCCAAGGTAAAGCGATCTGGCGGCAGACTGGCAAGAAGTTCTTCCAAAACCTGAGAGGCCAATAACTCCGCACGCCGATCCGGAGAACCGCGCGGACTTGAAGTCTGGCTATTTTCCTCTGAGATTGCCGCCTTCGAGCAGAAAGTGTCCACGCAAGTTAACCCGCCCGCTTCTGGCGTGCGCTAGTTCGCGTGACCGGCTTGGCCTCAGCGTCTTTTCCCCTCTTCCCTGAAATCGGCAGCAGCATCTCGCGTTGCCCAGGTATGCGCTTCTTGCTCTTGGGCTTCTTCTCAGTGGCCAAGCTGCGCTTCAGCGCGTCCATAAGGTTGGCGACGTTGCGCGGTGGTGCCGGCGGACGCTCCTTAGAAAGCGGCACGCCTTCTTGCTTCTTGCGCAGCATCTCCACGAGAGCTTCCTCGTAGTGGTCGACGAACTCTGTGGGATCGAAATCAGCCTTCTTCGAATTCAGGATGTGCTCGGCAAGCTTGAGCATGTCACGTTCGACTTTCACATCAGGCAATTCGTCGAAATAATCCTTCGCATCGCGTACCTCAGAGGCGTAGCGCAGCGTCGCGCCAAGCAGGCCTTTCTCCCAAGGCTGCAGTGCAATGACCCGCTCGCGCTTCGACAACACGACGCGACCTAGAGCAACCATGCCCTTGTCTCGCATCGCTTCGCGAATAACAGCGAAAGCCTCTTGCCCCACCTCATCGTTCGGAACCATGTAGTACGTGCCGTCGAGGTATCGCTCGTCGATCTGTTCGCGAGGTACGAACGAGTCGATCTCAAGGGTGTGATTGCTTTCGAGCGCGATAGCATCCATCTCTTCGTCTTCCACGAGGATGTACGCGTTTTGTCGTATTCGTAGCCGCGCGCCTTGTCGTGGCTCTCGACAGGCTCGCGCGTCACGTCATCGACTAACTGTTGGCGTAGGCGATTGTCCGTTTGCTTATTGATCTGCCTGAATGTCACGCGCTCCGATGATGTTGACGCCGGATAAAGCACGACGGGGCAAGAAACGAGAGCGAGCTTGAGATAACCCTTCCAATAAGGACGTGACGGCGGCACCACACACTCCTACGCAACACGACACTGCTGCCCAATTCTACTCGACTTCAAACCGTTCCGCGTTCACCGTTCGTTCGAACGCCGCGGATGTTAAGCTTCGAAGATTTCGGGAGCGAAACGTTTGGGTATCCGACTGAACATGAGCATGTTCTCTCCAAGCGCCGTTCTGGCAGCTCTTGGCCTTGCGATTGTCGCGTCCGAGACGTCGGCTGCCCAGGACTATCCGACGCGACCCATCACCATGGTTGTTCCCTTTGCCGCTGGTGGCCCGACCGACACGGTCGCCAGGCTTATCGCGGGACCTATGGGGCGGTCACTCGGGGTCAATGTCGTGGTCGAAGATGTCACGGGGGCGGCAGGCAGTGTTGGTGTCGGCCGCGTCGCGCACTCTGCCCCTGACGGCTACACGCTCAGCATCGGACACTGGAGTACGCATGTCGTAAACGGCTCGATCTACAAGCTGTCCTACGATCTGCTCCGGGACTTCTCGCCGATCTCGGTGCTTCCGAACAATCCGATGTTAATTGTGAGCCGCGCGACTGTTCCTGCCACCAACCTCCAGGAACTCATCGCTTGGATCAGGTCCAGGGACGCTGTCACTGCCGGGACGGCCGGTGTTGGCTCCGGCTCCCACATTGCGGGGGTCTATTTCGAGAAGCTGAGCGATACCCGTCTCCAGTTTGTTCCGTACAGGGGCACGGGGCCCGCCCTTCTGGATATGATCGCCGGTCGGATCGACGTGATGGTCGACCAAGCATCGAACTCCGCGCAGCAGGTGCGGGACGGAAAGATCCGGGCCTATGCCGTCACCGCTAAGACCCGGCTCGCGGCCTTCCCGAACATTCCGACCGTCGATGAGGCTGGGTTGCCCGGCCTCTACATCAATATCTGGCACGGCCTCTGGGCTCCGGCTGGCACTCCCAAAGAGATCATTGCGAAGCTCGACCACGCGGCCGTTGCAGCTTTGGCCGAAGCCGACACCCGCGAGCGGCTCTCCGGCCTAGGCTTGGAGATCCCAGCGCAGGATCAGCAGACCCCAGCCGCGCTGGGCGCTTTGCAGCGTGCCGAGATTGAAAAGTGGTGGCCTATCATCAAGGCGGCGCATATCGAGGCCGAGTAGCAAGTCCGGTCTCGAAGTCGCTCTTGAAACGCGTTTCAGGAAAATCGAGCGGCCTTCATTGGACCGGCTGAGAGCCGGTGAGGGACTTATGCAAGTAGAGGTGGCCATCTTTTGCCAGCCGATCGCGCAACTTTGGGGCCTTGCGTCGGATAATTCCTTGAATTCCGCCGAAATCTCATCGGCAGAGCCTCCCCCAGAACGACCTGCGTACCCTCGTTCGACGGTTGGGAACTGCCGCGGTGCCCTACCCTCCACCGCTTGCGCAACGTTCCGTGAAACACGTTTCGTGGAATGTGGGCTCGCCGTAACGCGTTCCGGCATGTCTTTGCCCGGCGCGTCAGGACTTATGCGGGTAGAGAAGTACGAGAAAGGCTCTGTTGAGATATTGGTTCGGACAACGGCCTCCACTTGAGGCGGTTAAGCTCGGGGAAATCCTTCTCGGATTAAACTTGAAGGACCACGGCCATGGCAGCTCTGAACGCGATGGAAGACTCGCAGTGACTGAAACCCGTTCCACCTCCACGACAAGGGTGAAGGCACATCGCGCGCGCAAGAGCCGCGGGGTCTGCCTGGCCCTGATAGAGGTCCCTGAAGCGCAGGTCGATCGCCTTGCCGACGAGGGCTACCTCGACGGGGATAACACCCTGGGGCAAGCCATCGAAACCTTCTTGGCTGATCACTTGCCCTCCTCGAGGGCGCGCTTGTAGGTCGGTCGTCATGGATGGCCGTCGCTTTTCGGGCCGTTCCGCCTCGCGATTCGGCACTTGGGCGGAGTGTCAACTAATAGCTTTTTGGGCGCCTTTTTTCGTCCAGAAATTTATCAAATGCCATTGATTTCAAACGATTTACTGGGAGCCTTCTAAGCTGAAGGTCGCTGGTTCGAATCCAGCCGGGGTCGCCAATAAAATCAGCACTTTCTCGCGAGTAAGGCTTTCCCCAAAAGTCAGCCGGGGAACGAGTTGATCCGGGCCACCGTTAGTGTGCGCCGGGATCTCGGCAACGATAGGAGAAGCCCAATGCCCGTCGTCCCTCAGATTTCAATCTACGTTGTTCTCGTCTGGTTTCTGTGGGGCTTCTTCATGGCAATCGGTTGGGTGCTCGGCACCTGGATCACGAATCAAATACTCGGCGGCATGCGGCGATCCGATTCGCCGCGGCGCTCGCCCTGAACCGATGCTGCGATCGCGAACGCGCAAACTAATTGCTCGAAGGCACCGCGCCGCCAATCTCTCGACATATTTCTAAACTTTCATTCACGCGTGGGTCGGGGGACGACACATGCCATATCAGCGACTGACGCCGCGCAGCTTTGGCGCGGACGAGAGACCATTTTGTCCAAATTGCAAACGGCGGACGTCTCTGACGAGGCGCAGCCCGCACGGCGATCACGATCTTGATCATGAACGCCAGTTCTTTGCTTGCCGAACCTGCGATCATGAGATCGAGCGCGTCGTGGACGTCAATGGTAAGCCACTGGCGACAGCCTATTCCGGTTAGCAGGCATTAGACCGGCAACTGCCTTCTAAGCTGAAGGTCGCTGATTCGAATCCAGTCGGCGTCGCCAATTTTTTGAATAGCCTGCCCGCTGCGGCTTCGATCAGTCGATGCGCTTGTTGGCCGGCGCTAGAACGCGCAATCCCGATAACCCCAGTTGGTGATGATGCCGCCCTGCGCGGTCCCCCAGATTTTGCAAACAACACCTCGGCCTTGGGACGCGGTGTACCAATAGTAGATTTTCCTGCGGTCGATGTGCCCTCTGCGAACGGGAGGACCGAGCCTTGCGATCGCATCGCCAACCGGCTCGCCGCGATACGCGTTGAGATCGTAGGTGAAATTCGTGCCGTTAAAGCCGCACAGAACACCTGCAACAGCGACCAACACGGCAATCATCGCGAGCTTCTGCAATTTGCCCTCTCATCGCTTGGCTGTGATTCTGAACTCCGCGCCAGAATTGATGTTCCAAGGCTTCCGCGTGTCAACCGGGATCAATTGCACAGTTCATTTGCCGGCATGCCGGAAGTACAAGGCGGCAGCGATGGATTGCTGGCGCTGGTGCCGGCAGTGGGAGAGCCATAGCCACCTCCACTGGATCCGCCGGACGAGCAGAACGTTCCAGCAATCATTTCATTGCAAATGACGTCGAGTCCGACCCCTGACTGGTTGCCCTGCGAGGCCGCTGCCGTGCCGCTCGACGGGCCAAACTGCTGCTGGCCGTTCGGCGCCGCGATTTGCGCCACGATTTGCGCCATGGCCGGATCAGCGGCCGGATAAGCTGCCGCCAGCAACAGGACTACAGTCACGAGCCTCGTCATGGCCTGTACCGTCGGCTCCGCCCCAACCCATAACCAGATCACCCTGGCCATCGTTCCGCTGGATGGCGACGACGTCATGTCTCATTTGCAGCCGGGCGGACAAGCGCAAAACGAAAAAGCCCGGCAGGCAGGCGCCTGGCCGGGCTAATGTTCGATCAAATACGCGGCGGCCGGCGGCCGCACCCGTCAGTGGAACAGAACGTTCACGCCGGCCTTGACCACGTTCGCGGTCAGCTTCGAGTTATTGGGGTCGCCAATGATCGTTTGGGTGACAAGATCCGTCGCGTTTGGCGTAAGCGTCTGGTTCTGCGTGCCGAAATTCAGATAATTATACTCGGCCTTCACCGTGACATTGTTGGTTACGGCATATTCGACGCCGGCGCCCAGCATCCAGCCCCAGCGATTGAACGTGCCAGTGACGCTGCTGCCATCGTTGGCGCTGAAATTGTATTTTTCCTGCATGTAAGCGCCGCCGGCTTTGCCATAAAATAGGGTATGGTCGGCGGCCCAGCCGAAACGCGCGGCAAATGTCGACATCCACGGATTGCTGTATGAGCCATTGCCGAAGCCTCCAGCACCCTGGGAGTTTTTGATAGCGGTCGCATCAAAATCGGCTTCGCCGCCGATGACAAACTGCTGGAACTGCCAGTTGGCGCCGATCTGTGCACCGCCGAGAAAGTTGTTCTGGCTGATCGACTGCTGAGTCCCAATCGGGAAAACTTGGCCAAATGGTCCTGGCCCGGTATCGGTCAGATTGAGGTTGGTCCAACCCCAGCCGATATTGCCGCCGACATAGATTCCGGCCCAAGTGAAAGGCGGCGGCGGCACGAAAGCGGGAGCCATTGGCGGCGGCGGTGGCGCCATCGGAAGATCCGCGGCGTAAGCGGTGAGCGGTGCGCCGATCGCGATTACGGCCGCGAGCGTCAGGAGCTTTTTCATGTCCCACCCCAAATCAATCTCGAAAACATTTTACGTGAATTGCGCGTTTTTGGATGTGATAAAATCGCAACAGAGCATCGGAAAGCCCCGTAAGGTTTCTAGAGAATTACCGTGCTTTTGCCCAAACAAATTACGGCGCCCGAGTCTGACGGTAAGGGGCGGCTCCGGATGTCACGAAAGCTCAACATAAACGCGGCCTAGCGTTATACGAGCGATCCAAGATCGCGTCCCGAGCCCGGCCCCGGCACCGCTCCCGGCGGACACTTGCCGAGAATGATCATCCCTAAGACCTCGTCCTTGGTGACATCGCCGATGCGCGCGGTGCCGACGACGGTGCCGTTTTTCATCACACAAATGCGATCCGCGAGATCGAACACGTCGTGGATGTCGTGGCTGATCAGGAAAATGCCGAGCCCCTCGGCCTTGAGCTGCCTGATGAGTTCGCCGACCTGCGCGGTCTCCTGCGGGCCGAGTGCCGCGGTCGGCTCGTCCATGATCAGGATCTGCGCGTTGAATAAAATGGCGCGCGCGATGGCGACCGATTGGCGCTGGCCGCCGGACAAGGCTTTGACGGAATCCTTGAAGCGCGCGAAATGCGGATTAAGCCGGCCCATCACCTGGCGCGCCTGCGCTTCCATCGCAATGTCGTCGAGCGTGCCCAAGCGCGTGCGCAACTCGCGGCCGAGAAACAGATTGGCGGCAGTGTCGACATTGTCGGCAAGCGCGAGCGTCTGATAGATCGTCTCGATACCGTAGCTTTTGGCGTCGCGCGGATTGGCAATCGCTGCCTCCGCGCCGCGAATAGTGATGCTGCCGGAATCGCGCCGATAGGCCCCGGACAGAATCTTGATCAAAGTCGACTTGCCGGCGCCGTTATGGCCGACCAGCGCCAGCACCTCGCCGGCACCAAGATCGATCGACACCCGGTCGACGGCGTGAATGCCGCCGAAGGCCAGCGAAATGTCGCGCATCTCGACGAGCGGCGTGCCTGCGGCATCCGTCATGCGCGGCGCCTCCGATAGGCGGTATCGAGCCATACCGCGAGCACGAGGACGATGCCGACGACGATGTTCTGCAGCGGCGTATCGACGCCAAGCAGCACCATGCCCGATTGCAGCGACTGCATCAGCACCGCGCCGAGCATCGCGCCGGCGACGGTGCCGGTGCCGCCCGCAAGCGACGTGCCGCCGATGACGGCCGCGGCGATCACCAGAAGCTCGGCAAGCGTGCCCTCGGCGTTCGTCGCCGCATCGAGACGCGCGATCGATATCGCGGCGCTGATGGCCGCAAGAAGCCCCATCAGCATGAAGGTCTTCATGATCACCCAGCGCGTGGCGATGCCGGCAAGCTCCGCCGCTTCGGGATTGCCGCCGATGGCATAGACATAACGCCCGTAGCGCGTGCGGGTGGCGAGAAAGGTCATGACGATGCCGACCGCAATCGCGATCAGGACCGGGATGGCGATGCCATGCGCGATGAACAGGCCGCCGTCGGGGATGGCGATGTGGTTGGCTTGCGCATAGCGGCGCACGCTGCCGATCGGCCAGGGATAGGCATTGGCGACGGCGACGGCGCCGAGGATCAGCACACAGCCGACGGTGCCAAGAAAGACGTCGGCCGCGACGGGCCGCAACGGAAAGTGAAACTGCTGTCGCCGCGACCGGCCGTGTGCCAACAGCGCGACGACTGCCGCGCAGGCGACGAGGCCCACCGCCCAGCTCCAGGTCGCGCCGATCGAACCTTCCGGGCCGCCGCCCATCAGCTTGAACGTGCTATCGAGCGGCGCCACGGTCTGTCCGCTCGTTACCCACCAGGCTGCGCCGCGCCAGACCAGAAGCCCGCCGAGCGTGACGATAAAAGACGGAATGCCGAGATAGGCGATCAGGTAACCCTGCAGTGCACCGAGCAACGTGCCGAGCAGAAGCCCTGCCCCCAGTGCGACGATCCAGGTCGCCGGATGCTCGAAGCCCAACAATTTCGGCAGCAGGTCGGCCTGAATCACGCCCATGACCATGCCGACGAAGCCGAGCATCGAGCCAATCGACAGATCGATGTTGCGCGTGACGATGACGAGCACCATGCCGGTCGCCATGATCGCAACCGACGACGACTGCACCGAGAGATTCCACAAATTGCGCGGGGTCAGGAATAGCCCGCCGGACAGCACGTGGAAGGCGATCCAGATCAGCACGAGCGCAAACGCCATGCCAAGCATGCGGGTGTCGAGCTCGGTGGATTTGAGCAAGCGGCTAAGCACGTTCAGCCACAGACCTTGACGGTGCCGGCTGGCATGCCCTGGCAGACTTCGTCCTTTTTGATCCAGCCGGCGTCGATGACGATGCCGAGATTGTCCTTGGTGATCGGCACCGGCGCGAGCAACAGCGCATTCATCGGGATGTGTTTTGGACCGCCGGAGAATGTCACCACGCCCGGTACGTCGCTCATTTTTTTGCCGTCGGCAAGGAGCACGGCAACCTCGACCGCGGTCTTGCCGAGCGCGCGCGAGTCCTTCCATACCGAGACAGTCTGCGTGCCGCGCGCGATACGGTTCAGCGCCGCGTGATCGCCGTCCTGGCCCGACACCGGCACGGCGCCGGCAAGACCTTGCGCCGCGAGTGCGGCGATGGCGCCGCCGGCCGTGCCGTCATTGGACGCCACCACCGCGTCGACCTTGTTGCTGGTCTTGGTGAGGATCTGCTCCATGTTCTTCTGCGCATTGGCCGGCAGCCAGCCGTCGGTATAGGCCTCGCCGACAGTCTTGATCTTACCCGAAGCGATGGCGTCTCTGAGCACCTCCATCTGGCCGGAAAACAGGAAATCCGCATTCGGATCGGCGGACGAGCCTTTGATAAAGGCGTAATTGCCATCCGGCTTCACCGCCATCACGCCGCGCGCCTGCATGCGGCCGACTTCCTTGTTGTCGAAGGTAATGTAGAACGCGTCCGGATTTTCGATCAGCCGATCGTAGCCGATCACCGGAATGCCCTCGTCGATCGCCTTCTGCACTGCGGGCGCCACGGCGGAGGAATCCTGTGCCAGCACGATCAGTACATTGGCCTTTTGTGCGATCAGGCTTTCGATATCGGTCAATTGCTTTTGCGCCGAGGATTGCGCATCGGCCGAAATATATCTGTCGCCGGCCGCGGCGATCGCGGCCTTCATCGCGGCTTCGTCGATCTTGTAGCGCTCCTCCTGAAAGTTCGACCAGGACACGCCGATCACTTTGTCCTTGGCGAGCACGGAAGCGGTCAAGAACGGTAACAAGGCCGCGCCCGCGAGCAATGCGGCGGCAAACCCCCTCATGACCCCTCCCCCAAAAGTTCTTGCACCTGACGTAGCTCTGACCCGGCCGATATAGAGCCTTTTTCGCGCCATGAAAAATGGCCGAAACGGCGCTCTGGCGCTGCCGCCCGGCGCTTGCGAAATGGCCGCAGTCCGGTCATGTAGTCCGAACCGAGTGTTGCGAAAAATCAATAACCGTCCCGGGAGGCATATAGCGATGAAAGCGGCTTATTTTGAAGAATTCGGCGGCCCGGACGTGCTGCGCTATGGCGACCTGCCGGACCCGGTGGCCGGCGCCGGCGAAGTGCTGGTGGATGTTCATGCCGCGAGCATCAATGCCGCCGACTGGAAATTTCGCGCCGGCAGCTATCCGCGGCATGCAGCGGCAAAGCCTCCGTTCATCCCAGGCCGCGATTTCTCGGGCGTGGTCGGTGCGGTCGGCCAAGGTGTGACCGATCTCAAAGTCGGCGATGCGGTGTTCGGCGTGCTCAACGCCGGGCGTGAAGGGACGTATTGCGAAAAGCTCGCGATCACCGCTGCGATCATCGCCAAGAAGCCGGACGCGCTGTCGCATGTGAATGCGGCGGCCTTGGCGCTGACCGGCTTGACCGCGATGGATTCCGTCGACGGCACGCTGAAACTCAAGCGCGGCGAGACGATTTTAATTCAGGGCGGCGCCGGTGGCGTGGCGGGCTTTGCCATCCAGTTCGCCAAACATATCGGCGCGCATGTGATCACGACGACGAGCGCGGCGAACCGCGATTATGTCAAAAGCCTCGGCGCCGACGAGGTCATCGACTACAATGCGCAGGATTTCACCAAAGTCGTGTCCGGCGCCGATGCGGTATTCGATACGGTCGGTGGCGACGTGGCGCAAAAAAGCTTTGCGGTGCTCAAGCCGGGCGGCCGCGCCGCCTTCATCGCGTCCGGCATGGAGGCGCCGAAATCACCCCGTAGTGACGTGACCTCGCTCCGGCCGCCGGTCGCGCGCGCCCGCGCCCCACTCGAGCGGATCGCCAAGCTATTCCTCGACGGCGCGATCCGCCCGCCCGAGGTCAAGCTTTACCCGCTGGCGCAGGCCGCCGAAGCGCATCGGCTGAGCCAGTCACGGCATTTCCGCGGCAAGCTCGTTCTCCAAGTTCGCTAGCCTGCACCTCCGCTGGCAATCCGCTAGTAGCCGGCTAAGCAGCGGATGCCGTCTCGAGCGGCTGCTCCTTTGTTTCCACCGTATAGCCCGCGGCAATGGCGGCGCCGACGACGGCGATGACGCCGAAATAGCTGAACACCGCGGTCAAGCCCGATCCGGTAAGCAGATAGGCGACGACATTCGGTCCGGTCGCCGCGGCGACGCGCTGCCAGGCCGTGCCGATGGCGCTGGCGAAGGCGCGGATGCGGGTCGGATAGATTTCGGCGGTGTAGAGATTAAGCCCGATCGCGACCGCCGACATGAAGAAACTGCCGATCGAAACAAACACCAGAAGCGTCGTGGCGCCATCGGCTCCCAATGCGGCAAGGATCAGGAGCGTGAGGCCGCCGCCAAATAACGCGCTGGCGAAGCAGACACGGCGGCCGATCTTGTCGATCGTGAAAGCGCACAAGGCCGCGCCGACAATGCCGCAGAGCTGAACGATGAAGCCGTAATTGAGCGACTGCTGCAGCGAGAGATTGAAATTGGTGCGATAGAGGGTCGGCACCCAGCTGTTGAGGCCATAGATGGTCGAGAAGCAGCAGAACCACATGGCCCAGACACCCAATGTCCGCGGGCGGTAGGCTTTATCGAGCATTTCGAACCAGCGCCGCTGCGGCGCAGTGGCGGGCAACGTACCGGCAACGGCCGTCGTTTGCACAGGCGGCAGCGTCTTCCCCGACGCCTTGATGTCCCGCTCGATCCGGCTGACGATTTCGTCGGCTTCCGCGACCCTGCCCTGGCTCGCGAGCCAGCGCGGCGATTCCGGCAGCAGCCACATCAGGACCGCGGCGAGCAGCGCCGGCAGCGCGCCGAGATAAAACATGGATTGCCAGCCAAGCCGCGGCACCATGATCGAGCCCAGCAGGCCGGCAATCACCAAGCCTAAGACAAAGACCAGCTCATAAAGAATGTAGAATCGCCCGCGCCCTTTCTCGCGCGCAAGCTCGATAATGTAGGTCGTGGCGACAGGGATTTCGCCGCCAAGCCCGATGCCCTGGATGAAGCGAAAGATGGCAAGCGATTGCGCGTCCCAGGCGAAGGCACAGGCAAGGCTCATCACACTGAAGAGCGCCGTCGCGATCACGACCGTGCGCAGCCGGCCGAACATCTCGGCCGCCCATCCCGCCACCAGTGCGCCGATCAATTGGCCCGCGAAAGCTGCCGAAATGATCATGCCGATCTGTTGCGGCGACAGATGCCAGGGCCCGACGATCGCCGGCACCGCAAAACTGATCGCCAAGAGGTCCATGGCATCGAAGAAGGTGGCGATGCCGAGGATCAGCCGGACGCGAATATGCCAGGACGAGACCGGCAGCCGGTCGAGCCGCGCCGCAATCGACTGTGCCGCAATCGTGGTTCCGTGGATCTGATCCATCGGTAACGCCCCCATTCATGTCCGGCTGTTGGCGCGGGTTCAGCCGTGCTGTTTACACAGACTCTACGTTTCCCCGCCGCTATGATAAACATGGATGGGTGTTGTGGCGCGAACATTCGCGCCGCGACACATGCGACGGGGGAGCAACTCCCACGCAAAAAGAGATGGGAGGAATTGATGGATCGCCGTTCGGTCATTCGTGCCGGCGGGATGGCGGCGCTGGCCGCGCTATCCCGGGGAATCAGCACGCCGGCTTTGGCGCAGCAGAAAATCGTTCTTAAAGCTTCCGACGTTCACCCCGAAGGCTATCCGACCGTCGCCGCCGTCGAGAATCTCGGCAAGAAGCTCGAAACCGCGACCAACGGCCGGCTTAGCGTGCAGATGTATGCCGCGATGCAGCTCGGCGGCGAGAAAGAAGCCATCGAACAGGCGCAGATCGGCGCCATCCAGCTTGCTCGTGTCTCGGTCGGCACGCTCGGGCCGGTGATCGGCGATCTCAATGTGCTCAACCTGCCGTTCCTGTTCCGCAACACCGCGCATATGCAGAAGGTGATGGACGGCGAGATCGGCACCGGGCTTCTCGACAAGGTCACGAGCGATCCCAAAGCGGGCCTCGTCGCGCTGTGCTGGATGGATGCCGGCGCCCGCAATCTCTACAACACCAAGAAACCGATCAAGACCATTGCCGATCTCAAAGGCATGAAAATCCGCGTCATCGGCAATCCGATGTTCGTCGACATGATGAATGCGCTCGGCGGCAACGGCGTCGCCATGGGCTACGATCAGGTCTTCAGCGCGTTGCAGACCGGCGTCGTCGACGGCGCAGAGAACAATCTGCCGAGCTATGTCTTCGACAACCATTATCAGGTCGCCAAATATTACACGCTGACCCAGCACCTGATCGTGCCGGAAATCCTCGTGCTTTCGCGCAAGACCTGGGACGGGATGTCGAAGGACGATCAGGATCTGATGCGCAAAGTCGGCCGCGAGGCACAGTTCGAGGAGCGCGATTTCTGGAACAAATACGAGACCGCGGCGCTCGACAAAGCCAAGGCCGCCGGCAATCAGATCATCGATGTCGACGACAAGGCCCCGTTCCAGGACGCGGTGAAGCCGGTCTGGGATAAATACGGCCCGAAATTCGCCGATACGATCAAGCGCATTCAGGCTGTCGAGTAGGCTTGAGATGGCGCAGCTTTATCGGAAGCTGATGGATGCGCTCTATCTCGGCTGTGTTGCCGTTGCCGGCATGGCGCTGGTGCTGATCTCCGCCGTTATTCCCTGGGCGGTGTTCACGCGCTATGTGCTCAATAGCGCTGCATCCTGGCCCGAGCCCGCCGCCATCCTTCTCACCATCGTGCTCACGTTCATCGGAGCGGCCGCCTGCTATCGCCGCCGCATCCATATGAACGTGTCGTATTTCGTTCAACTGCTGCCGTCGCCGCTCCGCATCGTCGCCGAGCTCATCGCCGAAGCGCTGGTCGCGGCGATGGCGTTATTCATGATGATCTATGGCGCGAAGCTCGTCGAAGCGACCTGGTACAACACCATCGCCGATTTTCCGGCCCTTTCGGTCGGCGTGACCTATTTGCCGATCCCGATCGGCGGCGCGCTCCTGCTTTTGTTCGTCATCGAGCGGGTGATCTTGGGCGCGCCGGAAGAACCGGCCGACGTTCCGTTGCATTAGAGCATGATCCCGAAAAGTGGAAACCGGTTTTCGGAAAAGATCATGCTCAAACAAAATATTCTAGACCTTGATCCGCTTCAATCGCATTCGATCAAGGTCTAGAAAGCACACGAGGCGCCGCGCCCAGGACCACACTCATGGATGTTGTCGTTCTCCTCGCCACCATGTTCGCCTGCATCGCCATCGGCGTGCCGATCGCCTATTCGCTCGCGCTCGCGGCCATCGCCGGCGCGCTGTGGATCGGCATTCCGCTTGAAGCGGTGATGCTGAAAATCTCCGACGGCGTCAGCAAGGTCGCCATGCTGACCATCCCGTTCTTTGTACTCGCCGGCGCCATCATGGCGGAAGGCGGCATGGCGCGACGCCTGGTCGCCTTCGCCGATGTACTGGTCGGCTTCACCCGCGTCCGCGGCGGGCTGTCGGTGGTCAATGTGCTCGCGACCACCTTCCTCAGCGGCATTTCCGGCTCCGCCGTCGCCGACACCTCTGCGATTGGTTCGGTGATGATCCCGCAAATGGAGCAAAGCGGCTATCCGCGGGTCTTTGCCACCAATGTCACGATCACCGCCTCGGTGCAGGCGCTGCTTGTGCCACCGAGCCATAATGCCGTGATCTATTCGCTCGCGACCGGCGGCACGATCTCGATCATCTCACTCTTCATGGCCGGCGTGGTGCCGGGACTCCTGCTTGGTTTTTCGATCGTCGTGCTCTGCCTGGTCATCGCCTATCGCGACGGCCATCCGCGCGGCAACACCGTGCCGGCGCGCGAGGCGGTCAAGATCACCATCGATGCGGTGTGGGGCCTGATCACGCTGGTCATCATTCTCGGCGGCATCCTCGGCGGCGTGTTCACCGCGATCGAAGCCGGCGCGGTGGCCTGCGTCTGGGCGTTTCTGGTGACGATGTTCGTTTATCGCGACTATCGCTGGCGCGATCTGCCGGCGCTTGTACACCGCACGCTCCGCACCGTCGCCATGGTGCTGACCTTGATCGCCTGCGCCTCGAGCGTCGGCTACGTGATGGCGCTGACGCAAATGCCGGCGCGGATCACGGCGGCCTTCCTGACCATATCGAGCGACAAGAATGTGATCCTGCTTCTGATCAACATCATGTTGCTCATCCTCGGCTGTCTGGTCGACATGGCGCCGTCGATCCTGATCTGCACGCCGATTTTATTGCCGGTGATGATCAATTTCGGCGTCAGCCCGATCCATTTCGGCATCATCATGATGCTCAATCTCGGCATCGGTCTGTGTCATCCCCCGGTCGGCTCGATCCTCTTTGTCGGCTGCGCCGTCGGCAAGGTCAGGATCGAGCAGGTGATGCGCAAAATCTGGCCGTTCTACGCGGTGATGCTCGCGGTCCTGATGCTGGTGACTTACATCCCCGCGATTTCGCTCTGGCTGCCCCACCTGCTCGGTCTGTGAGCATTTATCCTTCATAAATTTCAATAACTTATTGCCGCCGGCCGCGCTTTATCTGTTGCGCCGCGATGCCGGGCGGACACCACGTCGCAGATAAGTGTCCCGGATACCACCAAAGGCGCTCTAGCCGGCTACCCGCGATGAGAGTATGTTTTCTTACGCGCCGCCCAATTCAGAAAAAAACAGGCGTACACCGGAGGAAACGATGACAGAGTCACGTCTGCTCGACCACGCACGTCCAAATCGGCGCAGCCTCCTCAAGAGCGCAGCGCTCGGTTCCGTAGCCGCCCTTGCCGCCCCTTACGTCAAAGACAGTTTCGCCGCCGGGTCGTTGGCGCTCGGCGTGTGGGACCATTGGGTTCCCGGCGCCAATAACGCGCTGATCAAGCTGTGCAACGAATGGGGCGCCAAAAACAATTGCGAAGTGAAGATCGATTTCATCACCTCGCAGGGCGAAAAAGACAAATTGACCGCGGCCGCCGAGGCCCAAGCCGGCACCGGCCACGACATCATGTCGCATCGCGACTGGAATGTCCGCATCCACCAGAACGTGCTCGAGCCGCTCGACGACGTCGTGGACGGCCTGATCAAACAATACGGCGCGATCAGCCCAGTCTCCGAATATCTCGCCAAGATCAAGGGCACCTGGCGCGGCGTACCGACCACCGTCGGCAGCCAGGTGAAACCGTGCTGCTCGCGGTTCGATCTCTATCAGCAGCATGCCGGCCTCGATCTGCGCGACCTGTTCCCGGCCGATGAATCGAAATACGACGCGGCGAAAATCGCCAACTGGAACTGGGATACATATCTCGACTCGGCGCAGAAGCTTTTCAAAGCCGGCTTCCCGGTCGGTCTGCCGATGGGACAATCGAGCGACGCCGTCGACTGGGTCGGCGCGATGTTCAATTCCTATGGCGTGGTGATGGTCGACGCCAAGGACAACATCAAAGTCGATTCCGACGAAACCCGCGCCGCCATGGAAATGATGAAGAAGCTGATGGCGGTGAACCCGCCTGAGGTCTATGCCTGGGACGATGCCGGCAACAACCGCTGGCTCATTTCCGGCAAGGGCTCGGGCATCATGAATCCGCCGAGCGCCTGGGCGGTCGCCAAGCGCGACAACCCGAGCGTGGCGGCGAATTGCTGGACCCACCCGATGCCGCGCGGACCCAAGGGCCGCTTCGTCGGACAGCTGCCGCAGTTCTACGGCCTCTGGTCGTTCTCCAAGAACAAGCAGGCGGCCAAGGACCTGTTGACCTATATCTCCCAGAAGGAATCGGCGGCCCAGCTCGTGCAAGCCTCGTTCGGCTACGACCTGCCCTCCTTCAGGAGCATGTACGACCTCGATACCTGGAAGACGGTCGAGCCGCCGGTCGGTACCGTCTACAGCTATCCGCCGCGCGGCGACGAGCAGACCTCGATCGCCGGTGCGCCGGCGCGTTCGGAAGTCGGCGCGCAGATCTACAACCAGGCGATCAATACCGTGATGGTCGCCAAGTTCACGCAGGGCAACGAGAAGCTCGATGACGTCATCAAATGGGCGTCGAACGAGCTCGAAGGAACCTTGCGCGCGTAAGCGCAGCTTCCAGCCTTACGAAGATCAGGCATGCCGGTCCATTTGGCCGGCATGCCGAGAGCATGATCCGGAAAAGTGGAAACCGGTTTTCCGAAAAGATCATGCTCAATCGAGTGCTAGAAATTTGGAATGCGGAAATGCAACGATAATTGCACCTAATTCCGGAGGCCGGTCCGCAAGACCGGCGAGGCATAAATGGCAGATACCGTCCAGACATGGCCCCCGACGTCGCCAAGCCTAGTTAGGCCAAGGCTGCAAGTCGGCCTGCAATCGCCCGCTTTGCGCAATCTGAGACTTTTTCTGCGCCGCCGTTCGACCGTCGCCTTTTTTATGTGCCTGCCGCTGATGATCATCATCGTGTCGCTGGTGATCTATCCGGCGTTTTATTCGATCTATCTGTCGATGTTGAACAAGGCGCAGACGCGCTTTATCGGTCTCGGCAATTTCAGCTTCCTGTTGTCGCGCGACGTGTTCCGCATGGTCATGGAACAGACGGCGATTTTCGCGCTCAGCGCGGTGTTCTTCAAAGCGCTGATCGGGCTCATCACCGCGCATCTCATCAACAATCTGCCCGCCAAGGGCCAGCGCAAATGGCGCGGCATGCTGCTGGTGCCGTGGGTCATACCCCTGGCACTATCGTCGCTCGGCTGGTGGTGGCTGTTCGATCCCACCCACTCCGCCTTCAATTATGTCCTTTCCAGCCTGGGTTTCAATGAAGTCGGATGGCTGAGCGACCCTTATTGGGCGCGCTTTTCCGTGATCCTCGTCAATGTCTGGTACGGCGCACCGTTCTTCCTGATCATGTATCTCGCAGCGCTTAAATCGGTGCCGGAACAGCTCTATGAGGCGGCCTCCATCGACGGCGCCAATGCGTGGCAAAAATTCCGTCACATCACTCTGCCGATGATGCGCAACATCATCGCCATCACCGTGCTGTTTTCGTTGATTGTGACCTTCGCCAATTTCGACATCGTGCAGATCATGACCGCGGGCGGCCCGCGCAACATGACGCATGTCTTCGCGACCTACGCCTTCATGCTCGGCATCCGCTCCGGCGATTTGCCGCTCGGCGCCGCAACCTCGTTGTTCATGTTCCCGATCCTTGCGATCGCTGCGATCTTCATCCTGCGTGGGGTCCGTAAACGCGGCAGGGAAATCGGATGAGCACGGCCGCCCTCGGCGCACGCGTTTCTCAAGGCTTCAGTCTCCGCTCAAGCCTGAGCCGCAATCGGCGCTGGGCGCTGATCACGTCTTACGTGTTCCTCGTGATTTTCGCGATCTTCTTTCTGATCCCGCCCTATTACATGATCGTCACCGCGTTCAAGAGCGACGCCGAGGTGGCGCGCATGGCTACCAATCCATGGATCATCGCCGACGGCATCACGCTCGATCAGTTCAGGATCCTGCTCACCCAGACCGATTTCCTGGTCTTCTTCAAGAATACCATCGTCGTGACGCTGTGCACGGTCGCGATCACGATGGTGGTCAGCGTGTTCGCCGCCTTCTCGCTCGGCCGGATGAAATTTTGGGGGTCGAGCATTCTGGCGACGGGCATCTTTCTGACCTATCTCGTTCCCGATACGCTGCTGTTCATTCCGCTGTTCCAGATCGTCAAGGCGGTGGGCCTGCTAAATTCCTATTGGGGCATGGTCCTCGTCTACCCGACGCTCACCGTGCCGTTCTGCACCTGGATCATGATCGGCTATTTCCAGTCCATCCCGAAAGAGCTCGACGAAGCGGCGCTGATCGACGGCGCTGGCCACCTGCAGATGCTCACCAAGATCTTCATCCCGGTGGCGCTGCCGGGCATCATCGCGGCGATGATCTTTGCTTTCACGGTATCGTGGGCAGCCTTCGTCTATCCGATGACGTTCCTCTATTCGGCGGACCAGCAGGTGCTCACCGTCGGCACGGTGACGAGCCTCATTCGCGGCGATGTTTACAAGTGGGGCATGCTGATGGCCGGCGCGCTGATGGCGGCGGCGCCGCCGCTCGTCATCTACGCCTTCCTGATGGACTATTACATTGCCGGACTCACAGCGGGGGCGACGAAAGGTTAATGCATGATCCGGAAAAGTGGCAACCGGTTTTCCGAAAAGATCATGCCCGACTAGAATGCGGAACGAAAGGTTTTGCAAATGGCCGAAGTCGCGTTGCGTAACGTGGTCAAGCGCTTCGACAATGTCGAGGCGGTGCGCAGCATCAATCTCGATATTCCGGACAACGAATTCGTCGTCCTGGTCGGTCCTTCGGGCTGCGGCAAGTCGACGACGCTGCGCATGATCGCGGGCCTCGAAGAACTGACCTCGGGCGACATCTTTATCGGCGGCGAAATCGTCAACGACCTGCCGCCCAAGGATCGCGACATCGCCATGGTGTTCCAGAACTACGCGCTCTACCCGCATATGAGCGTGTTCGAGAACATGTCGTTCGGGCTGAAGCTGCGCAAGTTCGCCAAGGCCGAGATCAAGAAACGCGTCGACAATGCCGCGCGCATTCTCGACATCACCGAGCTGCTCGACCGCAAGCCGAAGGCTCTGTCCGGCGGCCAGCGCCAGCGCGTGGCGATGGGCCGCGCCATCGTGCGCAATCCGAAAGTGTTCCTGTTCGACGAGCCGCTGTCGAATCTCGACGCCAAGCTGCGCGTGCAGATGCGCACCGAGATCAAGCGCGTTCACCAGCTGGTCAAGACCACGACCGTTTATGTCACGCACGATCAGATCGAAGCGATGACGCTCGCCGACCGGGTCGTGGTTATGAACGGCGGCCTGATCGAGCAGATCGCCACGCCACAGGATCTCTATCATCATCCGAAGACCCGTTTCGTCGCCGGCTTCATCGGCTCGCCGGCGATGAACTTTATCCGCTGCCATGTCGAGCAGAATGGCGTCGGCCTGCGCGCCCGGCTGTCCGACCGCATTTCGCTGCCGATCCCGCAGGCGCAAACCTCGCGATTCCAAGGGTTGACCGGCAAGGAACTGATCTTCGGGCTGCGGCCGGAGCATATCACCGAGCCGCGGCGCACCGATTGCGATCAGGACTGCCAGTTCGACACGGCGCTCGACGTCGTCGAGCCGATGGGCATGGAAACCATGGTCTATTTCACCATCGACGGCCAGGAAATCTGCAGCCGCGTCGATCCCGGCAGCGCCAAGGGGCCGGGAGAATCCATGCGGCTTCACGCCGACATGGATCGCATGCACCTGATCGATCCGCAGAGCGGCGCGGTACTCTAAACTCCGAAGATTTTTGCGCGATCGGCGCGCTAACGTCCGACTTAAGGCGCGGCGGAGTCTTTTTCGACCTGAAGGCAGATATTCAATCGGCGTCAGGCCGTGTCGCCTATGGGCCACATGCAGACATCCCTGCGGCGATTTGACACCAAAAACGCCGCCAATCGAGGCAGCCGTCTTTGAGCCGGCGCATGACGGGCGGTGGATCGAAGAAAGTTCCTCTGGTTGGGCCGCGGCGGTCCCTATCTCACGAGGCCGAAGACTGTTAGGGTTGGTTTCGGACCGACCGCCAGCGGGGGCACGAGGGGATCCGGCGGGACCTACCCAACATTAGAAATCGCAATAGGCATGGCCTTTATCGGGCCACGCACGAGGGCTCATGTCGTCACCGCGTTCGTGTAATGTCCTTATGATTTACCCGCGCTTCGGGGCGGGGACATTTTGGAATTTCGGGGCGGCCTGCGAGCTCTTCGGCGCAAAATACCCGACAGCGCCTCTCGGCCTGATCACGGTCGCGGCGCTGTTGCCGCCTGAGTGGACCGTCCGGCTCATCGACCGCAATGCCGAGAGTTTAACCGAGGGCGAGTTGGACTGGGCCGACCTGGTCATGACCGGCGGCATGCTGCCGCAATATTTCGATACCATCGAAATCATCGATCTGTGCCGGGCGCGCGGCAAGCCGGTGGTGGTCGGCGGCCCGGGCGTGACCTCCGTTCCCGAACTTTACAGCAACGCAAATTTCCAAGTGCTCGGCGAAGCCGAAGGCATTATCGACAAGTTCATCACGGCGTGGGAAGCGGGCGCGGGCGAAGGCGTCTTCGAAGCCGAAAAATTCACGATCGATGTGACGAAGAGCCCGGTGCCCCGCTTCGATCTCTTGAAGGTCGAGCATTATCTTTACATCGGCGTGCAATTCTCTCGCGGCTGTCCGTTCACTTGCGAGTTCTGCGACATTATCGAACTCTACGGCCGGGTTCCGCGCGCGAAGACCATCCCGCAAATGCTGCGTGAGCTGCAGACGCTGTACGATCTCGGCTACCGCGGTCATGTCGACTTCGTTGACGACAACCTCATCGGCAACAAGAAGGCGGTCAAGGAATTCCTACCGCAACTCAAGACTTGGCTGGACCAGCGCGACTACGCGTTCGAGTTCACCACCGAGGCATCCCTCAACCTTGCCGACGATGCCGATCTTCTGCGGCTGTTGAACGAAGCCAATTTCATCGGCGTGTTCATGGGCATCGAGAGCCCGGACACCGCTACGCTCGTGGCGATGCGCAAAAAACAGAATACGCGGCGCAACATTGCCGAGAGCATCCACACGATTTACGCCGCCGGGCTCTATGTCACCGCGGGATTCATCATCGGCTTCGACAGCGAGCAGGGCTCGGTCGCCGACGGCATTGTCGAGCTGATCGAGGAAGCTGCCATTCCGGTCGCGATGGTGGGCCTGCTATATGCTTTGCCGAATACTCAGCTCACGCGCCGGCTCGCCAAGGAAGGCCGTTTGCATCCGAATCTTTTATTGGATCCCGCCGCCGGCATGGATCAGTGCACGCAAGGCTTGAACTTCGACACCTTGCGGCCGCGGCGCGATATTCTGTCCGACTATAAGAACGTATTGGAGAGAATCTACGATCCGGCTGCCTATGGAAGCCGACTGCAACGCCTGTCGCGTTTGCTCGGCGCCTCCAATCCAAATCGGCAAAAGCGAGCCAACGATTCCAGAAGCAAGCTCGGCGGCCTTGAAGTTGTCCATCGCGTCGTGTCGAGGCTGCCGGGCGCTCAGGACATGTTCAGGCGAACGATCATCGAATGTGCAACGAAGAACCCGCAATGGGCTCGGATCATCGTCCTGCTGACGGCCTGCTATCTCCATCTCGGCCCGTTCTCACGGCACGTCATTGCGCAGATCGAGCAGCAGCTTGATGGGCCGGCGGATATTGACCAGGTTCTGAACGCACCGGTCGAGCCGCCCGATGTTGCCGTCAGCGCGTGGTAGGCTTTGCTGGTTTTGCCGTTCTTGCAAAGCCACAGTTCCGAGCATTTCGAGGTAACTGGAGGCGGGTCACTTGCACTCGGATGTCCGCTTTAGGTCAAAGATATCACCTGCGCGCCTGAAAGCCATTCCTCAGCTTGCGACGTCAATTGCGGTGCATCCTCACAGTCATCCGCATTCGCAAGCTTGACGCGCAAATAGAAATCGCCGAGGCGTTGCCGCCCCGGCGATGTCGTTTAATCAAGTGCCTCGCTTATTCGGCGGGCACTGCGGCCGCATCGTATTCGGCGGAAATGTCCTTGCCGGTATAGTCCGGCATCAGCGCCGCCGAGATCAGGCTGATCAGCGCACAGGCCGCGATATAGATCGCGATCGCGTAGCCGCTCTGATAGGTCTGGAACAGCCAGGCAGCGATCAATGGCGCCGGGCCGCCGGCGATAATCGAGGCCAGCTGATAGCCGAGCGACGCGCCGCTATAGCGCAGCCGCGGCGTGAACGACTCCGCGATCAGCGCCGCCTGCGGCCCGTACTGGATGTCGTGCGGGATCAGCGATATCACGATGGCGATGAACACGGCAGACGGGATCGCCGTGTCGACCATGCCGAAATACAGGAAGCCGAACAGGCCCATCAGCACGACGCCGATCAGGTACATGTTCCTGCGTCCGATCTTATCGGAGATGTGGCCGGACAGCGGGATGGTGACGAAGGAGACACAGGCTGCCACCATCACGGCGCCAAGGATCAGATTGCGCGACATGTGCAGCGTGCCGACCGCATAGGCGAAGATGAAGGCGGTGAAGATATAGAACGGCGCCTGTTCCGACATCCGCAGCAAGGCCGAGAGGATGATCTGCCTCGGCTGCCGCTTGATGACTTCGAGCACCGGAGCCTTTTCGGTCTTCTCCTTGTCGAGCACGGCCTGGAACACCGGCGTTTCCATAATGCCGAGCCGGATCCATAGGCCGACGCCGACCAGCACGATCGAGAGCGCGAACGGAATGCGCCAGCCCCAGGTCAGAAAGTCGTCGCCCGAAACCCAGGCACTGAACGCGAGCACGGCGAGGTTCGCGAGCAACAAGCCGCAGGGCACGCCGAATTGCGGCCAGGACGCGACCAGGCCGCGCTGATTGTGGGTGCGCGACCATTCCATCGCCAGGAGCACCGAGCCGCCCCACTCGCCGCCGACGCCGATGCCTTGGATCATGCGCAGCACGGTCAACAGCACGGCGCCCCAGATGCCGATCGACGCATAGGTCGGCACGAAGGCGATAGCGAAAGTGGCCAAGCCCATGCAGAGCAGCGTCGCGATCAGCGTCGCCTTGCGGCCGATGCGATCACCATAATGGCCAAAGATCGCCGCTCCGATCGGGCGGCCGATGAAGCCGATGAAATAGGTGCCGAAGGCAAGCAGCGTGGCCGAATAGACGTCCGAATTGGGAAAATACAGCTTGCCGAAGACCAAACCGGCCGCCGTACCGTACAGAAAGAAGTCGTACCATTCGATCGCAGTACCGATCGTGGACGCGATCACGGCCTTGCGCAGTTGCGCACTATGTTCCGCCTCGGGCAGCGCCCCTAGCGTTGCAGCAGCCATTGCCATGGCGTTTTTCTCCCCAATTGCTCTTCATCCAACGGGACGAGCTCTTCCGGCTCGCCTCCTGAAACCGACAATATACGCACCGGCGGAGCGCTGGCTATAGGCCTATGGTCGCGCCGTTAATAAGTGCGGGGCGCTTTTTGGTGCAGTGCAACGAAAAACGGGCGCGTGGTGATGCACCCGTTTGTAACAGATAGACCTCCGAAAAAACCTCGAGAAACAGGCCTTATTCGCTGGGCTTGTTCGAGGCCAATACGGTGACCGGCGTCTCGCGATAAAGGCCGGGGAACAGCCGCTTGAGGTTGTCCACTTTCGGGGCATCGTTGAAAACGAGGTACGGATAGTTCGGGTGAGTCACCGCGAAGTCCTGGTGATAATCCTCGGCCGGATAGAATCCCGTCAGCGGCTCGAGCTTGGTCACGATCGGATCGCCGAACAGCTTGGTCTTGTCGAGCTGGGCGATATAGGCGGCCGCAACCTGCTTCTGCTCGTCATTGGCGTAGAAGATCGCCGAGCGATATTGGGTGCCGGAATCGGGACCCTGATAGTTCAGCTCGGTCGGGTTATGGGCGACGGAGAAATAGATCTGCAGGATCTTGCCGAGCGAGATCTGGTTCGGATCGAAAGTCACCTGCTCCGACTCGGCGTGCCCGGTGCGGCCGGAGCCGACATCCTCGTAATGCGCCGTCTCTTTCTTGCCGCCGGCATAGCCCGACACCGCCTGCGTCACGCCTTTGGTATGGGCAAACACCGCCTGCATGCCCCAGAAGCAGCCGCCGGCCAATACGACGGTCTGCAAGCCTGAAGCGGCCGGCAAAGTCTGGTCAAGCACAGGCGCCGGGATTTCAACGGCCGGCTCCGCCGCATTCACCCGGCTCACGAAGAAGCCGAAGAACGGGATCAGCATCAGCGCGCCGAGAAGCGGCGCGACCAGCAAGCCGAAGCGGCGACGGGTCTTCGCCTTTATTTGGTTCTTGGCTCGGGTATTTTTCCACTTGGCCATTATCGTCCCCTCTGAAATTCCGGAACGCATTTTCTCGCGCTTTATGTATGCGCACGAGGTGCGGCGCGCCATAGCAACGCCCGGCGCTCGACCGTTTTACGGCGGTCCGGCCATGCTGCGCCAATCACAATGACCGCCACGGCGGTGCACGCGGCGGTCACGACATCGTGTAAGGCTAGGAGCATGATCCCGAAAAGTGGGCTTCCGGTTTTCGGAAGAGATCATGCTCGATAAAATCTAAGCGTTATTGCGTGCGCGTGTTGTTGAGCAGCGGGATGTCGCTCGCCGCCTTGGGCTGCGGCCGCGATTGCAGATAAGCGTAGATATTGTCGAGATCGTCGTCGCTCAGCACCGCGGGCCGGAACGGCGGCATGGCGCCGTTGGTGGTGCGCACGAAAGCCTTGAATGCATCGAGCGGCAATTGCGTGCGCGCAATCACCCGGCCGTTACTGGTCGCTTCCGAGCCCTGGCCTTCAAAGCCGTGACATTGCCAGCAGCCGTTTTTGGTGAAGGCGATCTTGCCTTTATCGGCGTCGGCCGCGACGGCGATATTTGCTGCCGCAAAACTTGCCGCCGCCGCAACTGTGAGCGCCGCCAGTCTTAGTTTCATCGAACGCGAAGAACGCGAACTCGAAAAGCGCATTGCCATTTCCTTCACCCTGTCCCTTACCGCGGCTGCGTCACAACATTGACCAGCGCCGGCTGGCCGGTCTTGACCACGGCGACCGCTTCCTTGATCGCGGGTCCGAGATCGGCCGGATCGGTGATCGGCCCCTTCGCCCACCAGCCCATCGATTTGGCCAGCTCGTGATACTGAATATCGGGATTCATGATGCTGGTGCCGATCGGCGCCAGGTCATTGCCGATATTGGCGACGCGGTTGCGGAAGTTCGACATGCGCTGAATGTGCATGACCTCCTGGTGATAGCCACGGTTGTTGTGCATCACCGCGAGCAACGGAATTTTGTGGCGCGCCGCGGTCCACAGCACGCCCGGCGCATACATCAAGTCGCCGTCGGACTGGATCGAGACCGAGAAGCGGCCGAGATCGCGGTTGCCGAGCGCTGCGCCGACCGACGCGGGCGCACCATAGCCGACGCCATAGCCGCCAGACGCGCCGAGCCATTGATAGTACTTCTCCATCGGCCACAGCCGGTTGGCCCAGTTGCTGGTATTGCCGGCGGTCGACACCAGCGACCAGTTTTCGTCCTTGATCTGGGCATAGGTTTCCATCAACAGCCGCGCCGTCGAGATCGGCTGCGCGTCCCAGGCGATGGCTGCCGCTTCTTTGGTGGCCACGAGGCCCTTGGCGTGCGCCTGGCGGATGCCGTCGCCGCGCTTGGCGATGGCGTCTTTGCGATCGTTGCCGACGGCGGACTTCACGGCCTCGATCAGCGACGGCAAGGTCGCTTCCGCATCGCCGGGCATCGAAATGTCGACGCTCTGGAATTGCTGGAAGTCCTGGTAGTTTGATTTGGTGAGCAGATCGACGGAGCTGATGCTGATCAGCTTGGTGCCCGGCTTGATCTTGCTGGTGTTCTGGCCGAACCCGTTATTGCCGTTGTCGAGGAAGCCGTTCACCGTTCCCCAATAATCCGACAATTCCATGCCGATGATGACATCGGCCTGCGAGATCACATTGGCCGGACGATTGAGATAATGCGTGTTGGGGAAGTTCATGCGGTTGCCCTGGTCGACGACCGGGGCCTGCAGCAGTTCGGCGAGTTGCACGAGAAGATCGACGCCGTTCTGCGTGCGCGCCGCGCGATCGACGACGATCACCGGCCGCTCGGCGTTGGCGAGGAGCTTTGCCGCTTCCTTCACCGCGGCGAGATCGCCCTGCGGCGGCGCCGCGGCGAAGAATTTCGGAATATAGAGCGGCTGGCCGAAATCGCGGACCGGATCGGTCTGCAGCCCGCCGTCGAGCGACATCATCACCGGGCCATAGGGCGGCGTGGTCGCGATCTTGTACATGCGGACGAAGCTTTCCGCGAAATGCTGCGCCGACACCGGCGTGTCGTCCCATTTGGTGTAGTCGCGCACGATGGCGTTGATGTCCTGCGCGGAATGGAAGGTCGGCACCCCTGGCGCGCGGTGCGCGGCGTCCATGTCGTTGCCGCCGAGGATGATGACGGGAACGCGGTCGCACCAGGCGTTATAGACGGACATGGTGGCGTGCTGCAGGCCGACCACGCCGTGCACCAAAGTCATCAGCGGCTTGCCGGTCGCCTTGAAGTAGCCGTGGCACATGGCGACGCTCGATTCCTCGTGCATGCAGGTGAGGAATTCCGGCATCGTGTTCTTGCCGTAGTTGATCAGCGACTCATGAATGCCGCGATAGCTCGAGGCCGGATTGGCCGGCAGATATTTGATGTCGAGCGTCTTGATCACGTCGACCATGAAGTCCGAACCGGGCGGCCCGCTCTCGGGCGACGCTGCCGGCGCCTGCGGCGTGCCGCTCTCGGCACCCGCGACATGAGCGTTCGGCGGCAACGCCGACGGCAGGCGCGCTTGCGGCTGCGCCGCGGCTGAGGTCTCGGCGAGCACGGCGGTGGCCGGAGCAACGCCGCCGGCGGCGCCGGCGATCGCCGCCGTGGCGAGAAATTTGCGGCGATTAAGTTTTGCAGAGGTCTTTTCGGTCGGCATCATCGTTTCCTCAATTTCCCGCAAAATCTTTTTGCCCGTGCCAGTTTTTTGCCCGGCCGGTGCAGCGTTATCACCTCGATATCATCGCTCGGGTCGCTCTCAAAGGCGGCTTCACCCCATTAAAATCATAGCTTATGCGCGAGACCTCGGGTCTGCGCATAGATGTAAAGCCGGCATAAATCCAGGGCGCGCTGGAACCGCAACGGCGGATTAAACATTTTCGTTAATGGTGTGTCCGATCGGTCTGGTGGGGAACGTCCGGACGCATGGTGGCCAGTCCCAAACTCTCAGGCGCTCTGCCTGCGGGCGCAAAGCCTGCGCGTGCGCCCGTCGAGCCTGATTTAGCGGGAAACCGCACCCCCTCGCGCAATCCGGCGCGCGGCCCTGCCGTCGGCCCGGCGCCAACGATCGAGCGGATCAGTGCACGCCCACAGCTCTGCTTCGTCATCGACGGCGACGCGAGCATCCGCCAGTTCTTGTCCCTGGTCTTGCAAGGCAGCGGCATCGACACCGAAGAATTCGCCGACAGCCACGCCCTCCGCGCCGCGCTCGCGCAGCGGATGCCGGACATCGTCTTTCTCGACGTCAGATCGGAGACCAGCGAAGCCGCCGAATGTCTCGCGGCGCTCGGCGCCGCGGGCTATCGCGGTCCCGTGCAGCTCACCTTAAGCCGAGGCGCAAAGCACCTCACCCAGATCCAAACCATCGGCAAACAACAACACCTGCACCTGCTGCCGGTATTGAGGAAGCCGTTCGAGACGAGTGTCATCGTAAAAATGCTGCAAGATCAAAAACTCGGTCAGCGTCCCGCGCTCGCGGGCCGCGTCGATCTCGGCGAAGCTCTCGCGAAACACTGGATTGAATTCTGGTATCAGCCGAAAATCGATCTACGCAAGAAGCAGCTCGTCGGTGTCGAGGCTTTTGCGCGGGCCCGCCATCCCGAGCACGGCGTGCTGATGCCGGAAGCTTTCATCCCGGCGGCGGCCGAACGAAACCTGATCGCTCTGTCCGAGCTCGCGCTCGGCGAAGCCCTCAAGGCGAGCATCAGCTTCTCCAAGCTCGGCGTCAATCTGCGCATGGCGGTGAACATGCCGGTCAATGCGCTGCGGAAAATCGCGCTGGTCGACATCGTGCAGAGCTACCAATCGCGCTTCGAGCGCTGGCCGGGCCTGCTCATCGACGTCACCGAAGAACAAGCCGTCAACGATTTCGAACTGGCGCGCGACATCGCCGAGCGGCTTGCGCCGTTCAATGTCAAGCTCGCCATCGACGATTTCGGCCGCGATTATTCCGCGGTGATGCGGCTCACCGAACTGCCCTTCGCCGAACTCAAACTCGACCGCAGCTTCGTCACCGGCTGTGGCACCGATAGCGCGAGCGCTCCGCTGTGCAAGGCCGCGATCGATATCGCGCACAGTTTCGGCAGCCTTGCGGTCGGCGTCGGCATCGAGCGGGCATCCGATGCGCTCGCGCTGGTCAGCATGGGCTGCGATTACGGCCAGGGCTTTCTGCTCGGCCAGCCGATGCCGGAAGAACGCTTCGTCGCGCTGTTGCGCCAGCGCGCCGAAAGCGCGCGCACGAGGCGGCTCGCTTAGAGCAAGACGGTTTTAGCAAGAGCTCAGTGCGTCCAGGCGCCGCGCCGCGTGTAGGCGAAATTGTCGGAATAGGACATGCGGGAAAACTTGTGCGGCGGGGTCTCGAACACCTCGTAGGCGATGCCGTCGCGCTCGCAATAAGCGATGGCTTCTTCCTTGGTGTCGAACTGCAAGCGGATCTGCTGCTTCATGTCGCCCGAGCTGGTCCAGCCCATCAGCGGATCGATCGCCGGGGCCTGTTCGGGCGCGTAATCGAGTACCCATTCCTTGGTCTTGGCGGTGCCGGATTGCATCGCAGTGCGGGCCGGCTTGTAGATGCGGGCGGTCATGGACGGCTGTGATCTCTGTTGCAGTTAGATCGGCACTATGCCGCAAGATGACGTCAAAATCATCGCCAATTTGTCGAATTGGACGTCACGCGATGTAGGAAGAATGGTCGGGGCAGCAGGATTCGAACCTGCGACCTGCTGTACCCAAAACAGCCGCGCTACCAGGCTGCGCCATACCCCGCCGGTCGCGGCTTGGGATACATCTTTCGTTCGTTCCCAGCAACCATCTGCCCAGCAACCACCCGCCCCAGCAACCGCCTGCCATGACAACCCGATGTCCGCCGGGGCCTCGAGCCGCCGACAAACGGCGTTACATCACGTCCCTTTGCCGAAGATCGAACCGGTGACCTTGTCGCCCGCCTTGATACCGAGCTTGTGCGCGGTGCCGGCGATGACTTCAAGCACCCCGCGCACGAGGCCGCCGGAGGGTATCAGGGAGTCGTTCATCGGCTTGGCATTTTCGGCGATGCGAACGATGTGGCCGTCGGAGGCGATGAAGATGATGTCGAGCGAAATATAGGTGTTGTGCATCCAGAACGCGGTCGGCTGCGGATAGCCGAAGTCGAACAGCATGCCGTGACCTTCCGGCATCGACTTCCGGTACATCAGGCCGCGCTCGCGCTCGGCGTCGTTGGTGGCAAGCTCGACGGAAAACGGATGCACGCCGTTGCCAGAAACGATCTCGATCGTATCCGTTCCGGCCGCCCGCGCCGGCGCAAGCGCGCCGAAGCCGGCCAGCAACAGGATCGCGGCCACGCTTGCTGCGGATGCGAAGGATTTGGAGAAGAACAGCGCGCTCAGTGCGAAGCGGGTCCGAGCGGTCCGCTTTCGGGACGCACCTCTGCCGCCATCATGCCTTTCGGCCCCGGCCCGTAGCGCACCAGGACGAACTGTCCCGGACGCAACTCGGCCAGACCGAAGCGGCGCAATGTTTCCATGTGAACGAAAATATCCGGCGTCCCCTCCCCACGCGTGAGGAAGCCGAAACCGCGAAGCCTGTTGAACCATTTGACCTGTGCCCGTTCGAGACCGCTCGTGGGCGAGACTGTAACATGGGTTCGCGGCGGTGGCATCTGCGCCGGATGGATCGCCGTCGATTCATCCATGGAGATGACACGGAAGGCCTGCAGGCCCTTCGGCCCCGGCAGAACCTCGCAGACCACGCGCGCGCCTTCATAGGCGGTCTGATAGCCGTCGCGCCGCAAGCAGGTCACGTGCAGCAGCACGTCCGACATGCCGGTGTCCGGAACAATGAAGCCATAGCCCTTGGCGACATCGAACCATTTGATGACGCCGGACACCTCGATGACGCGCGAGGCCCCTTCGTCGCCGACATGTGCACCATGCTGTGCATCAAGTGCGACGTCGGGACTCGATCCCGGTCTGTTGGATTTTGCTTCGATTCCGTCCGACGCCATGACGCCGCGACCGCCGCTCTGTGCTCGCACCGGTTCGGGTGCATCACGAATTTACGAATCTCTTGAATCGAAGATAACACCGGCCATCAGGGGCGAAAGGGTAAAAATGCAACAGTGCGATAAAAGCGTCATTACCTGTGCACAAAGTCGGCGCACCGCACGCACAACGCACTCAGTCAATGAACGATCAACGGTGCGAGCACCGTGCCAATGTCTTGACGCACAACGAGATCGGCAATGGCGTCAAACTCGGTCGCTTCGCGATTGATGATGACCAGACGCGCGCCATGACGCTTGGCCAGCAGAGGAAATCCCGCCGCCGGCCAAACAACAAGCGACGAGCCGATCGCCAGGAAAAGATCGCAGGAACGGGACAGGTCCTGGGCGCGCTGCATTGCCGCATCCGGCATGGCCTGGCCGAACGAAACGGTCGCGGTCTTGATGAAGCCCCCGCACTCTGGGCAATCGGGCGCGCAGCCGTTGCCGGCTTCCATGCGCTGGCGCACCCAACCGAGCTCGTAGCGGGCGCCGCAGTCGAGACACTGCGCGAAGGTGGTATTACCGTGCAGTTCGATGACGTCGGCCGGCGCAATCCCCGAGGCCTGGTGCAGATTGTCGATGTTCTGGGTAACGACGCCGGGCACCTTGCCGGCGCGGTAAAGGCTCGCTAGCGCCAAATGACCGCGGCCCGGCCGGGCGGCCGTGAAATGCTCGTCCATGGCAAAGCGCCGGCGCCAAGTTTCGTTGCGCGCCTCCTGGCTCGCCAGAAACTCATCGAACGGTATCGGTTTGCTCTTGGTCCACAGTCCGCCGGGCGAGCGGAAGTCCGGGATGCCGCACTCGGTCGAGATGCCGGCGCCGGTAAAGGGCACGATGGTATCGGCTGCGTGGACCAGATCGGCCAGACGGGCGATGGCGGTCTCGAGATCGGATGCGATCATGGCTTGGTCCGTCATGGCTGGGCGATCATGGCTAGACGATCATGGCTGGGCGATCATTAGGTCAAACCGGCTGTCCAAACCCGGCTGTCACCAAACCCCAGTGTCACAGACGGGCTTCATACTCGGTCGGGCTTCATACATATTTCCGGTCGGCCCGCGGCAGAAGACGGGCCGGTTCGGCCAGCGGAGGTTCCTCATGCGGTATCTGCACACAATGCTGCGCGTACGCGATCTCGATGCAGCGCTCGACTTCTATTGCAACAAGCTCGGGCTCAAGGAAGTCCGCCGCCGCGTCGATGACAAGGCCAAATACACGCTGGTCTTCCTCGAAGCCCCCGGCGACGACGGCCTGGTCGCCAATGGCCCGGCCGGCCGGCAGGCGCCGCTGGTCGAGCTCACATATAACTGGGACAGCGAGGACTATGGCGAGGCGCGCTATTTCGGCCACCTCGCCTATGAGGTCGATGACATCTACGCGCTGTGCGAGCGGCTGATGAAGGCGGGCGTGACCGTCAACCGGCCTCCCCGCGACGGCAATATGGCCTTCGTCCGCTCGCCCGATAAGCACTCGATCGAGCTGCTGCAGAAAGGTTCTCCGCTACCTCCGAAAGAACCCTGGATTTCGATGCCCAATAGCGGGAAGTGGTGAGCCGGCAGCCCAGAGAGAGGCCCCGAGCGAGGCCTTGTCAGGGGCCTTGGCGCGCCGCGAACAGGCTTGCTTGCCGCCTCCGCCAAAGCACTTTATATGTCGCGCGCCTTCGGGTACCGCTTCGGCGCCCGATCCGGCCACAGCGCCTCGCGCGCCATTAGCGCCCTTCGTCTAGCGGTCCAGGACACCGCCCTTTCACGGCGGTAACACGGGTTCGAGTCCCGTAGGGCGCGCCAATGAAATCAATTGGTTAGCGCGGGCGTCGGGATCCATCCTCAAAAAACGTCCAATCGCCGCAGGCGACACATTATCAATCTCGTCGCAACGGCGGCGACACGACGGAGTTGTGGGCGGCGCCGCAGATGGTGCCGATGTCGGAAAACGTCGAGTTCAGGCCGAAGTAGTGCTGCGCCCCACGGTGTTACGGCCCGTTGATCCCCTGAACCGTCTCAGCAATCCCGGCGTTCGTGATATCCGTGGCTTCCTGCGACTGTAGTTGAGCGGCCGAGTCAGCGGCCGCCGTGTCGTCAGCATTATCGTCATAGCTGCCGCCTATGGTAATGCTGACACTCGGGCCAGTGTAAGAACGCTGGGCCACCGATCTCGCCGCTGTGGTCGGCGGGTCTTGAACCACGTTGGTGTATTCGTAGCGGTAGCCGCGCGAGAGCATGCACTTCTTAAAGGCAGCGGTATCGTAGATCGCGGTGCGGCTCTCACCCGTTGCGCTGTAGCAGGCGTTCACGCTTGCTTTATAAAGAGCGAAGCTTCGCGGATGTCCGTTCGGACGGATGGTGTCGTAGTACGTTTTTTCACCATGGGTCGAAGCGCTGGCACTCGAAACCAGTCCCGGCGATAAAGCACCTAGCAACACTGCGCCAATGAGGATCAGCTTTTTCATGGCAATCTCCTTGTCCCATTCGTCGGCGACGGGATGGAGGAGGTTCTAAGGTTACAGAAGTTTCACCATCGATGGCGCGCTGGCGACGTTAAGTCGTCCGCCAGCATGTCGCAATTGATCGCTCTCAAGAACGCCTGTTGAACGATGAAGGACGAAGTCTCGCAAGGCCCTACCGCTACTTCCGTCTTGCCAGCGTGCTTTTCTTGCCTAGCGCCGATGTGTGCAACGACTTAGGTGCTGAGCCCTCGTAGCAGACGCCAATTGTGTAGCCGCGCTGCCATGCCAGCCGGCACACATATCGGGCGGCACCATGGTGAAACTCAAAGCGCTTGGACAGATCCCTCTGTTCGGAAATCCTCAAACAGGCGCCGCCGGCTGAGAGATCGACAACCTGACATTCAACCGGAGAACCCGAAGCGAAGACTAATTTGCCAGTCTTGGCCATCATCCCCTTGGGAGGCACGCGTATCCCACGTCGACGTTCGGCGGACATTTGCTTTGCACCCACGATTCTCAGATCGCTTCCGTAAAGATGAAAGATTTAAGATTTACTCATGTGATAGGCGCCGGCGGTGCCTTGGCGGAACTTACTTCAGATCTGACGGAAATGAGGGCGGTGTCGCGGCCAAATGGCCCAGGAAAGTTGCAATGCGTGCGACGTTGGCGTTCACCAAATCAACGTCGCCGCGCAATTTCTCCATGCCGTTGAGCCCTTCGTTTATGCGGCTGACAAGCGTCGGCAGTGACGCTTTCATCTCGGCAACAGAGATGGTTAAATTGTTGATCGCGAAATGCACGCCGTCTAATTGAGTTTGCATGATCCGGTAATTCCTCTTCAGATCACTGAATAAGGCGCCAATCACCGCCCAGAGCACGCCAACGATAATAATCGTAACAGCGGAAGCGCCAGCGAACAATTCGCCCCACGTCGCAGTAACTGCCTGTTCCATCGCTCCGCTCCTTATTTCGTGGCCGGCCGGTGGTGCTACGGCTCGTTGTTGAAATGGAAAACCGTGGCAGCCTCAGCAGCGCCCACATTCATAGCACTTACGTGCCGGGCGAAGCCTCGTCCACAGCATCGATAATAATGGACGCGGCAGTCGCGCGTCACTTAGCCCCCGGTGGTCACCATCGCCGGGGCTTTTTTGCGGACCGAGCGGCGCGGCATTTTCTGGGAAAGCCCTCCCGTCGTGCGCGCGCGCCAGGGTCATCCGCCAGCATGAAAAAAAGCCCGGCTCACGCCGGGCTTTGGAACATAATTTTATCTCTTTTCGACCCACTATTTGACCCAGCGGGGTGACGCGGCGGTTTTCGCAGACGGCGCGTCGGCAACAGGTGCGGGGCGAGTACCCGAGTTGTCCTACATTTGCTGTGTTTGGATCGCCTCCCAGCGGTTCAACCCCCGCTGCCTATCACGTCGCCCATGAGCGGGAAATGACGGTGGGTGTCGCGGAGGCGATGTTGCCGCGCAGTGTTGCCATTATGCTGCACTGCCGAACGCGCCCGCCCGTACATATCAAACCATGTAAGTGCGCGATCAAAAACGACTGGCCTATTCGCCGAGCACCCGATTCCGGTGCTTCCCGCGCGCATCTCGCCTGCGATGCTTGCCGGCAACATGCCGACCCTGCAAAGCATCGAACTGATCGGCGAGACCCGCTGCCGGTGCGGGCTGGAGCCCAGCGGTCGACGGGATCAATTGTGGGCTCAATTGTCGCGTTTCAAATGCACGACAAATTCAATGAACCACACCGTCACGAATGCCAATGCGACAAGTATGCCAATGATGTCGATCCAACTCAGTTGCCAACCTATTTGCGATGCCATTTCGTCGCCGTCTTGCGGCGCCGCTCACTGAATCGCTAATGCCGTTTCGAAGTTGGCAGTTCCGCGCCGGCCATTCGCCTCATGGCAGGCATGCCGTAGGAACTGTCGTGCGGGGACTTGGTTCTTGTAGTTCGGACGGACGATGCCGTGTCGAGCAGTCCCCCAAGCCCCCCGACAACTCCCCTGCGGCGCGTCCGTCCACCAACATTTGCGATCGCGGTGACTCTCTTTTCCGTTCGCAATTCAAGATGGCGCCGCGTGATGGCCGCTTATGTGGCAAAACAAAACAAAAAGCCCCGGCATTCTGGGACCATGCCGGGGCGAGGTAACATTTCAATTGGGAACGCGCAAAGATCGCACGCGTCTCATGACAGCCGTACGAATTAGCTGGTACGCCGTTGCCGTTGCGATGGTTGCTGCACAAGAAAATATTTCAGGACATAGGCGCCTTCGCGCGCCGCCAGCGGGGCGCCACAGCTGAGGCAGATGAGCTCCCGATACGGCGTGGAGGACGTGGCTTCGACCCGGACAAGTTTGTACTGCGCCGCGCAGTTCGGACAAGAAAAAGACGCCGGCGCCAGTTTGTCTGTCGTATTGCTGGAACTTTTGTCGCGTTCGGCCGGTGCGTTTAGCCGGCCTTGGCTCGTACGGGTGATGAGATGACGGCTGCGTTGTTGTTCCACTGTCTGGCCTCCACTTCGGTGGAGAAGCCATCGGCCCATTTTAGGTTCCTGACGTTCAGCCTTGCGCGAACGCCATAGCTCTCGAAGACCTCGCGGGTCTTCATTCGTCGGCGTTTTGCTTGGCCGCCAGCGCGGACCGCCGCGAATGCGATCGCGGCGGTCTACTGCACCGTGACGGCGTAATAGGTCGACGGCGTGAAGTTCTGCAGGCCTGGCAGGCCGGCGGCGTCGTTCTTGGGAATGTCGTTGCCGGCGTCGGCGAGCGCGATGAAGCCATTGGTCTTGGCATCGAACACTTGGGTGATGCCGCCGATGGTCTGGGTCAGCGGATCGTAGGCGAGCTCGACCAGGCCGCCGGTCTGCGTGTCATCGCAGATGATGCCCTTGCCGTCTGGCGTCATTGAGACCGCCAGCAGCCATTGCGCCGGCGTCTGGTCGCTCGATCCGCCGATCACCACCGGGCCGTTCTTCAACAGCGCAACGAAATCAGTCTTGCCGGCAACGATCGGGAACGGGCCATCGTTGGTCGGCGTCACATCGTGCCCTGCCCCATTGGAGAAGGTCGCCTTGCCGAGCAGATCGACATGGGTGGCGCCGGGCCAGGTGTCCTCGCTGCCGTTCCAGAAGCCATCGATCATGTATTTCGGCGCTTCGGTCTGCACGATGCCGCGCGCGATGATGGTCAGGATCGTCGCCTCGCTGTCGTCGTTGTCGTAAGGCGGCGCCTTGAAGTCGGAATACTGATCGGCGTCATACTGGCTGATCGGCGGGAAATAATGCCCGTGATTGTGCATGTAAGCGTCGCCCGGCGGCAGCGAGGCCGGGTTCACGCTATTGGTCTGGTTGTGTGCCGACGGCCAGACCACGGCGCACGGCACGCTCAGCGCCAAAGGCGGAGCGAACGATGTTCTACGATATCGACGGCGGATTGCCGAGCGGCTACGGCTTCGTCGAAGCGAGCCACCGCTACACCAACGAGACCACGCTGAGCGGCGACCGCATTTTCGCCGGCCTGTTGCTGCAATATTAACGCAATGCATCTCTCGCATGGCAGCGGAACCGCTCGCGTCTTGCCCCAATACTTGCCGATACGCTAGCACTTGGGTGTCGGCCGATTCCGTTCGATTCATTCGATTCATATGATGTCGAGCACCGCTGGCTTTGAACCGGAGCAGGCCGGAACTTTGCAGGCTTGCGACCCCTCGATGGAGAGGCCGCCCGCGAACGGACCGACAATGGCGAAGAAGAAGCTTCAGCCTTCAGCCGCCTTGATGCTGCAGATCGAGAATGCATTTTTCGCCCATGGCTACAGCAAGCTGACCATGGAGCGCCTGGCGCAATCCTGCAATTTCTCCAGACGCGCGCTTTACTTCTATTTCAGCAGTAAGGCGGAAGCCTTTCGTGGAATCGTGCGGTTTCGCAACGACCTGGCGCTGAGCGCGGGTTTTGCGGCCGGCCGGAAACGTTGGTCGGAGGGCGGCAACGCGCTCCAGATTTTGACCGAGATCATCAATATCCGCTATGGCGACACCCGCCGCCTCAGTAATGCCTCGCCACACCTGGTCGAATTGAATGCCGAGGTGTTCACGCGATGCAACGACATCGTCAAGGATGTCGCGATCTTCTTTGAAGCGGAACTGGCGAAACTGATTGTCGAGCTGCAGGCGGCCGACGTGGTGCGGCTGCGCCCGGAAGTGACGGCGGAGCAATTGGCGCAGGCGCTTGCCAATGGCGCGCGCGGCGTCAATCAGCGCATCCCCGCGGTCGCTCCGGAAGATCTGGCGAGCCGTTACGGCGAGATGTGCCGCTTCATCCTCTATGGCTGCGCTGAAGTTCCCGCCCCATCGCCGCGCACCAAAGGCAAAGATTCAGCGCAGAAGAAAATCCCGCCCCGGAAGGCGGAAAGAGAGCGCGCTTGACGGCGACTTTGGCTTCGGCTCGGGCCGCAATCTCCGCGATGTCGATCGCCGAGCGGCTCGATCGTCTTGCCTTGACCCCGCTTCATGTCGCGATCATCGCGCTCTGCACGCTCGGCCTAGCGGCCGATATCGGCGAAGTGGCGCTGAGCAATACGTTCTCCGCGATCTTTCTTGCGCCGCCCTATAACGCCTCGCGCGGCGACGTGGCCTGGCTGCTCGCTGCTGTCTTTGCCGGCGGTGCGATCGGCGCGCCGATTTTCGGCTGGTTGGGGGATCGCGGCGGCCGACGCACGGCGCTGCAATTGGCGCTCGCCGTTCTCGTCGCGAGCTCGCTCGCTGTCGCCTTCAGTCCCGACCTGACCTGGATGACGGTGCTTCGCTTTGTCTCCGGCTTGGCGCTTGGCGGTTATCCGCCTTTGACCGCAGCCTATCTCGCCGACGTGCTCCCGCCGCGGCGCCGCGGATTTAACATGATGCAGTGCGGGGCGGCGGCATTTCTCGGCGCGCCGGCGGTGATCTTTCTGATCCGCTGGCTCACGCCCTGGGCGCCGCTCGGCATCGAAGGCTGGCGCTGGGCGCTCATTGCCGGTGCCGCCGTTTCAGCTTTGGCCGCGAGCTTGTTCTTCTTGGTCCCGGAATCGCCTCGCTGGCTCGCAGCGCTTGGCCGGACCGCCGAGGCCGAGCGCTCGTACCGATATTTCGAAGCAGCAACGCCGCGCGTTATCTCGCCGTTTGCGCAGGCGTCGACAAATGCGGCGCCGGACCTATCCAAAACCGGCGATAGCGCGATTGCCGAAACGCCGAGCCACTTCCGGCGCTCACTTCTTCTCGCCGCGCTCTATGGACTAGGACCATGGGCGACGATCGGTTTTCCGCTGCTGAGTGCGGCCGTGATACTGCAAAAGGGCTTTCGGGTCGGCGACTCGCTTCTCTTCGCCGGCGTTTCAATGCTGGGGCCGACGCTCGGCGTCGGCGCGCTCGCCATTCTTGTCGATCGCATCGAGCGGCGGCTCACCCTGATCCTGTGCGCGGCGACAATGACGGCGCTCGGTCTGGTCTTTGCCGTGAGCACGACGCTGGCGACGCTGATTGCGCTCGGGATCGGCTTTAATCTGACCAGCGCGGCCTACAGCGTCGTTCTTTCGATTTACGGCGCCGAGCTCTTTCCCACCAAATTGCGCGCGCTCGCGACATCGGCCGGCTGGGGCGCCGGACGCGTCGTGTCGGCGCTGGTGCCGATCGTCCTACTGCCCTTGCTCGGCACTCAAGGGCCGCTTGCGATGTTCGGCCTGATCGCTGCGGCCTTACTGATCAGCATTTTTCTGATCTTTGCAGCCGGACCGCCTGGGCTTGCAAAAAAGCCGGTTCAATAACCGAACAGGCTTGCCGCCGCGCGCCGGTAATAGGCGAAGCTCAGCGGTCCGACGCGGCCGCAAGGGTCTTGCAGGTCCTCGCGTCCGCGCAGCATCGGATCCTGCATCTCGCGCGCGGTGAACGATCGGGCCCCGACCAGGCGTTCGCGGCAGACATAATCTTGGCGCTGCGCCACCGGGAGCAGCACCAGCGGGTCGAGTTGCCAGATCCGCGCGGTATGGTCGAGCGAAGCCGTCACGATGCGCGCGCCGTCGGAGCTGAAGGCAGCGCTGACGACCTGATTGCCGTGTCCCGAAAGCATCGCCAAGGCGACGCCGGTTTGGGCATCCCAAACGCGCGCGGTGTGATCGGCCGAGGCCGTGACGATGCGAGTGCCATCGGGGCTGAAAGCCACACCGAGGATGCGGTCGGTGTGACCCAACAACTCGGCCACCAGCGAACCGGTTTTTGCGTCCCATACGCGCGCGCTATCGTCATAGGACGCTGTGACAATGCGCGTGCCGTCGGGGCTGAAGGCTGCGCCGCTGACCCAATCGCGATGTCCTGCGAGCGTCGCCATGGCATCGCCAGTCTTGGCATCCCAAATGCGCGCGGTTCTATCCGCTGATGCCGTGACAATGCGCGACCCGTCGGGGCTGAATGAAGCGCTCAGCACGCGGTCCTTATGCCCGGACAAAGTGACGAGCACCCTGCCCGTCTCCGCGTCCCAGGCCCGCGCCGTGCCGTCGAAGGACGCCGTGACCACGCGCGAACCGTCGGCATTGAACGCGGCGCTATTGACCCAGCCGGTATGGCCAACCAGGGTCGCAAGGATGCCGCCGGTTCGCGCGTCCCAAATCCGTGCAGTGTTGTCGAAGGCGGCGCTGACGACGCGCGCGCCGTCCGGGCTGAATTGCGCATCCGCCACGCGGTCCTCGTCGATGGCAAGCAGGGCCAGCGCCTTGCCCGTCCGCGCATCCCAGACTCGCGCCGTATCGTCGTCGGATGCGGTGACGATGCGAGAACCGTCGTGGCTGAACACGGCACTGTTGACCGCCTTGGCGTGGCCCGACAGCGTGGCGATCGCGGCGCCGGTCTTGGCGTCCCAAATGCGCGCCGTCTTGTCCTCGGACGCGGTGACCACGCGCGAACCATCGGGGCTGAATGCGGCGCGGCTCAGTGCGCTATCGTGGCCGGACAATAGTGCAAGCGGCACGGCTTTGTTGATGTTCCACACGCGCGCCGTGCCGTCGAATGATGCTGTCACGACATGGGAGCCGCTCGCGTCGAACCTTGCCTTGAAGACAGCGCCGGTGTGGCCCGCAAGCGTGGCAAGGAGAGTTCCTGTTGCCGCGTTCCAAACCCGCGCCGTGCTGTCCGCCGACGCGGTGACGATGCGCGAGCCGTCAGAGCTGAACTCCGCAGTCCAAACCCAGCCGCCGTGTCCTGAGAGTGTGGTCAGTAAAGCGCCCGTCTCGGCGCTCCATACCCGCGCGGTGCCATCGACCGACGCGGTCACGACCGAAGCGCCATCCGGGCTGAACGCCACGTCGAGCACCGGACCGCCATGGCCGGTCAGCACTGCACCCGAGGCGCCGGTCTCCGCATCCCACAGGCGTGCCGTTCCGTCATCGGAAGCGGTGACGATGTGCGCGCCGTCAGGACTGAAGCGCGCGCGCCACAGCAATGCGGTGTGACCCGACAGCGTGGCGAGGACTGCGCCGCTCGAGCCATCCCACAGCCGCGCCGTACCATCGAACGATGCCGTCAAAACGCGCGAACCGTCCGGACTGAATACGGCCGTAGTCACCGTGTCGGTGTGTCCGGAGAGGGTCGCAAGCGGTCGGCCTGTCTGGGCGTCCCATAGACGCGCCGTGTCGTCGTTGGACGCCGTCACGATCCGCGAACCGTCGGGGCTGAACGACGCGTCGTTCACCGGAGCGGTGTGGCCGGAGAGGGTTGCAAGAACAGCGCCGGTCTTTGCGTCCCACACCCGCGCCGTCTTATCCCAGGATGCGGTGACGATTCTCGTGCCGTCGGGGCTGAACGCCGCGCCGTTGATCCAGCCGGTATGCCCCGCGAGGTTGATAAGACCAGCGCCGGTTTCAGAGTCCCATAGACGAACGGTCCCGTCCCACGACGTGGTCAGAACGCGGGAGCTGTCGACGCTGAACGCGGCGCTGCTGACCAGATGCTTGTGGCCATCCAGCGCGACCTGAAAATAGCAGGCCGGGTTTGACCCGAAGAACGATAGCGCGCCGAGCAATTGCGGCGACGACAACGAAAACGGCGACGCGCCCGTGGACGGCGGCAAGCCGGCAATGGCCAGCCGCAATGCACGATCGCAAAATCCCTTGTCAAAGGCGGTTTCGCTCAGGCTCGCAAATATCGCGGCTTCACGTTGCGAGGTCTGGCCGGATTGCCACGCTGAAACGCCGAGAACTCCTATCCCGGCAACGAGAGCGGCAGCCAGCCAAAGGCCATTGTGAATTTTTGCCATTCACCGTCGTGATGTTCAGCATCCCGGACGCCGCCGCACCCTGCACGCGCGGCTATTTCGGCTCCTTCCCAGTATAGCGCAGGATGAAGAGCCCCCACTTGTCGTCATTCATATAAATGTAGCCGCGGGCATCGACGGCGATCTCCTCGCTCCAATCGACCTTCGACGCATGCGCGCCGGACTGATCGGGAAGGTTCGGCCGCTCCGGCGGCATGAAATAGCCGACCTCTTTCGGCAGCCGCGGATCGCTGATGTCGAAAATGCGCACGCCAGCATTGAACCAGGCAACCGTCATCAGATTGCCGGGATGCTGGATCGCCGGATTGTGAATTTCCTGACTGACATTATGCGGGCCGAAACGGCCGCCCTTGTCGCAGAAATCCTTGTAGGGCGCGTCCTTCGGCGGCACCGGCGTCGGGAAGATCGAGATCAGCTTCGGATGTGCATTGTCGGAATCGTCGATCATCCCGGCGAAGTTCATGCCGTTGTCGGCGCACCGCTCGTCATGCGCTTCGGAGCTCACATAAAGCAGCTTGCGGTCCCACAGCGGCAGCACGGTGTGCACCGATTGGATGCCGACGCTCGCAAACGGTTCGGTGATGTGGAGCCGTCCGATCACCTTCGGATTGGTCGGATCGCTCAGATCGAGATTGACCACCTCGGGCGTGTAAGGCAGCGACGCCCATTTGCCGTCGGGGCTGACATTGACCGGCCCGTGAAACCCTTCCGGATATTGCGACTTTGGCTCGCCGTCCTTCTGCCCGGGCTGCCACCATTTGCCGATGTCTTTGGGATGCGCCGGGTCGCTGACATCGAGGATCACCATGATGTTGCTCTTGAAGCCCGGATAGCTGGTCGAGAGATAGGCGAATTTGCCGCCGGGATAGGAATTGCGGTGCGCGCCGGTGTCGCCGCCCATCCAAGAGCCGACCTGTTTGGGATTCTCCGGATCGGAAATGTCCCACAGCAGCACCGCCGGCAGAGGATTCTTCTGCGGCGTAAAACTGTTGAGCGAGGTCAGCATCAGATTGTCGTGCAAGGTGACTTGCGCCGTGATGATGCTCTTGTCGGCGGTCACATAGGGAATGAATTTCACATAGCGCGGCTTGGCCGGGTCGGTGACATCGACGATGCTCCAGCCCTGATCGAAGGAATGTCCGGTGTAGAGGTACCATTTGTCGTTCGCGGTATGCTTGATCGCGATCTTGAAGCCGCCGAACTTGCCGCCAAGCGCAGAGAAGCCGACCTGCTTGATGTTCTCCGCCTGCGCGCCGGGCGGAAACGGATCGGCAAGGGCTGCGCCCGCGAGCAATGAACATGACAACAAAGACGATGCCGCGAACGCGCAGAGGCGCGAAGTGGCTGTGAAGCGCATGGACATTTCCTCCGGTACTTTCTGGACAAGCGAAGCGCGCGATCTCCCCGATCGTATACATCGATACGAGCGTGCGAAAGGGCGGACGCATCTAGAATTCCCGTAAACTGCGGCGTCGAGACTTGCCGTCCGGCGAAGCGCCGACTATCTCACGCTCTGCTCAAGCGGGAAGACTGAAGAATGACCGACGCCATAAAGCTTCTCACCACGCGGCGCTCCTTCAAGCCGGTCGAACTGTTGGGCCCTGCGCCCTCGCCGGCCGAGATCGACACGCTTCTGACCGTTGCCTCGCGGGTGCCCGATCATGGCAAGCTCACGCCATGGCGCTTCATCGTCTTCGAAGGCGCAGCACGGCAAAAGGCCGGCGACGCCATCGCCGCGGCCTTCAAGGTGAAATACCCCGACGCCGAGCCGGACCAGATCGAGACCGAGCGCGGTCGGCTCACGCGCGCACCGCTGGTGGTGGCGGTGGTCAGCCGCGCCGGACCGCATGTGAAAATCCCGGAATGGGAGCAGGTGCTGTCGGCAGGCGCGGCCGCGATGAATCTCGTGCTCGCCGCCCACGCGCTCGGTTATGGCGCGAGCTGGATCACCGAATGGTATGCCTATGATCGGTCCGTGCTCGATGCGCTGGGGCTCGAGCCGCACGAACGCATCGCCGGCTTCGTTCATATCGGCCGCCCGCCGGGCGTGCCCGAGGATCGACCGCGTCCGCCGCTTGCCGAAATCGCGACGCGGTTTGACGCTTAGGCTCCCACAAGCAGAGTTTCAAACTGGCCGAGGGCGCCGACCTCAAGACCGGCGCCCTCGCCGCACACATCGCAGCACATACAATGGTGACCAGCCTTCAGTTGCCATTATTGGCATTGATCTCGGTCTGAAGCGTCGCCGCGTTGGCAGCGTCGTTTTGCTCCTCTGCTGCCTGCATGGATGCATTTAGGGCGTTGGTGTCGTTCATCTGCTGAATGGCTTGCACCTCGGCGTCGGACGCCGCCTGCGCATCGGTGGCGGCCGAGGACGTATTGTCGTAACTGGGCGACTCGACCCAAGTCGATTCATCCGGCGCCCCGCGTGCCCCCTTGGCGGCAATGCCACCGCCGCCGAACAGACCTTGGAAGAACTGCACGAACAGATCGGGCTGTTGCGCCGGCGCCGCTTGTCGCCGCGCGACATGAGCGATGGCGTGTGTATGCGTCACGTGCTTTGCCGTTTTGGCGTGCGCCTCGGTCGCCATCGCGCCTCCGGACAAGGCCAGCGAGGCGATGACGAGACCGTATGCGATCGATTTCACGAAGGGCTTGGTGGTTGGCGTTCTAGCTGTCGCCAAAATGGTCTTCGACGCTTTGGATTGCAGCGAACTCGTCTTCAGCGATCTGATCTTCCGCAATCTGACATCGAGGTGTCCGGTGGTGAGCGATCCGATTTTCCGCGAATTGGTTTTCAGCGAGTTCATGGCAACACTCCCTTCTGTGATCGGCACGGAGCCGAGGAGAATCCCCGAACGCTGATTGCAAGGCTAAGGCGGCCCGCATTGAGGCCGGATGGCTGCGAAATTAATTCCCGTTCATTTGCGGGATGCGATTTGTCGACTAGGCTGATGATTGACCGCACGGTTCGGCCGGCGTGACCTACCCTGGTAGGTATTCGGCCGCACCGGCGGTTTCGGTGCCGCGATCTAACGCCGGATGGGTGCGCCTATGGTGGAAATGAAATCCGAAATTCGCGACGGCATGCAGATCGAGTGGGACACGCCGATCACAACGGATGACGGCGTGGTGCTGCGCGCCGACGTGTTTCGCCCGATCGGCAACGGCAAATATCCGGTCATCTTGACTTACGGGCCTTACGCCAAAGGGCTTTCATTTCAGGAAGGCTACAAGAGCAATTGGGCGCGGCTCACGGCAGCCGCGCCGGAAGTGCTCGAAGGCTCGAGCAACAAATATCAGAACTGGGAACTGGTCGATCCGGAGAAATGGGTGCCGGACGGCTATGTGTGCCTGCGCATCGATTCACGCGGCGCCGGCCGCTCGCCGGGCTTTCTCGACGTGTGGTCGCCGCGCGAGACCATGGACCTCTATCAATGCATCGAATGGGCCGGCACCCAGCCCTGGAGCAACGGCAAGGTCGGCATCAACGGCATTTCCTATTACGCCATGAACCAATGGACGGTCGGCGCGCTGAAGCCGCCGCATCTCGCCGCCTTGTGCATCTGGGAAGGCGCATCGGATTACTATCGCGATCTGTGCCGCCACGGCGGCATGCTCTCCGACTTTCTCAACAGCTGGCACCCGCGCCAGGTCGGCAGTGTCCAGCACGGCGTCGGCGCGCGCGGCGCCAAAAGCGTGGTCACCGGCGAGTTCGTCGCCGGCCCCGATACGCTGCCGGAGGTAGAGCTTGCCAAAAGCTGTGCGGATTCGCCGGGCGAAGCCAAGCGGCGCAAGTTCATCGACGACTATTACACAAGCCGCACCGCCGATTTCGCGCAGATCGAAGCGCCGCTCCTCTCCGCCGCCAATTGGGGCGGCATGGGGCTGCACACCCGCGGCAATTTCGACGGCTATCTGCGTGCCGGCTCCAAGCAGAAATGGCTTGAAGTGCACGGCGACACTCACTTCACCCATTTCTACAGCAATTACGGCGAGGCGCTGCAGAAGCGCTTCTTCGGCCATTTCCTCAAAGGCGAAGATACCGGCTGGGACAAGATGCCAAAGGTCTCGCTCAATATCCGCCATCCCGGCGAAAAGTTCGTGCCGCGCACCGAGAGTGAATGGCCGCTCAAGCGCACGCAATGGACCAAATATTATTTGCAGCCCAAAGGGCTCGGGCTGTCGCCGCAGGCGCCGCCCCCGATGCCGCGCGCGACGGCAAAACTGGATTATGACACCACCGGCGACGGGCTCACCTTCTCGACACCGCCGTTGACCAAGACGACCGAGATCACCGGCCCGGTGGCGGCAAAGCTTTGGCTGTCATCACAGACCACCGATGCCGATCTCATTCTGGCGCTTCGCGTGTTCGATCCGAACGGCAAGGAAGTCACCTTCATCGGCTCGAACGATCCGCGTGTGCCGGTGGGCCTTGGCTGGCTGCGCGCCTCGCAGCGCAAGCTTGATCCGCAACAGTCGCTGCCCTATCGGCCCTGGCACAGCCACGACGAGGAATGGCCGCTTGCTCCCGGCGAGCCGGTCGAACTCGATATCGAGATCCTGCCGACCTCGATCGTGGTGCCTGAAGGTTTTCGGCTCGCGCTCACCGTGCGCGGCAAGGACTACGAAGTCGACGGCCGCGATATCCGCCCGCCAAACGCGCCCTATCCGATGAAGGGCGTCGGCCCGTTCCTGCACATCGATTCCGATGACCGGCCGGCGCACATCTTTGCCACCCGCAACACGCTGCATTTCGCCGCGGGCCAAGAGCCATATCTCCTGTTGCCGATAATTCCGGACGTGTAAGCTTCCGCAAAAATCGGAACTGCCAAAAAATTGGAATGCAGGGAGGAGCGCATGCCCGGGCGATTGCACGAGGGCTTTCGTATTGTCGCGGCCGCACTGATTGGCCTCGGACTCATCACAACGCAAGCAACACTCGCTGCGGCGGCCGAGCAATATCCAAGCCGCACCGTCACCATCATCGTGCCCTATCCGGCCGGCGGCCCGGCCGACGAAAGCGCGCGGACGCTCGCGCAATTTCTCTCCGACAAGCTCAAGCAGAGCTTCATTGTCGAGAACGTCGCCGGCGGCAACACTATTGTCGGCATGGAGAAGGTCGCGCGCTCGAGCGCGGACGGATACACGTTGCTGTTCGCCAATTTGCAGATTTCCGCAAACGTCACGCTCTACAAGACACTGCCGTTCGACACGGTGAAAGATTTCGCGCCGGTCATGCTGGTCAATCGTAATCCGTTGATTTTAGCGGGTCGCACCACGCTCGAGCCGAAGACCTTGCCGGATCTGGTCGCGCTGATGAAGAAGCAGCAATTGAAAGCCGCCATTCCGGGTTATGGCGCGACCGGACATCTCGCGACCGCTCTGTTCGCCCAGGAAGCCGGCGCCAAACTCGATCTGATTCCCTATCGCGGCGCGGCCCCCGCCGTCACCGATCTTCTCGGCGGCCATGTCGATCTGTTCTTCGGGACGCCGCAGTCCTTCGTGCAGCAGATCGCTGCGGGAAGTTTGCGCGATTATGGAATCACGGCGCCGGACAAGCTGCCGGAATTCCCCAATGCCGCGAGCCTCTCCAAGATGCTCGGGCCGAAACTCGACGTGGTCTATTGGCAGGCCATCTTCGCGCCGGCCGGAACGCCGGACGCCATGATCAAGACGCTCAACACCGCACTGCAACAGGCGGTGGCGGATCCGACCATCGTGAAAAACTGGGCGGCGCAAGACGTCTCGGCGTTTCCGCAGGATCAGCGCTCGCCGGCCGCGGCATCCGCATTTCTCAAAAGCGAAATCGCGCGCTGGGGCCAGGTGATCCGCGACAACGATATCCACGCCGAGCAGTAAAATTCGAACTAAATGTTGTGACCAACCGAGGGCGCAGGCCGGTCCGGCGGCGCAGCCAGCGTGTTGTGCATGCGCGGCAAAAGCCGCAAAGAGCAGCGTCATGCACGACGCGATCAGAAAAGTCGTCAGCGCCGTTTGCTCCAAATGTCTGGTCCGCATCGCAATCTCCGCTGAAAGTCGCGCTCCAAGGCGTCACGGCATCGCCTGACGATCGCCATATCGACGTACCGCTCGGCGCGCGCTCTTGTGACGCGGGCTGCGCGCACCAGGTTCCATGAGCTCGAGAAAAAAGTGCGTGCGGCGCAACAACCCGCCGCAGCGCAGCACGAAGTTTTTCCGCGCACATGCTGATAAAGCGTGCAATCGGTCACGCCCTTGCCATAGATTGGATGCAGGGTGGGTTTTGGTGGAGGGGGTGGTACAGGGAGGAAGTTCATGTCTCTGCACACCCAGACGGCAAGAGAGACGACAGGACGGGCGAGCTTAGCCACCTACAAAAAGAACGAATGCCCTCAATGCGGCGCTTGGCTACTCGCACCTGACTGGTCGGAATATTTGGACACGCGTTGCGCACGGCACACTTGGTCCTGCGAAGCCTGCGATTATCAATTCGAGACCGTGGTGTACTTTGCTCAGGCCGCAGCGGCCTGATCTTGCGATGAATTGCGGCGTGTGACCGGGGTTCAGCAGTTTAGAAACTTGCCTATTGGCGTGGCGGATAGGGATGCCGCCAGCGCCCGTTGAAATTTCACACGAATTTGACAGTTATTTTGGCTGACCCCCGGCTCAACCCCGCCATGATCTTCGCCGGCAACCCAAATTCGCATGCCGTGCGGCCAGTGATTTCAAAAGCGAAGGCCCGCCTGTGTCCTGGCCAGGACGTCAGCAGCGGTGACTCCACCGCTGCTTGCATCTAAGATAAATACTCTTGTATCAAATCCGAGGGCGCGGGCTCGATGGGGCTGCTCGACGAACTCTCTATATTCTCTTCGCGAGGAACGTCGACTTATTCAGACGCGGTGGCTGCCCGCGGCGAACCCACCACGACAGCCTCATCAGACTTCGGCCCCACGTGTTGATCCAAGATATCGGGCTGAGCGCCAACCAAGGCGCGAGGCAAACGGACAAGTTTCAAAGCTGGATTGTGGTCTGAAGGGGATTCAAATGCCAAACAAGACAATTCTTGCGGTCGCAATTGGTAAAGACGGGACGCACTTTCATTTCCAAAATCCAAACGACCCTAACTTGGCGATAGCGCGACAGTACATCAACGGCCTAGTCACTTCGCTAGGGCCAGCAAATATGGGTACTGGGCCTAATCAGTATGTTATCGATTACTACGAGTGCACCGAAGGCAATTTGGCAACTATAATCACCGGTAACCCAGACCTCATCTTCTGTATGTCTACAACTGTGATGAAGAACGCCGTTCCTTTCGCAGGTGCAAAAACGCCCCCAATACCCGTCGTCGGAGTCGTGTCATACCCTAAAGGGGAAGGATGGACCGTAGCTCCCTACACTCAGTATGTTTGTGGAGTTCGCGCGAGCCGATTCCAATTGGCACGACAGTGCTACGATTATTTCTTGGACACTGTCCCCAGCCTTACAACGGTATACGCTTTATACAAAACTGGTTATCGTCCATCAGACAATGCTTTGACCAACATCAGCGCAACACTGCCACCCCCCGCCGTTCCGCTTATTGGCGACAACGCAAATTTCGATCTTGCCCAGGTTACCGACGCACAACTTTTGACCAATATCGGCAATCTGAACGCCACAGGTGCATACAACAATACGGGCATATTCGTTCTGCCAATCGATCGTTGCTTCGGCCTGGCGCAACAAATCATAAACGCGGCCCAAGCTGCCTATATACCCACCTTCTGGCCAGTAACGGATTGGGTAAACATCAACAATTCAAGCGCACTTGGCGGCTTCGGGATATCTCAAGAAACTTGTGGCGAACGCATGGGCGATCAAGTCAGTCACATCTTTAAAAACGCCAATGCCGTCCCGACCGGCCTTAAACAATATCGCCACTTCGCACCCAAAGACATGACTTGGTTGGCCAGCAGCCAGGCCGCGCAGACCATTGGCATAACGTTACCCGACGATGTTCCGACGGCAACCGCCTGGCGATAGACTTTTTTGGCTGGCTTAGCCGGTGGCGAACAAGATGACACTCGCCGAACCCGCGCGTTGGCGCGACGCTCCTGTGAATCCATTGGCCGCCGCTCCGAACGACCTCCGATAGTGCAGCGATTGAACGTTTTATTGCGCCAGATCAAATTAGGACAGCCGACCGGATGAAAACCGGCCGGAGCAAAGCCCCGGCCGGTCAATGAAACACGAGTAGGTACTCACCGCTGGAATGTTCCAAATTCCCCACGAGCTGTCGGTGGTCACTTATTTCGCGGCATTCATCCGACCGGCGCGCGCTCCGGGCGGTGAGGAGTAAGGCCTGCAGAATTGAAACGTTGTGCGACACGAAAGTTTCGCCAAAACAATTTCAACGACTTATTTCAATCTTACCCGGCGTCTCCGGCGCTTACCGGACATCACAACGGCGGATAGGCGTGCCGCCGCCCGGTGAAATCTTCGATCTCTGATCCATCTGCGTTCAGATAAGTCGGCCCGACCGGCGATTTGCCGTAGCCGCCCGGAATATCAAGCACATAAGTCGGCTGGCATAGCCCGGAAACGCGGCCGTGCAATTCTCGCATCAGCGCCTGACCTTCGGTCATGCTGGTGCGGAAATGCGCCGTGCCGGGCGCAAGATCGGCATGGTGCAGGTAATAGGGCTTGATCCGGCATTCAACCAAAGTCCGCATCAGTTCGCCAAGCGTCCCTGCATCGTCGTTCACGCCGCGCAGCAGCACCGACTGCGACAGCATGGGGATGCCGGCATCGACGAGGCGCGCGCAGGCAGCGCGGGCTGCTTTGGTCAATTCGCGCGCATGGTTGGCGTGCAGGACAACAAATGTCGCCTTGTCGGTGCGCAACGCCTTCACCAAAGCGGGCGTGATGCGCTGCGGCGCCACCGTCGGCACGCGCGTATGCACGCGGATGGCTTTGACGTGTTCGATCGCGGTGAGCCGCGCCATCACGTCCTTGAGCCGGCGCGGCGACAGCACCAGAGGATCGCCGCCGGTCAAAATCACTTCCCAAATCTGCGGCGTCTTGGCGATGTAATCGAGCGCCGCGGATAGTGCGCGCGGCGACAATCCTCCCCGCCCCGGCCCGACCATTTCGCGGCGAAAACAGAAGCGGCAATAGACCGCACAGGCATTGACGAGTTTGAGAAGCACGCGGTCCGGATAACGATGCACCACACCTTCGACCGGACTATGCGCGTCGTCACCGATCGGATCGGCATGCTCTTGCGGCAGATGCTCGAGCTCCCGCATATCGGGCAAGAACTGCCGTGCAATCGGATCCTGCGGATCGTTTGGATTCATCATGTCGGCAACGGCCGGCGTGATCGCCACGGCATAACGCGCCGCCACGTCTTGTAGCGCTGTAAGTTGATCCCGGTTCGGTACCGATGCGCGCGGTAGATTATCTGCAGCGTGCCTGCGCATCGCTTTGGCGGCTGTCATGTGAAAGTCTCCTTCATCGGCGCCCACAGCACCTGATCGATGCGCGTCGCTCCAGTCGCCAGCATGACCAGCCGATCGAGCCCGAGCGCGACGCCGCTGGCTTGCGGCATATGCGCCAGCGCCGCAATGAAATCCTCGTCGATCGGATAACGCTCGCCATAGATGCGCGCCTTCTCAGCCATTTCGTGATCGAGCCGCACCCGCTGCGCCGCCGGGTCGGTGAGCTCGCCGAAACCGTTGGCGAGTTCCACGCCGCAAACATAAAATTCGAAGCGCTCGGCGACACGCGGATCGCGCGTCGGCCGCGCCAGCGCCGACAGTACGGCTGGATATTCATCGAGAATGGTCGGGCATCCGACGCCGAGATTGGCTTCAACGCGCTCGACCAGAACTTTGCTGAAAATATCGCTCCAATGATCGTCAGCAGCGGCGCGGATGCCGGACGCCCGCGCGGCCTGCGCCAGAGCGTCGCGATCCGGCTTGCCCCCCGGCAAAGTCGCCAGCAGATCGATAGCGGCAAAACGCTTGAACGCTTCGGCAACCGTCACCCGCTCCGGCGCGGCGAACGGATCGGCGACGCGGCCGCGAAAACTGAATTGCCGCGCACCGGCGATCGCGGCGGCGTTTTGCACCAGCGCGGCACAGTCCGCCATCAAGGTCGTGTAGGCCTCGTCGGCGCGGTACCACTCGATCATCGTGAATTCGGGATGATGCAGCGCGCCGCGCTCGCGATTGCGGAACACTTTGGCGAATTCGACGATGTTCCGCTCGCCGGCCGCCAGAAGTTTCTTGCAGGTGAATTCCGGTGAGGTGCGCAGATAAAATGGCGACACGGTGCCGTCCGGCGCCGTCAGCGCGGTGGCGAAAGCATGCAGATGCGTCTCGTTGCCGGGCGAGACTTGCAGCGCCCCGGTTTCGACCTCGACAAAGCCCTGATCGGCAAACCAGGCCCGCAATCCCGCGACGATGCGGCCCCGCGTCAGCAGGATCGGCCGGCGGTCGGCATAGGCAGAAGGGGCCCAAAAGGGCGAGGAATCGGGCGATTTCTCGGGCATGGTCCCTGTTTAAACGCTCTTGCAAAAATAACCTACCGGGTCCGGTGGATTTGCGCCCCGAAAACAGTATGTTGCGTCGCGAATCCGGCCCTTTAGGCCCTTCGCCTTGTTTCCAAGCAACATCCAAAAACCGACCAAGAACCCAACCAAGAAACATTCAAGGATTTCATCTCGTGAAAGTCATCGCCAGCTCGTTGCGAAAAGGCAATGTCGTCGAGATCGACGGCAAGCTCGGGGTCATCATGTCCGTCGAGAACATCCACCCCGGCAAGGGTACGCCGGTCACGCAGATGGACGTGCGCCGCATCGCCGACGACGTGAAAGTGTCGCTGCGGTTCAAGACCACCGACCAGGTCGAGCGCGCCTTCGTTGAGGATCGCAAGTTCCAATACATGTATCAGGATGGCGACGGCTTCCATTTCATGAATATGGAAACCTATGACCAGGTCGCGGTGCCTGAAGACATCATCGGAGACCAGAAGCCCTATCTGGAGCCGGAGATGGAAGTGACCTTGAGCATGCACGAAGGCACGCCGGTCGCGGCCGTGATCCCGCCGAAGGCGATCCTCGAAGTGGTCGAGACCGAGCCGACGATGAAAGGTCAGACCGCCTCTTCGTCCTATAAGCCGGCGCTTCTCTCCAACGGCGTGCGCACAATGGTGCCGCCCTTTATCACCACCGGCACCAAAATTGTGGTGATGACGGAAGACGGCAGCTACGTCGAACGCGCGAAAGACTAGCTTGGCGCCGTCGGTTTCCGATTACCGGCCGAGATTCTGAATATCTATTCATTAGCGCAGCGATTCCAGCGCTTTGGCGGCAGTGGTTTCGTCCGGCACCGCTTGGCAGATGCCGCGTTGGTAGCGATAGTACGCTGTCCTGAATCTGGAATTGGTGTCGTGCGCGCTCCGCGTCAGCTTCGCAGGAACGGCTTTGCAACTGGGCTCACCGGCGGCCTCGCGACGGGATTCGCCTGCATGGCGATTATCGGCTCCGTCAACGCAGCGCTCGCGGAATGCAGGCCGGGCCATTTCCGGCCGCCCTTTTTCATCAAGACCATGGGGCAATGCGGCTTCAACTCCGAAGCCTTGAGCTTTCGCGGCACGCCGGCGCAGCAGGCCATGTGCCTGATGCGGGGCATGGACGCGACGCGCAATCTCGGACCGCTGCTCGAGGGCTTGCCGCCAGGGCTCGCCAAACGGGTCGGGGAAACGACCGGCCTACCCACGCGCGAGACGCTGAGCGCCTATCTGTCGAAGCTCGATCTGGAATGGGATTTCGCCGCCTATCTTTGGCAGCCCTTGTCGCGGGCGCAAGACAACGATCCCGACGCGCCGATGGCGAAATATTTCGTCATCCACGATACCAGCGGACCCTATTACGGACACCGCGCTTTCCCCGACGACATCAACGTCAATCCTAAGGTCAATAATCTGCGGAGCTTCGCCTGCTCGGACGAATGGGGAAAAGCCCACGTCGTCGTCAATCGCATGGGCGATAGTTTGTTGAATCATGATTTCTCGATTCCGTGGCGGGAAACCAAATTCGAGCAGGCCGCCGAATTCGGCGGCGCGCTGAAAGGTCTGTTTGTTCACATCGAGATGATTCAGCCGCGGCGCGCCGGCGCAGGCCGTGGCGACGGCCATTCGCCGGACCCGGCCTTTACGCCAGCGCAATACGATCGCCTGGCGCTCCTCTACACCGTCGTCAGCGTGCGTGCCGGGCGCTGGCTCGTCCCGGCATTTCACGCCGCGCTCGACGCCGACATTCGCAACGGTCACGACGATCCGCTGAACTTCAAAGTCGACAGCTTTGCCGACAGCATCGACCGGCTGATGGAGAACTTACAGGGCGCGCAACAATATCAGGCGTCGAACGCGACGACAGCAACCGACGCGCAGCCCGATGCGTCACCGCCCACCAGCGACGGTTTCTGGATCGACGCGCTCTGGGGAACTCCGCGAAAGATCGCAGCCGCTCCAGCAACCGCGGCGGTGGACAGCGCACCGAACCTGGCCGCGGACGCAGCGGCGGACAGCGCAGCGGTCAAACCGCCGGACGCCGCTGGCGCCGAGCCCGATTCCAATCCCGCACGAGATTCCTCCGCAGCGCCGGCGGCCGCCGCAGTGCAGTTGCCGCCGCTGCCAATCCCGCGACCGGATATCAAAGTCGCGGAGCGCGAGAGCGAAGCCGCCCACGAACAGAAATCGGCCGACGCCAAGGCGTGCACAACGCACCGTGCCAGGGGCCATCGTCATCAGAGCTGCGAGCCCGACAGCGCCGGCGACAGCACACGGCACCACGTGAGCGATGCCCACGTGCGTCACGCGCAGGGCTCGTCCCGCCGCCACAGGTCTTAGGCAAACCCGCTCTGAGCGCCTGCGCAAAATCGGCATGGACCGAGCAGCGGTTATGCAGGTCCGAGGCCCCTCGCCAGCTTGCGCCAAAGTTCATAAAACGGTTGGATGCGGCCCACCAAACCGCCTGGAGCGTGATCCCGAAACGTGGCGACCGGCTTTCGGAAAAGATCGTGCTCAAACACGTATTTCTGGCTTGCAAAGTGAGGAACGTTCATGACGCCGCCCAAATCCGCGACCGCACATGCCCATAATTCAGCCGACCCCGCGGTCGCCGCGGTCGAACGCCCGACGCCTGCCGGCGCCAATGCGCCGGGCTTCGGCTCCGACATCATCGCGGATGCGCTGAGCTCGCTCGATATCCCCTATATCGCGCTGACGCCGGGTGCGAGCTATCGCGGGTTGCACGACAGCATCGTCAATTATCTCGGCAATTCGAAACCGCAGATGCTGCTCTGCCTGCACGAGGAAGCGGCCGTCGCCATCGCCCATGGTTATGCCAAGGTCACCGGCAAGGCGATGGTGAGCGCGGTGCATTCCAATGTCGGGCTGATGCACGCCACCATGGCGATGTTCAACGCCTGGTGCGACCGCATGCCGATGGTGGTGCTTGGCGCCACCGGGCCGGTCGATGCCGTCAAGCGCCGGCCCTGGATCGATTGGATTCACACCGCGCGCGACCAGGGCGCGCTGGTCCGCGAATATACCAAATGGGACGATCAGCCCGCCTCGCCCGGCGCGGCGCGCGAAGCCATTTTGCGCGGCACCTGGATCGCCAATACCGTGCCGCAGGGGCCGGTCTATATCAATTTCGACGCCGAAGTGCAGGAAGCAAAAGTCAGCGAGCCTTTGCCGCCGATCGATGTCGCCCGCTACATGCCGCAGATCTCGACCGCAGCGCCTGCCGAGCAGGTAAAGCAGGCGGCGGCGATGCTCAAAGGCGCCAAGCAGGTGCTGATCCTTGCTGGACGCAGCTCGCGCGATCCGGAAGTGTGGAAGGCGCGCGTCGCGCTCGCCGAGGCGCTCAATGCGCGGGTGTTGAGCGACCTCAAAATCGGCGCCAGCTTTCCGACCGACCATCCGCTCTATTTCGGCTCGCCACGCGCGGTGACGCCGGAAGGCCTCGAGGGGCTGAAAGACGTCGATGTGGTTTTGAGCCTCGATTGGGTTGATCTCGCCGGCGCGCTGCGCTGGTTCGGGCCGTCGCCAAGCGCCAAAGTGATCCAGATTTCGCTCGACCATCGCATCCACAATGGCTGGAGCATGGATCATCAGGGCCTGCCGCCGGTCGACCTTCTGCTGTCCGCCGATCCCGATCTGGTCGTGCCGGAACTGGTCAAAGAAATCGGCACCAGCACTAAGCCCCATGCGGTGCCTTCCCCGCGCAAAATCTCCGACAAGGAGCCGCCGGGCTTCACCAACGAAAATATCGCGCGCGCCTTGCGCAAAGTGCTCGGCGACCGGCCAGTCACTTACACGCATCTGCCGCTGTCGTGGGACGACACCTGGATGCCGTTCCGCCATCCGCTCGACTTTGTCGGCTCCGACGGCGGCGGCGGCGTTGGCGGCGGTCCGGGCATTTCCGTCGGCGCCGCGCTGGCGCTGAAGGGAACGGGACGGCTGCCGATCGCGATCTGCGGCGACGGCGACTTCCTGATGGGCGTCACCGCGGTGTGGACCGCCGTGCACTACAAGATCCCGCTGCTCTTCGTCATCGCCAATAACCGCTCATTCTATAACGACGAACTGCACCAGGAGCGCATGGCGCGGGCGCGCAACCGGCCGGTCGAGAACAAATGGATCGGCCAGCGCATGTCCGATCCCGATGTCGATATCGCCGCCATGGGTCGCGCCCAGGGCGCCGTTGGGTTCGGTCCGGTCACCAAGCCGGGCGACCTTGCCGGCGTGCTGCAAAAGGCCATCGCGGAAGTCGATGCCGGCGGCGTCGCCGTCGTCGATGTCCGCGTCGAACCCGGCTACACCGCCGTCATGACCGCCGCCATGACTCGCGCCGGCAGCTAAACGGTATCGTCCATGGCCGTTGCAGCGACGAGCGATCGCGTCGTGCCGGCTCCGCAGACGGAGCCGGCGATCCTCGTTGTCGACGACTTGGTCATGCGCTTTGTCACCGGCGACGGCGGCGTCACCGCGCTCGACCATGTGTCGTTCAAGGTCAAGCCCGGCGAATTCCTGGCGGTGATCGGACCGTCGGGCTGCGGCAAGTCGACCTTGTTCAGTATCGTCGGCGGCCTGTTGAGCGGCTATCAAGGCTCGGTCAGCGTCGCCGGCCACTCCATCGCCGGACCGCATGCATCCATCGGCATGGTGTTCCAGGAAGAATCGACCTTTCCCTGGCGCAATGTCGTCGACAATGTGTGCTTCCCGTTGGAAATCGCCGGCATGCCGAAAGCCGAGCGCATCGACCGCGCACGACATTTCATTTCCATGGTCGGCCTCGACGGCTTCGAGAAGCGCTATCCTTCCGAATTGTCCGGCGGCATGCGCCAGCGCGTGTCGATGGCGCGCACGCTTGCCTCGGAGCCGAAGATTTTGCTGATGGACGAGCCGTTCGCCGCGCTCGACGAGCAGACCCGGCTCCTCCTCGGCGACAAGGTGCTGCAAATCCAGCAGCAGCTGAAACAGACGACGCTGCTGATCACCCACAACATCACCGAAGCGGTGCAGCTTGCCGACCGCATCCTGGTGATGACCTATCGGCCGGGCCGGGTGAAACGCATTGTCGATATCGACCTGCCGCGGCCGCGCAGCTCGGAGATCGTGTCGAGCGAAGCCTTCGGCCGCTACGTCGCTCAGATCTGGAGCGATCTGCGCGAAGAAGCGAGCCGCGGAATGGTCGATGACGAAACCCGCAAGCTCCACGCCCACGACGCGACAGAGAAGCGGTCATGACGACGGCCAGGCTCGCCCCGCCCAATTGGCTGCCGACCGTGGTTGGCCTAGGCTCCGGCGTGCTGGTTCTCGTCGGCGTTGAAATTCTGGTCCGCCTCGGCGCGATCAACCGTTTCATCGTGCCGCTGCCGTCGGAAATCGTTCTCAGCTTTGCGCGCGTCATTACCGAAGAGGACATTCCGCGCCGCCTCGTGCAGACGGCTTGGGAATGCCTGGCCGCGAGCCTGTTGCTCACGGTTTTCGGCGTCGCCATCGGCGCGCTGATGCACCGGGTGCGGCTCATTCGGCTTGCCTGCGAAACTTGGGTCGCGGCCTTCGCTTCGGCGCCGCTGGTGCTCGCTTATCCCCTGTTCCTGGTGCTGTTCGGGCGCAGCACTTTGACCATCATCATGCTTGCCTTCCTCTCCGGCTTGCCGCCGGTGATCCTGAAAACCGTCGAGGGGCTCACCGCCACGCGCCGCGTGCTGATCAATGTCGGCCGCAGCTTCAAGCTCACGCCGGCGCAGCAATTTTGGAAGATTTTGTTTCCCTCGGCGCTGCCGACGATTTTCGTCGGCATCCGGCTCGGCATGATCTTCGCGCTGATCAATGTGGTGGCCGTCGAATTCCTGATCAATTTCGGCGGGCTCGGCCAACTCATCAATGAGCTTGCGGAGCGCTACGACCTGCCGGGCACCTATGCGGCGATCTCGTTTGTCGTTCTCATCAGCATCGTCTTCTTCATCGTTACCGAAAGAGCCGAGCGATGGCTGAGATCGTAACGCGTGCGCCGGCGACACGGCCTTGGGTCTCGGGCGTCACACTGCTGCGCGTCGCAATCGTGCTGTTTGCGCTCGTCGCCTGGGAGGTGATGGCGGATTCCGGCCTGTTTTATCGCGGCGTGGTGCCGTCATTGTCGGCGATCGGCGCGGCGCTGGTGAAACTGCTTTCGACCGGCGACTTCTACTGGAATGTCGGGGTCACCGCAGAGGAAATCGCGATCGGGCTCGCCATCGGCGGCATTTGCGGCGTGATCGCGGGCCTGGTCATCGGCGGCAATCGCTTCATCGCCCAGGCCTTCGAGCCTTATCTCTATTATCTCGGCCCGACGCCGAAGATCGTGTTCTTCCCGGTCATGATCATGTGGTTCGGCGTCGGCGGCGGCTCCAAGATCGCGATGGGCGCCGTGTCGTGTTTCTTTCCGATTGCGCTGAGCGTCGCCGCCGGGATGCGCCAGATCGATCCGGTCCTGATCCGGGTCGGCTTCAGCTTCCGCGCCAATGCCTGGCAGATGGCGACGAAAATCTATCTGCCGGCGATGCGCCATCCGATCGTCAACGGCTTGAGGCTTGGACTTGGCGTGGCGCTGATCGGCACCCTGCTGGCAGAAACCAAGCTGTCCAATCGGGGCCTCGGCTTCCTGGTCATTCAGGCCTACAACAGTTTCAATATGCCGCTGCTTTACGCCATTCTGGTCGTGCTGTTCGTGATCGCGATCGGCATCAATGCCGTGATGGCGCGGCTGGTCCGCCTCGACGACGCCAGACGGAACTGACGGCAAGTTATAAAGAGCGCCAAAAATGGCGCTCCGACATGGGAGGGAGACGCCATGCGCAAGCGAAAGCGCGGCTTTAGTACGACTCTGCACGAACAATCTTCGCTCGAACAGATCGCGGGCAATGGTCTCCTGCATCGCCGGGCGCTGCTCAGCGGCAGCGTCGCTTTTGCCGGCGCGCTGACCGCAAGCTCAGCACTCACCGGCGCTGCTGCGGACCCGCTCGACGAACCGGAATGGAGCCTTGCGCCCGGCGACGTGACGCCGGCGCTGCAAAAGCCCTCGCATTTCGAAGACAAAGTCGTGCGCACGCTCAGCAATCCAAAGGGCGATGCCCGCACGCAGCACGCCCGCGCGCCGCTGCAGATGCTCGAAGGCACGATCACGCCCAACCCGCTGCACTTCACCATTTTGCATTCGGGCATTCCCGACATCGATCCGGACAAGCATGTGCTGGTCATCCACGGTCAGGTGAAGCAGCCGCTCGAATTCACGCTCGAAGCGCTCGGCCGCTATCCGATGGTGACGCGCAAGCATTTCGTCGAATGCGGCGGCAATAGCGCACCGATGTTCTCGCCCGAGCCGATCCAGGCCACGGTGCAGGCGCTGCACGGGCTGTCCTCCTGCGCGGAATGGACCGGCGTGCCGCTCTCGATCCTGTTGGACGAGGCCGGCGCCGACACCAGCGCCAAATGGCTGATTGCCGAAGGCGCGGACTCGCTCGCGGTGTCGCGCAGCGTGCCGATGAAGAAAGCCTATGACGACGCCATCGTCGCGCTCTACCAGAACGGCGAGCGTCTGATGCCAGGCAACGGCTATCCGATGCGGCTGCTGCTGCCCGGCTACGAAGGCAATATGAACATCAAATTCCTGCGCCGGATCAAAGTCGTCGATCAGCCGGCGATGACTTATTACGAGTCGCGCAACTATTCGCCGCTGTTGCCGGACGGCAAGGCGTACAAGTTCTATTTCGTCAATGAGGTGAAATCCTTCGTCACGCGGCCGTCGTTCGGCTACAGCCTCAAAGGTCCGGGCTTCTACGAGATTTCCGGCATCGCCTATTCCGGCATGGGGCGCATCGAGAAGGTGGAAGTCTCCGCCGACGGCGGCAACAGCTGGGGCGACGCCGTCATCGACGGGCCGGTAAGCCCAAAAGCCTTCACGCGCTTTCGCATGCCGTGGCGCTGGGACGGCCAGCCGGCGGTGTTGACCAGCCGAGCCTGGGACGATTCCGGCGCAGTGCAGCCGCTGCGCGCCGATTTCGTCGCCGCCCGCGGCGAAGCCAAGAAAGTACCGAACGTGCTCGGCTTTCCCAACCAGCATTACAACAGCCTGACGTCATGGGCGGTCAACGGCGGCGGGGAGGTCAAACATGTCTATGTTTAAAAACCTTGCCGGCGCAATGCTGCTGACACTTGCAATCGCTATGCCCGCCTCCGCCGGCGACACCGGCAACACACCCGCAAACACACCCGGTCTCGGCAAGCCGATCTCGGAAGCCGACATCAAGCCGTGGGACATCTCAGTGCTGCCGGACGGCACTAATTTGCCGCCAGGCAGCGGCACGGCGGCGCTCGGCGCCAAGCTCTATGTCGACAAGGGCTGCAACCTCTGTCACGGCGACAACGGCAAAGGTGGGCCGAACCCGGCGCTGGTCGGCAATCCGCCACTCACCGGCGACGTCGCAGCGCTGAAAACCATCGCCAATTTCTGGGCTTGGCCGACGACGCTGTTCGATTATATCCGCCGCGCCATGCCGTGGCCGACGCCGCACACGCTGAGCGACGACGAGGTTTATGCGCTTTGCGCCTATCTGCTCGCTGCGAACAATCTAATCCCGCAGGACGAAGTGATGAACGCGCAGACTTTGCCGAAGGTGAAGATGCCGAACCACGACAATTTCATCATCCGGTTTCCGGACCGGATTTAGCGTCGGGCGCTAAAGCTTAAACGTCTCATAGGTCGCCGGATGAAACAGCTCATCCACCGACACGCGGCGCGGCGACAGTCCTTCGGCGTGATGCTGGCCGAGGAAATAATCGAGCACTTTGCGGTTCGGCTCGACGCCGTAGGACCAGAAATCGTGGCCCATCAGATCGCGCGCTTCCTTCAGCCGCTCCTCGACGAAAGGCAGCGTTACTTTGGTGGCGGAGGTGTCCGATAGTTTCTTCAGGCCTGCTTCCTTGGCCTGTTCGAACGCCTTGTACACCGCGCCGGGCAGCCAAGGATGTTTCTCGGCGAGCTCGCGGCGGATGCCAAGCACGTGCATGATCGGAAAGAAGCCGGTGCGCTTGAAATAATCCTTCGCCACCACGACCGGATCGGGAAACATCCAGCCGATATGCGGGTGGCCCTTCTCGATCAAAGTCGGCGGCCGCGGCGCGATGAAGCCGTCGATCTCGCCTTCCTCGAGCAGCTTGGAAATCGTCTTGCCCTCGGGCGCATTGTCGAGCTTCACGCCGGCCGGCAGGTTGACGGTGATCTTTTCCGGCCGCCCGGCCTCCTCGATGCCGCCGCGGATCCAATGGATGTCGGAGCGCTTGACGCCGTAATCGTCTTCGAGAAACGAGCGCGCCCACACGTTTGCCGTCAGTTGATATTCCGGCACGCCGACTTTGCGGCCCTTCAGGTCCTGCGGCTTCTTGATGCGGTCGGTGCGCACATAGACCGAAGTATGGCGAAAGGCGCGCGACACGAAAGCCGGCACCGCGATATAGGGGCAATTGCCCTGCGCGGTCTTCACCGTATAGCTCGACAGCGACAATTCGCAGATGTCGAATTCGGCGGCGCGGAAGGCGCGGAAGAAAATCTCCTCCGGCACGAGCGTCATATAGACCGGATCGACGCCATCGATCTGGACGCTGCCGTCGATCAAGGCGCGCGTGCGGTCATAATCGCCGACGGCGACGGAGAGATTGAGCTTGGCCATTTCGCTTCCCTGGATTGCCTAAAATCGCGGCCCCCAGATAGCCGCTCGGGAGGGCCTGTGCCAAGCCGCGAATGCGCGGGGTTGAAATGCAGGTCTGCGCTAACGTCCCGCAAAGGGCTCCGCCGGCGCGATATCCGCGATCCGAAACTGCACGCGCTCCTCGCCCTGCCAGCGGTCGAGCGCGAAAGAGCCGGCGGCATGAACCTGGCGGCCGCGGCTGTTGCGCAAAGCCGCGCCGAGCTTGTTGCCGGAGGCACGGAAGGCAATGGCGTTGACGCTCGTGCCGTCGGCGGATTTCAGCCGCGCCCGCACATGCGCCTGGCCGACCTCCTCCGCATAGGTCACGGTATGCGCGGGCAATGCGATCACCGGCTCCGGATTGCCCGAGCCGAACGGCCCGGCGCGGCCGATCATGTTGACGAGTTCGGCGTCGGCGGCCGCGGCCGTCACCGCGCCGTCGATCAAAAGCCCGCTGGCGCGCCGTGCAATCTCGACATCGGCGCTGAGCGAGGCTTCGAGAAAGGCACGCCATTCCGCAAGCGCGCCTTTGCGCAAGGTCACGCCGGCCGCCATGGCGTGACCGCCACCTTTGAGCAAAATCCCCTCGGCAACACCGCGCCGCACCGCGCGGCCGATATCGACGCCCGGCATGGAACGGCCGGAGCCGGTGCCAACCCCGCCGGGCTCGAGCGCGATGGCAAAGGCTGGGCGGTTGAATTTTTCTCGCAGCCGCGCCGCGACAAGGCCGACCACGCCGGGATGCCATCCCTCGGCGGCGGTGACGACCACCGCGCCCTTCTCTTCGATGCCGAGCGCGGCAATGGCCTCGGCCTCGGCTTGCGCCAGCGTGTCCTGCTCGATGGCCTGGCGCTCGCGGTTGAGCCGGTCGAGCTCGGCAGCGATTTTCGCAGCCTCGATCGGATCGGTCTCGAGCAGGAGCTTGGTGCCGAGATCGGCGCGGCCGATGCGCCCGCCGGCATTGATGCGCGGCCCGAGCAGAAAGCCGAGATGCCACGCTTCCGGCGGCGACGACAGTCGCGCCACATCCATCAGGCTGACCGGCCCTGGCCGCTCGCGCCGGCGCAGCGCGATCAGGCCTTTGGCGACAAAAGCGCGATTGAGCCCGATCAGCGGCACCACATCGGCCACAGTGCCGAGCGCGACGTCGTCGAGCAGACCGAGCAGATCCGGCTCCGGCCGATCGCCGTGCCAGAAGCCGCGCGCGCGCAACACGCGATTGACTGCCACCACTGTCATGAAAGTAAGCCCGACGGCGGCGAGATAGCCGAGGCCCGACAGATCGTCGCGGCGGTTCGGATTGACGATGGCAAAAGCCGGCGGCAACTCCTCGTCGGCCTGATGGTGATCGACCACGACGACAGCGAGGCCGAGTTTCTTGGCCTCGCTCAGCGGCTCGATACTGGTGGTACCACAATCGACGCAGATCAGAAGCGTCGCGCCGCGTGCAGCGAGAGCGCGCACGGCTTCCACATTCGGCCCATAGCCTTCGAACAGCCGGTCCGGAATATGGATAAGCGGATCGATGCCGCCATGGCGCAGATAGCGCGCGAGCAGCGCCGCCGAGGTCGCGCCATCGACGTCGTAATCGCCGAAGATGGCGACGTTCTCTCCCCGCTCGACGGCGTCGGCGATACGGGTCGCTGCCTCCTCCATCGCCGTGAGCACATAGGGATCGGGCATCGCCTGTTTGATCGTCGGGTCGAGAAACGCCTCAACCGCGTCGACCTCGATATTGCGGCCGGCAATGATGCGGGCGAGCAGTTCGGGAAGATCGTGGCGTTGCGCGATGGCGAGCGCGCGCGCACTACCACGCTCGTCGAGCCGGTCGCGCCAGGCGCGTCCGGTCGCCGAATTCTCGACGCCAAGAAACAAGCGGGTCTCAGCCATCTGTACGATTGTAGAGCGAATTGCGCCGCAACAGGCTTCTAAGCGGCAGCTATCCGCAGAAATAAGACGCTACTCGAATTTATCAAGCTTGCGGTGCTCGGCGCGGATCCAGCGCACGGTGCTGCTCGCCGAGCGCATCACGACGGTTTCGGTCTCGATTATGCCTTTGCCGAAATGCACGCCTTTGAGCATGGGGCCGTCGGTGACGCCGGTTGCGGCGAACAGGCAATCGCCGCTCACCATGTCCTCGATCTCGTATTTCTTGCGCGGGTCTTTGATGCCCATTTTGGCGACGCGATCGCGCTTCTCGTCGGTGTCGACGACAAGCCGGGTCTGCATCTGCCCGCCGATACATTTGAGCGCGGCCGCCGCCAGCACGCCTTCCGGCGCGCCGCCGATGCCGAGATAGATGTCGATGCCGGTCTTGTCCGGATCGGCGGTGTGAATGACGCCGGCGACGTCGCCGTCACTGATCAGGCTCACTGCGGCGCCGACTTTGCGCACCGCCGCGATAATGTCGGCATGGCGCGGCCGGTCGAGGATCATGGCGGTGATGTCTTGCGGCTTCACGCCCTTGGCCTTGGCGAGGTTGAGAATGTTCTCATCGGCCGGCGCGTCGAGATCGACGGTGTTTTTCGGATAACCCGGACCGATCCCGATCTTGTCCATGTAGATGTCCGGCGCGTGCAGCAGCGTACCGGCCGCGGCCATTGCCAAAGTCGCGATCGCGCCCGGCATGTTCTTGGCGCACAGCGTCGTGCCTTCGAGCGGGTCGACCGCGATATCGACTTTCGGCCCGGATTTATTGCCGACTTTTTCGCCGATATAGAGCATCGGCGCCTCGTCCATCTCGCCCTCGCCAATGACGACGGTGCCGTCGATCGACAGGCCCCCGAGCTCGCGGCGCATGGCGTCGACGGCGGCGCCGTCGGACTTCTTCTCAAGCCCGCGCCCACGCAGCCGGGCCGCCGCCACCGCGGCCAATTCGGTCACGCGCGCGATCTCAATCGACATGATGCGATCAATGCCGGACTGGGAACGGGCAGGCTTCGATGACATGGGAGCAATCTCCATAAACGGCCGAATACGCGTGTGAACGTCAGTTCTTCTCGATGCGGATGACTTGCGGCTTTCCGTAAACCACGCGGTCGCGGCGCACGGCGGCAAGAGCCTTGTGCACGGCATCCTCGCTGGTCGCATAGGTCGTCATGATGACGGGCACCGCCTCGTTGGAGCGGCCCGGCTGCGCCGCGCCGGCCGAACCGACCGGATGCCGCTGCACGATGGATTCGAGCGATATTTTCTGTTGCGCCAGCCGGTGCGCGATGGTGGCCGCGGTGCCAGGCCGGTCGCGCGCCAACAGACGAATATAATAGCCGCCTTCGTGGTGCTGCATCGGCGCTTTGCGGGTCGGCGTCATCCGCGCCACCGGACGGCCGAACGGTGCACAGCGCACCCCGCGCGCGATATCGGCAAGATCGGCGACGATGGCCGAAGCCGTCGCCATACCGCCCGCGCCGGGCCCGACCAGCGTGATCGGCGCGATGCCTTCGGCGTCCACGGTGACGGCATTGGTGACGCCCATCACCTGGGCGATCGCGGAGTCCTTCGGCACCATGGTCGGGTGCACGCGCTGTTCGATGCCCTCGCCGGTCTTCACCGCCACACCGAGGAGCTTGACGCGGTAACCGAGCTCGCTCGCGGCATCGAGATCGGCGAGCGTGATCGAGGAAATGCCTTCGACATAGATAGCCTTGGGATCGATCCTGGTGCCGAAGGCGAGACTTGCCAGGATGGCAAGCTTCTGCGCGGTGTCGTGGCCTTCGATGTCGAAGGTCGGATCGGCCTCGGCATAACCGAGCCGCTGCGCGTCGCGCAGGATCTCGTCGAACGGCAGCCGGTCCTGCTCCATGCGCGACAGGATGTAATTGCAGGTGCCGTTGAGGATGCCGTAGATGCGCGAGAACGACGCGCCGTTGAGCCCTTCGCGCAGCGTCTTCACGATCGGGATGCCGCCGGCGACCGAGGCTTCGAAATTCAAGGCGACATGTTTGCGCTCGGCAAGCGCGGCAAGCTTCTGGCCATGGGCGGCGAGCAGCGCCTTGTTGGCGGTCACCACCGGCTTGCCGGCTGTAAGTGCTGTCTCGACCGCGCGTTTGGCCGGATCGCCGGAGCCGCCCATGACTTCGACGAAGACATCGATCTCTGGATCGCTCGCCAGGGCGACCGGATCCGCGACCCAGCGAAACTTTTTCAGATCGAAATCGCGCTTTTTGCCGCGCGTGCGCGCATTGAGCGCGACAATCTCAATCGGCCGCCCGCAGCGCGCCAACAGCTTGTCGCGTCCCTGATCGAGAAGATGCACAACGGCGCTGCCGACGGTACCAAGCCCGGCAAGACCGACTTTCAGCGGCTCAGCCATAACGCGTCGCCCAAATTGGGAAAAACGACGCCCGATTAACGCCGCGTCGCAAGGGGAACGACGTTGTGCAGCATTTCCGGCCCTGTTTCAAGAAAGCGCCGGATATTGCGTGCCGCCTGCCGGATGCGCTGCTCATTCTCCACAAGCGCGATCCGCACATGGCCCTCGCCGTGCTCGCCAAAGCCCTCGCCGGGTGACACCGCGACCGAGGCTTTCTCGACCAGAAGCGTCGAGAATTCGATGGTCGAGAGCGTCCGGAACGGCTCGGGGATCGGTGCCCAGGCGAACATCGAGGCCTTCGGCGGCGGCACATGCCAGCCGGCCCGGCCGAACGAATCGACCAGCACATCGCGGCGGCGGCGATAGATGGCGCGCATGTCGCGGATGCAGTCGTCGGGCCCATTGAGCGCCGCGGTTGCCGCCACCTGGACCGGCGTGAACGCGCCATAATCGAGATAGGATTTGACGCGGCTCAATGCCGCAATGACGCGCTCATTGCCGACGGCAAAGCCGATGCGCCAGCCTGGCATCGAATAGGTCTTCGACATCGAGGTGAATTCGACCGCGACATCCATTGCGCCCGGCACCTGCAGAATCGAGGGCGGCGGATCGTCATCGAAATAAACCTCGGCATAAGCGAGATCCGACAGCACCAAGAGCCCGTGCTTTTTCGCGAACGCGACAAGCTCGCGATAGAAATCCAAATTGGCGACGCAAGCGGTCGGATTGGACGGATAGCACACCACAACAGCAATCGGCTTCGGGATCGAATGTGAAACCGCACGCTCGAGCGCGCCGAAAAACGCGTCGTTGGCTTCGACCGGCACCGAGCGGATGGCGCCGCCCGCCATCAGGAAGCCGAACACGTGAATCGGATAAGTCGGGTTCGGCACGATGATAATGTCGCCGGGCGCGGTGATCGCCTGCGCGACATTGGCAAAGCCTTCCTTCGAGCCGAGCGTCGTGACGACCTGCGTCTCGGGATTGAGCTTCACACCGAAACGGCGTGCGTAATAAGCAGCCTGCGCCTTGCGCAGCCCGGGAATTCCCTTGGAAGCGGAATAGCGGTCGGTGCGCGTTTTGCCGACGACCTCTTTGAGTTTCTCGACCACATGCGCCGGCGCCGGCAAGTCAGGATTGCCCATGCCAAGGTCGATGATATCGGCGCCGCCATTGCGAGCCGCTGCCTTGGCGCGGTTCACACTCTCGAACACATAGGGCGGCAGCCGCCGAATACGATAAAATTCCTCCATGGGAGTCCCCGCGGATCGTCTTTTCGATTGAGGGCCGATTATAGGCCCGATTCAGTGGTTTAAAGGGCAGAATATCACGGCTTCAAGCCGGCACCAGCAGTGCCTGAGGCCCCGGCGCCCTGTATGCCGGCGCCATTTATGCCAGCACCCTGGGCGCTGGCGGTGGTAGCCGGCGGTACCGCGGCGGACGCCTGTTGCGCCGGCCTCTTGTGGGCGGGCTTCTTTGCCGTCGCGCCTGTCGCTTGACCGGCCGATCCGGACGCAGGCTTGCTCGGCGGCGCTTCGGCGTTGAGATGATCGCGTTGGCTGATCAGATCCTCGGTCGCCTTCTGCACCTGGACCTGATCCATCGGTGGATCGCTGCGCGGCGGCGGCATGTCATGGACCGCCGGAAAGCCGGCCGGAAAGATCGACGGATAGTCGGCGGCCCCGGGCGAGCAACCGGCGACCAGCAAGCACGTCGCCGTAATGAGTGCCAAGCCAGTCAATGACAAGCCAAGCGACGCCGAGCGCAAAAACGCTGACCGCGCAGGCTTAAAGCCCGCGCGCGCGCGCGTTTTCATTCTCTGCAACCGCTGCACGCTCAGTCTCCGATATCCCTCAGAAGGCGCCCGGCTTTGGCCCATTTGCTCGCG
>Ga0210397_10000080_pt1 | contig 79024 bp, 69 predicted proteins | sample IncBWH2OmetaG_FD_160126 | JGI IMG/M metagenome (GOLD analysis project Ga0210397, IMG submission 160126) | Forest soil microbial communities from Barre Woods Harvard Forest LTER site, Petersham, Massachusetts, United States - Inc-BW-H-2-O ...
GAACGAAATAAAAAAGCTGGGTATATTCGAGCTGATTTATGACGGACGCGGCGGAATCCCAGGTTGCACTTGGACACTCAAAAAAGGCGAGCACGCATTTAACTTGTATGATCTTGCCGATCGCCTGCGCGTAAAAGGATGGCAGATACCGGCGTATCCTTTGCCTGCAAACCGCAATGATTTGATCGTGCAGCGCATGGTTGCGCGCCACGGTGTGAGCAGAGATCTTGCTGGTTTGCTGTTGGAAGACCTGCAACGCTCCATCAAGCATTTTGAAAAAAATCCTACCTTGAACTCCCTTACTGGACAGAGCGCTGGCGGCTATCATCACAGCTGAAACCCTCAATTTTCCGTAAAATTCGCAGAGCTTCTTCATCGACAGATTCGCAAATCAATCAAATCATTCTCAAAAAGCTTGTCCCTCGTTCGAGCGACCTCAAAGCTGCTCACAACAAAATGTGACTAGTTTGATTTTTCATTTCGCTCTAACTTGCTCATGTCGTCATAAACCGTGAGGAGGTCAGGACCATGGCAGATATGCATGAGGGTGAACTTGAACTGGAACTGGAAGACGAGTTCCACGAGGGTGAAACTGAAGACGAATCAAGTCTGGAAGGCGAGGGCTGGCTCGGCGCTATCGGCAACGCGGTCGGCAGCCTGATGGGCGAAGGCGAGGAAGAGTACGAAGACGAGAGCAGCTTTGAGAGTGAAGACGAGTTTGAAGGCGAGTCGAGCCTGGAAGGCGAAGGCTGGCTGGGCACTATCGGCAATATTGCTGGAAGCCTGCTCGGTGAAAGCGAAGATGAGTTTGAAGACGAAAGCTCCTTTGAGAGTGAGGACGAAGGAGAGCAGTTCTTTGGCGGGATCGGAAAGTTCCTAAAAAAAGCGGCTCCCATATTGAAGAAAGTTGCCAAAGTTGCGGCGCCCATTGTGGGCACGGCAATCGGCGGTCCTTTTGGCACAGCTCTGGGCAGCATTGCCAGTAAAGCGCTTGGTGAAGGCGAATACGAAGATGAGTTTGAGACCGAAGGTGAAGGCGAGCAGGAGATGGTTCATGAGATCGCCGCTCATCCGCTCACTCATAACGAAGCGGTCGCTGAGATGATGGCGGAAGCAGCATCGCTGGAAGCGCATGAAGGCGAAGCTGAGGCTATGGTGGGAGCGGCTACGTTGACCGTGATCTCCCCAAGAGACCGTCGCGCCCTGCGCCGTGTGCTGCGCCACTTGGTTCGCGGTTCAGCTGTGCTTACACGTATCCTGCGCCGCCGTCGTGCCACCCGTCCCATGGTACGTGCGGTTCCCAGCATCATGCGGCGTACGGTGAAAGATCTGAAGCGCCAGGCCGCGCGCGGAGTTCCCATCACGCGCAAGACCGCAGCACGTGCAGCGGCAAAGCAGGTACGCCGTGTGCTGAGCAGCCCAAAGGCTTCTGCTGCCGCTATCACACGCAACGTAAAGGTCAGCCGCGCCTACAAACGGCCGCACCGGACATCCCAGTCGTCAGGCTTCCGGCGCCGCCGCTCCAGTGTCCGCTGATCTGGGAAATTGACAGATGAGGCCCGCAAATTTTTTGAACGGTTTAATTTCGAGGAGGAAATTGTCATGGCTTATGAAAGTGAACTGCTCCACGAACTCGAGGACGAGTACTCAGGGGAAGGCGAAGACGAATTGGAAGACGAGTATGAAGATGAATCGAGCCTCGAGGGCGAAGGCTGGCTGGGGGCTATCGGCAACGTCGTTGGCAGTCTCCTCGGCGAAGGAGAAGACGAGTACGAAGTGGAGAGCGCTTTTGAAGGCGAAGATGAGATCAGCCCCATCCGCAAAATTTATCCAGACGCAATGATGGAGCACCTGGGTGAGTTGGCATTTGAAGCAGAAACGGAAGATGAGGCGGCAGAGCACTTTCTTCCGCTCATCGGGATGGCCGCAAGCAAACTTCTTCCGGTTGTTGCCAAAGCGGTAATGCCGGCGGCAAAGAAAGCGTTACCGCACATTGCCCGCGCTGTTACAAAAAGCACTCCGCATCTGACCAGGGGAATTGGCAAAGTGGCCAAGACTCTCCATCGCAATCCGCAAACCCGGCACTTGGTTAAGGCCGTGCCTGCCATCGCTCGCCGAACGGTAGGAAGCATTGCTAAACAGGCGGCGCATGGCCGGCATGTGACTGCACGCGGGGCCGTAAAAACGTTGGCCAAGCAAGCACGCCATGTGCTGGCTCATCCCGGTCATCGCCGCAATGCGCTTCGCCATCACAAACACCTGGAGCGTAAATTTCACCGCCACCACGGTAGAGCTTTTCCGCAGCGCCATGGCTGGTGGGGACGGTATCGCCATCCGTACGGTGTAAGGTATGCAGGCGCTGCCCCAGGATATGCCGGCGCTCCGGTTCATGCCACCCATGGAACAGCAGGCTATCCTGCTCCGCCTGTGGCTCATGGTTCGGCTTATCATCCCGCGGCTCCAATGCAGGTGGGTGGGCCAGTGAGATATGGACAGTGCACTTGTGCGCCTTGTCCAACTTGCGGCGGAAAAGCTGCCTGAATCTAAAGAATCGTTTTTCAACCAGGCCTGCCTGCAATCGCTGCGGGCAGGTTGTAACAAGAGACTGCTGACTGAGGCCGCTATGGCAACGTTGATCGAAAATCCGTTGGCGACAACCGCAAGAGAGCATCAGACTGCTCCGCTGCGCGCAAAGTCTGCTGCTGGTACTTCGGTCATGCTGCCCTGGCTCAGGGCACAGTCGATCAACGTTACACGTCACTCTGCGGCACTGCGGCCGTTCAAGATGGAAGAATTTGGCACAGGCGCTGAAGCTCCCACGGCAGGACATCTTCAGGCGGTAAACAAGCTGATTACCGGATTGAGATCTGGTCTGTTGAAAATGTCAGGGCGGGTCAGCAAGGCTACAAAAGCAACCATCGAACAGCCCAGCACTTCCCGCTTGCAGGACTTGATGCGCAAGAAAGCGCACGCGCATCACTGGGTCCGTGCGATTGAGAAAATATGGGACTTTTACTTTGAACTTTTTGGCCAGCGGCAAAGCCGTTATGCAAAATGGCTGCTGAGCTGTGATCGCATTGGCCTGGATTGTTACCGCGCAAGCTATCTGGGGCTGGCAATTGCGCGTCCCATTCCTGCGCCGCCGCCATTTTCCTATATGGCGACTGGTTTTTCTCCGGCGACATTTCGCCGTGGAATTCCACTCAAGCGGCTGGGGAAGCAGCTCAATCCATTTCCGCTAATCCAGCTTCCGTACCACCGGCTGGTCAATCCATGGACGCTGGGCGCGGTGCTCCATGAAATCAGCCACAACCTGCAGAACGATTTGGGTCTTTCAAAGGATGTCCCGAAAAAAGTTGGACTCAGTCTGTTGCGTGCCGGCGCAAGCCGCCAGGTTGCGCAAACGTGGGTCCGGTGGAACCGTGAGATGTTTGCCGACACGAGCGGCATGATGCTGGGAGGGCCGTGTTTTATCGGATCGCTCATGGATATCCTGGCGCGCGAACCGGAAACGGTGGTGCATTTCAGCGCGCGAGGGCCACACCCCACGCCGTATTTAAGAATGTTGATCAACACTGAGCTGCTCCGGCGCATGGGTTTTGAGGCTGTAGGCAAGAAATACAGCAAGGCATGGAAGCAGATTTATCCGGCGCCGCACACAGGAAGCATACCGCCGGCTGTATTGAAATCGTTTGAGGAAGTTTGTCCGATCGCGGTAGACGCCATGTGTTTCCAGCCATATCCGTCGCTTGGAAATCGCAGTCTGGCCAAGGCGTTGAACTTTGGCAATAAAGAGCAGCAGATGATTGAAGAGGCCTCGCAACGGCTGGCTGCAGGCACTGATCCGGGAATTATTCCGGAACGTTTTCTGATTGGCGCGGTCCGCCTGGCGCTCGATCGCCGCCTGGCGCGTCCGGAAGTTCTGACAAAAAATTTTTACAGGGCACTGGCAAGCGGGTAATCAAAATGGGACTGGAAGTGACATTTCGGCAGCTGACGATTGCCCTCCACAAATTCCATGACGCGTTGAGCGCGCTGCATGTCACGGTGGGAGACAAGCCACCGAACGACGATACGGCGCTGGCGGATGGGCTGGAGAACACAGTGATGGACATCATGGGAACGCTGCATGAGATCCGGAAATCTGCGGGGCAGGCACAGAAAGCAGTTTCATACCCGATTGATCTTGAGAGTGCGCGACATGCACTCACGGTTTGCCATGAGAGCTTTCACAGCATTGAGCAGCAATTTGCTTCTGAGCTTGTTTCTTATGAGAAGTTGAAGGCGCTAGCCAGGCTGGGTAGTGAACGGCGTGCGTGGCATCCGTGGGCCAGCAGCATTAAGCAGGGAATTGAACAATGCCGTGCGCCTTTGGAATCTACAAGCACCTCTTTGGCAGCGTGCTGGCAGGAGCTGGCGGAGCGACTAGGCTCAGTCAACATCTCGATGAAGGCATTGAATGTGGGGCAACAGATCACGGTATCAAAGCCCAAGATCGAGGATTTGGAAATAGAGGGTGTGACTTGAACAGCAGCCCAGGCAGGCGTCCAATTAGCTTATGCGACGTTGGGCTGGACAGGTGAACCCGAGAACGAAGAATACAGGAAATCCGGAAGGAGACACATTATGCCTCTCACAGTGACAGATTGCACAGTAACGACAGATCAGATCACGCTTATTTACTCTGATCCCATCAGCGACAAGAAAAAACCGATTCCGGAAAAACACAGTGCGCTAAATGCGGGAAACTATAAGATTTCTGTTCCTGGAGCAGCGAGTGTTCCGCAGCCTTCTTCTGCCAATTCGAGTCCATCGTCGAACAGGTCTGTCACTCTGGCGTTTGGGATATCTCCGGTATTTAACGCTGGTGATTGGGTAACAGTCATCGTTCACCATGTGCATGGCGCTCCGCAAACCGGCGATCCGCAGCCGGAACTTGAGGACGGCTTTGCCATGATCACCCGTCAGGTTCCAGGAAAAGGTAAAGCAGCTCGTCTTACGAAAGATGTCGAGGATGCAATTGCCTATCCCATTCTTACTGAAGAGGTGAGTTATCCGCCTACATCAAGCCGTGGCATGGGAGGAGGATCTTCTTCGGGCGGAAAGGCAGGGCAGGGTCTGGGGCAAATTGCGACCAATGCAATCAGCAGTACTCTGGGATGGAAACCAAATTCAAATGATCCAAAAGGTTTTGTCGGCGCACTGACCCAATCCTTCACGCTCACTGACGTGGAAGGTCACGTTGAATCTACCTGGAATCCACGTACTTACACAGTGCAGACTGACCTTTCCGGCGGAATTTCCGGTGCGCAAGCAAGTCTTTATACACGGGCGAAAGATGCACAGGACAATTGCCTGCTTCTGCTGGATGGTTTGTATGCGCTTGATCCCACTGCCGATTCTGAATATGTAACCGCATTACGCGAGATGGCCAAGAGCCAGATCTCGGAAATCGTTAAGCAGTTTGGTGTGGTACCACCCTCGATTCTCCGCATCAACACTTATTTCAAAATTTTATTGGGCGCAACCGTGTCCTTCAAAAATCCACAAGTCCAGGCAGATCCAGACAAAATCACTGGAACGCTTGGTTCGCTGCGGGACATCTATGGCATTTATTTTCAGAGAAAGAATCGTGATAATCCATTCTCAAATTCGGTGGAAGATGAGCAGGACATTACAAATTTCCGCGTGATCTCTGACTACATGACTTCCCTACTGCAGAGCTGGCTCAGCAATGGCAAGTACTTCATCCTGAGTCCATCTCGTTTGCCGGCCTTCCTGGGGACTCAACTTGTACTGATCTCACGTCAGTTGAATGTGATTGCGGAGACGGTGAACGAGGTACGCTTCGCGCTTGACTCAGTGTTCATTGGACCGAATGAGCGCCAGACGCTTCTGCTGGAATTTGGTGAAGGTGGCGAGCTGCCGGCAATGTATCTGGAAGACGTGCTGACGGAGATTGAATCCTCAGTCAGTGACGAGATGCCGCGCCTCTTGAAAGATGGTGGCCGCATTGCCGTAAACAATAACTTGCTGCCGGTGATGCAGACACTGATGGACATGGTGCAAGGTGCGAAGGATCCGGAGAACATAGACGCATTACCAGATGGCTTTAGCACCGCGCGAGTCCGGCATGCATTCGATGATTTGAGTGACCAATTAACACAGTTGTTCACGCTGGGGCAGCAGATTGGAATGCAGCCCCCGCAATCCGTGGAGACCGAGGCGGAGGACATGGAAATCCAGCTTCATCACTTGGAAAGAAAACGCAGATAAGAAGCGTTAAAAAATAGAGGGCGCGATAAAGAAAGGTCTTGCATAGAAAAAGCAGGATCGCGAACCAGGAGGCACATCAATGGCAACCGAAAAAGAATATCAGGGCTTATATGACCGTATAGCTGCACTGCGGGAGCAGGTAGCCAGCCAGCTTTCGGCTGATCTGGTTACCAACCCGCAACTCGCCGATGCGATCACCAAGCAGATTGATGACATGCTGGCCTCTGTTGTGGCCGCTGACGAGAAAACACCCGCGCCTCCAGATAAAGGCCTGGCCGCGTTGGCAGGCGTGGGACCCGATGCCGCGAAAGACCTTGGCGTTACGCGCATCCCTGCCGGCGTTGAGCCCTACGATGAAACTATTACTTCAGAACGCATCATGGCGGTCGGTGATATGTACTATCTCTGGCAGCATGAGAAGATTGGCGTTTTCCGCGTAGTGCAGAAGCTGCAGGAGCTTTTTAAGGCTGGCGCTGTTCGACTTTCCGCCGGACCCGGCGCTTTTGCTCTGTATCAATTTGATCGCCGTGATGTGTTGCGTTATACCAAGAGCGATCGTTTGTCGGCTTACAAGCGCATCTTTGGTTATGGCGCTGCGCCGGTGCCAACAGGCTCACGCGCCAATACTGACTTCCATAAGCTCTTTGGGCACTTCATTCACCAAGTCACTCTGTTCTGGCGCGATAAGCGCATTTCCGATGTGATTCGCGAACGTGCTTACGATCCAAGCTTTGGTTCCATCGCAATTGTGCGTCGCGCGGGACTGGACCTGCGCAACAACCTTAAGTGGCTCTCTTTTGGCCATCTGAATGTTCTGAGGGTTGAGGTGATGCAACTGCTCGAAGAAGCGTTCAAGATCCTTGATTCTGACGACGTGAAGCGGCTCTTCGGCGCAGATAATGCCTGGGACGTGGTGGAAGAAGTCCTGATCCGTTATCACAACGAGCGCCTGGTGACATCGCCGCGCCAGCGCATGGGTGTTACCGGCCGCGAAGTACTGCGCTGGCTGGCACAGCCTCACATCCTGCAGACGACGCGTTCGCAGTTTGAAACTTTGCTGCTTGAGATCGCGGAGCAGTCGGAAGAGTGGCTGACCAGCGCACAGGCAATGGGACTGGGAAAGCGCACAGGCTCTCATCGCGTGCTGCCGTGGGACCAGACACAACCGACACCGATCAAGCAACCACATCACAGCCGGCAAAAAACTGGAGCCTCTACGCAGAAAGCCCAGAGCCGCGAGTTTGAATTTGAATACGGACTCTAACGGTGACACCCTTGTCCCGGCGCCGCTGGCGAATTGCGTTGTGCAGGCGAGCGCCGGGAGCCTTGTTTACGGCCGACTGAAGGGAAGTCTTTATGTATGATCCCGAACTCGAACTCGAACTGGAAGCGGAACTCGAAGATTTGATGGCTGTTCTTGCCGAGAGTGATCTGGAGTCAGAAGCTGAAGCAGAATGGACTCCTGCACAGGCAAGGGACCTGGCTGAAAAGCAATTCATACCGTACCTGATTTCGACCGGCGTGACCGACGCCAACAAGATTGCGGATGAGGTTTTTTATCAACTTCATCCTGAATGGCGCGGCAAAAAACTGCCGCAAAACAATACGCCGGCCAATGTAGGCCTTAAGCAAGAATGGTCGAGCATTCGAGATGTAGCTCTCCGGCAATTGCAGAAACATACTGCAGTGAGTCAGGCACCCGCACCTGCCGCTCCTCCGCCGATCGACGTGAATGATCGTGCCCGCTTTTTGAAAGACCTGGCACAACTTGAGTTTCAGGCGTTGGGCACGCCTGATCCACGCAACACGCGTTACCTTTGCTGGTTTGCAAAGCTCAAGCAGCCGGATGTAGATGATCGCGTGATTCGCTGGGGCTCCATCTGTCCAACAGTTGGAGTTTTCCCAGGCCCGATCATAGGGCCGTGTGACATGACCGAAGGCTGGGTAGGCCCGCAACAGGCAGAAAAGCTTTGGAAGAATATTCATTCCGTCAGTGACGTTGATACCGCGGGCCCAGGCCTGGGAATTATCACGAATTTGAAATTTGAATTGATGATGGCTGTTGAGCTATCGATGAATCCGCTGGATGGATTGCGCTGGCTGCATGACGGTGTTCAGCGCGCGATTGAAAAGCTCGATAAGTGGGCCAATATTGATCTGGGCGGGAGTTCTTCCATGGGCGCGGAATATGTTGCCATGAAAGATTGGATTGGCGCCCGCCAACGCGACCAGCGCAGCGTATATAGCTGCATGTGATTCGGCAAAAGCAAGAAGGTGTATGAATCATGAAGATATCGGCACCTTTAAGCTACGCACGCGCGCATCATTCAAAGTTCGTCGTGGAGCTGAAAGAGTTTCTGCGCTTTCCCAGCGTTAGCTCACAGCCGCAGCGTGCTGACGATGTAAAAAGATGCGCGCACTGGCTGGCACGGCACCTAAAAAACATTGGACTGGAGCGAGTCCGCGTGATCCCGACGCGCGGGAATCCGATTGTCTATGCGTCGTGGATGGGCGGAACTCACGCTGAAAATCGAGCGACGCTGATCATCTATGGCCACTATGATGTCTTGCCCGGCGAGCCGATTGCCGAGTGGAAGACTCCTCCATTCACGCCGACCATCAAAGGTGCGGATATTTATGCGCGCGGGGCTGCCGATGATAAAGGGCAGTTCTTTTGTCACGTAAAAGCTATCGAAGCTTTTCTCCGTACTACACACACTCTGCCGGTGAATGTGAAGTGCATTTTCGAGGGCGAAGAAGAAATTGGCAGTACGCATCTGTTGCCGTTTATCCAGCGAAATAAGCGCGCTCTACGCGCTGATGCAGCTGTGATCTCTGATACGAAAATGCTTGCGCATGGCCGGCCGGCGATCAGCTACGCACAACGTGGCGGTCTGCGCGCTGAACTGGAGCTGCGCGGCCCTAAAGAGGAGCTGCATTCCGGCACATTTGGTGGCGCGATCTTGAATCCGATTCAGGTGGCGTGCGAAATCGTTGCCAGCCTGCATGACTGGCGCGGGCGGGTGAAAATTCCCGGCTTCTATGATGACGTGCGCACCTGGAGTGAGAAAGAGCGGGCGTATATGGCTCGCGTCGGGCCGAGCAATACCAAGATATTGCATGACGCGAAAGTTGATCATGGCTGGGGCGAAGCAGATTACTCGCTTTATGAACGCACTACAATCCGCCCCGCGCTCACCGTGAACGGCATTGCCGGAGGCCATTATGGTCCTGGCGGGAAGGGAGTCATCCCAACCCATGCAATCGTGAAAATGAGCTTTCGGCTTGTGCCTGACCAGGATCCTGAACGGATCGGTAAGCTTTTTCGCGAGCACATCAACGGGGTCGTGCCCCGTGGAATTGAAGCGTCATTGAGGATTCTGTCTCCCATACAGCCTGCGCTGGTAGACCAGAAGCATCCCGCTGTGCGCACCGCAGCTTTCGCTTTTAAAAAAGCATTTGGCGCCTATCCTGTCTTTCTGCGTTCTGGAGGATCAATTCCTGTAGTTAATGCGTTTCAGGAAACGCTTGGTATCCCAGCCGTGCTGATGGGATTTGGCCTGCCAGATGATCGCATTCATGCACCCAACGAGAAATTCCATCTGCCTAACTTTTTTCGCGGGATCGAAACTTCCATCTGGTATTTGGCTGCAGCGGCCACGGCGTTGCAGCCAAAGGGTGAGAAGCAGCCGGCAGCAGAGCTGCATGAGTGGTCCGTATGATCATCGACTCACATTGTCACGCCGGAAAAGGCGACAAGATGACCGCGCCATGGAACACGAATGCGCCACTGGAAAAATATCTGCGCCGCGCCCGGGCAGCGGGTATCGACAAGACTATAGTGATGCCTGCACCGCTGCGTGGCGACTACCATCAGGCCAATCGTGAGCTGGCTCGAATCATTTCTCGTTTTCCTGATCGCCTGATTGGCTTTGCCTTTGTTCACGCGCGCCGTGATGCGGGCCGGATCTCTCAAATGGTGAAACATGCGGTGACGCGCTGGGGCTTCAGGGGCATCAAGGTCCATGGTTTTGAGGCAATGCCCACACGCGAGGTCTGCGAGACAGCCAGAGACTTGCACATTCCAATTCTGGTTGATGTTGTGAGCCGACCAGAAATTGTCGACATGATTGCGCCGGAATATCCTGACGTGAATTTTATTGTTGCCCACCTCGGCAGCTTTACCGATGACTGGAAGGCGCATCAGCACGTAGCCTATCAGCTGGCGCGGTATCCCAACGTATATGCCGATACCTCAGGTGTTCGCCAATTCGAGTACGTCGTAGAAGCCATTCGGCGGGGCGGTGCTCACAAAGTTCTATTTGGGTCGGACGGCCCCTGGCTCCATTCCGGCCTTGAACTTCATAAGATCCGGCTACTGGGTTTGCCTCCGGACCAGGAAGCATTGATTTTAGGCGGCAATATTTTGCGCTTGTTGCAAAAAGCCCGGACTGGACATGGCAGGTTAGAACGCCGGAGCCGGATAGAGCGGATCAATCAGCAAATAATTGGAGCGACTGAATCCGACAGGCCGCACGCGATAAATACTTTTACCTAGATTTGTTTCCAAAATGGGAAGTCGTTCTAATCAGCTTTGATTTGTAATGGATTAGCGCATCCTGGACGGCGCATGATGATCAGGCGGGAGCGCTCCCGTCTGAAGGAGCTGTGCCACCATGGCGGCACGCGATCCGACTCCCAGCTTGGCAAAGATGCGTCGCAAATGAGTGCACACGGTCCAGGAGCTGATACTCAGGACATCGGCAATTACTTTGTTGGGATGGCCTTTTGCCACCATGCGTACAATTTCCTGCTCGCGTGGGCTGAGCCGGATTGCATTGCCTTCCGGTAGCGGCATGCGTACAAGCAGATAGCGCGCTCCGTCGACCTCTGTGTCGACAAGCACTTCTTCTGAAGAAGACTTCAAGCAGGACCCCGAGGTTTCTTCAGTTTTCACTCTGGCAACCAATCCCACCAATGAACGAATACTATCGTCCACAGATGATAGAGCGCCTTCGTGAAGATCATCGATCGCAACCAGGGCTGGACCAGTGCGCATGGCGACTTTCTCCATCTGCACAATGCAGTGATCGGAAGCAGGGAGGGTTTGTTCCTGCTTAGTTGAAGGTTATCCGGGATGCGTGGGGGCTGTTTCGCCTCTCTTTATATTAGTGCGCTCGGAACAAATTCGTTACAGAAATAAAATTGCGAGTTAAAAGATAGCACTTGACCGGTCTTTCTCCAGTCGCCTTTTCAAGCTACGCTCAAAAGCGCTAAACATGCGCAAATATTTTCCGCTGGTCTATTGGTTAGCCTCGCCGAGCTGCCTCAATGGCGGCGATATCGATCTTCCTCATTGTCATCATCGCCTCGAAGGCACGTTTTGCCTCTCCGCCGCCAGCCGCAAGCGCATCCGTCAGAGCCCGCGGGGTGATTTGCCAGGAGAGGCCCCAGCGGTCTTTGCACCAACCACACGCACTCTCCGCGCCGCCATTGCCGACGATCGCATTCCAGTAACGGTCGGTCTCTTCCTGATTCTCCGTCGCGATCTGGAAGGAAAAGGCCTCACTATGCTTGACTGCCGGACCGCCGTTGAGGCCGAGACAGGGAATGCCGAGAACGGTGAACTCCACCGTCAGCACATCGCCCTTCTTACCGCTTGGATAGTCACCGGGGGCCTGGTGAACCGCGGTTACTTTGCTATCCGGAAAGGTGGCGGCATAGAAGCGCGCCGCTTCATGCGCGTCTTTGTCGAACCAGAGGCAAATCGTGTTCTTTGGCTTCATGTCGTAGCTCCTTGTGCTCAATCAGGGCGGAGGCGCTGGGCTTTGCGTCGGTTCCGTACAAGAGAGAAGTGGTAGGCACGAGGAGACTCGAACTCCTGACCTCTACCGTGTCAAGGTAGCGCTCTAACCAACTGAGCTACGCGCCTACAATCAGGTTGGCAGTGTGTATTTTACCACTATTAAAGTGATTGCATCGGATTCAGCGCTGCCGCTTGCCGTCTTATCCCACGGGCTTGTTACACTGGGCGCTGGGACATGAATACACTTCTTGTGATAGGTGACTCGGTAGTTTGGGGCCAGGGGCTGCAGGAGCAGCACAAAACAGCCAGCATTCTAGCCCGTCAATTAAGGGCGCAAGTGCAGATGCTTGCACACTCCGGCGCAAAAATAGGCATACGTGACTCCTATAGTGTTACCATGCCGTCCGCAGAGGTGCCGTGCTTCTTTCCCACGATCATGCAACAGCTGCAGAGTTTTACTGGTGATCCTACCCAAGTGCAATGGGTGCTGATGAATGGCGGGATTAATGACGTGGAAGTCCAGCGGATTTTCAATCCCATGATTCCGCAATTTGAACTTGAGCTGCATATACGCAATTATTGCGGGCGGGACATGTCTGCCCTTTTGCAGCAGGTGGTGAACAAGTTTGCCAATGCGCGCGTATTGGTGCTGGGATACTATCCGGTGCTCAGCCAGCAAAGCCAGCCGCGAGGGGTGGAAGCGATATATTCGCTGGTTCACGGGGTGAAATTTGCTCCGCTCTTTGATCCCACTCTTTTTCGCAAGGAGATTGTGGAGAATTGTTTGCGCTTCTGGAAGCTATCCACTGGATTGTTGCGCGGGGCGGTGGAGCAGGTAAACCGCGCGGCAGGGGAAGGGCGAGCAGTCTTCGTCGATTGCGGCATGAATGAGGCCAATGCGGCCTATGCTCCACAGTCCTTGTTTTGGGAAATCGATTTTAATGATCCCAGTAAGACGCCTGATGAAACGGCGGCAGAGCGGTTTGCCGCATGCGAATTGGTGGCAGAAGGAGAATTACAGAAATATCAATGCAGGCTCTCCGCGGCGGGGCATCCGAATGTTGCCGGCGCTGCCAAAATGGCGGAGCAATGCATTCAGGCGATTGCCGATACGCGCTCGGAACCGGCTAACGCGGGAAGGTGAATTCCTGGATCAATGGTGGTGAGTGATCAAAGTCACTATATCGAATCCAGCTCGGTTTCACCACGAAATAGACAGTTCCCGGCCACTTAAGGCGATCTGGCCCATCCGGCCAGGCTTGAAAATAGACAGTCTGGCAACGGTTCAACTCGGATCCGGAAAGTTCTTGTGCATCGCCTTCATACTGCACGGTCTTTTCGCCGGCCCAGCCAAGGACAAAAGAACATTGATGCCTGGAAACAAGGTTTGGATATTTTCGAGTGCTTTTGACCGTATCAAAGATGATTTCAAAGCGCTGGTGTAACGGCAATTCCAACCAGGGCAGACTGGGGCCTCCCATTTTCGGCCAGGCTGGACAAGACACCGAGCTTGCATTCAGAGATGAAGCTGTAAAGGTCCGCTTCTGTCATAAAGCCTCTAGTAGGAATAGTGGTACGTCAAGGATGGGCCCGTGCAGTCATGATAATCTTAAAACAACTTTTCCACTGGCTTAGAGAAGCCATTGATGTGCTGAAGGAATTTAAAGACGATGATTCCCGGGCAACTTGTCCTGGTGACACTGCAAAATCCGCGAGAGAAATTCTGGGGCATTCTGACAGCTTTAACCCCGGCAGGAGCCAGCTTGCGTGGCGTGGATTTGCAGTCGCTGGATGATTTTATGCATATGGTGAAGTCAGGAGAGGCTGCCAGTCCAACGGTCATCTTTTTTCCGATGCATCGCGTGCAGCGGATTGAGGTGGACTCCCACAATGGGGAGCTGCCGTCGCTGGCAGAGCAGTTTGCCGCGAAAACGGGCATTGCCGCTACCAGGCTTTTTCAGGAGCCGCAATAATGTTGCGCCAGTTAAAATCCGCGCCCAACTTGCTGACACTCATGCGGCTGATCTTTGTGCCGTTTGTGGTAGTAGCCCTTCAGCAGCAGAAATATGCCTGGGCGCTGGCAATCTTTGTGGTGGCTGGAATTACTGATGGTCTGGACGGACTGCTGGCACGGGTCCTGAAGCAGAAAACCACGCTTGGCCAGTACCTTGATCCGATTGCGGATAAGCTGTTGCTGAGCACCATGTTTCTGATGCTCTCTGTGGAGCATGTGATCCGCTGGCCGTTCACGATCATGGTTTTCAGTCGCGACATTATTATCCTGATTGTCTGCACTTTGTTGTATGCCACAGGAACGATGAAAGTATTTCGTCCCAGCTGGTTCGGCAAGGCGAACACTGTAGTCCAGATTATCAGCGTGCCAATGGCGCTGATCTACGAGATCAATCATTCTGATTGGGCGCGGTTAGGTAAGCGCTGGAGCCTGTGGTCCACGGCGGTGCTTACCACGATTTCCGGCGTGCACTACGTTTGGCGGCTGGCATTTGACCTGAGAAGCACGAAGACAGAAGAAGTTTGATTGCTGTCTTTAGAACCTGCTGATATAGGGTTCAGGCGATCGGAAAAGCATCTCTGAATAATTCAATTTCAGGTTCTGGGCTCTCCAGATAAACACTCACAATATCGAACCGAAATGGCGGATCGCCTTTGATCTTGCGCAGAAATTCGCGCGCCACGCGGGAGAGATCACGTTGTTTTTCGGCATCGACGGCTGCTTCAGCTGGGATGATATTCCGTGTGCTGCGAGTTTTCACCTCGATAAAGCATAGCGTGCCGCCATCCCAGCCCACCAGATCAAGCTCGCTTCGGCTGCGTGGACTGCGATAATTGCGCGCGACGATCACATAACCGAGCTTCCGTAGATAGAAGTAAGCGGCCTCTTCACCATGGCGTCCGGTCTGGAGATGTTGTGGAGTGGAATCTTTGCCGGGCAGGAGCTTAGTAAGCGAATCGAGAGCGCGAAGAGTGAGACGGGTTAGCTGGCCAGAAGCTGGCATTTTTCCTGAAACCTCGAACTGAGTGAGAGGGCCCTATCGTATCGAAAATCTGGAGGTCAACAAAGAATTTTATTGATCTGCCGGCAAATAAAAATGCCTGCAAGAACATTTCTGCTCGCAGGCATTCTCTTTTGACTATAGGGCTCCCTCCACTTTGCAAGCTCAGTGTCGGGATTTCAAAACTACTTGTTCTCTTTTTCGATAATGCCAATGCACTCTTCCAGCACGTCCATGGCAATGTCGGCTTGCTCTTGTGTGACTACAAGCGGCGGTGCGATGCGGATGGAGTTTTCACCGGCGCCCAGGAACAGGATGCCTCGTTCAAACGCCAGCTCAACAATGCGGTCGCGCTCGTCATGGGCTGTGGCCTTAGTCTTCTTGTCCTTCACGATCTCCACGCCGATCATCAGGCCGCGACCACGAACATCACCCACCATGGGGTGAGTTTTCACCCAGCCGCTCAACCGCTTCATCATGTGGCTGCCCACGACTTCGGCATTGCGAATCGCTTCGCTTTCCAGCACGTCCATGGTTGCCAGCGCAGCTTCAATGCAGACAGGGTTTCCGCCGAACGTTGAGGCATGTGATCCAGGGACCCAGTCCATGATGTGCGCTTTGGCCAGCGTGATACCGAGTGGCATGCCGGAAGCGATGCCTTTAGCAATCGTAATAATGTCTGGCTCCACGCCTGTGTGCTGGATGGCCCACCACTTGCCGCTACGTCCCGCGCCGCTCTGCACTTCATCGGCAACGAGCAGAATGCCGTGTTTATCGCAGATGCGACGAAGTTCGCGCATGAATTCGGTTGGAGCAGGCAGGTATCCGCCTTCACCCTGGATTGGCTCAATGAAAATGGCTGCACACTCTTCCGGCGGCATGATGGTTTTGAATACGCGATCTTCAATGAAACTTACGCACTCGGCAATGTGCTCTTCAGCACTCATGCCTTCGGGTTTGCGATAGACATTTGGATATGGCACGTGCGCTACGCCCGGAACCACCGGGAAGAAGCGGCGGCGTTGCTGCGTTTTGGACGCGGTGAGCGACAGTGCACCCATGGTGCGTCCGTGGAACGCGCCGTAAAACGCCACAATGCCCTGGCGCTTGGTGTGATAACGCGCCAGCTTCATTGCGGCTTCCACGGCTTCAGTGCCGGAATTGCCATAGTAAGCGCGGATTGGGCCGGACATGGGCGCAACTTTGCTCAGGCGCTCCGCCAGCGTGATCATGTTTTCGTAATAGAAGTCGGTGCCGGACATGTGGATCAGCTCGGCTGCCTGCTTCTGAATGGCATCCACCACGCGCGGATGGCAATGGCCGGTAGAAACCACGGCGATTCCCGCTGAGAAATCCAGGAACTCATTGCCGTCAACATCTTCAATCACCACACCGCGGCCGCGCTTGGCCACCAGTGGATAGGAGCGTGTGTAAGACGGAGAGATATATTTCTCATCGCCCTTCAGGATGGCCTGAGCCTTGGGTCCGGGCAGCTTGGTCTTGATCTTTGGGCCGGCATTGGAAAGTGTCTGCGTTGCCATGTTCATCCTCTTTTCAAAAAAATTGGTTGCATGTGAATGCCTTCAGCCGATTGCAAGAGGACACGTTGAATCAATCGCGCCAAGCAAACTCAGACTGATGAAGGATTGAGGAGGAAGGAATGGTTAGTCACCGGCGAAAAGGTTCGCGCGCGCGTGCGAGGGCAGCACCGCCAGATAGCGGCGCGGGCAGACCAGAAAGTCTACCCAGCAAGCCAGCGAGCGTTTGGGCCCGCGAAAGGCAAACCAGGATGTGCTGCGTGATCTCATTTACACTTCTATTATAGCCTGAAAAGCGTGTGCGATTGGCCGTTACCAGAGTGCATTTCCCTGCATAATTCGGGCAGTCTGGCTATTTCGCATCGACAGAAGAGCCATAAGAATCTGATGATAGAACCCAGGAAATCCCTCAGAAAATGACAGCCTCCCAGCAACAGCAGCGCTCGCGAATCATAGTGGCCTTTGCCCTTCTTTATGTGTTGTGGGGCTCCACGTATCTAGCCATGAGGGTGATTGTGCGGGATATGCCGCCCTATGTGGCTGGGGCCATACGCTATCTGGTGGCTGGGCCCATCATGCTGGCGGCATTGGCGCTGGCAGGGCGCAAGGTTCGCATCAGTTTGCGGGATCTGCGGCGATTGCTGGTCATTGGAGTGCTGCTGCTCTCGATTGGCAATATTGGAGTGCTTTGGGGCGAAGAATATGTCCCCAGCGGGCTGGCGTCATTGGTTGTGGCCCTGGTGCCAATCTGGGTTGTGATGATTGAAGCATGGGGTTTCCGTGCCGGCCGCATGACGCCAAAAGGCCTGTTTGGGCTTGCGCTGGGGATTGTTGGCCTACTGGTGCTCCTCTGGCCAAAGATCACTTCTGGTAGCCATCTGGGACGAGTGGAACTCTTCGGCAGTGCCATTCTCGCTGGAGCGTCGTTTTTCTGGGCGCTGGGCTCCGTGTTCTCTCATCGATATGAACTAAGCGTGGATGTTTTTGTCTCCGCAGCATGGCAAATGACCCTGGCGGGTATCGTGAATGCGCTCATCGCCGCTACCACCGGCCAGTTTCAGCACACGCGCTGGACAGTATCTGCCCTCGCAAGCATCGGATATCTGGTGATATTCGGTTCCTGGCTTGGCTATTCGTCCTACATTTATCTGCTGGAGCACGTGCCTACGCCGAAGGTGGCGACCTATGCTTATGTAAATCCGATTGTCGCGGTGTTTCTTGGCTGGGCGATTCTGCGTGAGAAAGTGGATGTTTTTATGCTACTGGGAACGGCGATCATTATTGCTTCCGTGTGGCTGGTGAACTCGTCAAAGCTGAAACAGCCGCCTGAGAATATGCAGCCTATTAAAGATGCTCCATCATGCCAGAAGGCAATGAATCTGGCGGGAGATTAGAAAATTTGAATTCGTAACAACCGCTTACTTCCGCTTCCAGCGTGTGCCATCTTTTGTATCTTCCAGAATCACGCCGGCATCCATGAGCTGTTTGCGGATAGCATCGGAACGAGCGAAATCGCGGGCTTTCTTCGCCGCATTGCGTTCATCCACCAGGCGATTGATTTCTGCTTCAGGCATTGCATCCGCGGGAACGTCTGCGTCTTTTAGCATGCCATGGGCTTTGGCCCATTCCATGATTGCTTTGATCTTCTCTGCGTCATCATCTTTTAATACGGCAAAGATTTCGTCGAACTGCTGCAGTGCTTCCAGCAACGGCGCTTTGTCACCCTCGCGGAGTTCTCCACGATCCACCAGCGTATTCGCCTCACGCACCATATCAAAAATTGCTGCTGAGGCCCGCGCGGTGTTCAGGTCGTCTTCCATGCCGGCACGCATCTCCTGCTTCGCCGTTGCTGCTGCTTCCTGCGCGACAGGGTTCGTACCCGCAGGAAGCTGGGTCATTCGCATGCGGGCGTCAAAGGTGCGCAGACGTTCCACTGATTTTGCTCCCTGCTCCAGTCCGGCAAAGGTAAAGTTCAACTGTTTGCGATAGGGAACTGAAGTGAGAAGGAATCGGATCGACGAAGGCTTGTGGCCCTTCACGATCAGGTCGCGCAGGGTATAGAAATTCCCAGCGCTCTTGGACATCTTCTCGCCTTCCACCAGCAAAAAGCGGACGTGCATCCAGTGGCGGGAAAAGATTTTTCCGGTCAGTGATTCCGATTGCGCGATCTCATTTTCATGGTGGGGGAAAGTCAGGTCTTCGCCGCCGGCGTGCAAATCAAAACTATCGCCCAGATACTTCATCGACATCACAGAGCACTCGATGTGCCAGCCAGGACGGCCAGGACCGATAGGCGTTTGCCAAATCTCTTCGCCTTCTTTGGGAGCTTTCCAGAGCGCGAAGTCACGGGCGTTATCTTTTTCGTACTCGTCGACGTCCACACGCGCGCCATCTTCCATCCCGGCGAAATCTTTTTTGGAGAGCTTGCCGTACTCAGGAAATTTTGCAATGCGGAAATAATACGATCCATCTTCCGTGCGATAGGCAATGCCTTTCTGTTCCAGCCTGGCGATGAACTCCGCCATCTCCTGGATATGTTCCGTGGCGCGCACTAACTTTTCCGGGCGCTCCAAATTGAGTGAGGCCATGTCTTCAAGAAATGCCTCTTCATATTTACGGGTGTATTCCTGAACTGGTTTTTTGTCGCGAGCTGCGTTACGGATGATCTTGTCATCCACATCGGTAATGTTCATGACATGCTGGAGTTTGAAGCCACTCTGGCGCAGGAATCGCCGCAGGATATCGACGGCAACGAAGGTACGGAAGTTGCCGATGTGCCCATAGTCATACACCGTGGGACCGCAGGCATACATACGGACTGTGTTGTCCTCAGCAGGCGAGAAATCCTCTACCTTGTTGGAAAGCGTGTTGTACAAGCGCAATGGCAAATGTTGATTGTAGCAAACAGATTGCAACACAGTACTGACACGAGAGGCGCGAGAGTTGGTAAGATATATGGTCGTGCCTGAGCTTAGAAAAGATCCTGTTACCGGCCGCTGGGTCATTATTTCCACTGACCGCTCCAGACGTCCCGGAGATTTCTCCCGCGAGTCCGCTGTAGTCAAAGGCGGCAGTTTCTGTCCATTTTGTCCCGGCAATGAAAGCACAACGCCGCCTGAGATTCTGGCTTACCGTGCTAGTGATAACGGCCGAAGCAACAGCACCGGCTGGAACCTGCGAGTAGTGCCTAATAAATTTCCGGCGTTGGGAATTGAGGGCGATCTGGACAAGCAAGCCGATGGCATGTTCGATAAGATGAACGGCGTGGGTGCGCATGAAGTGGTGATCGAAACGCCCAATCACGGCGAGACGCTGGCTACGATGCCGGTGAAGAGAGTGGAAGATATGCTGTGGGCGTTCCGTGACCGCATTCTCGACCTGAAGCAGGACCGCCGGTTCAAATACATCCTGGTATTTAAAAATCACGGTGAAGCGGCCGGCGCATCATTGGAGCATCCGCATTCCCAGATCATTGCGCTGCCCATCCTGCCCAAGCAGGTGGTGGAAGAGCTGGAAGGCGCCAGAAAATACTTTGCCAACAAAGAGCGCTGCATCTTTTGCGACATCATCCGCCAGGAGCTTGAAGCCCAGGTTCGCGTTGCCGCGGAAAACCAGGACTTCGTTACGCTGAGCCCTTATGCGCCACGCTTCCCGTTTGAAATGTGGATCCTGCCCAAGCGGCATGAATCCGCTTTTGAAAACTCGCCTTCCACCATGTATGAAAACCTGGCGCGCATGCTGCGGACTGTGCTGAGCAAGGCGGTAAGAGTATTGGACAATCCCGCTTATAACCTGATCATTCACAGCTCTCCTATTCAGGAAAACACGCACGACTATTATCACTGGCATCTGGAGATCATTCCCAAGTTGGCCAAGACAGCGGGTTTTGAGTGGGGAACAGGTTTTTACATCAATCCCACACCGCCGGAAGAAGCGGCAAAGTTCTTGCGCGATGCCAAGGTGGAAGAGTTACAGACGGCAGAGACTACAAAATAATTTCCCGCCACAGATTTGCACTTGCCGCGGATTTACACGGACAATCTCGGACCAAGAACTGCTTTATTACTTCATGGTCGAAACTTCGCGCAGGCTTTTTACCATCTCAATCACGCGTCCGGCGACGTAGTCAATTTCGGCTTCGGTGTTAAATCGTCCCACGCCGAAGCGGATGGCGCATCCGGCAGCTTCATCACTTAAGCCCAATGACTTGAGAACATAAGAGGCCTCAGTCCTACCAGAGGAACAAGCCGATCCACTGGAGAGCGCCACGTCATGCAGGGCGGTCAACAGCGTTTCGCCATCCACATGCAGGAAGCTCATATTTAAGTTGCCGGGCAGGCGATGCTGCATGCTGCCATTGATCACCAGGTCATTGAGCTCGGCTTGCAGACGATCACGCAGGCGATTGCGCAGGCCAGCAATGCGACAGCTCTCTTCAGGCAGATCTTTCAGTGCGACCTCGCATGCCTTGCCAAAGCCGACGATGCCGGGAACGTTGAGCGTGCCGGAGCGCAAACCGCTTTCATGCCCGCCTCCATCAATCATCGGACTGAGCTTCACGCCGGCATCGTGGCGGACATAAAGCGCGCCGCATCCCTTGGGACCATAAAGCTTATGCGCGGTAAGTGAAGCCAGATCAAGATGGGATTTATTGACATCGAGAGGGAGCTTGCCCAGCGCCTGCACAGCGTCTGAGTGGAAGAGCACACCATGTTTGCGGCAGAGCTTGCCGATTTCTTCCATGGGTTGAAGAACGCCCGTTTCATTGTTCGCGGCCATGATGCTGGCCAAAATCGTCTGGTCACTCAAAGCTTCCTTGAATTGATTGAGGTCGATCAGGCCATCACTTCCTACGGGCAAATACGTGATGCGATAGCCATGTTTTTCCAGATGCTTGCAGCTATCCAGAACGGCCTTGTGTTCGCTCACGGCGGTGATGATGTGGTTGCCTTTTGCGCGCAGTGCTTCCGCCACACCCTTGAGGGCAAGGTTGTCACTCTCTGTGGCGCCGGAGGTGAAAACGATTTCATTGGGAGAAGCGCCAATGGCCGTGGCGATTTGCCGGCGGCCCTGTTCCACTGCTGCTGCGGCGGTCCATCCAAAGGAGTGGCTGTTACTTGCGGCGTTGCCAAAATTATGGGTCAGAAAGGGAAGCATGGCTTCCAGCACCCGGGGATCCACGGGAGTTGTGGCGTGGTTATCGAGATAAATGGGGGTCTTGACCGCGGAAGAAGAATGGCCGTTGCTGCTCATCTTGATTTGATTTTACTAGAGAGCGCAGCTGGCTTGCGGGAAGAAATAAAAAAGCCCGCCAGCGAACTGGCGGGCCGTGTAAAAAAGGCTAACAGTTAGAACCTGAAGATACCGCCGAAGTAGAAACGACGGCTGGCAGCCAGGTTCGAACCCGGAATTGAGTCGCCAGTAAGCTGAGGAAGTGCAAACGCATTTCCGAAAGCTCCAGTTCCGGCATTCTCAATGAACGGGTTAACGGTGGCAAAATTGGCATGATTGAGAGCGTTCAGCGCGGTGAAGCGGAACTCAAACGATGCACGCTCATTGAACTTCACCATCTTGGTGACGCTAGCATTGAGGTAGTTGAGAGGTGCGTCACGGCCAATGTTGCGCGGCGCATTACCGAAAGGTGTACCAAAGACCTGCTCGGCAATACCGGTATTGGCGATATAACGTACCTGGTTGTTGCTAACCACGTTTGCTGCACCGCTGCCATTGAGTGAATTCAGGCTCAACAACGCATTTGGAGCAACTGCGCAACTTGCACCACCGAAGAACGGGCAGGCATCTCCGGCAAAGATTCCAACGCTATCCACCGGTGCTGATGAGCTGCCCAGGAACGGGCGAGCAGGTGCCACGCCGGAGTTAAAGGCAGCATTGAAGTTGCCATCAAAGAAATCACCGGCTGCGGTAGCCTGGGAGAAGACGATGGTTTCAGGGCTGAAAGGCTGGCCAGACTCCCAGACATAGGAACCTGAGAGAGACCATCCACCAAGAACGTGGCCGACGAAACCATGCTGCTCTTTGAACAACGGAATTTGCTCGACCAGAGTCACGGTAGCCGTGTTCGGGATGTCCAGACCAGAGAATGAATACTCTCCGCTGCCAGGATTCAATGGGTTCTGGGCCAATGAGAAGGTTGTACCGCCGCCAAACGTGCTGAAGATTTCGCTCACGTTGTCAAGCGTCTTGCTGTGAGTGTAACCGGCACGAAGGGTGAGCTGGTGGAACAAGTTGTTAGCACGGAATTCAGCTTGGAGAGCCTGGTAGTTAGAGAACCCCGAGTTATTGCGTGAAAGCACGATTCCCTGATTGCAATCAACGCGGCCAACTGCAACCGGGGAAAATGCCTGCGCCGCCGGACATGGCGTCAAGCCCGAAGGAAGAGTCAGATTCGGAAATTGAGAAGCATCTGCAACCAGATCACCAATGAACGGATTTGCATTCACTGATTGGAAGAGCTGGCTGCCATGATTGCCGGCGTAGCGCACTTCGACGGCAGAGTTCTTGCTGAGCTCACGCTCAATGCCCAAGCTCCAGCTGGAGACCTGGTCCGGGCGGAAGGTTGAAGGTACTGTTGCTTCGTTCTGATTGCGAGGATCAAGCTGGCCAAGAGGCAGAAGAGGCGCCAGCGCAGCTCTTACGTTCGGGCCGGTAGGAACCGCAGGAAGAACAAGGTTCGCAGGTGCTCCAGGTCCGCCACTAAACGTTGTTTGCAACACGGAAGGCGCGCCTTCATAGTTGTTCAGGAGAATGTTGTAGAACGAAGGATCGTAGGAAAGACGATAGCCTCCGCGGATGGTCGTTTTTCCGTTGCCACTCAGGAAACCACCCCATTGTGGGCTGTAAGCAAAACCGAAGCTCGGGCCAACTCCCGCGGTGAAAGCAGGAACTTTTGGCGCAATGGTAACGGAGGTGGGCAGCGTAGGATCCCAGAGTGGAGGATTGCCGGCCTGGTTGGCTACGCCGATATCATGCAACTGGTTGTATGGCGAGCCGTAGTAGGAATAAGTCACACCCAGGTTGAGGGTGAGGTTACGCCCAATCTTCCAGTCGTCTCCCAGGTAAACGAAAGTATCATTTTCTTTCAAGCCCAGCTCAACATTGCCCTGCGCGATTGAAACATTCGTGCAGTCAAAGTTGGCTGGCGTGCAATCCGTTGGGTCATTTACAAGGAAATGAGCCAGATCGGCAAAATTGTAAGCGCCGTTAACTGTCGGAAGGAAGATGTTGGGGGATTGCTGGTGCGTAAAGTTCACACCGGCTTTGATTGTGTGCTTGCCCCAAACATAATTCCAGTTGTCCTGTGCCTGCCAGGTATTCACAACGCGACCCTGCGGCAGGTTGGTAGCCGGCCCGAACCCAAGTTGGCTTGGATCCTGGAAAGAGATGTTCGTGACCGCTTCGAGAATATTGGCGGTAGTTGGTTCAGTACCAAATGAGTTGCCGCCGAATTCCACATTCAGGCGATCAAAGCCAATACGGAATTCATTGACCATGTTTGAGCTGAAGTTATGAGTTTCGCTCAACAGGACAGCCTGGCTAAGCGCTGGTACGTTGAAGAAGTATCCAGCAGCCCCGTTATCGGAATTGTTAAAAGAGTTGCCGCGATTGAAGATATACCGGGCATTCAGGTTGTCATTAGCGCCGAGATTGATATCTTCTCTGTTGATGAAGTTGAAACCGTGGAACGGTGTTGAAACTGTACGTGTAACGCCAGCTTCTTCAACCGCAGGGCAGAGAACTGCGCCGCTTACCGGATCATCAATTTCTGTGTTGACTGGGGTACCCAGTGGTGTGGGATTGCCTGCCGAGATACCGTATGGCCCAAACTTGCTCAAGGCGGCAACAGCATTGGCGCTGTTTCCTGTAGGGAAGCAAGATGCCAGCTGGGCAAGGCCAGTGGGCGTCGGTGTAAGGGAGGAAGTGCCGTTTACCGCGCTCGCCGAAACGATTTCCTGATCAAAACCACCAAAGAAAAATGCTCGGTTTTTCACCATCGGGCCGCCAATGGTAAATCCGCCGAATTCATCATTCGCGCGCGGCGGCTCGGTAAGGCCGTTGAAATTTTGCGTGGAGGTCATGCTGTTCAGAATGGAGTTGTTCTCATTCATGTAGACGCTGCCATGCCACGCGTTGGTGCCGCTCTTGGTAATCAGGTTGACCACGGAGCCGGCATTGCGTCCGTATTCAGGACCAAAGTTGTTGGTGATGATGACGTACTGACCCACAAATTCCGGATCAGAAACGAAGAGCGCGGGTCCGGCAACGCTGTTATCGTTGTTGTTCTGACCGTCAATTTCCTGGTCATTATTGCGGCCGCGAAGTCCATTCACTGAAAAGCCGCCGCCACCGTTTGTGTTGGAGAAGCCCTGATCGCGGGCGGAAACTACGCCAGGCACAAATAACGCGAGGTTGTCCAACCCCTGGTTTTCCTGAACGCCGGCGAAATTCTGCAAGACGGTACCGGAGAAGGTATTTGTAATCTGTGCCTGAGTGCTCTCGATAAGTGGAGCCTCGGAAGTTACTTCGACCGTGGTGGAAGCTTCGCCGACTGTCATCTTGATTGTGCCAACGCCGCTGTCACGGCCAGCAGACACAAGAATGCCAGCCTGCACCGCAGTCTTAAAACCCTGCGCCGAGAGTTCAACTTTATAGTTTCCCACCGGGATCAAATTAAAGTGAAATGAACCACCATTATCGGTAGTTGTTGTAAGAACAACACCTGTTTCTGTATCCGTCGCTTTCACTTGAGCGCCTACTACGACCGCGCCTTGTTGATCAACAGCGGTGCCGGAAATCGACCCCTTAATCACCTGACCAAAAGACGGAATGCAGTAAAGCAGCGTCAAGCATGTGGCGACTAGTATTAATTTGTCGCGCAATTTACGATTCATCCTTGCATCTCCATTATTTTTCATTTTGAGAGCACACAACATTAGCCCCTCCAAGGAACATGGGACGAAATGTTGCCTTTAATGTTTATTGCAACTGGAATGCCTGAGTGTTTTACCTTTTTTATCAATTACTTACAGGAAATAAAGGGGATGCTAATCCGGAATAATGGAAGTTAGGTTGAAGGATATTCAAATTTTGGAAGTTAACAAAAATTTACCCGGATTCCCGCAGAAAAACCGAGAGAGGTGCATTGGCCGGTCGGACATGCGAAAACGCGTCCGGAAATGCAGAAAGGATCATAACGTGGGCGAACCGCCAATAAGCTGGTGCAATTTGAAGGCGCGCTGGCGCAAACAGCGGCAGCCGGGGTTCATCCAAAAGGACTGATCTATTGCTCTGCGTGTTGCCAAAATTGCCTGCTCAGGAAGGCGTCCAGTAGCCGGGGAATCCATGGGGGCATGGTGTGGCTATCTGGATAAATCCGGTATTAATTGCGAAGAAATGATTATTGCCACCCATCTTGTGTTGATTGGGAAATCGGGATGGCTGAGTTTGCCAGAAAAAGCCCGCCAGCGAACTGGCGGGCCATGGGAAAGACTCAACAGTTAGAACCTGAACGTGCCACCGAAGTAGAACCGGCGGCTGGCAGCCAGGTTGGAACCCGGTATCGAGTCGCCTGTGAACTGAGGCAGCGCAAACGAGTTTCCGAATACCGCGTTACCTGCGGTCTCAACGATAGGGGTGACAGTTGCAAAGTTGGCATGATTGAGGGCGTTCAGCGCTGTGAAGCGGAACTCAAACGATGCGCGTTCATTGAACTTCACCATCTTGGTGACGCTCGCGTTGAGGTAGTTGAGAGGTGCGTCGCGACCATCATTACGCGGGACATTGCCGAATGGCGTACCGAAAACGGTTTCGGCAATGCCAGTGTTGGCGATATAGCGCACCTGCTGGTTCGTTACTGTTACGATCTGTGAGTTGGCTGAATTCAAAGCGTTCAGGCTAATCAGCTGATTTGCTGCAACGCCGGCCGTCGCGCAACCTGCATTACCGAGAGCATCGCCGCAGAAGATGCCCACGCTATCAACCGGCGCCGATGAGTTGCCCCGGAATGGGCGAGCTGGATCAAACGCGGCAGGACTAAATTGATTCAGGAAGTTTTGATCAAAGAAGTCTCCGCTCTGGGTTGATCCGGCAGTCACCATCAAAGGGGTGAAGGTTTGACCTGATTCCCAAACATAAGAACCAGACAAGGACCATCCACCCAACATATGACCGGCGAAACCATGCTGCTCTTTAAAGAAGGGTATCTGTTCCACCACGGTCAAACTAACGGTGTGTGGGAAATCCAAACCGGAGAGAGAGTATTCTCCGCCCTGGGGATCCAAAGGATTCTGGGCCAGTGCAATCGTACTGCCGCCACCGACCGTGCTGAAAATTTCACTGGCATCGTCCTGCGTCCTGCTGAAGGTGTAGCCTGCACGCAGGGTCAACTGATGGAAGAGGTTGTTGGCACGGAACTCTGTCTGAACCGCGTTGTAATTGGACATGCCAGTGTTGCCGCGAGAAAGAACGACTCCCTCATTGCAATTCTCGCGACCGACTGCAACCGGGGAAAACGCCTGCGACAACGGGCAAGGCGTAAGCCCAGATGGAACCAGGTTCGGGAACTGGGCGGCTAGGTCGCCGATAAATGGATTGGCATTGACGCTCTGGAAGAGTTGACTTCCATGGTTGCCCACATAACGTACTTCAAGGGCAGTACTCTTGGAAATTTCGCGTTGAATTCCCAGGCTCCAGCTGGACACTTGGTCGGGTCTAAAACTTGGAGGTACGGTAGTTTCGCCCAGTAGACGTGGATCCAGAGGTTGAAGCAGTTGAACCAGCGGAAGGAGCTGGTTACGGACCGCGGGGCCCAGTGGCACAGCCGGCATCTGAGTTTGCACCGGTCCTCCGCTGGCAGTGCCCGGAATAACAGCTTGTAGTGTTGATGGCGCGCTGCCGTAGTTATTCAGCAGGATGTTATAAAACGATGGGTCATAGGACAGACGATATCCGCCGCGGATTACGGTTTTGCCATTACCGGTGAGAAAGCCGCCAAACTGCGGTGAGTAAGCGAAGCCAAAGCTAGGTCCAACGCCCGCCTTGAATGCCGAAACGGCTGGTGGGGCGGTGATGGAGGCGGGAAGGGTTGGGTCCCACAACGCAGTTGCCGGATTTGCCTGTTGAGCAACACCCAGATCGTGCAGTTGGTTATAAGGTGATCCGTAATAGGAATAGGTTATGCCAAGATTCAGGGTCAAGTTGCGCCCGATTTTCCAGTCGTCGCCTAAATAAACAAAGGTATCGTTTTCCTTTAGACCAAGTTCCGGATTTCCCTTTTCGATAACCGCAAGATCCGGATTGTTATTTACATAGTCACTAAGTGAGTTAAATACATAACCACCATTCAGGAAGGGTAGAAAAATATTGGGAGACTGCTGATGGGTAAAGTTCACGCCAGCCTTGATAGTGTGTTTACCCAGCACATAGTTCCAGTTGTCCTGCCCCTGCCACGTATTGACCACGCGGCCCTGTGGGAAGCCTGCTCCCACGCCAAATCCCAGAACGTTTGGATCATTGAAGATAACCTGCGCAAGCGCCTGATCGACGCCTGAGGTGGTTGGTTCGTTCCCGATTGAGTTGCCTCCAAATTCAACGTTGACACGATCAAAGCCTACGCGGAGTTCATTGACCATGTGAGCGCCGAAGTTATGAGTTTCACTGATCAGGACAGCCTGTGACAGCGCGGGAACGTTGATCACATAACCAGCGGGTGCGTTGTCGATCCCGGTGTTAAAACTGTTACTGCGGTTGAAGATATAACGAGCGCTCAAGTTGTCATTGGCGCCAAGGTTGATGTCTTCCTTGGTAACCCAGTTGAAACCGTGGAATGGTGTTGGAAGAACACGGGACACCGTGCCTAGTTCTACATTCGGGCAACCCGCGATATCAAACGGTGTGCTGGGAGAAAGAACAGGGCCGAGACCAGGGCCGCTATTAGTGATGTTACCTGGCGTCGGATTGCCAGCTGAAAAGCCGTAAGGACCAAATTTGGTTATGGCCGATACAGCTGCCGCCTGAGGGCCAGTTGGGAAGCAACCTGCGAGTGTAGCCAATCCATTTGGCGTTGGCGTGAGCGTGCCACTGGCGTATAGGGTGTTAGAAGAGACGATTTCCTGGCTAAAACCACCGAAGAAAAAGGCCCTGTTTTTTACAATCGGGCCACCCACGGTACCGCCGCCAAATTCGTCGTTAGCGCGAGGCGGTTCGGTCAGTCCATTGGCCACCTGCGTGGAAGTCATGCTGTTAAGAACGGAATTGTTCTCATTCATGTAGACGCTGCCGTGCCACGCGTTGGAGCCGCTCTTAGTGATCAGATTGACCACGGAGCCGGCGTTGCGTCCGTATTCAGGGCCAAAGTTGTTGGTGATGAGAACATACTGGCCCACGAATTCAGGATCGCTGACTGCGAGAGAAGGGCCGGCCACGCTGTTGTCATTATTGTTTTGACCATCAATTTCCTGGTCGTTATTGCGGCCGCGTAATCCGTTTACCGAAAAGCCTGCGCCGCCGTTAGTGTTTGAGAAGCCCTGATCGCGGACAGAAGTTACGCCAGGGACAAACAGCGCCAAATTGTCTAAACCCTGATTTTCCTGAATGCCGGAAAAGTTCTGCAGAACCGTGCCAGAAAAAGTATTAGTTATCTGGGCCTGGGTGCTTTCGACAAGCGGGGCCTCCGCTGTGACTTCAACCGTCGTGGAAGTTTCACCGACGGTCAACTTAATAGCTCCTACGCCGCTATCACGGCCGGCTGCTACCAGAATGCCGCTTTGCACCGCAGTCTTAAAGTTCTGTGCTGAGATTTCAATTGTATAATTCCCGACAGGAATCAAATTAAAGTGGAATGAACCAGAATTATCGGTCGTGGTAGTCAGTACAACGCCGGTTTCTGTATTTGTCGCTTTTACCTGAGCGCCCGCTACTACAGCGCCTTGCTGGTCAAGAGCCGTACCGGAGATAGATCCCTTAATCACCTGACCGAAAGACGGAATGCAGTAAAAAAGTATCAAGCATGTTGCGACGAAGATAAACATGACACGTAGTTTATGAATCATTATCTTTCAACTCCATTTCTTGTTTTTTCCTCTTGAGAAAACAACACAACATTTAGTCCCACATGTACTCTGGGGTGAACGTTGTGCCTGAATCTCTTATTGCAACTGGAGTGCCTGACTGTTTTTATTCGTTTATCAAATACTTACGGGAATAGAGGGATGAACCACTCCGCTATGTAGGATTTTGAGCAAAGCTGCATTCGGAATTTTGGAACTTAAACAAATTTTTGTTTTTCATTTTGAGAAAGCACAACAGCATTTGAGCCCACATGTACTCTGGCTGCACGTTGTGCTTGTCTTCTTAATTGCAGACGGAAGTGGGATGAAGTTGTAGCTGAAGTGGGATGAACCACTCCGCCAATGTAGGATTTGGGCTAAGCTACATTTGGAGCCGCATCTGACTCTGGGTGCACATTGTGCTTGATCTCTTATTGCAGAAGGAACTGGGATGAAGTTGCAGTTGAGGGGGATGAGCCACTCCGCAATGTGGAATTTGAGCAGAGCTGCATTCAAGTTTTTGGAACCTGAACAGAAATTTATTTGGATTCAGGCTGAAAACTGGGCAAGTCTACCGGCCTATCAGACATGCGGAAACGTGTCCGAAAATGCTCTGAGAGCATCATGACTGCGTCTTTATTTCGCTGAGGGTCTTGCTGAACTAGATACCTCATGGCCTCGACGAGAAGTCTTTGACCTTCTACATAGCGTGGATCCGTTTTGCGCTGCTTTCCCTTGCGGCGGGAAGGGTCGGGCATTTCAGGCTGGATCGGAAGGGTAAGAACTTTGGCCATCGAGACATCCCCCAGACTTTCCACAACAGATGATTGCTGCCTCTACACGGCCAGTAAAGAGGCCGCTCGAAACGGGGCTTCAGCAGCCAAACCAGAGCTGTAGCCGCATCTATCTGATTTTACTCCTCTGATTCAGACTTGGCCATTAACTTTTTCTTACTGTGGCCTTAGTACAGTAGGCTTTCCGGTGGTCCTGAGCTTGAAGGAGCTGTCGGAGATTTTCTGGTTCAATTTCATGTTTGTGTAATGTGCGATCCGGTAATCTTGTGATGGTTCAAAAAACTGCTGCTGCACCAGAATGTCCTTTTCTGGATCAATCCATAACAGGATTTTGTTATAGGTCTGGCGCATCTTCTCGTTCTTTGGGGTAAGGTCGAGTTTGGCCGTCTTCACCCCGTCCAGCGTTTCCCAGCCAATGAACTTAACGTCGTAATCGCGTTTCAAATCGTCACCTCGCGCGCCAAAACCAAGGCTCAGGAATGCGTCAACATCCGCCTTATTTTTGCCGACTTCACGTTCAGTGATTTGATTGATATTTTGCTTGTAGACTTGAAGTTTGCCATCTTTGTAAACCACCTGCGTGGGATCTTTGCCGGTAATCTCAAAGGCCGCATCTACTTCCTTCGCCTTGTCGTTGGCCTTGCGACGGAAAAAGATATGCCCATTCTGCGTGTCTTTTTCGTCGCCAAGCTTCTGATAAATCACAAACTGAAAATCGCCCTGCGCTGTCTTGAAACTAGCTGCTGTCTGGTTCATCTTTGCGAGAATGGCATCCAGGTCATTAACGGTGGTGGACTGTTCCGCAGAAGTCTGGTCCGGCTTGGCATCAGAGGTTTGCAGCTTTTTGCTTTTGGGGAATCCGGGCGTAGCCAGCAATATCAGGCTCAAGATTGCCACGGCTGGCGGCAGCGATTTTCTTATTGGAAACAGAGTCTGTTTCATCGACATTTTCATCTGCTTTCCAAACCAGAAGTGCGTGGCGGATAGCACAGCTGCATACGAGCGGTACCTGCCAGATATTTTCTGATTTGTTTCGAACAGCTAATAATTTCCGCGACTACTTCTTCACCCAGGCGCGATAAGCCACAACATGTCCGCTGTTGTCCCGCACCTGTTCTACGCGTTCCACGGTCACGGCGCCGGCAATCGGCCTTAACAGGTGCTGGAAATTTGCGCGGACCATGCCTTCGTCCTGGGCATCTACGGCAGATGCATCTACCTGATAGGTCTTTCCATCTGCACTGACAACAATATCTGTGGGATGCGTTTCCAGAGTGGGTGGTTTGTCTTTGAAATTGATGTAGTGAGGCGCAATGAAGATGAACGCCAGAATCAGCGTGACCATTACGTCATAATGGAAGCTTCCCCGGTCGTAGGTCCAGAATAAGTAGCCTTTCAGGGTGCGGCCGATACGAGACATGAACTAAGTGTATAGAAGCTGCGCGCCAGGCTCAAGGCAATCGGGGAATCGGGGAATCGGGACATCGCCGAGATCGCGCGTCATCGGAAGGGCAAAACGTACCACAGAAAACACGGATCAGAGTCTAGTAATTTTTATTCCTCTGGATCCTCTGCTGTGAACTCTTGATCCGCGTGCATCAGCAAAAATCAGTGGTAAGACCTAAAACTTCTTCGGAGTGATCCGATCCGCGTTCATGTATTTCCGCAGCGGCTCTGGAATTACTACGCTGCCATCAGCCTGCTGATAATTTTCCAGGATCGCCAGCCACGTCCGGCCAATGGCCAGGCCGCTTCCATTCAGCGTATGCACATGCTCGCTCTTTTTGCCGCCTTCCGGACGGAAGCGAATATTCGCCCGCCGCGCCTGATAGGCCTCAAAGTTTGAGCAGGAAGAGATTTCGCGATACAGTTTTTGTCCCGGCAGCCAGACTTCCAGATCGTAAGTTTTGGCGGAGCTGGGACCCATATCGCCGGTGCAGAGCAGCATGGTGCGATAGTGCAAGCCAAGTTTCTGCAGTACCGTCTCGGCATCGCGTGTGAGCTGTTCATGCTGTTCGTAAGATTGGTCTGGCCGCGTGAACTTTACCAGCTCAACCTTCTGGAATTGATGCTGCCGGATAATTCCCCGCACATCTTTGCCATAAGAGCCCGCTTCACTACGGAAACAAGGAGTGTAACCGGTAACGGAAAGCGGCAGGCGGGCGGCATCAATCGTTTCATCACGATATAGATTTGTCAGAGGAACTTCAGCCGTGGGAATGAGCCACAGATCGTGTTTGTCGATCTTAAAGAGATCGTTGGCGAATTTCGGCAGCTGACCGGTGCCGTACATGGAATCAGAGTTGACCATGTAAGGCGTTAGAACTTCCGTGTAACCATGCTCACTGGTATGAAGATCCAGCATGAAATTAGCCAGGGCACGTTCAAGTTTCGCGCCTAAATCCCAATATACCGCGAAGCGGGCACCGCTCAATTTCACCGCGCGCTCCATGTCGAGCACGCCTAACTGCTCACCCAACTCCCAATGCGGTTTGGGCGTGAAGCTGAACTCAGGAGGCTTGCCCCAGGTGCGGATTTCCTTGTTGTCATCCGCAGAGTGGCCCACAGGCACAGACTCATTTGGAATATTTGGAATGCCGGCCAGCATGGCGCGTAATTCCTGGTCAATCTCGCCAGCCTGCTTTTCCAGTTCGTCGCCTTGCTGGCGCAGCGCTTTGGTTTGCTCCATCTGGGCGGTCGCATCCTGCCCAGCTTTTTTTAATTTCGCAATCTCTTCTGAGGCGCGGTTTCTCTGCGCCTTCAAGGTCTCAGACTGTGTTATCAGAGCGCGCCGCTTTTCATCTACCTGGCGGAAACCGCTCAGGACTTGTGACGGTTCCATACCGCGGCGACGCAGCATTTCTTCAATGGCAGGAAGGTTATCTCGGACGTAAGCCAGATCGAGCATAGAATCTATTTACTTTATCAAAAACAGTTTATTTACCGCTAAGCAGTGAGAGATCAGTGGTAAGTTTGCGGGCAGGGCTTTCTCAATGGAAAAGAAGATTTTCTGGATGCTGTTCATCGTTCTAGGTCTGATCATGGACGTTGTTTTGCCCATCTGGTGGAGTCTGGCGCTTACTCTACCTCTGTTTGTTCTCTGCTGGTGGATTGTTTACAAAAGTGGATGGTTCGGTTAAGCGGTTTCTCATTGAAGAATCGTTGACCCATACCGAATGTCAGCCTAAAATCAGGGCCATCCAGAGAAGCCGGCAGTCCTTACCTAGCCATTACACAAAGCTGACGAAATTTTTGAAATTCGAGGTTGATGAATCCATGACACGCAAGAATATTGCTCTCGTCCTGTTGTTTTCTTTCCTTCTCACTCTCACGACTGCAGCGATTGCATTTGAAAATTCACCTGGCGGTCCCACAGTCACGGCGCCACCGAAGACCGTGGTGAAAGAAGTGAAGGAGACGGTGCAGGGAACTGAGATCGTGGACCCCTATCGCTGGCTTGAAGACCAGAACAGCCCGGAGACACGCGCCTGGATCGATGCGCAGAATGAATATTCCGATGGCTTGTTATCTAAAGTGCCAGGGCGTGATGCGATCGCGCAGCAGGTGAGCGCGATGATCAAGATTGATTTCATGGGAAGTCCGCGCGTCAGGAATAATCGTTATTTTTTTAGTAAGCGCTCAGCTGACCAGGACCAGGCTTCACTCTTTGTGCGCAAAGGGCTGGAAGGCAAGGACGAATTGCTTGTCGATCCGTTGCCAATGAGTGCAAAACACACGACAACGGTCGGGCTGGCTTCGATCTCGCAGGATGGAGGGCTCATTGCCTATGACATTCGCGAAGGCGGCGCCGACGAAGTTACGCCCCACCTGTTCGACGTGGATGCACACAAAGACCTTGCCGATGTTTTTCCCAAGGGGCGCTATTCGGGGTTTTCTATTTTGAATGACAAGAGCGGCGTCTATCTCACACGTGTTACGCCGGAAGGCCCGCGGGTCTATTTTCATAAGATCGGGACTGAGACGAGTGCCGATACGGAAATTTTCGGGAAAGGCTACGGCCCGGAAAATATCATTGACTCAGACGTAACGAAGGATGGCCACTATCTTCAGATTGAAGTATTGCATGGCTCAGCTGCGGACAAAACTGAAATTTATGTAAAAGACCTCACCAAACAAGAGCCGGTCAAGACCATTGTGAAAGATCTGCCTGCAGCGTTCTTCGGAGACATTGCCAGCGACAAGATGTATGTCCGCACGAACTGGCAGGCCCCTAAATGGCGCATCATGGAAGTGGATTTAAAAAATCCTGCGCCTGAAAAATGGAAAGAAGTGATTCCCGAGACCAACACCGTGCTGGAGGGCTTTAGTCTGGTCGGCGGCAAGCTGGCAGTGCGGTCCACGTCAAACGTAATCTCGCACATCATGCTACTGGAGACTTCAGGAAAGCTTATCCGCCAATTGCCATTGCCAGACCTCGGCACTATTTCCGGCTTGAATGGCGAGTGGGATTCGAATGAAGCATTCTTCTCGTTTACGTCGTTTCATATTCCACCGACGATCTATCGCTATGACGTTGCAACCGGCAAGCAAACGGTCTGGTCAGAGCTCAAAATTCCAATTGATAAAAATAAGTATGAAGTGAAGCAGGTCTGGTATCCCTCAGCCGATGGCACAAAGATCCCCATGTTTCTGGCGCATGCCAAAAACATTAAGCTGGATGGTAATAATCCAGTCTTGCTCACCGGTTACGGCGGGTTCGATGTAACCTTGGCGCCTTCGTTCAGCGCGTTTGCAGCGGTATGGATGGCTAACGGCGGCGTTTATGCCGTGCCCAACCTGCGTGGCGGCGGCGAGTTCGGCGAGGCCTGGCATCACGCGGGCATGCTGGATAAAAAGCAAAATGTATTCGATGACTTCACTGCCGCGGCAGAATGGCTTATCAAGAACAAGTACACCACGCCGGCAAAGCTGGCCATTCGTGGTGGCAGCAACGGCGGTTTGCTGGTGGGAGCGGCGTTAACGCAGCGTCCAGATTTATTCGGCGCGGTGATCTGCAGCTATCCACTGCTGGATATGGTGAGGTATCAAAAGTTCCTGGTGGCGAGGTACTGGGTGCCGGAATATGGATCGTCAGATGATCCGGAGCAGTTCAAATATATCTATGCTTACTCGCCCTACCAGCATGTGAAAGCCGGGACGAAGTATCCTCCAGTGCTCTTTATCAGCGGCGACTCAGATACGCGCGTGGCCCCTCTCCACGCCCGCAAGATGACCGCCCTGATGCAGGCGGCAACCGCAGGATCAGACAAGCCAGTCCTGCTGCACTATGACACTACAGCCGGACATTCCGGTGGCACGCCGATAGGCAAGCAGATTGAAAATGCGACAGATGAATTAAGCTTCCTCTTCTGGCAGTTAGGTTTGAGCGGAAAGGCCAAAGTAGAAACAGCTACTAACAAATAAATCTTATAATTTCTAAGATAACTAGAGAGAACGCCGACAAGATTCTGCCGGCGTTCTTGTTTTTGTCACAAGCTTATTTTGCCATCATACTTCTCCAACTATCTCTTTATAGATGTACTTGTTTCCGAATTATTTAGATTCACAGCTCGAACTATGGCTGGAAAGGTAAAAATCCAGCTACTCTGGATTGACAAACTAGCCTCCTTCAAATACCTTATCGCAACACCCCAAAACTGAACGTAGATAGCCCCGGGATTAATAGCTGAGTCTGTCAGGAGAAGGAGTAGCTTGCCATGCTGCATCGTCTTGTTTGTTTATCCAGGAAAGCTTTGACCAGCGGTTTGCTTGTTGCATGCTTTGTATTTCCAGCATCTGCGCAGATCCAAAGCACATTTACAGATGTACGGCATGACGTCTCTCAGCCGTTACGGGATCTGGCCAAAACTGCTTCCACCCAGCTCCCCAGCCGGCAGACCAAGGCTGTTCAGCCCACTCCTTTGGTGGAGGGATTCAAGCCGGCGAGTATCCAGGATTCAGTATTACAACAGGTGACAGGCGGAAATTCTGCTTCGGTTACCATACTAGCAGCTGGATTGAATTTTGAGGGTCTTGGGGAAGGGTTCGCTGGGTTTAGTGTTGAGAGCGCACCAGCAGATCCCAGCGGCGCTGTAGGCCTTACCCAGTATGTGCAGTGGGTACAGTTGAGTTTTGCCATCTTCGATAAGGCAACTGGCAATGTGCTTGTTGGTCCAACACCGGGAAACGCGTTGTGGCAAGGTTTTGGCGGTAGCTGCGAAGCAAACAATAATGGCGAACCAGAAGTTGTTTATGACAAGCTTGCCGATCGCTGGATTTTCAGCCAATTTTCTGTTCTCAATGCTACTGGGACAGGATTTGGACCATTCTTTCAATGCGTGGCAGTCTCAACAACGCCAGATGCTGCTGGAACCTACAACCGCTATGCATTTCAATATTCCAACTTCAATGACGATGCAAGGATTGGAGTCTGGCCGGATGCTTACTATGTAACCTTCAATATGTTTCAGCAAGGCGCAACCCTTTTTACGCCAGTCGGAGCAAACGTTTGCGCCTATGATCGTAAGGCCATGCTGGCAGGATTGCCGGCAACCCAGATCTGCTTCCAGCAGGACCCTTCGGTGACGAGTTTGCGTCCCGCAGATATTGACGGACACAATCCTCCACCCGCAGGATCTCCCAACTACATGCTCACGTTCGGCGCGAATACGCTGGAGCTGTATAAATTTCATGTCGATTTTGCCACCCCCAGCAACTCCACGTTTACGGGTCCAACGTCTATCCCGGTAGCGCCGTTTACTCCTCTCTGTCCGGGCGGGACTTGCGTGCCGCAACCAGATCCAACTACCCCACTAGATTCCAATGGCGACCGCCTGGGGAATCGTCTGGCGTACCGCAATTTTGGGGACCATGAATCGCTCATTGTGAACCACTCCGTATCGGTTGGAACACCAGATGCCCCCGGAAGCGGTGTTCGGTGGTATGAGATACAGAATCCGAACGGCACGCCAACCGTAGCCCAGCAATCTACTTTCGCGCCTGATACCGCAACCTTCCGCTGGACGGGCAGTATTGCTATGGACCAAGTAGGAGATATTGCGCTGGGATACAACATATCCAGTACGAGTATTTCTCCTTCCATTGGTTTTGCTTCGCGCGAAGCGAATGACCCGCTCAACACTCTGGGACCGGAGCAGACGATCATCAGTGGATCGGGTTCACAGACTGAAGATGAATTTGGAGACATCCTGAGCATCTGGGGCACCTACAGCGCCATGCAGGTAGATCCCAGTGACGATTGCACCTTCTGGTATACCGCCGAGTACCTGGCGAATACTGGAATCTTCAACTGGAACACACGCATCGCGACTTTCACGTATCCGGGTTGCCAGCGGCCCGATCTTGCAATATCCGGCACGCACGCAGGGAATTTTACCCAGGGCCAAAATGGCGCCACTTATGGACTGACAGTTACCAACATTGGCCCACTGGATTCAACGGGAACTATTACGGTTGTTAATACATTGCCTAGTGGGCTGACCGCGACGGCGATTTCCGGCGCTGGCTGGAGTTGCGATACGCCCACTCTGACCTGTACACGGACAGATGTTCTTGCCGCGGGGGCTGTTTACCCGGTAATCACTGTCACCGTGAATGTGGCAACAAATGCTGCCGGCATCGTGAATAACGTTGCCACAGTTTCTGGTGGCGGCGAACTCAACACGGCAAACGACACCAGCACCGATGCAACAACTGTCATTCAGTTGGGGCCTGATCCAACGATTGCGATCAACCATTCCGGAGTATTCATTCAGGGCCAGACCGGCACCTACAATATTTCAGTCAGCAACGCTGGGTTATCTGCACTTGATGGGAGTGTGGTAACCGTGACAGATAGTCTGCCGGGTGGCTTAACGGCGAATGCAGTAAGTGGCGCAGGCTGGACTTGCGCGGTTGGACCGCCGGTGAAATGTACCCGCAGTGATACTTTGGCTTCCAATGCCGCTTATCCGGTTATTTCCCTTACCGTCAATATCGCCAGCAATGCTCCTTCTGTTGTGACGAATCAGGTCTCCGTTGCAGGGGGAGGAGAGACAAACACGCTGAACGATACCGCTTCCGATGTTGCCAGCATTATTCCGCCTCCTGCCGACATGACCATCTCGATGAGTCATACGGGGAGCTTCCAGCAGGGGCAGAGTTTCGCCAACTACACGATTACCGTTTCAAACACCGGTGTTGGATCGACATCCGGGACAGTTACAGTTACTGAAACAGCTCCTACCGGACTTACTACGGTGAATATGTCTGGCAATGGATGGGGCTGCAGTATTTCTACATGCACGCGCAGAGACCTGCTTGCTCCTGCCGGCAGTTATCCGCCTATCACGGTAAATGTAAACGTGGCAGGAAATGCACCAGCAACGCTCACGAATACGGCAACAGTTTCCGGTGGCGGAGAGATTAATACCGCGAATGACACTGCGAACGATCCAACCACTATCACGGCTGAACCGGATCTGACGATTACCAAAACGCACGTTGGCGACTTCACGGTTGGTCAAAACGGCATTTACACAATTACTGTAACCAATTCAGGCAGAGCTCCAACAGTTGCGTCAGCTAATACGCAAGTCAATATGACTGACTTCTTGCCTCAGGGTATGATCTTAACCGCAATCACGGGAACCGGCTGGACTTGCGGCGGTTTGTCGACACCGTTTGCAAGCTGCTTCCGGTCTGATGTGCTTGCCGCGGGCGACAGCTATCCAGCTATCACTCTCACAGTAAACGTCAGCCAGGCTTTTGCGACCTCTGAAATCAACAGTGCAAGTGTTTCCGGCGGCGGCGAGCTCATAACCAGCAATACTGCTAGCGATCCTACAAACATAAAGTCACCGGCACTTGCGATTACCAAGACCCATGCGCCTGCAACTTTCATAGTTGGGCAAACGGGAACTTACACAATTATTGTCAGCAACACTGGCACAGTGTCCACCACGGGCTCAACCGCGAACCCAATCCAGGTTTCAGATTTTCTGCCGCAAGGAATGACAGCAACAGATTTGAGCGCCAGTACAGGCTGGACCTGCTCCCAAGTCCCGACGACATTTGTTAACTGCTCGCGCACAGACGCGCTGGCTGCCGGTAGCAGCTATCCGCCTATTATTATGACTGTACGGATAGACGGCGCACCATCCGGCGTTCCTGTTTCTAACGGCGCTTCAGTCACAGGCGGCGGTGACCTGAATTTTCATAATACAACTGATCCTACGCCAATCAATGGACCAACCCTTTCAATCACGAAGGCCCATTCTCCCTCTATCTTTATAGTGGGGCAGACTGGTAGTTATACGATCACTGTTGGTAATACGGGATTAACCCCTACAACAGGCTCGGCCAGCAACCCAGTAACGGTAAACGATTTTTTGCCTCTGGGATTAACTCCAACAGATTTCAGCGCTAGTGTGGGGTGGACTTGCACCTCCGCTGGCTCAACGCCATTTTTTGTTACCTGTACGCGATCCGACGCATTGCCTACCGGGAGTACTTATCCCCCGATTGTGATGGCCATCAGGGTAGATGGAACCAGCGCACCTACCGTTACAAATAACGCGACTGTGAGTGGAGGAGGAGACCTCACGTTGCACAGCGCTTCTGATTCGGCGAATGTCACTGCGCCTGTTCTTAGCATCACGAAATCACACGTCGGTAACTTCACGATTGGCCAGAACGGAATTTACACAATTACAGTCAGCAACGTCGGAACAATTGCAACCGTTGGCACTGTCACTATGAATGACGCTGTTCCATTCGGCATGATAGTGATCTCCGCTGACGCCGCAGGTTGGACCTGCACGCCTCTGCCTATCCAATTCGTGACTTGCACGCGCACTGATTCGTTGGCGCCGCAGGCTACCTATCCCGCGATCAACCTAACGGTCAGCCTTGATCCCAGCATCGGGCCAAATGTAAGTAACCAGGCCAATACCTTTGGTGGCGGAGATTTGCAGGTCCGTTTTGCTAACGATGCCACGTCGATCAACGTTCCTGACCTTGCTATCGCGGAAACTCACACCGGCACTTTCTTTGCCGGTGAAACAAATGCCGTTTACACGATCAACATTACTAACATTGGGACCATTGCAACCGCGGACGGCACTGTGAATGTGAGTGACTCGCTGTCTCAAGGCTTAACCGCGACTTCAGCAAACGGAACAGGCTGGTCGTGCACTACATTTTTCCCGAGCACATTTGTAAACTGCAGCCGTGCTGCGGGTACACTGGCCGCTGGAAGTGCATATCCGCCGCTTCAGGTCATAGTGAACATCGCGCCGGATGCTCCCGCGAATGCGCTGGCTTCAATCAATGTGGGCGGTATAGGCGATGCCAACACTGCAAACAATGGTATCTTCGACTCCACTCCCATTGCACGGCTGGCTGTTGTCACCAATTCAAGTCCTGCAGTCACGGTAACAGCTGGAAGCTCGGCGACGTTTGCCTTTACTGCAAATCTCGCGACTGCTCCTTCCGTGGGTACGGTTACTTTCACTGCTACAGGTCTGCCGCCGAATTCCACCGCAGTCTTCAGCCCGGCAACTGTTACTCAGACCAGCGCGGTAGCGCTTACTATCAATACCTCAGGGAATGGGCATGTGGCTTCTCTCGCTCCTGCCGGCTTCCGCAGACAAGTGCCACCGGGCTTTGCTTTGCTGGTATCAATGGCTGGCCTTGCCGTTGCCATGCTTGGACTGCGGAAACGCAAAAAGACATTGATGCGTTGGGCGTTTTCATTGTCGTGCTTCTGCCTGCTACTGGCGTTCTCCGGTTGCGGAGGTGGTGGTGGAAGCACCACGCCGACTCCAAACCCAACGCCCACGCCTGTTCCCACACCAACTCCGCCCCCTACTACACAGGCAGGGACTTATACCATAACGGTAACCGCCACGAGTTCTGATCCCACGGTGGCAAAGGCTACTACACAGGTCGTGGTTACTGTGCAGTAACTCACATCGAACTGACGCCCAGGGGCCTGCAGAAAGCGGGCCCCTTATGCGTTGAAGATGGATTGCAAAAATGAGTCAGGCACGCGTCGACGTTGAGGGATGGATACTCCTGGTCATTTCTGGCGCTACTTCTTGTGCGTCTTCCCGGCTCCCATGCAATCCGATTGACCTGGGTTGTGTCGCTGCCTTTCGTAGGGATTGAGTTTCTAGTGTTCCTTGGCTTGCCATGGCGTAGAAGCATGAAGAATGCTTTTGCCATCATCGCGCGTCTGTGGCGAGGACAAAGAGGAGCCGCCTTCGGCCTTGGCGTGTGGCAGCCGCGTGAATAGGTAATGGAAGCCGCCGCGATTTCCAGGTGATTTGGAGTCCGGTGCCGTGGAAGCTGCCAGCGGGGAAAATTGAGGAAAAACTGGAGCCGACGATCGGACTTGAACCGATGACCTGTCGATTACGAATCGACTGCTCTACCAACTGAGCTACGTCGGCCCTGCGGGCCTGCTTCTCTATTCTAAGAGAGAGTCTGAAGACCGTAAAGAGCGCAGAGAATTAACGGCCTGTTAACTAAGGGGATGAGTTTTCCACACTTTACAAGGACTTTGCGCTTGCTATTTACGCTCCATGTTCGCATAATGTTGAGTAGCTCTGTAAGCGAGACCGCGTACTTCCAACAAAGGCCACGAGTGGAAAGATACGATCGATCCGATGTTTTGCGAATTCTACGCATTTCTGCGCGGCAACTGGCAGGATGGGAAAAGGCCGGTTTGCTGCCAGGAGCGGAATCTTATTCCTTTTTTGACCTTCTGCAAATCAAAAAACTGCGCGACCTTCGCGCCAAGCGTGTGCGTTCTGCGGTGATTCTGGAATCGTTGCGCGCCATGCGCCAGGTTGCAGGCATGGAAAATCCGCTTATGGAAGCCGGCACGTTTGCCAGCCAGTCCCGCGTAGTTTTCCGCCATCATGGCGCGGCTGTTGAACCACTGGCCGGCCAGTTCGTCATGGATTTCAATCAACGTCCCGTGGTGGAGTCGCACAAGATTCATGCGATTCGCGCCGCCGAAACGGCAAATGAGTTCTTCGCGCGCGGAGTAGCGCTGGAAGAAGATCCCGGCACACAGCTCGAAGCGATTGAGAGTTACAAGAAATGTGTTGATCTTGATCCGCTGCATGCCGCGGCTTACATCAACCTGGGAACGCTTTATTACAATCGCCACGATTATGTGCAGGCAGAGCGTTTTTACCGCAAGGCGATTGAAGTAGATTCACGCTACGCGCTGGCTTATTTCGATCTGGGCAACGTGCTCGACGAAATCGGCCGGCTGCCCGATGCCATTAAAGCGTATCAATCCGCCATCTCACTGGCTCCTACCTATGCGGATGCTCATTACAATCTGGCTCTAGCGCTGGAAAAAGCCCGACTGCCGCGTAAAGCCCTACATCACTGGCAGGCTTATGCCAAGCTTGATACGGTTGGTCCATGGTCGATTCATGCCCGCAACCAGATCAAGAAGATTCTGGCGGCAGATGAGTTGAAGATCGTTCCGAATAAGAAATAGTCGCCCGAGCGTAAGCAGAGACAAAATCGCTCCTTTTATTCCACAATATTGTGTGACCAATCCCAACTCTTCCCGACTTCAGCGCTGTGAAACTCAGCTTGAAGATTTTTTGACAGAGGCATTGCGTGGTGTCGCGCCAGGTACGCTTTCGCGCCGCGCAATTCCCGAGAAATGGTCTGCCGCGGAAAATCTCGCTCACCTGGCCCGCTACCATCAAATTTTTCTGGAGCGGGTAGAGCGCATTCTTACCGAACAGTCGCCCTCTTTCCGGGGATATCGTGCGGAAGACGATTCTGAGTGGCCGCGATGGAGCAGCATGGAGCCGCAAGAGGTGCTGGCGAATCTTTCATCACTACGCACCAAGCTGATGGCGCGGCTGAGACCATTGAACGAATCCGATTTTGAGCGTACCGGCATTCATTCCAAGTTCGGTGAGATGACGCTTGCTCTGTGGCTGGAGTTTTTTCTTGTGCATGAAGGGCACCATTTGAATGTGGTGCTGAACCAGAGAAAAATATGGCTACAGGAATGAGTTGGTTTACTGCTCGGGGCTTGCTCGGCGAAATCAGCCTGCCATCAGGATTCTGAGATCGCGCACATTGTTTCCAGTAGGGCCGGTCTGGATAGAATCGCCCAATTTCTCGAAGAATGGAAATGAATTGAAGCAGTTGAAATGAGCAGCTGGATCAAGTCCTGCCTGTTGTGCGCGTTCGATTGTTGTGCCATCTGTAACGGCCCCTGCCGCAGGGCTCACGCCATCAATGCCGTCAGTGCCGGCGCTTAAAACTGCAATATTCTCCCCGGCAATTTTCTGCGCACAATAAAGCGCAAAATGCTGGTTGCGGCCGCCCTGTCCGGCGTTGGCTGGAACCTTCACCGTGACCTCGCCACCGGAGATAATGCAGGCTTTGCTCGCGTTTTTGCGCAAGGTGCGAAGACGGTCCAACAGATAATCCGCCGCGGGAGCGTAGTCCCAATCGTCACAGCTGTGATCAATTTCCACGGTGAATCCGTGCTTGGCGGCGGCATCGGCGGCAGCTTTTTCAGCCGTTTCGTTGGAAAGAATTTTCCACCAGCGCGATTTTACAAACGCCGGATCGTCCTGCTTAGGCGTTTCTTCCAGCGCGCGTTTTTCAAACAATTCACGCACAGACTCGGGAAAATTCGGCAGCATTTTGTGCTTGTGCACAATTTGATAGCAATCTTCCATGGTGCTTGAGTCAGGCATGGTCGGTCCAGAAGAGAGAGAATCCAGCGCATTTTCCGGCACGTCGGATACCATGATGGAAACCTGCTGCGCGCTGTTGGCTGCCTGAGCCATGCGTCCGCCCTTGACGGCAGAGAGATGTTTGCGCACGGCGTTGATCCGGGTGATATCAGCACCTGAGTTGACCAGCGTTTTATAAGTTGCAATCAGATCAGGTAGAGAAATGTCAGGATCATCCGGCTTTTCTACTGCTGCCGATCCGCCGCCGCTGATCAAAAAGATCACGAACGACTGCGGGTTCAGCGTGCCCAGAGTTTTTAAAATGGCCTCTGCCCCGCGGACGGATTCTTCATTAGGCTGCGGATGGCCGCCGGGGAAATAACGATAGCCGGGAACCTGATGCGGATGTGGATTGGGATCGACGATGATTCCCTCCATTGTTGTTCCTATATGGCGCGAAAGAATTTCTGCCATGCGATGCGCGGCTTTGCCGAAAGAAATGCTGACAGTCCGACTGTAGGAATTCAGGTCGAAGAGGTCTTCGCAAACGCGGAGCACACCACGTTGATAGCTCACATGGCGTTCAAAGGCTTTTTCAATGCTGGCTTCGAAAAGCGCATGGAGAAAAATCTCTCGCGCTGTGGAGCGCATGCTGTGAGCCAGGGCCATTTAACTTGATTCCGCCTGTCTGCCCGGCTTGAACAACTTGCCTACCCAGTTGTGAATTGCCGTTTGCATCTCCTGCAGATGGCCTTCAAAGAAATGATCGGCACCAGGCACAATCACCATCTCTTTCGGCTCTGGAGCAAGATCAACTACTTTTTTTAAACTGTCTGGTGGACCATATTGATCTTGCGCGCCACTAACAAACAGCTTGGGAGCTGTGCAATCTTTTAGAAACTGGTAGCTATAGGTACGGCCTTCCACTCCAACAGGTGTGCCCAGTCCAATCAAGCCGACCACGCGCTGATCCGAGCAGGCAGTCCGCAGGCCGGTGGCAGCGCCAAAAGAAAATCCGCAAAAGATCATAGGCAGATGGATTTCTGAGTCGAGCCAATTCAGCGCTGTCTGAACATCTTCCTGTTCGCCATGGCCTTTGTCGTGTTCGCCTTCACTCATGCCAGCGCCACGGAAATTAAATCGTAAAACGGGAAATCCAAAGCCGCTCAGCGCTTTCATGGCGTGATAAACAACCTTGTTATGCATTGTGCCGCCGAACAAAGGATGAGGATGGCATACCAGGGCAGCATGGGTTGCGTGCGGCTCGCCTTCATTTAAAAGCGCTTCCAGACGTCCGGCAGGTCCATTGAGAAAGAAAGATTTGATTCCATTGGCCACGATTCTGTTTTACCACAGAGGACACAGAGGAACACGGAGGAGCAAGGGTGGAGATAGGTAGTAGTCTTCTTCTCATTGCAGATGTCTCGGCTTTTCTCTGTGATCCTCTGCGTCCTCTGTGGTGAAGTATGATTTATCCTGTCATAGCAGCCATGGACCCGATCAAATTAACCCGCAGGCTTATCGACATTGAATCTATCTCCGGCAATGAAGGCGAGGTTGGGGCGGAGCTTTACGATGAGCTTTGCCGCTTGGGCTTTAACGCGCACAAGATGGCTGTGGCGCATGAGAGATTCAATGTGGTGGTGATGCCGGAAGAAGGCAAGCCGGACGTGGTGTTTTCCACGCATATGGATACGGTACCGCCGTTCATTCCTTCGTCAGAAGACAACGAAAATATTTATGGCCGCGGTTCATGCGATGCCAAGGGCATTATCGCGGCGCAGATTGCGGCCTGCCAGCGATTGCGCAAAGAGGGCATGGCGGTGGGCATGTTGTTTGTGGTGGGCGAGGAGCGTGACAGCCTGGGCGCCAAGGTCGCGAATGAAAATCCTATGGGCTGCCGCTTTCTGATTAATGGTGAGCCAACCGAAAACAAGATTGCCACGGCATCCAAAGGCGCATTTCGCGTGCAGGTCACCACAAAAGGAAGGATGGCGCACTCAGCTTATCCGGAGCTTGGAGAATCTGCCATTGAAAAGCTCCTGGCTGCGCTGGAACGTTTGCGCGCCATGAAGTTGCCGCACCATCCTGAAGTGGGGCCGTGCACGGTGAATATTGGCTTGATTGAAGGCGGACGCGCGCCCAATGTGATCCCAGACTATGCCCGCGCGCAGTTGCTGTATCGGCTGGTTGGGCCGTCAGATGTCTTGCGCACGCAGATACCGGCAGCGCTTCAAGAATTGGCAGAGGTTGAATTTGTCCTGGAGATTCCGTTCATGCATCTGCGTACGGTTCCCGGCATAGAAAGCATGGTGGCTAAGTTCACCACAGATATTCCATGGCTCACGAACTGGGGCACTCCCGTACTCTTGGGGCCAGGATCGATCCATGTGGCGCATACTGAGCGTGAATACATTTCCAAAAAACAACTGCATGAAGCAGTGGATTTGTATTGCTCTGTTGCAAAGCAGTTGCTGAAGAACTAAGCTGCGTTTTGGGTGGAGTTATTTCAAATGCAGCGGCCGCTCTGTCCACTGCACATCCCAGTATTTGCCAAACTTAAACCCAACTTCGCTGAACACGCCTACATTTTTAAATCCGAAATATTCATGCAGCTTTTGTGATCCTGCGTTCGGCAGGGTAAATCCGCCGACGAGACGGTTGATGTTCTCGCCGGCGAGCGTTTCAAAAAGCGCAGCGTAGAGTTTTCTGCCAATACCTTTACCAACTGCTTCCTGTGCCGCATAGATGGTGGTTTCAACCGTGGTGTCATAGGCCGGTTTGGCGCGGAAACGCGTGGTGCCGGCATAGCCAAGAATGATTCCATTTTCTTCCGCTACCAGCAGCCTGTGACGGCCAGTGGCGGCAAACTGCTCAAACCATGCCATACGGCGCTCCACAGTGTATGGCTCAAGATCAAAGGTGACCGGCGTGTGGATGACGTAATGGTTGTAGATCTCGGTCAGACGAGGAATATCTGCGCGCGATGCCGGTCGAGTACTAACCGCAGCCATGGAATACAGTCCTTTCATTGATGGATATTCCATGCTATCGCAATGGAAAGAGTACGTTTCATCACTAATTTCAATCGATAGTATCTTCCCCTTGACTATTGACAGGAGCAGTTCTATAGTCCTCTCAATTATCGACAGGAGATCATCTTGGGTAAACCGACAGATCTAATTCAGGGTACGCTGGATCTGCTGATCCTGAAAATTGTTGCACTGCAGCCAATGCATGGCTGGGGCATTGCACAGCGGATCCGCCAGCTTTCAAAAGATGTGTTGCAAGTGAACCAGGGCGCTCTGTATCCGGCGCTGCATCGACTGGAGCACAGCGGATGGATTGCGGCGAGCTGGGGCGATTCAGAGAATAATCGCCGAGCCAGATTCTATTCGCTTACACGCGCCGGCGCGAAATATCTGAAACAGCAGCAAGCCAGCTGGGACCGGCTGTCTGTGGCCATTAATTTTGTTCTGGAGAGCACTGGAAGCTGAGGTGATCAGTGTTTCGTTGGATATACAAGTTGCCGTTACGGCTGCGTTCGTTATTTCGCAAAGCCAAATCAGATAACGAACTTAACGATGAGTTGCAGTTTCATCTGCAATCGCAAATGCAGGAGTTGATTACCAGAGGCATGCCGCCGGAAGAAGCGCGCTACGCGGCCCTGCGTGAATTGGGCGGAGTGCAGCAAATCAAAGAGGAGTGCCAGGAGATGCGCCGGGTCGCCTGGGCAGAGCATACGCTTCAGGACTTGCGATTCGCCGTAAGGTCTTATCTAAAAAATCCCGGCTTCGCGCTGGTTGTGGTCGGTACCATTGCGCTTGGCATTGGCGTGAACGCGGCGATTTTCAGTCTGGTCAACGGCATTTTGCTGCAGCCGTTTCCTTATCCTGATTCAGCTTCTCTGGTGAACGCCTCTTATACCGGACCGGTGCCTGAGGGAGCCTATGTTGGATTTCAGCAACGACTAAAGAGCCTGGAGATTGCGGCGTACAGCGTGGGCTCCGGTTTCAACCTCAGCGGAGAAGGCAATGCCGTAAGAATCAGCGGAACGGAAGTGTCATCAAATCTGTTTTCTCTGCTGGGAGTTCAGACGCAGAGGGGACGTATCTTTCAGCCAGGCGATGAGAGTCCTGGCAAAGACTACATCGCCATTGTGAGCTATTCGCTCTGGCAGACACGTTTTGCCGGCGACGAAAATATTATTGGCCGCTCGATTACCGTGGACGACATTCCGCGGCAGATTGTCGGCGTGATGCCGGCGGACTTTGCTTTTCCTGCGACTTCAACGCAGCTATGGATCCCTGCGCGCGTCGACGCCTCGAATATGTGGGCGGACTTCCGTTTCTGGGTGATCGGGCGCATGAAGCCAGGCGCGAACATTGAGAGTGCCCGCGCAGAATTTAAAGCGGCGGTCCCCAATGTGGTGGCGGAGTTTCCATGGAAGATGGGTGGAACTTATGCTCCCATGTTCGATATCGGACCTCTACAGCACGACACCGTTGGCCGGATTCGGCCCACGCTCTTCATCCTGCTGGGTGCAGCAGTGCTGATTCTACTGGTAGCGTGCGTGAACGTTGCCAATCTTCTGCTGGCAAAATCTTCAACGCGCGAACGGGAAATTTCAATACGAGCTGCTCTGGGTGCAAGCCGGAAGCGAATCATCCGGCAGCTGCTTACCGAAAGCATGCTGCTTGGCATCACCGGCGGAGCTGCCGGTTTGGTGCTGGCGTTTTTCTCACTGAATCTTCTCAAATCTGTTCTGCCTGCGTACACGCCGAGATTAGCTGAGGTGAAGATTGACCAATATGTCCTGGGCTTTTCTCTACTGCTTTCGTTGCTCACGGGACTGATATTTGGACTGGCGCCGGCGCTGCATGTTTCCAGCGCAGATCTTGAGCAATCTTTAAAAGTGAGCGTGGGAACAAGTTCCGGGCGAAAACGCAAGCGGCTCTCTTCTATTCTTGCGGCGGCTGAGGTAGCACTGGCAGTGGTCCTGGTGAGTGGCGCCGGACAATTGGTGAAAAGCCTTTACGATCTCACCCAGGCGCAAACGGGAATGCAGACCGATCACCTGATCACCGCGAAGATCAATCCTGCTTCTTCTTTCTGCAGGAAAAATAATTCATGCATTGATTTTTACTCACAGGTATTGCAGCAGATGCGAAGCGTTCCGGGAGTGAAAGTGGCGGCTGTGGCTGATGGAATTCCACTTTACGATGTGGGGCGCAGCGTGCTGGCAGTACAAGACCGACCTGAATATTCTGCCCAAAATCCTTACTCGATCTGGGAGTACACGGTCAGTCCTGACTATCTTCCGGCCATGGGAATACCTCTCTTGCGTGGGCGCAATTTTGATGACACTGACAGGGCAAATTCCGCCAAAGTGGTGTTGGTCGAAAAATCACTCGCTGATTTGTTTTGGCCGGGGGAAGATCCGATCGGCAAACAAATCAAGCCTTCATGGATGCAACAGTGGCGGACGGTGATTGGTGTTGTACAAAATGTGCGGGCCTACAACGTCGTTCCTGATGATTACGCGGCAAGGATCATGGGTGCGGTTTATTTTCCCTCGTCGCAGGGAATCACCGGTGTTCCGCAGGATTTAAGCCTGGTGGTTTGTGTGCAGAATGATCCGGCGGAACTGGCGCGCCAGTTGCCTGGGCTCGTGGCGCAAGTCAATCCGACCGTTGCCGTGAGCAAGATACGCACCATGGACGAGATCATTCATCTTTCGGTAACTGAGCCGCGTTCCAACACCTGGTTATTCACGGCTTTTGCCTTGCTGGCGCTGGTGCTCGGACTTATTGGAATTTACAGCGTGGTTTCGCATGGAGTATCGCAACGCACGCGCGAGATCGGCGTTCGTATGGCCATGGGCGCGGACAAATGGCAAGTGCTGAAAATGATTGTTCTTCAGCAGGCAAAGGTGATTGGGCTGGGCATTCTGTTGGGGACTGTGCTTGCCTTTGGCCTGACGCGGCTCCTAGCCGGCATGCTTCACGGCGTTCACTCGGCTGATCCCATTACGTTCATCACAGTTGTGTTGTTGGTTAGCGTTGCGGCGCTGATTGCGACATATATTCCATCGCGTCGAGCCACGCAGGTTGATCCAACGGTGGCGTTGAAATACGAATAAATCCTACGTCGATTGTTGCGCGCTCTGTTTGGATAGCGCCGCGCGCTCGGCTTCTTCGCGATGCTTACGCAGCAGACCGTCTCGTCCGTCATAGCGAACGAATGCGGGAAAAATCATGCCCAATATAGCCGTTCCAAGCACGCAGAGAACTCCACCGGAAACCACCGATGTGCGAATGCTGAATAAGCTGGCGACGATGCCTGCTTCGGCATTGCCCAGCATGGGCCCGGACATGTAACTCACCATCTCAATGCCGGCGAGGCGTCCGCGGAGATGATCGGGGATGGTCTGGTTCCAGATGGTCATGCGAAACAGGCCGCTGACCATGTCCCCTGCGCCGGCAACTCCGAGCCAGAACAAGGCGAGCCAGAGGCGATCTGCAAAGCCGAAAGCGATGATGGCCAGGCCCCAGATGCCGGCGGCGATGGTGACGGCGAGTCCGTGCCGGTGAATGCGGGATGACCAGCCTGATGCCACCGAGGCAATGAAAGCACCGACTGAAGGCGCTGCATAGAGCAGGCCAACCGACGAGCCGCCGAATCTGGTGGCAATGGCAGGGAAGAGAGCCATGGGCATGCCGAAGAACATCGCGTTGATATCGATGAAATATGTGCCCAAAAGTTCCGGGCGGCTGCGCGCATAGCGCAGGCCTTCGAGCAGAGAGTGCATGCTTGGCCTGTCTGCATTCACTAGCGGCGGCGTAGCCCGCATCATCCAGAGAGCAAGAAGAGAAATAGCGAAGGTCAGAAAGTTAGTGGAATAGGCCAGCGTTGGTCCGTAGGTGGCGGCGATCATGCCTCCGAGAGCTGGACCGATCACCCCGCCGAGCGTGCCGCCAATAGAGCGCAGGGCAGAGGCGGCCGTCATCAGTTCCGGGGGCAGGAGTTTCGGCGTGAGCGCCTCAAGTGAAGGACGCTTCAGACCATTCAACGCGGCGAAAGCGATTGCGCACAAGAACAGCAGCCAAGCGTGTGGATGCGGCAAGAGCGAATTCACAATCAGCAGCGCGCTGCTGGCAGCCATCAAGGACTCTGAGGTCAGTACCATGCGGCGGCGATCCACGTAATCCGCGAGCGCTCCGCCAACAAAAGCCATGGTGATGGTGGGAACAAATTCTGCTGCGCCCAGAAGCCCGACAATCAGCGATGAATGCGTGAGCTGATACATCTGCCAGGGCAGGACAACGAAGCTCATCATTGAGCCGAAGAAGGAGATGGTCTGGCTGGTGAAGAGAAGACTGTAATCACGCGAAGCGCGTAATGGCGTGAAATCAAGGGCAAAATGGCCCAGGATGCCTGATTCCGGCGGAGCAGGCTCCGGCACGGGATCAGGCGTGAGATGCGCTGGATTGTGGGATTGGTTCTCCACTTAATGACTATAGCTGAGAACCGGCCGAGGAAAACTTCGCTGCGGGACCATCCACAATTCAAACGTTCCTGAAGCCGGCTACAACTCTGTCACTGGGAGCGGTGATCATGGGCAGACGCGCTGCGCCAATCAATCCGGCGTCGCTTCCCAACTGCGCATGGCGAACGACGGTAACGCGGCCTGTATTTTTGTCTGAGTTGTTGCCTTCTGCCGGCGCTGTTGCGCGGTAGACAAACGAGTTCTTGCGGACACGCTCCATCATGGCGGGAGCAAAGGCGTCCCAGGCGCTGGCCACGCCGCCGGCGAGAACATACATGGGAACGTTGAAGATATTAATGAGGTCGGCTATCACAACTCCCAGCGCATTTCCCACACGATCAAAGATTGCTTTGGAAGGCGCATCACCACTCATGGCGAGGTCGTAAACCGCTTTTGAGCTGAATTCCTTAGTCTGTTTGAGCGCCTGCTCCAGTTGCGGAGCTTTGCCGGATGCGACGGCTTCGGTCGCCATGCGTTTTACCGCTGTCGCGGAGGCAACCTGCTCCACGCAGCCACGGCTGCCGCAATTGCAAGGATGGCCATCGGGCTCAACGTTGATATGGCCAAGCTCGCCGGCCATTCCCGTCATGCCGTGCCAGATTTTTCCTTCCAGGACAATGCCTCCGCCAACGCCCGTACCAAGGGTGAGCATGATCATGTCATCGACGGTGGCTCCAGCTCCCGTCCATTTTTCACCGAGTGCGGCTGCATTGGCGTCATTTTCCAGGACCACGGTGGTGTGCAGCCGGCGTTCAATTTCATCGCGCACGGGATAGTTATCCCATCCGGGAAGATTGGGCGATTCGCGCAGCATGCCAGTCCGCATTTCAATAATTCCCGGCACGCCGATGCCGATCCCTGCAAGTTGGCCCGCGCTGCGCAGTCTGGTCACAATCTCCTGGATCGCAGTGCACATCTCGTCGATGACGAAATCTCGTCCGCGAGCGACTTCAGTGCTGGTGGTGATTTTGTCCAGGGTCTTTCCGGAATCGTCGATGGCAGCAATGCGCAGGTTGGTACCGCCGAGGTCAACACCAATGGCAAACGTAGTCATAGGAAGTCTGGCTCCTCTAAAAGTCCATATGATGCCTTTTCCAGATTAATTGCTGGCAGCCACAAATGCGAGTTTCTGCTGACGCAGCATGGGCGATATTGATTTGAAGAATGACAGGGAAGCGTCTATTGTTTCCAGCATGCAGATCAAAGGAAAAGTGGTGGTGGTGACCGGCGGGGCCAACGGAATCGGACGCGCGCTGTGTCTTCGGTTTGCCAAAGAAGGCGCGCGGCTGGTGGCCGTGTCTGATGTGGATGAAGATAACGGCTTCAAGGTGATGCAGGAAATTGAAGAAGGCCGCGGGGCATTTTTCGCCTGCGATGTTTCCAAAGAAGACCAGGTCAAATTTCTTGTCGATACGGTAACGCAGGTCGCCGGGCAGGTGGATATTTTTTGCTCAAATGCAGGTATTGCCGTGGCCGGCGGACCAGAGGCGAGCGATCGCGAGTGGAAGCGTAGCTGGGAGATCAACACGATGGCCCATGTCCATGCGGCACGCGCGGTGTTGCCGCAGATGCTTGCGCGTAAAGAGGGTTATTTGCTGCAGACAGTTTCCGCCGCAGGATTGCTCACATCACTTGGTTCCGCGCCATACGCTGTTACCAAGCATGCTGCGTTGGGATTTGCGGAATGGCTGGCGATTACCTATGGCGACCAGGGGATTCGCGTGTCGGCGTTGTGTCCGCAGGGCGTGCGCACGAACATGTTGAAAGCCGATCATCCCGGCACCAAAATGCTGCTGGAAGGCGCGATTGATCCTGAGCAGGTGGCGGATGACGTGATGAAAGCAATTGGCGAAGAGAGGTTCATGATCCTGCCACACCCTGAAGCAGGAAAGTTTTTCCAGAACAAAGCCAACGACTATGAACGATGGATCAAAGGCATGAGGAAGCTGCAGAGGAATCTGGAGACGGTTCAGTAGGCTAATTAAAATTGGGAAGCTTGGTCTGTATAGCTTTTTCTGAAATCCCGATTTCCGCGTAAGCGGAAGAGGGACACTATAACTTGTGAAGTGCGATGGGGCGATCAGAGTAGTAAGTTTTTTTAAGATGATAGGGCTCCCTCGCTTGCGCTACGGGATGTTTTTCATTTCTGACAATGCGGACAATAATGCGTTCCGCGGCCACCGACTACGATCTTCTTGATCGGAGTTTTGCAGGTGAGGCATGGCTTGCCTTCACGGCCGTAGGCGCGATGCTGAATCTGGAAGAAGCCAGCTTCGCCATCGGCATCAACGTAATCTGAGACGGAAGAGCCGCCGGCTTTGATGGCTGCCTGCAAAACTTTTTGTAAGGCCGCATGCAGCTTGCGCAGTTCAGCGCTGGTAAGGGTATTGGCCCGGCGGCGAGGCCGGATGTGAGCGCGAAACAAGGATTCGTCGGCATAAATGTTACCGACGCCGTGCAAGAGCTTTTGATTGAGCAGCGCGGCTTTAATCGGCGCTTTGCTTTTGTGAAATAAATTGAAAAATTCTTCCACGCTGATCTGGAGCGGCTCTGCTCCCGGGCCGTCAAAACTGGTTTGGCGGACTTCAAGGCGGCCAAAGCGCCGGGGATCGACAAAGCGCAGCTCGCGTCCTGAGGCCATCTTCGCTACTAAGTGCGTATGCTTGAGCGTCTCGGCTTCAGGAGTAGTGACCAGCATTTTACCTGTCATGCCCAGGTGAACGATCCATTGGCGGCCGTCGTTCTTACCGGAGGCAAGATCAAAAACAATGTGCTTGCCAACGCGGCGTACGCGTTCAATTTTGGCGCCTTCCAAGGTGCTGGAGATTTCCGCGGCGGAAGATTTGAGCGGCTCAGGCTTGCTGCCAAGCCAGACCGAATCAATGCGGTCTCCGGCCACGCGTTTGTTCAGCCCGTTGGCAATGGTTTCGACTTCTGGTAATTCAGGCATTGTTTAGACCCAACATTTCGAGGATGAAGAGATCCTTCGCTATCGCTCAGGATTTCGCCTGGCGGCTCAGACGCCGCTATTTCGGCTCAAACTCTGGTAATTCAGGCATCTAATTAATCATCTCATGAGACGCAGACTCTTATATCTATGGTAGGGATCGCGTTTTTGTAACAGTTACAATGGAGCCACTGGGGGCAATTGAAAATCTTCGATAAAAAAACCGCTCAGGCACTCTTGACCGCGCTGGTATTTGCCCTGGCCCTTATTTTTTTGTATGCCGCATGGCGCGCGCTCATCACTTTTCTTTTCGCGATTTTCTTTGCTTACATTCTGGAAGAGCCTGTTTCGCGTCTGCAGCGCTGGCTCAGAGGGTCGCGCCCGGCAGCCATTGCGGTGGTCTATGTTGCATTTACTGCAGCGCTGGTGATCATGTTTGTGCTGGTTGGTCCGCCGGTAATTGATGAAGCGCAGAAGCTGGTGCAGCAAGCGCCTGACCTGGCGCAAAAAATTACTTCCGGCAGCCTGGTGCGGCAGCTTGCGGAAAAGCACGGCTGGAATACTACGCTGGTGGACTGGGTCAAGGGCTATCTGCAGAAACATGAGAATGAAATCTTTGTCGCCACGCAAAATATTACGTTGCGCGCGGTGAGGACGGTGCAAAGCATGTGGTGGCTGGTGCTGGTGCCGATTCTCGCTATCTTCTTCCTGAAAGATGGAAACGAGCTGAGCCAGCGCTTTATTAACTCGGTGGAAGGAGCACGCAACCGCCAGATGGTGGCGGACACAGTGGAAGAGATGAACATTATGCTTGGGCACTTTATCCGTGCCCAGCTCACGCTTGCCGGTCTGGCAATGGTGGTGTTAACTACTGTGCTTTGGATCATGCGTGTGCCTTATGCGTTTGCCCTTGGGCCTGCCGCAGGAATTCTGGAGTTTATTCCCGTGGTGGGACCTGCAGTCGGCATCGTGATGGTACTGGTGGTGGCGTTGCTTTCTGGATATGGGCATATGTGGGGCCTATTGATTTTCCTGCTCGTGTGGAGAGGCATCCAGGACTACCTGACATCTCCACGATTGCTGGGCAATACGCTTGAGCTTCATCCACTCACCATCTTGTTCGGAGTAATCGCCGGCGGAGAAGTAGCAGGCGTGATTGGCGTATTTCTCTCCATTCCCGTACTGGCCACGCTCCGCATTCTCTGGCATACATGGCTGTTGTATCGCAAATCCGGGCAGAAGAGCGTGGCATAAACTCCCGATCAAATAAGCAGATTCCTGCGAACTGCTGGCTGCATCTCACGTTGAGTGATGCAACAGGAAAGCAAACGCAAAAGCGCGGAACAGATACTGGAAGCAGTGATGGAAAACGGACGCGATGAACTTTCTCGCGGCACCGTGAGCCTTTTATTTTCAGGTTTCGCCGGCGGCTTAAGCATGGGACTCACCGGCCTGGCAGTTGCTCTGGCCATCAGCTATCTTGGCAAGGGATCGATACAGGAATTCTTCTCATTCTTCTTTTACCCCGTGGGATTTATTGTTGTGGTGATTGGAAGAGCGCAGCTTTTCACGGAAAACACATTGTTTCCTGTGGTGCTGGTGCTGGATGAACGGAAGCATCTTTTGAACACGTTGCGACTCTGGTCTGCCGTTTTTGTTTCAAACGTAGCCGGCGCCGTCTTTTTTGGCTGGCTGGTGATGAAGACCGGAGCTTTGTCGCCAAATTTCGCCGATGCATTGGCTGGTTTGGGCTTGCAGGCTGCCAGCGGACACTTCACGGTGATTTTCGCCAAAGGCGTAATCGGCGGCTGGATGATTGCGCTGGTGGCGTGGATGGTGACGGCAAGCCACTGGACGATTGGGCAGATTGCCGTTACATGGTTGCTTACTTTTATTGTCGGCGCTGGGCACTTTTCACATTGCATTGCAAGCAGCGCGGAAATTGTGGCGGCCATCATGTCCGGCCATCTGCACTTCAGCAATTATTTTCAGTGGCTGTTGCCGGCAACGCTTGGCAATATTGTTGGCGGAGTTTTTATGGTGAGCCTACTGAATTTCGGGCAGGTCAGAGCCAGTGAAGCATTGGAAAAACCGAACGACTGATACCCATTAATCGCATCTTCCTGCCTGCTGGCCGCGCAAGCTGTATAATCGAGGGTTTGTTACTCTCGTTTTTGAGGCTTTGTATATGCCACCATCAGGAATTGCGGCGATCCCCGCATTGAAAGATGTTTATACGCAGTTAAAGACGCGCATGGACAAGGCGGTTGAAGATTTCCGCACTAACCTGGCTGCTGCCCGCACCGGCCGCGCCACGGTCCACATGCTTGATATGGTCCGCGTACCTTATTACGGGTCAGAGATGCCTCTGAACCAGGTTTCCACTGTGCACGCGCCAGAAGCGCAATTGCTCACGGTGCAGCCATTCGATCCCAGCATTATGGCCGATATCGAAAAGGCCATCCGCACGGCCAATCTGGGATTGAATCCGCAGAACGACGGCAAGCTGATCCGCATTCCGGTGCCTCCGCTCACGGAAGAACGCCGCAAGGATATGGTGAAGCAGTTGCACAAAATTCTTGAGGACCATCGTACCGCCATCCGCAATGTTCGTCGCGATGGTAATGACGCCATCAAGAAAACCATGAAAGACAAAAAGATTTCTGAAGACGAAGAGAAAAAAGCGCTCGACGAAGTCCAGAAGTTGACCGATGCGGAGATCAAGAAGATGGAAGAGATGTCCGCGGCAAAAGAAAAAGAATTGATGACGGTGTAAATGTTTAAGTGAAGTAAACAAAAGCCTGGCAAAATGCCAGGCCTTTTGTTTTGTTGAACCGTTTATCCGCGGCCCAGGAACAGAGCAGCCAGTTCCAGGCAGCTCTCGTGTCCATTTTCTTTGGGTTGACTGGAGGTATTTTCTAGTTTGAATGATCGCGGGGTGGCAATGGCTCTGGCGGCTTCTTGCCGGATCTTTATGTCGTGCGAGGTCGTCTTCTCACTCGCTTTAGATTTCGGTTCTTCGACTACGGTATTCAAAACAAATCTCCTTTTTTGCTGTCATGCAGCATTTATCGGTAAATATTGCGGGGGCATTACTGAATCGTATTGACCTTGGCTAATATTTTGGCCACAAGCGCCTTGGGCAATTTGGAATAGCCTTCCTGTACTGCGATTTCTTGTCCATCTGAGTAGGCCCAATTGAGAAGGTCAACCAGTGCGGCGGTACGGCGCGGATCGCGTGTGCTTGGGCGCGTGTACAACCATGTGAAACTTGAGATCGGAAAAGATTCGGCGCCGGGAGCATTTGTTAATGAGGCAGCGAACTTGTCCCAGCCCGGGGCTTCGACCGCGGCAGACGCGGCGGTAATGCTTTCCGCGGTGCCCTTAACGAATTTGCCGGCCGGGTTCAGAACACTTGCGTGTGGGATCTGATTGTCGTCGGCATATTGAAGTTCAACGTAACCGAGCGCGCCGGGTGTGGCTTTTACTTTGTCCGCCATATCTGAGCTTCGCTCTGCTGGTTGCCCCACAGGCCATTTGGGTGAGGTGCTTCGGCCCATCTGGTCGCGAAACTTAGCGCTGGTTTTTGAAAGAAATTCCGTGAAAACGTAATTGCTGCCTTTTCCTCCGGGGCGGTAGATCACCTTGATCGGCAGGTTAGGAAGGTTAACCCCGGAATTAATTTTGGCGATCGCGGGATCATTCCAATTTTTGATATGGCCCAGATACACGTCAGCCAGTACCTCTCCGGAGAGTCGCAGCTGCTGGACCCCGGGCAGGTTGTAAATGGGAACAATGCCAATGATCACTATTGGTAGCTCGGTCAAGTTGCCTTGCCGGCGCTCCTCTGGAGAGAGCGGAACTTCTCCGGCGCCAAAGTCGCTGACGCCGCGCGTGATTTGCGCAATGCCTTCCACGTTTCCCATGGCTACATATTGCAGTTGGACCGTCTTATGGTTGTTGTTGTATAGCTCCGCCCACTTGCGATACAGAGGAAGTGGGACACTGGATCCTGCTCCCACCAGAACCACTCCCTGCGGTTCCGCGGCGAATGCAGCCAGGCTCAGGCAGGCCAGAACGGCAACCGAAAGTTGCATGAGCCGTAGACAGTAGCCGTTCCGTCGCGGTCTGCTGCCTGTTAATGTGCCCGCGAACTCTCGCGTGCCGGCTTCTTGTATATCTCCCATGGAACATCTTCTCCTTCTTATTACGTCACTGTGCCACATGTTTTATCTGGGCGAGGGGCACAGCTGGAGAGACTACACGTCAAGTTCTCCAAAAATTGCTTTAACTTTAGTTCAATGAGTACAAATGTGGGTGGTTACGCTGGTAACAACAGGTTACAGATGTGATGCCATGAGCACCCTGCTCATTACCGTGGTTTGCCGCCCTGGTCTTTGGCTGTGGGATTCCATCCACACTGTGCTGAACTCCCCACATTCCGCGCAATAGCCGCGAGTTTTATGTTCAACAATATCAATCGTTTATCTCTTGGCGTGCCTCGTGCATTTGACTGGACTGAAGTTGCAACGGAGGCACCCGATGACGCAGATCAATCAAGCCAGCCCAAATCCAATCCATAAGAACCTTATGCCCATGTTTCTTACCTGGGCTCGCTGCATCAGTTGGACCATCCTTCTTTCAGCACTTATGGCCGTATTGTTCGCGCTGGTTCTGGATGGCTGCTCCAAGCTTTAGCTTTCCTTCCTTCTTCAACAGCAGCTCTCCTCGTACAAGCGCAATGTTCAATTTGTATTGTTATTACACTTGCGAATATCCGGTGCGTGAACGTTCTTTCTAAAACCATTGCTTTTACCAATTCTCTGTGACCCTCTGTATTTTCCTGGTAAAACCAGCAATAGACTCACCCACTGGCGAGGCGCGCTACAAACAAAACCAAGCCAGGCTCCCTGGGAACCTGGCCTGTGTGTCACCGCAATGTTTCACGTTGTGCTCTCCTTATTGCTCAGGGTTGCTGATGGGAGCCGGTGTCTGCTCTGTCGATTCGCTCACCGCTACCACTGGCGCCGGCTGTGATTTGATCTTCACCGTCGTCATGATGCGCTCCAGCTTGTCAAACACCTGCAGATGATCCACCGGCTTTACTGTTCCAGGAGCATCTTCCACACCCAGCGCGAACTCATAGCACGCTCCGTTTTCAAAGTGATGGTAGTAGCGCGATTCGCTCTGGTCCGTCACGTTTTCAATCTTGGCAAACTTAACGCCCAGGATGTTGGTATCCAGCGGTGTAATAGAGTCATCGTCAGCGTCCACCGGTGGATTGGTTGAGGCTTCAGTCTGCTCAGGGATGCTGGCAAACTTGCTGCACTGCTCTTCATTCACGCCTTTCAGCACGCTGGCCTTAAAGTACGAGGAAATGCGCGTTCCGGGCAGCACCAGCGTGGTCAGCGTCTCACCGCCGGGCGCGGTAAAGTTCATTGCCACTGGATCAGGCCATGCAGATTCTTTGCTGTCTTTGTCCGGAACCAGCATGGTGTAAGTCTTCGGATAGTGGAAAGAGACGCCATACGTGCTGTTCTTGTAGGTTACCGTTGAAGCGCGTTTGATCGTCTTCTTTTTCGCGATCACTGCCTCAACTTTGTTTTCCAGGCTTTTGTTGTCCAACGCAGTTGGCTGGCTCATGGCCGTTGTAACCGGGCTTGGGCTTGCCTGGGCTGTTGGAACTTGCTGGTTATTCTTGTTTTTGTCTCCAGTGCAGCCGGCCAGATCCAGGAAGAATGACAGCGCCAGCATTGCCACTGCTGCGGCCGTTACCGCGTTGCCAATCATGTGCGACTTTCTGGCTGATTCACTTACGTTGAAAGATTTCGGATTCGTCATGTTTGTTTCACCTCCGCCGCCTTAGCAGCACACTTCTCTAATGCAGCGCAGTGACCAAAGATGAATTCACTGATTCTGCGCGGGTTAGCGCGGTAGCAGGCGTTGAGCTGCGTGGCGCGCAAAACACGATGTGTGCTGCGAGACACGATTCAGCCTGATTTCTCCCCCCGTGTTCTCCGTCGTCAAGCGGTTTACTTTCCGATCACCCGATCTTTTTACTAGCCCCATCCCCACCCATCCTCATCCCAATTTGGCGTGTATTTCATGAGCATCATCCCAGTCCATCCCAGATTGGCGTAGACTTCAGACACCTGAGGCTGCAGCAGCAGCCTCATATTCCATCCTTGGCAATACCTGGCTTTCTCCGTGCCTCCGTGTCTCTGTGGTGAATATTTCGCCGTGTGGCAAAATCTTGCCAGGCTGTTCCGATGTCTTGATCACCAGATCACCCGATCTTTCTGGCCTTTCTCCTTGCCTCAGTATCTTCGTGGCGGGTGTTTCTTCGGCAGGTGTATCTTCCACATAATCCGTCACCATCTCCTCCGGATTCTTCCCAAACGTCGTCCGCTCCAGGTTCGTCGACGCTATCTGCAATGAATACAACAGCAGCCCGGCTTTCTTCTCCGATATCTCGTCGTCAATCAGCGCCCGTTGCACCTCCATAATCGCCAACTGGATCCCATTCGCATCTTCCGCCGCCGGCAGCCTGAATTTCTTGGGCGCTGCTTCATGCATCTGCAAGTGGGCAAAGCAGTAATCGTGTGTCCGCAACTTGGGTGACCGGCACTCAATTCCATCTTCCTTGATCCAGCAGCATCTTGGCGCGGCGTCCGCCTTCTGCAGGTTCTGCCGCAGCTTCTTGTAGATCGCCTGCTGCATATGCTCGGCATCGCTGTTCACTGGCTGCACAATCCCCGGGTTCTGCTCCATGAACTCCGTCAGCTCCCGGTAGCTGTCCGTCAGCTGCCGCAGCAGGGTCTCCGCTTGTTGCATGGTCTGTCTCCTGACCATTTCTTCCCGGCCGCGCATCTCCTGATACTCTTCATCCGGTATCCGCTTTCCATCCACCATCCAGTAGATTGCCATTGCTATGTCCTCGCTTAATTCACAATTTCCGCCCTTAGCAAGCACCACAAAACCTGATTTAGGCGAAATTGCCCGACTATAGCTAAATTTCAGTGCACGAAACAATAGCGAAAGAGGACATGTCCGCACTTCATCTGCCGCACCTTATCGGACGTTCAAAAGGTAGGACCACGGATGGTTCAGGCGCGGCAACAGGCCATGTACGGGCCAGGCATTGCTGGTATTCCGATTTTAAATGGCAGATATTCTCTATGTGCGGAGCGCAGCCGCCCCTCGGCTGTGGAGCCTCATCTAATCCTCGATCATTCGTTTATCCGCTACTAGGCTCGTCATCCCGAGGTGTCGTCAATGAGCAAGCGCATTCTTCAGCTTGCGAATAGACCCGAGGGACCTTGCGTTTGATGGTATCCACGCCTGATTGGCATCAGGCAAAAGAAAATGCAGCTACGAAATGTGCAGCTTATCTCTTCTGCGGCGGTCGGTACGGGCAGACTGGACAATCTCTTCAATCATCTCTGAATACGAACGCCCGGATTTTTTCGCCGCCATAAAAAACTCTGATCCGCTGGAGAGCCATGGATTGGGATTGGCCTCGATCAGATACACCTCGCCTTTTTCGGTCAGTCGCATATCGATTCTGCCGTAATCGCGAAGTTTGAGAATGCGATAGGCATTGAGTGCGGTGGAGCACAGCAAATCGTGTGTCTCTTCCTTCAGATTCTCTACCGGGGCGGATTTTGTGGTCTTGTACGCTTCGCTGTCTTTCTCCCACTTAACTTCCATCCCGGCTACTTTCGGCATGCCTTCGGGCAAACGTGAGAAGTCGAGCTCTATCAGTGGCAGCACTTCGGGACTCTGGTTGCCGATAATGCCGGCATAAATTTCGCGGCCTTCAATATATTCCTCAATCAACGCCGGCGAATGAAATTCTTCCTGCACATAATGGATCCGCTCCATCAGCTCCTTCACGCTGCCCACAACCGATCCCTGGTCGATTCCCAGCGATCCATCTTCTGAAACTGGCTTTACGATCAACGGAAAAGAAATATCCTGTGAGTGATCAAGTTTTCCTTGATAACAGGTTGCGAAATATGGTGTACGGATTCCGTAGAACTGAAACAGCTTTTTGGCGATGCCCTTGTCCTGTGCCAGATACAAACCCTGCGGCCCCGCGCCTGTGTAAGGACGTCCCAGCAGATCAAGGTAAGCGGCAACATGCATCTCCAGCGTGTCATCGCCGGCATACGATTCGATCAAATTGAAGTACAAATCAGTTTCATGCTTGGCGAGTGATAGCAGCGTCTTGTCCTCGCCATCCAGGACCAGATAGCTCGGCTCATGGCCAAGTTTCTCCAAGGCTTCAAAAATCTCTTCACGGTCGTGTTTTTCTCTCTTCTTGCGCTTTTTGCTTCCACGCTTTTTCTTGACTGGTTTTTCCGCGGCTTCCTGCTCCGCGGCAAAGGCGGCTTCTTCCTCTTCGAACCAGTTTTCGTAAAGTACCGTGATTTTCAGTTTGCTGTCCATAACTCGTTCCAGACAATTTCAGTCTGGCCTTCATCTTTTGATGCGCAACTCGCTATGTCTGCACAAATTTTCCGCGCGTTACATAATTCATGGCCAGCGCGGTCGCATACACTGTGATCTCCGTCAGGTAATCTTTTTCCAGTTTGATGTTCGCGCGCAAGCCCAATTCAGCCACGCGATTCTCAATCGATTCCATCAATTTCTTATTCAACGCCCGTGGTACGCCGGTCCAATACGTAAGTTTGTCCACGATCGATTTGCAGTTCTCATGCAACAACTCCGCGGCCGGCCGCACGCCTGTCTTGCGCTTGCTGACTTTGAAGATGTCCTGCAGATCGGCATCCAGCGGAAGATCTCCCGGCGTCGGTTGCTCACTCAACGCCGCCTCATAAAATTCTCCAACCGTGGAGTCCATCTCTTCCACCGTGATGTCTGTCCGCCCGCGCGGACGCACCGGATCAGTCTTGCCCAGCTTGCGGAAAGTGCGATCGACATACAGCAGCTTGTCCAGCGCGCCCCAGCCTTTGTATTTCTGCCGCCAGCGCGAGCCCGGCGTCATCCACACCGCAAAAGTTTCTGCAAAATCCTCATCCGGATGTTTCTGCGCATACCAGCCTTCCATATGGCGGACAAAACTTCGTGAAAAGGGAATCGGCCGGTAAGCATCACGATAGGGTTTGCGATACGGCCCAAAAAGCTGCTTCCACTCCGGCGTCTTATGCAGCGCGTACGCGTAGTTGATGGCGTGTCCCGCCTCATGCCGCAGATACATCATGATCTGGCGCGAATCCTCCAGATCGTTCATCTCTTTTTCCAGGCGCGCCAGCTTGGGATCAGCCAGATAAAAAGGAATGCCGATGATCGGCTCGCCCGAGGGGCAGCCCCATTCGTCTGTGAGGTAACAGGCCGGCCGGAATTTCTTCAGCCCCTTGCGGTCCAGCTCGCGATAAAGCTGCTGCACAAATCGTTCCAGCGGAGACCCTTCCAACTTGAGTCCCAAGTCGCGGATGGGTTTTCCCAGGATCTCCTGGACTTCCGGCGGTGCTTTTTCAAAGGCTGCGCGCAATCTGTCTCCGCGAAAAGATTAGCACACGGCCTGTTTCCCCGCGCAGTGACTCCCGGCATACTCCAATTGGTAAAAATATTGCGGCTTCCGGTAAATGAGGAGGAGTTTCATTCAATAGCGCGCCATTTTTGCCAAAAGATGATTGCGTCCGGGCATGCCTTTAGGGACAATGAAGACCCAATGTCAAAACTTTATTCTGTTCTTTTTTCAATTTTATTGATCTCAGCGTGTCCTGTGTTTGCCCAGAGCACCATTCAGGATCCGGGGGCGCAAAAAATGTGTGCTGATGTCGCGCTCATGGAGCCGCCTGCAGCCGATCATCCGACTGCCGCGGAAGAGAAGTCTTTGGCCAAATGCTCTTCTCTTGACGCTTATTATGGACTGGGAGAGGCCGCCGATCCGGTGAAAGCACGCAAGTGCGCCTTCGCGGAAATCGATCGCGGCAGCACCTTTGCTCTCGGCGGAAAAGCAATCCTGACCATGGTCTATGCCAATGGCAAAGGCGTGCCGCGCAATTATGATATTGCGCTGAAAATGGCCTGTACCATCAATGATGCGCCGGGCGACGCGGCAGGCCGCGTCTACGAACTAAATCGCATGAAGAGAGCGAAAGGCGAGAGCAGGTTTGATATCTGTTCCCACAGCGCCGGGCACGACCTTTATGAGCAATGCGCCATCTTGAGCGCGCGCTTTGACAAGGTCGATCGCGATAAACAGCTGGAGGACATGATTGCCTCATGGAGCGCGGCTGACAAAAAGGCGTTCCGCACTTTCTGGACTGAGGCAGAAAAATTCTCTAAAGTGCAGGCCAGCAACGCCATCAATCTGGAAAGCACGTTTGAAGTCCAGGAGGAAGTTTTCTGGCTGAACCATATTGTCGACTCTCTCAAGCAGTTTGAAGGCGGAGATTTGCCAAAATACTCCGCAGACGAAGAAAAGAAGGCGCAGGAAGCTGAAGCCGCGGCTTATACAAAGTCGCAAAACGGTGATAAGACGCAGTGGGGAACAGTGACGCGTGAGGGTGTAAAGACCAGCGAGGAGGAATGGCATCGCTATGAAAATGCCTGGATCGCATTCGGCAAGCAGCGCTATCCTAAGGTCACCGAAGACAGCTGGAAAACATGGCTCGATCAGGAACGCGCCGGCATGCTGGCCAAAGCGATGAGTCACTAAATTTGAGTAGGATGCGAACGTTTCGAATTACCTGGAAGTAGCTCTGAGGAAAATGAATGGCAATCAAGAAGAAATTAGCAGCCAAAACACGGACTACGAAAAAGCCGATGGCACAAAAGTCAGCGAAAAAACCATCTCCAAAACCAGCTGCCAGGAAATCGCCAGCCGCCAATTCTGCGCGGCAACTTCTGCGGCACACCGTCGCTACGCTGGCTTATCGCGCCGGAAAGACTTTGCGTGACGCTCCAGAGAGCTTTGCTACTCACAGCTCCGGAGAAAATGGCAGGACGCCTCTGCAGATACTCGCCCACATGGGAGACCTGTTAGATTGGGCGCTCGCCATTGCCAGTGGAAATGAGAAGTGGAACAACGCGACTCCTCTGCCATGGAACCAGGAAAGCCAGCGCTTCTTCCGGACCTTGCAGGCCTTTGATGATTTTCTGGCTTCAGACAAGCCGCTTGCCGTTTCCCCTGAACAACTCTTCCAGGGTCCGATTGCAGATGCGCTCACGCACACCGGACAGATCGCAATCCTGCGGCGCATCTCTGGATCCAAGATGCGCGGGGAAAATTATTTCCGCGCAGAAATTGCAATCGGCCGCGTTGGTGCGGACCAGGCAAAGCCTGTCCGTGAATTCTAAATTCAGATTGACCAGATACCTGCAAACATCACTGTATCTGCTCAAGCAAATCATTTTTAGGAGCAGTCACAAGGGGCCCTGCGGGGCTCTCGTCTTCAATCAAGTCTGAAAGCGCAAGCCGCAGATTGCCGTGGTTGGTGGAGTATCCAAGCGCGGACGAGACTGAAATTGTTCCGGCACGCACCAGCTTTTCCAGTTGATGGTCAAAGCACTGCATGCCATCCAGGCTGCCATCGCGGATGGCGTCCAGCAATGTCTTGCCATCGCGTTCGCCGCGCTCCATGTATTCGCGCGTGCGCTGATTGGACCGCAATATCTCGACCACCGCCACGCGTCCTGCGCCTTCTTTTTTCGGCACCAGGCGTTGTGACACGATCCAGCGGAAGCTGCCGGCAAGTCGCGTGCGGATCAGTTGCTGCTCCGCGCTGGGAAACACACCAACAATGCGCTCCACTGTTTTTGAGGCATCAATCGTATGCAGCGTAGAGAAAACCAGATGGCCTGTTTCGGCCGCCTCCAGCGCGATCTCAATCGTTTCACGGTCGCGCATCTCGCCCACCAGAATCACTTTCGGCGCCTGACGAAGAGCAGCGCGCAGCGCCAGCGCAAAAGTCGGCGTGTCAGTATGTAATTCGCGCTGATGAATGGTGCTTTTCTTGTGTTTGTGAATAAATTCGATTGGGTCTTCAATCGTCACAATGTGATAGGAGTGCGTCTCATTGATCATGTCGAGAATGGCTGCCAGAGTCGACGACTTACCCGAACCCGTTGGTCCGGTGACCAGGACAATGCCGTTCTTCAAATCTGCCAGCTCTTTCAGTTGCGTTGGCAGCTGCAGCTTTTCAAAACCTGGGATGCCCGTTGGAATCACGCGCATCACAATGGCGCAGGTTCCGCGCTGCATAAAAATATTTACGCGAAATCGGGACTTGCCCGGAACGCTGTAAGAAAGATCGCATGCTCCCTGGTTCTTGAGCTGTTCCTGGACCTTTTGATTACCGGCCATCAGATCGTTGGCGATTCTTTGCGTATCGTCGGCGGTTAGCACTGCAAGATCGCCGATTTTTACTCCTGAAAGCTTGCCGCTCAGCTCCACCTGCGCCGGCTTTCCCGGAGAAAATACCAGGTCGCTCACGTTGGGTGAAACCTGCAACATTGACGCAAGAATTACATTGGTGGGAATAGGCGTGGGCGCAGCCTGAACATTGGCGCTTGGTGCGGTATTGGCTGGGGTGGTAATTACATCCATGGCAAGGAGCCTTTCTGTTAATCCAAAATATTTCAGCCTGATGGTATCTGCGACAGGAGTACAGAGCCAGATGGCAGCGGTAACCTGAAGTTTTCATGCAATTTTGCCGAGCAAGGGCCACAACCACGTAACTTCTGTACCCTTTCCACGTAGTATTAAACGTCCGGACACCCGAATGATGGACTTCCACAGCCTCTACCAGAGCTATGCGCCACAGGTGCATCGCTTTGTGCTGTTCCTTTGCGGAGACGCGACGCTGGCGGATGACGTTACTTCAGAGACCTTTGTGCGTGCCTGGACCTCGCGCGGCAAGATCAGGGAAGCCACGGTCAAAGCCTATCTTTTCACCATCGCGCGCAACCTGTACCGCGACCATCTCCGGCGCAGCAATCGCCTGGCGGAGCTGGAAGAGTCCATTCCTGATCCTGCTGTGGGCCTGGCCACGCGGACAGAACATAAAGCCGAATTGAATTCCGTGATAGCGGCATTGCGCCAGCTTTCTGAAGTGGACCGTGCTGCGCTGCTCATGCGCGTGCAGGAAGAAATGCCCTATGACGAGATTGCGCAAACCCTGAATCTGCCGGTGACGACAGTGAAAGTAAAAGTCCATCGCGCGCGGTTAAAGCTGATGCAAGCCAGAGAAAAATTCCAAGAGGTGCGTCCATGAAGCTGGAAAAAGACGTTGTTGTTGATCTGCTGCCCGCTTATTTTTCGGGTGAAGCCAGTGCCGCCACGCGCGCGCTGGTGGAAGGCTACTTCCGTGAGAACCCTGACTTTGAAAAATTTGCCCGCACCGCTGCCGGCCCGCTTGAGACGCTTCGCGTACCTACTTCTGAGCTTGATTCAGCCAAAGAAAAGCTTGCCTTCGAACGCGCCCGCACACTCACTGAGGCGCGCAGCTCATTCCTTGGTCTGGCCATTATTACCACTCTCATGATGTTTCTCTTCCGCGTTGAGAACGGCAAATTTATCTGGATTTTCCTGAGTGAGACCACGCGCGGCCTGGTTTTCCTGGCTATGACGGTTTTCTTCTGGGCAGTCTATTTCTATGCTCGCGCACGCAAAGAGCCCCTGCCTTCTTACCTGAAATTTCTGTGGATGGCCATCTTCTACACCGCGATGACTTTTCTATTCAAAATCCAAAATCACAAACTTGTGTGGGTTTTCTTTAGTGACGATCCCAGCGCAGGCATCATATTTGCTTTCTTCTCCGCCGGCCTTTGGGTCACATACTTTGTCCAGCGCTGGAGATACAAGCGAATGGGCCATTGATTACGGATTGGTCGTAACCTCGCCGATGTTCGCCACGGGATCGCCCTTCTTCATGGAAGGCACTCCGCAGATGTACAACACCACTCCGGCTACGGGCGCATGCGCTTCAAAAATGACTTTGCCGAAATAGTCAGTTACGTAGCCAAGCTTCATGCCTGCTTCAACATAGGTTCCGCGCTGCACCGCAGGATAGAAAATCCCCGCCTGCTCGCTGCTGACCGTATCCACTTTTCCCAGCCACACCGGATGCTCCACTACTGTTGGCGTTCCAGGCAGCATTTTCAAATAGCGCATCAGGCTCAGCGTGCCGTTGGAGAGCAATGCAACATCATCTGGCTGCACGGTTCCGGAATAGCCTGCCTCTACCGCGATGGCCGGTTTGCCGCGTGTATTGGCTGTGTTATCCAGATAGCGTGATGCCGCTGGATCTTTCGGACGATCGCTCCACACAATAATGTGGTCCAGCCCGAATGCCAGTGCCATCTCACGCGTGATCGCATCATGCTTTGCGTCGCCGGATTTCGGCCAATAAGCGTAAGGCCGCAGGTTCTCATCCAGGTCGCCACCGTGGTAATCCACCAGGTAGTCGCACCGCTCCACAATCTGCTTGGTCATCACGTAGGATGCGCGCTCGGTCTGCGTGCCATCCTGCTTGCCCGGATAAAACCTGTTCATGCTTTTGCCATCCACAGGATTTACATGCGGCACCTTCTGCTCGAACGAAGCAATGTTGAGCAGGGGAACAATAATGACCGTTCCAGAAACCTGCGCGGGATCAAGTTCCTGAATCACCTTTTCCAGCGCGATGATCGATGCATATTCAGTGCCATGCGCGCCTGAAACCAACGCCAATACCGGCCCCGGCTTGGCGCCACGAACCACTACCACCGGAATAGAAGTTGCGGCGTCACTACCCGCAGGTACTTCCAGCATGCCGGTGGCCTTCTGTCCTGGACCGGCGCTTGCCGTGCCAACAGTAAAAGTGTTTTGTGCCAGCAGTGAGGCAGAACAGAAGAGAGCGATCAACAGCAAGCAGAAAGTGCGTTCGATTTTCATAGCCGAGCAGTATATTCCAGCTTGGAACGTTTTTGCGGACGTAAACTCCAGTCGCTTCAGACACGAAACCCAGAAAAGATGAAGTCGTACAATATGGCCGGACATTCCGCCTGATAAACCGGTCTTCCTCTGCGTTCTCTGTGCCCTCTGTGGTTAAAGGTTTTGTTTCTCTCCGTGTCTCCGTGTCTCCTCGCCTCCGTGGTGGAATTAGGTTTTTTGGATTTTGACTAACACACCTGGCCTGGGCTGCAACGTCACAGATGGATCAGGCCGCACCTTGTCCGCATCAATGGCCAGTCGCAGTCGAAACCTCTGCAAAACCATCGTCAGCGTCACAAGAACTTCGATCATCGCAAAATTCAAGCCAATACATGTGCGCGGTCCGGCGCCAAACGGCAGATACGCATAACGCGGCCGCGCCGCTGAGTTCTCCGGAGCAAAGCGCTCCGGCCGAAAAGTCTCTGGCTCTTGCCACCACTTGGGATGGCGCTGAGTGATGTAAGGGAAAATCAAAATCTCCGAACCTGCCGGAATACGGTAGCCGCCAATCTCGTCCTCATTTACCGCGGTGCGCGCCAGCGTCCACACCGGCGGATAGAGCCGCATGCTTTCTTCCACCACCATGCGTGCATAGCGCAGCCGCATCACGTCGTCATAAGAAGGAACGCAGCCATTCAGGAATGCCGCTTCTGCTGTCATGCGCTCAACCACGTCAGGCCGTGTGGCGATCAGGAAACAAGTCCAGGCCAAAACCAGAGTTGTGGTCTCATGCCCGGCGGTAAGCAGCGTGATTACCTCGTCGCGTAGCTGCTTGTCAGACATCGGCGCGCCGTTCTCATCCCGCGCTTCCATCAACATAGTAAGCAGATCGTTGATGCGCGTCGGTGCGCGACGTCTTTCCGCAATAATGCGGTCGATAATTCCGTGAATATGCGCCAGCGCGCCGCGATACTCGCGATCGCGTTTTGTTGGCAGGCCCAGCGGCGGCGGAAAAATCGACCATGCCCGGTCGACGGAATAATCGCGGCCAATCTCCAGCGTTCGCCGGATCGATTCGGCGTCGGCTTCCAGGTTTGTCGTGAAAAGTACCTGTGCGGCAATGTTCAGGGTGAGCCGCATGAAATCCGGAACAACATCAAAAACAGTTTGCTGGCTGGCATGGACTTCCCATCGACGCAACATGGCCTGCGCATTCTCCGCCATCGTCGCGACAAATGAAGCTACCTGCTGCCCTTGAAAGGATGGCTGCGTCATCTTGCGCTGTCGTTGCCACAACGCGCCTTCGCTTGTCAGCAACCCTTCGCCGAGCGAAAGTTTCAGGATCTTGTATCCGCGGCCCTTGCGGTAGTTGGCAAAATTGGATTGCAACACATGCTGTATATGGTCCGGATGGCTTAGTTGGTGCGTGATCCACACACCGCGATAGCGCACAACGTCTCCATATTTCAATGCCGATTGAAAGAAGCCGCCCAGCGGGTCGCGGCGGAATGCCGCCAGGTCCAGAAAAAACTGAAGTGTGGCGGGGCCGCGTGCTGTACTGAGCTTGCTGGCGTGAATCAACACCTTTCATTTTATCCGAGGCTTGTGTCAGAAACGAAGATAGTGATGAAGCGCAAATTGCCACACGCTCACTGGGATCTAGACCGGTTACCACTCACTCGATAGTAGGAATCGGTAATAAATACGCGGCTTTTCGCATGTGTTCGATCTTGAACATTGCATTGCCAAAAGCGGACATCCTTCTTTTTCGCCCATGCCATTCATCCCTCCGATCTTCGATTGAATTCAATGATTTACACCGTTCATCCTGTTTGGCCCGGTAGATGCCATTACTTATGGCAGGAATCGCCAGCCGAACTTGATTGAAGAAATTAGAGCGATTCAAATTTCGAAAGATTGGGATCAGGGGTTCATATGTTTGACAGCAAAAATAATCGCATGCTCGATAGTATGTCATTCCGCTTGGCGCTTATTGCGGCAGTGCTCGTATTGTGGTCTGGCGCCGGTTACTGGCTGCTATCCGTGTAGAGGGCGCATATCAGCGCACAGATTCAATTTCAGAATGATTTCGAGAACACTAGGTTGGCTGAAAGACCGTTGAGGGAGCGCCGGTGACAGAAGGGGCTAAACAATTCCGTCCAGGCGGCATTCCCTCAACGGAATTTTTTTCGCACAAAGATTTGCGTAATGCTTAAGTCGTGATGCTTAAGTAACTCCTGTTTACGCCACCTGGGCCTGAGTGAGCGGACGCGCGGGGACAGACTGAACCTGGATAGCGGCCTCTTGCCATGACCGCTCTCCAAGTTTCTGCAGTGCTGCTGATTTTGCAGTAATCACATCTTGTACCGGAGTGCCCAGCAGGGTTGCGCATTCACGCAGGGAATAACCTTCCAGCACAGCCATGACGAATACAAAGCGCTCAAACGGTGCCCAGGAGACAATATTAGCCGCGATGTTATCGGTGCTGTCAACCTGATCGCGATTCATGGACGTTTTTGCTTGCGGGGTTGGGGCAATCATCTTAATCGCATTATGTATGATGGCGCGCTTGCTCCAGGTCCGTGCCCACTGCTTAAAAACGGGATTGCCGTTGATACTTTCTTCCAGTCCGGCCACAAAGCATTGCTCGGCCTTTGCCTGATCGGCGGTCAAAAGATAGGCAAGCCGGTGCAGGCCGGCCATATCTTCATCAAAAATCTGCTGAAAATCCTTGCAGGTTGCATATTCAGTGGCCCGGGTGTTGGTTTGCTGTCTGTTTTTGCACTGAAACATCCAAAATCTCCTGACTATTCTAGGTACGTAAAGCACGGGCAAACGGTTTCTTCGGTCAATCAATTTTTCTGTATGACCCTTTAGACTGTGATGACGGAATTCCGGTTTCAAATATTTTATGTTCTGGAACTTTTTATTGCACAGCTCGCGATTTTCCATTCCGGCATTCAAAAAATTACTTCCCGGGATGCTTCTTTAGCTTCTCCAATAGCTCTATAAGAATGGCGTTGAAATCATGTGAAGGCTACAAGAATGGATAGAAAAACCGCGTAACTCCTCCAGATAGAACAGTTGCGCAGCCCCGAGCAGGTCATTTTTATGCAATCGGTGACACCGCCTGCACTCTGCGAGTTCCCACCACGGATAAAAATAAATTGTGCGGCACTGAGAAAGAAATCCAGTAATATCAAGGTTAACGGCGCTTTTTTACTGCCAAGAATTCCCACCGGCTGAATTGTTACGGATTTGGTCAGCAACAAGGCGTTCCCGCGATTGTGAGAATGTTTTGTGCAGGTTCATCCACAAATTCGTGTGTTGATCTGGCAATCTAAGGTCCTGCTGCGCACCGCCAGCCTGCTCGTTCCCAAACCTCAGCGCGCGGCCTGGTATCAAAAAAAATTTGATGAAGTCTGGCATTGGCTCCACTTTCTTGCCGAATCAGGAAAGCTGAGTGCGCAAACCCCGCTGGAGCTTTACCGCACTTGCTGGCAGGCGTTTCCGGATGCAGGATGGCATCGCTTCAATCGAGAAAAGGTTCTTCTCGCGTACAATGAATGGCCGCGTACTCCACGCTTCACTCTGAGCGCAATCCTTGTCGCACTGGTCTTTGTGGTGCTGGCATCCGGGCTGCTGCCTACCATTCGCTCAGCTTTCAAGCCTTTGCCGTTCTCTCAACCAGACCGGCTGGCCTATCTGTCTATGCGCGGAAGCTTCACCAAATTTGACGAGCAAAATCTCTTTCGTACCAGCAGCCAGTGGGCAGAGCACAGTAAAACCACGGAAAAGCTGGCGATTTATTCGTGGCATCCCGTAAGGCTGATATTTCCCACAAAAAACGCGAATGACATAAGTGCCCGCATCTCTCCTAACTTTTTTGACGTGTTGGGGAGCAAGGCCGAACTGGGCCGCCTGTTTGCGCCGGGCGACGCGGAAAACTGTGCCTCCTGTGTGGTGATCACCCACGAACTTTGGGCAAAGCAATTTCACTCTGACCGCAACATTATCGGCATGCCCATCTTGCTTGATGGCCGTCCTGGAACTGTGATCGGCGTGCTGCGTGAAGACTTTGTCTTTAACTTTCCGGAAATATCCGTCTGGGTCATGCCCAGTTGGGGTGTGATCACAAATAATTTTGCCGATCGCACAGGCGCCGTATTACGTATGCAGCCGCGCGCAACCCTCACCCGGACTTCGCAGGAAATCGTGCATCTGGCCGCGCTTGATGGTTATTCAAAAGCGCAGATTGAGTCGTTCAGCTCGCGCTCTCACGTCGGCGCAAAAATGTATCTCTTCTTTACCGCGCTCTCGCTGCTGGGTGGCATCATCCTGGGTGGCAGCCGCTTGGCCATAGCCAAGACCCGCAAAATCACGCTGACTGTTTCACAAAAAGTGCGGTGGTGGGGATTCCTGGTCCTGAAGACCTTTTTGCTGATCGTTCTTTGTTTTATTGGATCTCTGGAGTTTATGGGCAGGGCGTCCGTCATGCTGACTGGCTCCATTCATCCCTTTACTGGAGCGTTCTCCACATGGCTCTTTCTGGTTACCGCGATGGCAGCCATCTCATGGTCGCTCAACGATCAGGGCAAGCGCTGCCGCCTCTGCCTGCGTCGCCTGAGCAATGAAGCCTCTGTTGGGACGCCCGGCTATCTGTTGCTCGGCTGGTGGGGCACCGAGCTTGTCTGCTCTGATGGCCACGGCATTCTCCATGTGCCAGAGATGAAATCCAGCTGGCAGTCATTCGACCAGTGGGTCTCTCTCGACGAATCATGGAAGCCGCTCTTCAAGCATGAAGAGCCGGTACACACGCCATAACCAGCTTTAAAAGCCGCCATTCCCCGGATCATCGTCGCTCGTCATTCCGGCGAATGGATCATCATCTTCCGCTGCCGGTGCGCTGGTCTTCTGTTTGGCTGAAGCCTGATCGCCGGATGGGCTTGCCTCTTGTTGCTGCTCCTTCTGTCGTTGCTCTCGCATCTGTTTCAACTGCTCTTTCTGTTCCGGAGTCAGTACACTGAACATCTGCTGATGCGACTGCTTACGCAACGCAGTGATCTTCTCTCTCTTCTGTCCTTCATTCAGTGTGCTGTCCTGCCGGATCGTCATCGCCTGTTTGCGTGTGTCTCTGCCGATCTGCTGAAATTGTTCTTTCTGCGCATCAGTCAGGTTAAGCTTCTGTGCGAGCATCGCCATGTGCTGGCGCTCTGCTGCCATGCGACCGCGCCGGCTGCCGTTCGGCTGAGCATTTTGAGACTGAGAGGTTTGCGGCTGCGTACTCGCGTTCGATCCCTGATCTTGCTGTTGCGCCTGCGCTGAAAAAGGCAGAAGCAGGCTGGACATAAGTGCTGCAAACAGAATGCGATGCATGAATTTTTCCATGTTCTCTCCTTCGCCCAGATATTAACCCGCACGAACCAGGGAAGTTCTTCTCTGCTGAACCAAGGTAACTTTTGCGTTTTTTTCGGGTTTACTAGAAATGGGTGAGAGCAGAGAATAAAACCATGAACAAGCCACTTCGAGCGATGGCATTCAGCCTGATCGCATTGCTCACCTTTCTGCCGAAAAGTTATAGCCAGGAACAGCGTCAGCAATCCCAGCAAAGTGAATTGAATGACGCCACGCAGGCCATGAGCCATCATAATCATGAAGACCATGAGCACATGGGCACTCACATGCACATGAGTGAGCTGCGTAAGGCACAACCGGGTGACGCAGCCAAGGCGCAGCAAGTAGTGGAGGAAGCCCGCCCCGCGCTGGAAAAATATCGCGACTACCACGTCGCTCTGGCCGAAGGCTTCAAGATTTTCCTGCCCAACGTTCCGCAGAAGATGTACCACTTCACCAACTATGAAAACGCCATGGGTGAGGCTTTCCGCTTTGATCCCACCAAGCCAACCTCGCTCCTGTATGAAAAGCACGGCGACGATTTCAAGCTGATCGGGGCCATGTACACCGCGCCTGTGCGCTTCAGCGAGCAGCAGCTCAATGAGCGGATACCGCTTAGCATGGTGCAATGGCACCAGCACGTGAATCTTTGCCGACCGCCGCGCGGCCAGGGAGCGGAGACATTAGGCAAGAATCCCAAATTCGGTTTGAACGGCTCCATTTCGAGCGAGGAAGCATGCGAAGCCGCCGGCGGAACATTCATCCCCCATCTCTTCGGCTGGATGGTTCACATGTATCCTTGGGAAAAGACGCCGGACGAGATCTGGTCCGTCGATCGCCAGATATTTGAAAAGCCAGGTTCAGAGCACGCTCATCACGATCATGGCGATATGCCGGGGATGGGGAAGAACTGATTTTAAAAATTTCGAGCGAAGCGAGAAATCGCTACCTGCTTGGTCGAGATTGCCCCGCCCAGAATCGGGATTTCAGAAAATAATTTCTATCTCTCTCCCTGACTCGCCTTTCACTGCTGGATGTCGCAACGCTGCGACAGTAAATGTCGAATCAGGTTCAATCAGCGCAGGCTCGAGCTTATAACTTTCTGCCCCAACCGTTAGCCGCGCTTTCACGCCAAAGAATTCCGGAAATTCAACGCTCTCCTGCGCGCCCGAGCAAACGTAAAGAGACAGCAGATCGCAGAACTGCAAAACATCAGTCAGTTGTTCCAACTCTTCAACACTGTAATTTTGCTTTGCTGCCAGTTGTTTCTGTCGGGCTGCTTCATTCTTCAAGAAGCGCTCAACTTTAGGCCGCTCGCTGACGCCGTATTTTTCCAGGCCATGTTCGCCCAACCGCGCAAAGTGCCGGCTCACAATGTATCCGCCCGCCGCGTCAGTGGATGCTGCCACTTCAATCGATTTTTCCCACGCCGTCACAAACTCACTCACGTTGCATTCAATGAATGACTTTGGCCGTCCCTGCCCTACGGACCGGCTTTGCATGATCGCCTGTGCATCGGGCACGCCCCAGCCCGCGTCGTGCAAGGCAATCGAGCGAATAAGATCCGCATCAAGTTTGGGAATATTTATGCCAGTGAGCTTTGCCGCAAATTCTCCCGCCAGCGCGGCGTGAGATGGCTGCGTAATCATCCAGCATTGATCGTGGGGCAGGCGCTGTATTTTCTCCACCACGTTCCAGGCCGGCAGAAATTCCCTGCTTGCTGACTTGGCCGGTTCCAGTGGACGGAGAATCATTAGCTTGGACGCCGTCTCACCATGCGCCGTGGCATTGCCATCGCGCGCGCGGGACCGCTACTGGAAGGCGGCTTCTTCATTCCTTCCAGCAACTCTTTCAGAGCAACGGCATTGTTACGCTCGGTATCTTTTGACGCATAGATCAAAGTTACCTGATCGTGCTCATGCAAAAGCCCATAGAGATTCTGCAGATCGGCCGAAGCCTCCGGCGTGCTCAGCTCTTTGAAGTAGCGCTTCTTAAAGATGGCCCAGTTGGCGCTGGAGTGAAACCATTTGCGCAGCGTGTCTGAAGGGGCAAGGTTCTTCAGCCAGTGATCGATGCGCGCATCATCTTTTTTCAGGCCACGTGGCCAGAGGCGGTCCACGAGCACACGCTGCCCATCAGAGAGTGACGGTTTGTCATAAGCGCGTTTGAGTTCAACCGGCATGTGCTAGCAGAATTTCGAAGGGGTTCTCAAAACTCTCCGCTACAGACATAATAGACATTTGAGGCGAACAGCGTCCATTTTTCTCGTGATCATTGCAGCCGCGCTCCTCTCAGGCTGCGGTAAAGATCCAGCTCAGATGAGTGATGCTGAATTGGGCCTGAATGCCCAGCAGTCGCAGGGACGAAAAGTGTTCAATATCTACTGCATGAACTGCCATCCAGCCTATTCTTCACATGGCAATAAAGGTCCGGGGCTGAAAAAACTTTTTCAGAAGCAATATCTTCCCAGCGGACTCACCGCGACCGATGACCATGCCATGCAGGCGATTATTCGCGGCCGCGGGATGATGCCCCGCTTCGCTGATCAGCTTGACGATGACGAATTAAAAGAGCTGATGGCCTATCTGCATACGCTCTAGACTCCAAAATAAGCCAAAATGCAGCCCTGCATCGTACAATAGAGATTCACATCTAATTCCTGATGGCCAGCTCAGTAGAACTCGTCCAGATTGACCTTGCGCCGCGGCGACCGCAAAAGAAGCCGGAGTGGCTGAAAGCCCGTGCGCCCATGGGCGACAACTACCACGAACTCAAAAAACTGGCGCGCACGCTCGATCTGCATACGGTTTGCGAATCGGCGCAGTGTCCAAATATCGGCGAATGCTGGAACCATAAGACGGCTACGTTCATGCTGCTGGGCAATCTGTGCACGCGCCGTTGTGGCTTTTGCGCTGTCCCCAAAGGCAAGCCCGAGCCGCTGGACTTTGACGAGCCCCGCCGCGTTGCGGAAGCTGTTGCCACGCTCGGCTTGAAGCATGCCGTGGTGACAAGCGTCAATCGCGACGATGACAATATGGGCGGCGCCAAAATTTTTGCTGAAACCATCCGCCAGATTCGCGAGCAGGCCCCCGGCTGCCAGGTGGAAGTCTTGATCCCCGATTTCCAGGGCCGCGAGGATTGTCTCCAGGTTGTAATTGATGCCCGGCCGGAAGTGCTGAACCACAACACAGAAACCGTTCCGCGTCTTTATCGTGCTGTCCGCTCCGGCGCCCGCTATGAACGTACACTCGATCTGCTGAGCAACGTAAAGCGTTTTGCTCCTGGCATGGTTTCAAAAACTGGCGTGATGGTTGGCATCGGCGAGACCACCGACGAACTGCTGGAAGTTTTCCGCGACCTCGCAGCGCGGGAAGTGGATATTCTCACCGTCGGCCAGTATCTGCGGCCTTCCAAAGACCATCTGCCCATGACGCGTTATTACACGCCGGATGAATTTGCTTTCCTGAAGGCTGAAGCACTCAAGATGGGTTTCCGGCACGTTGAGTCCGGCCCGCTGGTGCGCTCTTCCTACCACGCCCATGAGCAGGCTGAGAGCACTGGACTGATCAGCCTTGGCTCATCTGCCGCGCAATAAAAAAGCCCGGCCTCAGCCGGGCTCTCCGTGAGTCATCAATTTCTAATCACCACACATGGCAGGCATTCGCCCGGACCATTGGCTGTCCGGCTTTGCAGCCCCACGCCTTCTCAAATTCAGGCATGTTCTGCACTACGCCATTCACGCGGTAATTACCGGGTGCGTGTTCGTTGTTTTGCGCCAGCAGGCGCGCCACCTGGTCTGTCTGGTTCTGGCACCAGATTTGTCCCCAGCCCAGGAAGAACCGTTGCTCCGGCGTGAATCCGTCCACCTTCTCCGGCTGCTTACCAGAGTCGGCAATCGATTTCATCAGCGCCATGAAGGCAATGCGGAGACCGCCATTGTCTGCCGTGTTCTCGCCCAGCGTGAGCTTGCCGCGCACATGAACGTCATCCACCGCAACAAACTGGTCGTATTCGTCCACAATGCATTG
>Ga0210397_10000081_pt1 | contig 78799 bp, 78 predicted proteins | sample IncBWH2OmetaG_FD_160126 | JGI IMG/M metagenome (GOLD analysis project Ga0210397, IMG submission 160126) | Forest soil microbial communities from Barre Woods Harvard Forest LTER site, Petersham, Massachusetts, United States - Inc-BW-H-2-O ...
ACGAGATCGATGTCGCTGGAGTAGTTGAGCTCGAAGGCGCCGTACTTGCCCATGGCGAGGACGGTGAGGCCGGTGGCCGCTTCGAGCGCGGCGCCGTCCTGTTCCGGCAGTTCGGCGCGCGCCGCCGCCTCGCGCAGCCCGAAGCGCAGCGCGCCTTTGACGGCGGCGTCGGCGAACGCCGTGAGCGCGCGGGTGACGTCTTCGAGCTGCCACAGGCCGGCGATGTCGGCGGCGGCGATGGCGAGCGCGGCGCGGCGCTTGGCGACGCGCAGGCGCGCCATGGCGTCGGCCTGCGTTTCGGCATCGGCTGCCGACAGTGCGAGCGCCTGGGCCGCGGCGACGATGCCGTCCGGCCCGTCGTCGAGAAGCTGCGGCAGGAGCGCATGCTCGCGCACCGCCAGGCGGGCCAGGAACGGGCTGTTGCCGAACACCGATTCGAGCACTTTGCGTGCGCCGCACTCGGGCACGAAACCGTGCTCCGCCAGGGTCTCGAAGGTGCGTTGGGCGCGCGCGGGATCGAAGGGCGGCGGCGGGGCGGAATTCGAAAATGGCGACATGCCCAAACAATGTCATGGCCCGCGAATGCGGGCCACCCAGTTGAAGAGCCGCGCAAGTTAAAGATCTGGACGCAGCCTGATTTGGCAACGGCATAGAAGACGTCACCTGGGTGGCCCGCATTCGCGGGCCATGACAATTGTGTTTTTTAGCGTTGTCTAGGCGCCGGACGGGGGAAGCGCATCACCGCGCGCAGGCCGGGGCGGTTGTCCTCCAGCAGCAGCCGGGCATCGTGCAGGCGCGCCACGGCGGCAACCAGGCTGAGGCCGAGGCCGGTGCCGGGCGAGTTGCGGCTGGCCTCCAGGCGGACGAAACGCTCGACGACGCGCGGCCGCTCCTCGACCGGGATGCCCGAACCGGTATCGGCGACGCGCAGTTCGACGCCCTGCGGCGTTTCCAGCGCGGTCACCGTCACCTGGCCGCCGACGGGCGTGTATTTGATGGCATTGTCGACGAGATTGGCGAGCGCCTGGGAGATCAGGCTGCGGTTGCCGTCGATCATGGTGGCACCGGCCGGCGCGATCCTCAGATTGATGCCCTTTTCCTCGGCGAGCGGCGCGTAGAGCTCGGCCATGTCTTCGGCGATGGGCGCAAGATCGATCGGCGTCATCTCGCCCCGCGCCACGCCGGCATCGGCCTCGGCGATCAGCAGCAGCGCGTTGAAGGTGGCGATGAGCTGATCGGTCTCGGTGATCGCCGCCTCGATCTCGGTGGCCTCGCCGCTGGCGGGATCCAGGTGCCGCTGCGTCGCCTCCAGCCGGTTGCGCAGACGGTTGAGCGGCGTGCGCAGATCGTGCGCGACGGAATCGGTGACCTCGCGCACGCCCTTCATCAGCCGCTCGATGCGGTCGAGCATGGCGTTGAGGTTCTCGGCCAGCGCGTCGAACTCGTCATGCGCCTCGCCGAGCGGCACGCGGCGCGACAGGTCGCCGTCGATGATCTCGGCACTGGTGCGATTGATCGAATCGAGCCGCGCCAGCATGTTGCGGCTCATCACGGCGCCGCCGACAAGGCCGAGCAGCAGCACCAGGCCGACGGTCCAAGGCAGCGTGGTGGTGAACAGGCGCTCGGTCAGGTAACGCTCGTGCACGTCCTGCGCCACCAGCAGATTGAAGCCGCCGGCGAGGCCGAAGACGCGGCCGCGCGCCTCGCGGGTCTCGAGCTGGTTCTCGATGCGGCGCTGATAGTCGAAGTCGACGAAGCTGTCGGCGCTCTCCTTGTTGGCGGGCCAGGCGTCGAGATTGCCGACGATGGGCTGCTTGAGATGATTGGCGAGCAGGTAGAGGCCGGGCCCGCCATGCGCCGAACGGCTGATGACGACGTCGGCGAGGCCGCGCAGCCCGAGCTGCTGGTACTGCTCGGAAAGGCCGACGATCTCGGCCTCGATGATCTGGTCGGTCTGCGCATCGAGCGCGCGCTTGGTGTTCCAATAGGTGAAGGCGATGAGCGCCGTCACCGAGACGGCGAAGACGGCGACGTAGACCAGAACGATGCGATAGGCCTGGGTGCGTAGGAAGCTAGGCGCGCGCACGGATCATGTAGCCCGCGCCGCGCACCGTGTGGAGCAGCGCCGTGTCGAACCCCTTGTCGATCTTCGCGCGCAGGCGCGAGATGTGCACGTCGATGACGTTGGTCTGCGGATCGAAATGATATTCCCAGACGCTCTCCAGCAGCATGGTGCGGGTGACGACCTGGCTGGCGTGGCGCATGAGATATTCCAGCAGGCGGAATTCGCGCGGCTGCAGGTCGATGGCGGCGCCGGCGCGCTGCGCGGTGCGCGTGAGCAGGTCGAGCTCGAGATCGCCGACCTGCAGCCGCGTCTTGACGGACTGCGGCGAGCGGCGGCGCATCAGCGCGTCGATCCGGGCGAGCAATTCGACGAAGGCGTAGGGCTTGGTCAGGTAGTCGTCGCCGCCGGCTTTCAGGCCCTTGACGCGGTCGTCGACCTCGGAAAGCGCGGACAGGAACAGCACCGGCGTGACGTTGCTGTGCTCGCGCATGTCGGCGACGACTTTCAGGCCGTCCATCTTGGGCAGCATGCGGTCGATGATCGCGACGTCGTAGGGCCTCGACAGGGCCAGGGTCAGGCCGGTCTCGCCGTCGGCGGCGTCGTCGACGACATGGCCGGCCTCTTTCAGCCCGTTGACCAGATAGCGCTGGGCTTCGAGATCATCTTCGACGACGAGAATTCGCATCAGCCCTGCTCCGCCCGAAAGCATGTTTGAAAAAGGGTCCGCACCGGCGGCAGCAACGGGGGGGATGGGGCCGCTGCCGCCGGCGCGGGGCCGGACCGTGCGGATCGCTCCCCACAGCCCGGGTACGCGTAAAACCCGAAGCACTCCGACTTGCTCGAGTTAATTCTTTCGATGGGGCGCCTCCCCGCGCCCGCTAAATTCGATGGGCGCCTCCGCGCCCGCTAGATTCGTGGGGCGCCTCCGCGCCCGTTAGATTCGATGGGCGCCTCCGCGCCCGTTAGGCCTGCCCGATATCGACGGCGACGAAACGCGTGCCACCCTGGGTTGCGACGAGAAGCAGAACCGTATGATGCCCGGCCGAGCGCGCCGCGGCGACCACCGCCAGGATGTCGCGCGGCGTGTGGACCGCCTTGTTGGCGACCGAAAGCACGACGTCGCCGGGCTGGATGCCTTTGTCGCCGGCATCGCTGTCCGGATCGACTCGCGTGACGAGCACGCCGTCGACGGCCTGGTCGATGTTGAAGTTGCGGCGCGCCTCAGGCGTGACGGCGGCGAGACCGAGGCCCATGGCCTGCAGGGTGGACTGGCCGAGGCCGCCACCGGTCTGGGCGTCGTCCTGGCTGTCGGGATCGTTGTTCGAGGCCACGCGCTGGTCGGGGCGATTGCCGATCTTGGCGGTGATGGTCTTCTGCGTGCCATCGCGCAGCACCGTGAAGGTCGCCGTCGCGCCCGCCGGCAACGAGGCGATGTGGCGCGTCAGGTCGCGCGAATCTTCCACCGTGCGGCCGTCGAGCGCGGTGACGACGTCGCCCTGCTGGATGCCGGCCGAGGCCGCCGGCCCGCCGGGCACGACCTCGGCGACGATGGCGCCCTTGGGCGTGGCGATGTTGAGCGAGGTCGCGATCTCGGGCGTGACGTTCTGGATGTTGACCCCGAGATAGCCGCGGTCGACATGGCCGTGGGCCTGCAGCTGCGCGATCACGTCGTGGATGACGGACGAGGGTATCGCGAAGCCGATGCCGACGCTGCCGCCCGACGGCGAATAGATCATCGAGTTCATGCCGATGACCTGGCCGCGCAGATCGAAGGTCGGACCGCCCGAATTGCCACGGTTGATCGGCGCATCGATCTGGATGAAGTCGTTGTAGGGGCCGCTGCCGTTGAGCTCGCGTCCCAGCGACGAAACGATGCCGGCGGTGACCGAGTTGGAGAGGCCGAAGGGATTGCCGACGGCCACGACCCAGTCGCCGACGCGGACCTGGCGATCGTCGCCGAACTCGACGGTCGGCAGCGCCTTGTCGCTCTTGATCTTGAGCAGCGCGATGTCGGTGGAGGCGTCGGTGCCGATCAGCTTGGCATCGAAGCTGCGGCCATCGGGCAGCTTGACGGTGATCTTGTGCGAATTCTCGATGACGTGGTTGTTGGTGACGACGAAACCGGCGCGGTCGATGATGAAGCCCGAGCCGGCGGAGATCGCCTTGCGCGGATGCGCCTGACCGCCCTGGCCGCCCTGACCGTACTGATTGAAGAAATCGCGGAACGGCGCCGGCAGGTCGTCGGCGCCCGTGGGGCCGGTCTCGACCGTCTCGGCGGTGATGGTGACGACGGCCGGGCTGACGCGCTCGACGAGGTCGGCGAAGCTGAACGGCGCGCCGTTCTCCAGCATCCGCGGCGGGCCGCTGCGCAGGACGGGATCGGCGGCGGCCATCAGGCGCGGCGTGTTGTCGACAGGCGCAGCGGGACGGACGCCCGGGACCAGCGCGAAGGCCGAAAGGCCGACCAGCACGACGACGGCGGCGGTTCCCATGGCGATGGTGCGGCTGTGGCGCCGGACGGGATTGGGCTTTTGCTCGGACATAAGGCTCTCCAAAGGACCGGCGGCGACGAAGGGTATGGCGCGGTCACCCGCCAACTACCCCCCAAATCTTACTCAATTCATACCAGAACATTAAAGGTCGGCAATGGGGACCCTTTGCCCCGGATTCTCGCGCGGTCGTGATGCGCGGAGCTTTTCCAACAGCTTTCAAGCCTCTGCTTGCGGCGCTTTGGCCGCCCGCCTGACAACCCAGATGGCGACGCCCGCCGCCACTATCAACACCGCAAAAGGTGTCAGCCATAAGGCGTAAGTGTCGGCGTCGAAGGGCGGTTCCATTAAAATGAAATCACCATAGCGTGCCACCAGGTAGCGCTTGATGTCGTCGTCGCTTTCGCCCCGCTTGATATGCTCGCGGATCAGGGCGCGCAGGTCGGCGGCGAGCGGCGCACTGGACTCGTCGATCGACTCGCCCTGGCAGACCATGCAGCGCAGCTCCTTCTGCAGGTTGCGAGCACGCGCTTCCTGCGCCGGATCGGCGAGCGTGCCCGGCGCGGGTGCGGCGATCGCCGCCATGGCGCAAGACACGAAGAACAGCGCGGCAAGGACGCGCCTCATTCGGCAGGCGCCGGATGTGCGGCGGGCATGGCGCGCGGCCGGCGCAGGCGGCTCCACAGCGCGGCGAAACCGCCGAGCGCCATCACCAGCGCGCCCAGCCAGATGAACGGTGCCAGCGGATTGACATAGGCGCGCAGCGTCCAATGCCCCGCGTCGCGCCGGTCGCCCAGCGCGAGATACAGGTCGCTGACGATGGTGGTGCGGATGGCGGTCTCCACCGTCTCCTGGCGCTCGGCCGGGAAGAGGCGGCGCTCGGGATGCATGACGGCCAGCGTGCGCCCGCCGCGGAGCACGGTGACGTTGGCGCGCGCCGCCTGGTAATTCGGCCCCTGCGCGCCGACGACGTCGTCGAGCCGCAGCGTGTAGCCGGCGATCTCCATGCTTTCGCCGGGTGCGAGCACTTCCAGCGCTTCGCTGCGCCAGAGCGTGGTGCCGGCGACGCCGATCAGCGTCACCGCGAGGCCGGCATGGGCGAGCGCGGCGGCAGGGAGCAGGCGCCAGCCGCGCCGGACGACGTCGACGACGCTGGCGGCGAGCAGCCAGGCGGCAAGCGCGAACGCGCCGGCACCGGCCAGGGTGCGCGGCGTGGTGAAGGCGAAGATGGCGACGCCGGCGACCGCAGCGATGCCGAACGCCGGGCCGAGCGTCCGCAGCGCCGCCCTAAGATCGCCGCGCTGCCACGACAGGCGCGGGCCGAACGGCACCAGCAGCAGCAGCGCGAAGAAGATCGGCGCGAAGGTCAGCGCGAAATAGGGCGGTCCGACCGAGAGCCTGGTGCCGGTCAGCGAATCCAGCACCAGCGGATAAAGCGTGCCGATGAATACCGTCGCGGCCGCCGCCGTCAGGAACACATTGTTGAGCAGCAGCGCGGTCTCGCGGCTGACCGGGGCGAAGGCGGTGCCCTCTTCCAGGCCGGGCGCGCGCCAGGCGAACAGCGCCAGGGCGCCGCCGATGGCGCCGAAGATCAAGACCAGGATGTAGAGCCCGCGCGTAGGATCGCTGGCGAAGGCATGCACCGACGACAGGACGCCGGAGCGCACCAGGAAGGTGCCGATCAGGCTCAGGGAAAAGCCCGCGATGGCGAGCAACAGCGACCAGGAGCGGAAGGCGCCGGTACGCTCGGTAGCGAGCGCGGAGTGCAGCAGGGCGGTGGCGATCAGCCACGGCATCAGCGAGGCGTTCTCGACCGGATCCCAGAACCAGAAGCCGCCCCAGCCGAGCTCGTAATAGGCCCACCAGGAGCCGAGCGCGATGCCGAGCGTCAGCGCGATCCAGGCCGCCAGCATGAAGGGCCGCGCGGCGCGGGCCCAGTCGCGCTCGCGGGTGATCAGCGCGGCGGCGGCATAGGCGAAGGCGGCGGAGAGACCGACATAGCCGGTGTAGAGCATCGGCGGATGCACCGCGAGGCCGAAATCCTGCAGCAGCGGATTGAGGCCGGCGCCCTCGAACGGCGCCGGATCGAGGCGCACGAACGGATTGGAGGTGAACAGGATAAAGACGATGAAGGCGGCGGCGACGAGGCCCTGCACGCCGAGCGCGGCGCTGGTGAGTCTTTCGCTTCCCCTTCGCGACCAGGCGACGGCGGCGGAATAGACGCTGAGCACCAGCACCCACAGCAGCATGGAGCCTTCATGGTTCCCCCACACGCCCGAGATCTTGTAGATCAGGGGCTTCAGCGTGTGCGAGTTCTGCGCCACGTTGAGGATCGAAAAGTCGTCGCTCACCGAAGCGTAGGTCAGCGCCGCAAACGACAGGCCGACGAACACCAGCAGGCCGGCGGCGCTGGCCGCGGCGACGCGGCGCGCCAGCGCGTTTGCCGGCTGCGCGCCGGCGAGCCCGGCGATGGCCTCGACCAGGGCAAGCGCCAGCGCCAGGCACAGCGCGAACTGGCCGATCTCGCCCGTCACGGCGTCTCCTTCCAGCGCCCGGAGCGCTTCAGGGCGTCGACGACCTCGGGCGGCATGTAGCGCTCGTCATGCTTGGCGAGCACTTCGCTGGCGGAAAAGGTGCCGGCGCCGTCGAGGGCGCCGAGCGCGACGACGCCCTGCCCTTCGCGGAACAAGGCCGGCAGCACGCCGCGATAGTCGACCGGCACGCTCGACTTGCCGTCGGTGACGGTGAAACGCACATCGGCGCCGGCGCCGTGGCTGACGCTGTGGACGGCGACGAGGCCACCGATGCGAAAGGCGACGCCGGCCGGCACATGCTTCGCGAAGACGTCGCTGGGGCTGTAGAAATACAGAACATTGTCCTTGAGCGCGAACAGCACCAGCGCGGCCGCGCCGGCGCCGGCCGCGACGAGCGCGACGGCAAAGGCAAGGCGGCGGCGTTTCCTGGGGGTCATGTCTTGGGGGTCATGGGGCTCAACGGCAAATCGCGCGGACTATAGTGAGTGGGGCCCTTGGGGTCCAAAGTCGCGGCGGCCCCGCTTCCGCCCAAATTGCCGCAGAAGATGGCACGATGAACGAGGGGATATTTCGATGAACGGATTTCGCGCCGCCCTGGCACTCGCCGCCGCGCTGCTGCTTTCGGCCTGCTATCCGCCCACCACCAGCCATCCGGTCGGCACGACGGTCGGCCTGACGCTCGATCCCGCGCTGACCGGATTGTGGGAAAACGCGGTGGTGGCGAACCCGGATGAGCGCGGCCTTTATTTCCATTTCCTGCCCACGCTCGACGGCAAACTGACCGTCCTCATGGTGCAGAGCGGCGACAAGCCGGATGCCGACTGGAACGTCGTGGAGCTGACCACGGTGAAACTCGGCGCCAACCGCTTCATGAATGCGCGGCTGACGATGAGCGACGGCAAGCCGGACGAAGGCGCGCCCAAGGGAACGATCCCGCTGCTCTATCGCATCGACGCCAAGGACCGGATGACGCTGTTCCTGATGGACGAGAAGGCGGTCAAGGCCGCGATCCTGGCGGGCAAGATCAAGGGCACGATCGAAAAGGGCGACATGGGCGACGCGGTGATCACCGCCGATCCGGCGGCGCTCGACAAATTCATGCAGACGCCCGCCGGATTGGCGCTGTTTGCCAAGCCGACCCTGTTGAAGAAGATGGAGTAGTGCGATGAGAAGCCTGCGCCTGGCGCTGGCCGCGTTCGCGGCCCTGAGCCTGTCGGCCTGCGTCGCCGTGAAGGAGCCGATCGGGACCAGCGCCGGCTATGTCAACGATCCGGCGCTCGAAGGGCTGTGGCGCGGCAAGTCCAGCGACGACGGCCCGGAAGGCTATTACCACGTCATCCTCAACGACGACCGCACCATGACCGTGGTCGGCATCGTGCCGAAAACGCCGGACAAGAAGGCCTCTTGGGGCACGCTGGAACTGACGACCGTAATGTTGGGCGCCAACCGCTACCTGAACGCGCGCGAGACCGGCGAGGATGGCGGGCCGCCGAAGGACAAGGACGCCGCGGGCAGCATCCCGCTCTACTACACGATCAGCGGCGACACGCTTTCGCTGTTCACCTTCGACGAGAAGAAGGTCACCCAGGCCATCCGGGCGGGACGCATCGCAGGCCGGATCGACAGCAGCAAGGTCGGAAGCATGACCATCGACACGGTATCGATCACCGCCGACGGACCGCAGCTCGACGCCTGGCTGAAATCACCGGATGCACCGGCGCTGTTCGAGCCGGTGATGACGCTGCACCGCTAGCGTCTCAGTGCCCGGCGCCCTTTTGCAGGACCTCGCCGGCGAGGCCGGTGTCGTAGGCGAGGCCGGCGGCGGTCAGCACCATTTCGCGCGGATATTCGGCACGCGCCAGGCCCTTGCGGGTGAGTGCGTTCCACACCGCCTCGTTGGTGAGGCCGGTCGCGTCCTTGCCCGCCACCACCGCGTCGCCGAGATGGAAATGGTCGCCATGGGCGTTGGGGAATTGCACGATGGCCACCTCGCCGTTCGGCCGCCCCTGGCCGGCACCGGGGATGGCGGCGAGGGCCTGGAGCAGCGTCAGGGTCCGCAATTGCAGCGGATTGAGCTTCAAGGGATTGTGCTTCGGCGGCATGGCGGTCCTTGGGCGGGGGCGAGCGCCTTCCCTTTCGCACTTCTTCGCGCGCCATGCAATTTGCCGGCGGACCGTTATAGTTGCAGCGCAATTCGAGCGGGGCGTTGTCGTGGCCGAAGCAGCACCAGGACCTTTCGCGGGCCTCCGCGTCATCGATTTCGGCCGCTACATCGCCGGGCCCTATTGCGCGGCGCTGCTGTGCGACCTCGGCGCCGACGTGATCCGCGTCGAGAAGCGCGAGGGCCGCGAGGACCGGACTTTGGTGCCGCTCGCCGAGAACGACGACGGCACGCCGCGCGAAGGCGCGATGTTCCTGCAGATGAATCGCGGCAAGCGCAGCCTGACCTGCGATCCGATGAACCAGGCGGGCCGCGAAGTCGTGCGCCGGCTGGTGGCCGATGCCGACGTCGTGGTCGCGAACCTGCCGGCCGAGACGCTGAAGGCCATGAGGCTCGACTGGGACTCGGTCAGCGCGGTCAATCCGCGCGTCATCCTGGCGGTCGGCACCGCGTTCGGGCTGGAAGGCCCCTATGCCGGCCGCGTCGGGTTCGACGGCGTGGCGCAGGCGATGTCGGGCGCGGTCTATTTCTCCGGCAGCGAGGAACAACCGGTGCGCGCGGCGGCGCCCTGGGTGGATTTCGGCACGGCCTCGCTGCTGGCGCTGGGCGTCGCGGCGGCGTTGCGCGCGCGCGAGACGAACGGCAAGGGGCAGATGGTCGAGGGCGCCTTGTTACGCACCGCGCTGACGTTCTTTTCCCCGACGCTGATCGAGGAAGACGCGCTCAAGCTCGGCCGCGAGCCGTCGCTGAACCGCAGCCAGACGGCGGGACCGTCGGACATCTTCAAGGCGAAGGACGGCTGGATCACCGTCGCGGTGAACGGAGATCCGCTGTTCCGCCGCGCCGCCCGGCTGATCGGGGCGCCCGAATGGCTCGAGGATCCGCGCTTCGCGTCCGACAAGGCGCGCGGCGATCATGGCGCGATCATCTCCGAGCGCGTCGGCGCCTGGGTCGCGGCGCGGACCAGCGCCGAGGCGATCGCGGCGTTCGAGGCTGCGCGCGTGCCGGCGGGGCCTGTCTTGCGTCCGCGCCAGACGCTCGACGATCAACACATCGCCGGCGGCGATTTCTTCGCCGAGATCGACTTTCCCGGCATCGGCAAGGCCAAGGTCGCGGCGACGCCGGTGAAGCTACACGGCACGCCGGGGACGATACGGCGCCGCCCACCGACGCTGGGCGAACATACCGACGAGATCCTGCGCGAGCTCGGCTTCAGCGGGATGGAAATCGCGGCGTTGAAGCAGGAGGGCGGCGTCTAGCTAGGCCGCCGCCGCCTGCGCGGCGCGGCCGCGGCGGCGCAGGAGTTCGGCTTCTTCTTCGCTGTAGAGCAGCGCCGTCATGGCGCAGACGAATTCGAACTGGCTCTCGACCACGTCGCGGCGCGCGCCGGCGGCGCTGCGCAATTCCTTGACCACGTCCTCGTTGTAGCTGCGCAATTGCTGGCACATGTCCTCGTCGGCCTTCTTGGCGGAGGCGCCGAACGAGGCAGCGACGGCGAGATTGCGGCTGCCGACGACGAGTTGGACATAGCGCTGGGCGCGTTCGATCTTGTCGAGATCGACCGCCTTGGAGAAGTCCGGCGTTTTGGGGCCGCCGCCGAAGCTGCCGCTCTTCTGGATCGGCAGGGCCGCAGCCAGCTCCTTGGGCGCACGTTCCATGAAGCCGTCCATCACTTCGGCAAGCGCGGCGCGATCCTTCATCAGGCGCTGGCCCCATTTGCCGTCGCGGCGCATGTCGATGCCCTTGACGATGCCGCTGGAGAGCGTGGTGAAGCGCGAGAGATTGTCGATCAGGGCTGCGGCGTCGAACGTCGGATGGCGCGCCTCGCGCACGGCTTTGCCGTAGGCTTCGATGTCGCCGAAGATGATCTCGCCGACCAGTCCCATGTCGGTCGAGCTGATCAGCGTGTCCTGGGTCTGGCGCGAAATGCTGAGCGGCAGCTTGAGCGCTTCCCAGGGGCGCGCCAGCCGGTGCATGGCGATGACGGCGACATAGGGCGCGGCGTCCGGCGCCTTCTCGATCAGCCGGTCGTAGATGGCGCGCAGCGGCCAGAGCAATTCGTCGCTCAGCGTCGGCACCGGCTTGGGCAACGCCTTCTGGATATCGGCGACGTCGGCGCCGACCGAAAGTAGCAGCGCCATCTCGCCGGCATCGGCGGCGATCAGTTCGGAATTCAGCATCGCGCGCGCCGCCTTGAGGCCCGCGTCGTCGCACAGCCTGGCCTGCATCGCCGTCGCGGCGACAGCCCAGAAGGCGGCGGCCCGTTCGCGCGCCTCGGCGTGCTTGGCGGCGAGGACGAGCGCCTTGAACTCGCGGATGTAATCCTTGGTCTGCTCGGCAAGCAGCACCTGGCTGATCCAGGCCCACACCGGCATGACGCTACCGCGCGCGATCAGGCCTTTCTGCTTGGACTTGCGCGGCAGCAGCGTGAACAGGTCCTCGAACGGCAGGCAGAAGGCGCGCAGCGGCGTCGGCGTGCGATCGGCACCGGTGGCGCGGCGCAGCGCGGGGCGCAGGCCTTCCAGGATCATCTCATGCGGCAGCATCTTGCCGTCGACCAGGCGATCGACTTCCACCGCCTGCGCCAGGCGCGCGGCGATCTGCTCGGGCAGGCCGCCCAAGAAAGATTTCAACAGTCCGGTTCGCTCCGGCGTAATCATCACGTCCCCAGATCCGCGCGAATGGCTTCGCAAACGGCCGCAGCCTCCAGATATAGTCGCAGGACGGTTAATGCGATGTTTCTGCCGTCACACAATCGACGGCAAAGTCAGCCGCACGCCGAGGCCGCCCAGGTCCGAGGCGCCGAGCTCCAGCGAACCCCCATAAAGCTTGGCAATATCGCGAACAATCGCCAGTCCCAGGCCCGTTCCGGGCACGCTTTCGTCCAGCCTTTCGCCGCGCTCGCCGACCTGTTCGCGCTCTTCGGGCGTCAGTCCGGGGCCGTCGTCTTCGACCCGGAGCTGGAAGGTGGCGCCGGCGGGCATGGCGGTGGCGCGGACCTCGCTTGCCGCCCATTTGCAGGCATTGTCGAGCAGGTTGCCGGCCATCTCCTCCAGATCCTGGCGGTCGCCGCGGAAGGCCAGCGACGGCGGGCAGACGATCTCGATGGCGATGGCGCGATCCTTGTGGATGCGGCGCAGGGTGCGGGCGAGGTCGTCGAGCACGCCGGCCACGACGGTGCGGCTGCCCAGCACGTCGAGGGCGCCGGCGGCACGGGCGCGCGCGAGATAGTGATCGACCTGCCGCCGCATGGTGCCGACCTGGCGGGTGACCGCGTCGGCGAGCGGCCCGGGCTGGGCGGCGGCCTCGCTGGACAGAACCGTAAGCGGCGTCTTGAGGAAATGCGCGAGGTTGGAGACGTAGGAACGGGCGCGGCCGACCACTTCGGCGGAATGCTCGATCAGACTGTTGAGTTCGGATGCCAGGGGCTCGATCTCGGAAGGGAAATTGCCCTCCAGGCGGCGCGCCTGGCCGGCGCGGATACGGTGCAGGCTCTCGATCACCCGGCGCAGCGGCTGCAGGCCGACGCGGACCTGGATGAAGACGGCCGCGATCAGGCCGAGCCCGAGAATGACGAAGGACCAGATCAGGGTGCCGTCGAACTCGGCGATGCGGGCGTTGAGGTCGTTCATGTCGGAGGCGACGTAGAACATGTAGGCGCGTGCATCGTCGGGTTTGGCGGTCGCGGTGATGGGAAATTCGATGCGGCGGGCGAGGATGCGCAGGTACTGGCCGTCGGGACCTTCGCCGTGACCGCCGACGACGCCGTCCCTCTGCGGCGCCTGGTCGGTGAAGGCGATGGTGCGGTCGAGCAGCGAATGGGAGATCAGTGTGGCGCCCTTGCCGACCGGCGCGATCTGCCAATAGGCGCCGGAATAGGCGCGCTGGAAGCTCTCGCCGAGATAGTGCTGGTCGAGGCGCAGGGTGCCGTTGGCATCGTGGCCGGCGGCGGCGACCAGCGCATCGAGGTCGTCGCGCAGATCGGTATCGAAATCGCCCTGCACCGAGGTGCGGAAGGCATTGGAGAGAATGAGGCCGCCGCCGAGCAGCGCGAAAAGCGTCCATACCGCCGCCGCCGCGATGAGGCGGCCGGCAAGCGAGTTGAGGCGCAGACGCGCGGCGATGGCCTGAAGCGCGAACATGCTGAAGGCAGGCTCCCTCTTCCCTCCGGGCAGGAGGGGTCTTGCGTACCGCTCAACCGGCGGGTTTCTCGTCCAGGCAATAACCCAGCCCGCGCACGGTCTGGATGAGATCGGTGTCGAGCTTCTTGCGCAGGCGGCCGACGAAGACCTCGATGGTATTGGAGTCGCGATCGAAATCCTGGTCGTAGAGATGCTCGACCAGTTCGGTGCGGCTGACCACCTTGCCCTTGTGATGGGCGAGATAGGAGAGCAACCGGTATTCCAGGCTCGTCAGCTTCACCGGATTGCCGCCGACGGTGACGCGGCTGGCGCGGGTGTCGACGCGCAAGGGACCGATCTCGATCTCGGACGTGGCAAGACCGGCGGCGCGGCGCAGCAGGGCGCGGACGCGCGCCAGCAATTCCTCGGTAATGAAGGGCTTGGCGAGATAGTCGTCGGCGCCGGCGTCGAAGCCCGCGACCTTGTCGCTCCAGCGGTCGCGCGCTGTCAGGATCAGCACCGGCATGGTCCTGCCATCCTTGCGCCATTTCTCCAGCACGCGCACGCCGTCGAGCTTGGGCAGGCCGAGGTCGAGGATCACCGCATCATAGGGTTCGGTGTCGCCGAGGAAGTGGGCTTCCTCGCCGTCGCCGGCCGTGTCGACGACATAGCCGGCGTCGCCCAGCGCCTTCTTCAGAAGCCGTTGTTGATCCTTGTCGTCCTCAACGAGCAGAATGCGCATGGTCAATTGCCGCTGTGATTATGATGGCCGCCATTATCGCCGCGATTGCCGCCGCCGCGCCAGTCACCCTGGCCGCGGCCGCCACGATTGTCGCCGTCGCCCTGGCCGCGGTCGCGGCGGTGCCAGTCGCCATCGCCGCCGTGGCGGTCGTTCCCGTCGCCGCCGCTGTCGTCGCCATTCCAATGGCTGCGATGGCTGTCGTTGCCGTCTTCGGGCGGCGCATCCTCGTCGCCGCCGCGCAGGCGGTCGTTGTCGTGCCAGTCGCGCTGCGGCCCGTCGTCGCCGCTGGAACTGGAGTAATGCCCCGAAGCGGCGTCGGCATTGAAATAGAGGATGCGGCCCTCGGGCGTCATCCACTTGATCTTGTAATGCGTGCGGCCTTCGGAGTCGGTCCAGGGCTCGGCGTCGGAGAGGCGGCCGGGATGGGCCTGGCGAATCTGCGGCAGGATGCTGTCGAGCGTGCCACGCGCATAGGCAGGCGCGGCAAGCGCCGCGAGCACCGCAAAACTGCAAAGGAAGAGCCGGGAACGCATCGTCTTATCTAGTTCCCCGAGCATGAACCCAGCATGAACACCGCGTCCAGAACGCGTTCAGGCACGCAAGCGCATCTTACGCGACATGGAACGGCGGTCCAACCGGCCAACGTTCCGGAAAGCCGGCCACGACGGCCTGCAATGGAGACGAAGATGCGAATCGAGACGCGCGCGACGACCATCGTCTACGGCCCCGCCAGGCTCAGATTTTAACCACCTTGGAAGGTGCGGTTCCGCAGCAAGCCCCTCCCTGTAGGAACCTCACATTCAAGCGAGAGCCCGCGTTGGAGAAATCCAGCGCGGGTTTCTCATTTGCGCGATGTCCTGCAAAATCGGCTGGACACCGGCGACTGGCGACGAGCACGTTGAAGAGTTCGCGAACTGTCCGCCGGGCGGCAACAGGGGAAGGAGCCGCCCGGCGGTTGTCGGCTATTGCGGCGCGACGGTGGATGTCGCCGCACCGGCATTGCCGGCATTGGGGCCGAAGGCATTGTTGGTGAACGAGACGACCGAGCCGGTCGCCGCCGAGATGCCGACGCCGTTGTTGTAGATCCCGCTCTGACTCAGCGTGACCTTGGCATTGGTGCCGCTGGTCTGGACGCCGGCGACGGTGTTGCTCGCGACGACCGTGTTGAACAGGTTCGCCGTCGCCGTGGCGGTAGTCGAGAGCACCACGACGCCCTTGCCGGAATTGGCCGAGATATTGCTGTTCAGGACGGTGACCGTGGCGCCATCCTTGACCTGCAGCCCTATGCTGTTGCCGATGCTGGAGGCGCCGTCGATCACCGCCGAAGCGGCAACCCCGCCCACCGGCGCGGCGAAGATGCCCGGTCCCAGATTGTAGCGGATATCGATGTCATGGGCGATCAACGCCGAGCCGGCTACACTCGGTTCGAAATCGATGCCCGGCCCCGTGCTGGCTATCCCGCCGAAGCCGATGATCATGACGTGATCGACGGTAAGCTGGGCGCCGGTGTTGAAGCGAATGCCGGCGATTCCGGGAAAACCGGTCTGCTGCTCGCCACTGATCGACAGGTTGCGAATCTCGACCTTGTCATTCGGGCCGGCATTGATGGTGATGCCGTTGGTGCTGCTCGCCAAGATCGATCCGACCTGTCCGCCCACGCCGCCGCCGCAGTCCAGCGTGATGGCCTTGGTGATCGTGAGGGTGCCAAAACCGCCCGGATCCAGGCAGTCGACTTCACCGCCGGCGGCGGTCACGATTATGGCACCCGCCCAGGTTTTGCACGGTGCCGTGCGGCTGCAGGGGTTGGAATCGCTGCCGACGCCGGAAATCCAGGTGCGGGTCGCCTGGGCCTGCGCCGGCGCGGCCGCGAACAGCGCCACGGCAGCCACGGCCAGAATCGCCGCCAATCTCGAATGAATTTGCATGTCTTGCCTCCTTTGTCCGCACGCGGCACCGCCCTCGATGCTGCCTGGGACGACGCGGATGTAATCCGGCCGTGGCCGCAAAGCTTGGATCGGCGTGCCCGGGACTTGGACTGGCGTGCCACAATTCGCTAGGTTCGCGCGCGGCCGTCGTCGCCGTCCGTGGCGCGGAACGGGGTGTAACCACTTGGATTTCCTGCCTCCCGACTTTCGCCGGCTGCGTTTCAATACGGCGGGCTTTGCCGCGCCGCAGCGCCTGGGCGCCTGGGCGGCCGTACTGGCGGCCAAGCTGCTGCGCATGCAGGTCGAGCCCTATGACGACCGGCAATTCGAGGCGGACGTCATGTTGCGCGGGCAGCACGACGTGCGGATCGCCACCGGCTCGATCGGCGCCTCGATCAGCACCCGCACCCCGGCCCAGATCGCCGACGACAATGACGACGTCATCATGCTGGTCAATCTGGAGGGCCGGATCGACGCGCTGCACGGCCGGCACGAAACGGCGATCCTCGCGGGCGACGCTTTCCTGTTCAGTTGCGCGGAGGAGATCCGCTTCGTCAATCCGGCGCCGCTGCGGCTGCTCCTGGTGCGCATTCCCTTCGCGGTCCTGGCGCGCTACGGCTCGCCGCGGGATCACACCAGCCCGCGGCTGATCCATCGCAAGACCAGCGCCGTCAGGCTCATGATCCGCTACGGCATGGCGCTGTTCGAGGACGACGATGTCGCCATGGCGCCCGGCGCCGCCAGCGTCGTCGTCGACCATATGGTCGACCTGGCTGCGCTGGCGGCCGGCGTGCCGCGCGATCCCAGCCATGCCGGGCTCTCGCGCCGCAGCGGCTCGGCGCGGCTGCGCATCATCCGCGCCGACATCATGCGCAACCTGACCTGGCACGACCTGACGGTGAACTGGCTCGCCGCACGCCATGGCCTCAGCATGCGCCAGCTCTATCGCATGTTCGAGCAGGACGGCGTGCCGTTCGCCGAATTCGTGCTGGAGCAGCGCCTGATCGCGGCGCACCGCATGATCCTCAACCCGCGCTTCGCCGACCACAGCATCAGCGCCATCGCGCTGCAATGCGGCTTCGGCGACATCTCCTATTTCAACCGCCGCTTCCGCTCCAAGTTCGGCGCCACGCCGTCAAAAGTGCGCGCCGCCTGATCGGCGGCGACGGCAAAAGTGCGCGCCGCCTGATCGGCGGCGACGGCAAAAGTGCGCGCGGCCCGATCATTGCGGCTGCGGACGCGGCGGCGGCGCGGCAACGCGGACCAGCACCAGCGGCGCGAAGCAGCTGATCGCACCGACCGTGTTGGCGCCGTATTCGACATAGCCGGTCTCGTGCGACGGCGGCGTGTGATGCACCGCGATCGGCAGATAGACGTAGCAGATCGTGCCGTCGAGCGGATCGCGCAGGCGCTGGATCAGCGTGTCCTGCAGCGGCCCGCCATACTGCGCCTGCACCTGCATGCGCGGCAGCGCCGCGTGCGGCGGCGGGGGCGTGTCGAGCGCGGGCGCCGCCGGAGGTGACGCCGCCGGAGGTTGCGGCTCCGACCGTAGATACCAGGCGGCGCCCGCGCCGATGCTCGCCGCAGCAAGGACGACGGCGATCATTCGGATAGTGCCCCTTGCGGCCAAGGGTTTCAGAACTCCACGGAGAGGCCGACCGTGCCGACATTCTCGCTGCCGGCATGGGCGAAGCCGCCCTGGATGCTGATCGGGGCGTCGGTGTCGAGACGATGCGCGAAGGAAAGCCCGACGCCGGTGTAGTTCTCGAAGAAGCCCGAGGACAGGGCGAGCGTCGTCTTGCCGGGCGCCGACGGCGTCGGCGCCCCGGTCATGGCGACCGAGGCCGCGATGCCGCTGAACACGCTCGATTTCAGGCCGGCACCGAAGGCGCTGAGCTGGCTCACATTGGCCGCATCGGTCGGCGCGACGCCGGCCGCGACGTTGTGCAGGGTCGTGGGTGTCCCGCCCGGATTGAGGGTGGCGCTGGTATGGGCGGGGCTGTCGTATTGCAGCGAGTTCTGGCCCAGCGTCAGCGCGCTGTTGGCCGTGCCCTGCGCCGTCGCGGCGTTGGTCAGCGCCGTGTTGGCCGTGCCTTGTGCGGCCGCGACATTGGCGTTGGTGGCAAAGAGCTGCCCGCCGTTCACCGCGTCGCTGCTGCCCGCGGCGACGGCGCCGGCCGCAACGTTGGTCAGCACGCGCTGGTTGGCCGCGGTGCCGAACGAGACGGTGTTCGCGATGGTCGCGACCGAATTGGAGCCGATGGCGACGGAGTTCGCCGCCGTCGCCGAGGCGCCGGGACCGATCGCCGTCGCCAGCGCACCGGTGGCGACCGCGTTGTCGCCATAGGCCGCGCCGCCATTCGCCGCCGAAGCGTCGAAGCCGATGGCGACCGAGCCGGTCGCCTTGGCGCCGGCGCCGATGGCGATGGCGTGGGTACCGGTGGCGGCAGAGTTTTCGCCGACCGCGACCGCGCCCAGCTGCGTCGCCTGCGCGCTGTCGCCGACCGCAACGGAAGAATCGCCGCTGGCGACGGCGAATGCGCCATAGGCCGACGACGAGGTTCCGAGGGCCGACGACTGCGCGCCATAGGCCGAACTCGTATCCCCGAAGGCCGAGGCGCCGACGCCCACCGCCGCGCTGGCATCACCGGAGGCGGCGGCGCTGTCGCCGATCGCCACGGTGCTGTCATTGACGGCCGATGCATTGCCGCCGAGCGCGACGCTGTTGATGCCGGCCGAATTGGTATCGAGACCGATCCCGACGCTGCCATTGTTCGAAGCGACGGAAAATTCGCCGATGGCGATGCCCGATGGGCCGCCCGCGCTGGCGGCGAATCCCGCCGCGACGCTGAAGTCGCCGGCGGCGATGGTGTTGGCGCCGAACGCGGCGCTGTTGTTGCCGGTGCTGGCGGCGCCGGCGCCGGCGGCGATGGCCTGGCTCCCGCCGGAGAAGCTCAACTGTCCGATCGCGACGCCGCCGGTCTGGTCCGCTTCCGATGAATCGCCCAGCGCCACCGACGAGACACCGCCCGCAAGCGCGACGGGTCCGAGCGCGGTGCTGGCGGTGCCGGCGGCCTCGCTGAGATAGCCCAGCGCGGTGGCGCGCGGCGCCAGCGCGGACGCACTATCGCCGGCCGCCAGCGCGAAAACCTGCGTCGCCGTGCTGGCCTGCCCGATCGCCACGCCATCGCCGCCACTCGCCACACTGCCGCCGCCCAGAGCGATGGCGGAGGCGCCGCTGGCAAGCGCAGCCGGCGCAGCGCCGCCCGAGGCGCCGCCGATCGCGATGGCGCCGTCGGCGGTGGCGGACGCGTTGGTGCCGACCGCCGTCGCGAACAGGCCGTTCGCGCTGGCGGTGGTGCCGAACGCGCTCGCGCCGACGTCGCTCGCCGCGCTGCCGGCGCCGATCGCGGTAGCCCTGTCGCCGCTCGCATTCGCGTCGAAGCCAAAAGCCGAGGCGACCGCGCCGGAGGCCGACGCGGCGCTGCCGAATGCCGCGGCGGCGGTGTTGGAAGCCACCGACGCTTCGCCGATGGCGATGGCGTCGATCGCGCTGGAATTGGCGCCATTGCCGAACGCCAGGGCGTTCTGGCTGGTGGCCACGGCCAGCGTGCCGATGGCGGCGCTGTCGACACCGCCGGCGTTGGCTTGATTGCCGAACGAAACGCTGCGCAGGCCGCCGGCGATCGCCGACGCGCCGATGGCGGCACTGTCGTCGGCAGCGGCGTTGGCGGAGATGCCGGCCGCAAAGCTGCCGTCACCGTTTGCGACGGAGGATGCACCAATCACGGTGCTACCGCCGCCCAGCGCCTGACTTCCGGCGCCCAGCGCCGTCGAGAGTTGGCCGCTGGCACTGGTGCCCGAGCCGAATGCGCTGGCGCCCAATGACGAAGCGTTGGCGCCTTGGGCAAACATGCCATCACCGCTGCCGACCGCCGTGGCGAAACCCGCCGATGCCGTCGCACGGTCGCCGCTGGCGAAGCTGTACTCGCCGCTCGCCGAAGCGAGCACGCCGATCGCATCCGCCTGCTCACCGAGGGCGCCGGCGCGCGTGCCGATGGCAATAGTGCCGAGGTCGCTGGCGACCGCCTGCGGACCCAGGGCAATTGCCCCCTGGCCGCCCGCGACGGCGCCGTCCCCGCCGGCGAAGCTCGATTGGCCCGACGCCGTCGTGCCGGAGCCGATGGCCGTGGCGCCATTGGCGTCCGCCTCGGCGCTGTCGCCATAGGCCGCGGTATCGCCGTCGTCCGCCTGCGCTCCGTCGCCGATGGCGACGGAAACATTGCCGCTGGCCGTAGCCGGCGTGTCGGCGGGATCGCTGATCGCGATCGAGGACGTGCCGGTCGCCGAGCCGTTGCCGGCTTGGTAGCCCGTGGCCGCGGCCGGCGCCGCGACGAGGACGCACGCCGTCAGGCTCAGGGCGGTCGCAGCGGCAAGCCGGGCGTTGAAGGCAGCGAAGAAGCGCTTGCTGGAATGCGGCGTCATGTGAGGTCCCCGATCGTGCGTCGTCTTCTCGCGCCAATTGCGCGGCCCCACATGTAACGAGGCGGTTGCCGCGCCCGCTTGGACGAAAACGACAATCTCTTGGACTGGCGCGCCAGAGTGCTTGATCGCCACGGCGTTTCCATTGGACACTCCGCCCGTCGCGCGGAGACAAGTCATGCGCATGGATCCTCCGCCGCCGGACTTCCGGCTCGTGCGGTTCAACACCGACCTGTTCAGCAATCGCAACCGGCTGGACGCGTGGCGCGAAATCCTGTCGCGCAAGCTGATCAACACCAGCGTGGAAGCGCTGTCGGACGCACCGTTCCAGGCCCGCGTGATGCTGCGCGCCCAGCACGGCATCCGCGTCGCCGGCGGCACGATCACGGCCTCGCTCAACCGCCTGCAGCGCAGCGTGATCGCCAACGACATGGCGGACGTGGCGCTGCTCATCAACCTCAAGGGCGAGATTGTCGCCTCCGTCCGCAAGCGCGAATATGTCCTGCGCGAGAACGACGCCATTCTGCTCAACTGCTGGGAGCCCGGCGAATATGGCTGGCGCGACACCTCCTCGGTGACTTTCATACGCCTGCCGCGCACTGCGCTGGCGCCGCTGGTGCCCGATCTCGAGGATTCCGCCGGGCGCCTGGTGCCGAGCGAGACCGACATGCTGCGCCTCCTGATCAATTATGTCGCGACGCTGTTCGCCGACGACGATTTCGCTATGACGCCGGGCGCCAGCCAGGTGGTGGTGAACCACATCGTGGACCTGGTCGCCTTGAGCCTGGGCGCGGCGCGCGACGCCGCCGCGTTCATGGTGGGGCGCGGACATCACGCGGGGCGGCTGCGCATCGTCAAGGCGGACGTCGTGCGCAACCTGCAGCACCCCGAACTGTCGCTGTCGCGCCTGGCCGGCACGCATCACATGAGCCCGAGGGCGGTGCAGCGCCTGTTCGAAAGCGAGGGCACGACGCTGTCGGCGTTTCTGCTAGAGCAGCGGCTGGCGCGCGCCTATCGCATCCTGTCGGACGCGCGCTTCGCCGACCGCAACATCAGCTCGGTGGCGTTCGACAGCGGCTTCGGCGACGTGTCGTATTTCAATCGCACCTTCCGCAAGCGCTTCGGCGCCGCGCCGGGCGACGTGCGCGAGCGGGCGGCCAGAAACTAGACGGCGGCGCGTGCCGCACGGTGCTCGTGCAGCAGCAGGAACAGCGACGCGGCGACGATCAGCGCGGCACCGAGCCAGAGGCGGCCCGGCGGCAACGTGCCGAAGACGATCCAGCCGGCCACGATGTTGAGCGGCAGCTTGACGTGGTCGAAGGGCTGCACATAGGCAGCGTCGGCGCGGGCATAGGCCAGCGACAGAAAACCCTGCGCCAGCGCCGTGAGGATGCCGACGGCGACGATGGCCTCCAGCGCGAAGGTCGAATGCGGCAGCAGGCCCGAGGGAACGGCCAGCACAAGGTTGATCGGCGCCAGCAGCAGCAGCAGCCAGGCGGTGCTGGCGGCGGGGCTCTCATCCACCAGCAGGCGCTTCTGGCACAGCGAGGCGCCGGCCCAGAAGGCCGCGGCGGCGACGGGAAGCAGATCGACGGCGGCCCAGGCGTTCGAGAACGGGTTGAGGATGACGACACCGCCGACGAAGCCGATGCTGACCGCGGCCCAGCGCGCCGGCGTCACCGTCTCCCTGAGGAACAATCCGGCGCCCAGGGTGACAAAGAACGGCGAGGTCATCACCAGCGCGATGGCCGTGCCGATGGGCACGGCATGCGCCAGGCCCGCCACCCAGCACTGCACGCCGAGCGCCGCCAGCACCACGCGCAGGCCATGCAGAAAAGGCCGCCTCGTGCTGAGCGCCGCAAGGCCGCGGCGCATCGCCCAAGGGAGCACCACGACGAAAGCGACGAGATATTGCAGGAACGCCGCGGTCGGCGCCGGCATGCCGGCCTGCACGGTGGCGATCTGCTCGAGCGTGTTGACGCCCGCGAAAGCGGCCCCCGCCAGCACCATCCAGAGCGCGCCTTCGAGCGGCGCCGCGGGGCGGTTCATGATCGTCCCTATGCCGTTTCGCGGATGACGGCCCAGTCGCCGAGCGGCGCGCGCTCCGAGACCAGGCGGTTGATCGGCGCCGCATCGTCGGCTTGGCCGATCGCCATGCCGCAGAAGATCATCTCTTCCGGCGGCACCTTCAGATAGTCGCGGATGACTTCGTGATAGGGCGCCCACGCTTCCTGCGCGCAGGTCGAAAGGCCGTGTTCGCGGGCAAGCAGCATGACCGACTGCAGGAACATGCCGAGATCGGCCCACTGGCCCTGCTGCATCTGGCGGTCGATGGAGAAGATGAGGCCGACGGGCGCGCCGAAGAAGTCCCAGTTCTTGACGAACTGCGCCAGGCGCCGCGCCTTGTCCTCGCGTGGGATGCCCATCGTCGCATACATCGCCTCGCCGACCTGGTAGCGCCGCGTCTTGTAGGGCTCGGTCAGCTCGGGTGGATAGATGTGATATTCCGGCACGCCGCCGCGCGGATTCTCGGCCATGCGGGCGCGGGTGCGGCGGACCAATTCGTCGCGCGCCGCCCCGATCAGGACATGCACCTTCCAGGGCTGCAGATTGCCGCCCGAGGGCGCGCGCGCCGCGGCCCGAAGAATCGCCTCGAGGGTGGCGCGCGGCACCGGATCGGCGCGAAAGGCGCGGACCGATTTGCGCGTGGCGAGCGCTTCGCTGACGTTCATCGCAGTGCGGCTTTCCCTGGCGATCGCCGCATGATGGCCGCATCGGTAGTGGTCGCGCAAGTTTGCCCCCGCGGCAGGATCGCGGCCGTCGACTCGGCCACGGACGGCAGCGTGAAGCCGCCCCGGATTTTCCTCGCCCGCTTGCGTCCGCGCCGTCCGTCCGGTTGACGTTATCCGTCCTATGTGTCACACTACGAATATGACACTACTCCGCTTCAAGCTGCGGCCCGGCCAGTCGATCTTCGAGCAGGTGCTGTTCGCCGCCAAGAAGGCCTTCATCAGCGGCGAATATGCGCCGGGTCAGGAATTCCCGTCGGTGCGCGGCCTGGCGGCGGAACTGAAGATCCATCCCAACACGGCGCACAAGATCATCCAGCACCTGATCCAGGAACGCTGGCTCGAAGTGCGTCCAGGCATCGGCACTGTGGTCGCCAAGGCGCCCGAGGCCCGCCCCGGCGACCGCAAGCGACTGCTGAGCCAGGAAGTCGAGCAACTGGTGGTCGAGGCCAAGCGCGTCGGGCTCGGCCTGCGCGACGTGGTGGAGGCGATCGGCGAGCAATGGACGAACCTGGACAAGGCGCGCGAGGTCGCACGGCGATGATCGTGACGGCCGAGAACCTGCACAAGAAATTCGGACGCACCGAGGCGCTGAACGGCGCAAGCCTTGCCGTACCGGAGGGCAGCGCCTTCGCGTTGATCGGCGCCAATGGCGCAGGCAAGACGACGACGATCAAGCTGCTGCTGAACGCCATCGCGCCGTCCAAGGGCCGCGCCACGGTGCTGGGCGTCGACAGCCGCAAATTGTCGCCGCACGAACTGGCGCAAATCGGCTACGTCTCCGAAGGCCAGCAACTGCCGCAGGGCCTCAGCGTCGGCGCCTATCTGGACTATCTGCGGCCTTATTATCCCGCCTGGGACGAAGCGCTGGAGGCAGCGTTGTTGGCCCAGTTCGGCCTGCCGCGCGCGCGCAGGATCGGCGCCCTGTCGCACGGCATGCGCATGAAGCTCGCCTTCGCCGCCGCCCTGCCCTATCGGCCCAAGCTCTTCATCCTCGACGAACCGTTCGGCGGCATCGATCCGCTGGTGCGCGACGAACTGATGGCCGGCCTGCTGCAACAGGCCGGCGAGACCACGATCTTCATCTCGTCGCACGATCTGGGCGAAATCGAGGGCATGGTCAGCCATGTCGGCTACCTGGAACGCGGCAAGCTGCTGTTCCAGGAATCGTTCGACGACCTCGGCGCCCGCATCCGCGATGTGCGCGTCACGCTGGAGCGTGCGGTAACGCTGCCGCCAAACCTGCCCGCCGCGTGGCTCAACGTCGCCGCCCAGGGCGCCGTCGTGAGCTTCGTCGACACCCGCTATGCCCCGGCCGAACTCGGCCCGCGGGTGACGGCGGTGCTGGGGGCGTTTCGCCAGATCGACGTCGAGCCGCTCGGTCTGCGCCAGATGTTCACGGCGCTGGCGCGCAGCGCAGCGCAGAGGGGAACCTGAATGGCGTGGCATATCTTCCGGAAGGACCTGCGCCTGTTGTGGCCCTATGTTGCCGGCATCGCCGTGCTGCGCTTCATCCGGGCCGGCGTCACGATCCGGCTCGGCATCTTCGCGGAGCCGCACGCGCTCGCCATGCTGCCCACCTATCTCGGGCTTGCCTGCATGCTGGCGTCGGCGCTTCTGATCGTCCTTGCCGTGCACCAGGACAAGGTGGTCGGCACGCAGCAGGACTGGCTGGCGCGCCCGATCAAGCGGCGCGACCTGCTGCTCGGCAAGCTGCTGTTCGTTGCGCTGGCGATCGAGGGCCCGGTCTTCGTCGCCAGCCTGTGCATCGCACTGAACCACGATCTGCCGCTTGTCGCGGCGCTCGGCGCGGCGCTGGTGGGCGCGTTCTGGGGGCTCGTTTTCAGCCTGCCGATACTGGCGGTCGCGGCGCTGACCGGCACGCTGCTGGAAGCGATCGTCGGCCTCTTCGCGCTTGCGCTGTGCTCCTACCTGCCGCAGTTGCTGATGTCGCTGTCGGAGAATTGGGTGTTCAATTCGCTCACCACGCTTTGGGTCACCTCGGGCCTGAAGAACCTCGTCCTGCTGGGCGGCAGCGCCGTCATCCTGCCACTGCAATATTTCTCGCGCCGGACCGCACGGCTGCGGGCGGCAGCCCTCGCCACGAGCGTTCTCTATGTCGCGGTCGCGCAACTGCCCTGGGCGACCGCCTTCGCGCTGGCGGCGCGGGCGCTGCCCGATCCCGCCTACGCCGATCGCGTGACGATCGCGTTCGATCCGAGCCTCGGCCAGTTCCGCTCGCCCGGCGACAAGCCAGGCCGGGCCGAGCCCTATTTCTTCCTGCCGTTGCGCATCGCGGGCCTGCCGCGCGATGCCATGCTCGACACCGTCCGCAGCCGGCTCACCCTGCTCGATGCCGATGGCCGTCAAGTGTACCAGGGGCCGCCGAAATACGATTTCTTCCAGGAGACCAATCGCGACGGCGGCTTCGGCCTGCGGTTGCGCCCGGCGGCGGCGGATGGCGGCACCGCCCGCCTGCACCAGGTCTTCGACATGCCGCCGACCCTCTACGCCCGCCTCCGGCTGCAGCAGCTGCGCGTGCGGATCGACTACGCGTTTACGCTGCTGCGCCCGGACCGCACGACGGTCATCGCGGCAACCGGCGCCGCCCGGATCGTCGATGGGGTCGGGCCCTGCGCCTCGCGCCGCAGCCCGCTCTACAACAACGAGATCGAGGTCTGGTGCTTTGGCAACGCGCCAGCGCCCAACTGCTTCGTCACCTTCGTCCGCGACCGCAGGAGCGGCCGGCGCGATCCGGACGCGGATCAGTGCTTTCCGGGGTTCGAGCCGCGGTTCCTGCAGCAACCGGACCTGGACAGTCCAGGGCGACAGCTGGTGGTCTACGGCTATCACGAATACGACGACACCGGCGCCCATCCCTTGCGCATCGAAGACGCGGCGGACCACGATCTCGTGCTGACGGCCTATGTGCCGCAGGCCTATTTCACGCGCCGGGTGACGACGCCGCCGATCCGGCTCGCCGATTGGGAAGTCGTCGTCACGCCGCGCCTGCCGCGCAAGACCGTCGAATAACCCAAACTGGGTTGAACGCGGTTCCCGGCCGCGAAATTTACCAATCGTCGGTGCGATTCGATTTTGAGTCAAAAAACAGTTTATGGTGCCAACAGGCGATGCAACGGGACGAAGAATCCCGGCAACCTGTTGGGGCCAAGCATGCGTTGGGTGGGTGTGACGCGCCGGATCGGCGCGTGTGGATTGATCCTGCTCCTGGCAGGCTGCGACGGCATGCTTCTGCCAAGCCAGAGCGAGATCGGCTCCTCGACCTTCACCTCCTACAGTTCGGTGCACGCGGCGTTCGACAAGATCTCTCTGAAGCAAACCGCGCTCAGCGACCTGTCGGGCCTCGGCTTCGATTCGCAGACCACGCCGAACGTCGCGGTGATGTCCTATCTCGACATCGTCGAGCGTTTTATGCCCAACAGCTCGATGGCGTTCGACAAGCTCGATCCGGCGGTGCAGGACTGCATCATGGCGCGCACCGATTGCCAGGGCTACGTCTTCAAGGTCGAACATCACGAATTCCAGCGCAGCGGCAACCTGTTCCTCGACCTGTTCGGCTTCCTGCACACCACCACCGAGACCGGCTGGACCGCCCAGGTCCTGGTGCTGGTGCAGAACGGCCGCGTCACGCACAAGCTGCTGTCGGGCGAGCCCAACGTGCAGATCGTGCGCGACGACATCGAGCCGCTCGGCCCGATGCAAAATCTCGGCGGCATGTTCGCGATCGCCGGCTCCGCCGCGGTCAGGACGATCCACTAGATTTACCGGTTCGCGGCGGCGTCGAGGGCGGCATCCACCTGTGGCCGCAATGCGGCGGTGGCTGCCTCGGTCTTGGCGAGCGCGGCATGGACCGCGGCGGCGTCGCTCTGCGACAACACCGCCTCGCCCTGCGTGAGCAGCGGCGCGGCCTGGGCAAGCGAGGCGGCAAGCGCCTCCAGAATCTGAACGATCAGGGTCAGTGACATCTGGATCTCCTATTTCGCGGTGAGAGTCTTGATCTGGACGAGCAGGGCGTCGGCGCCGGCCACCGCGTCGAGCACGCCCTGCGCGTTGGCGAGCGCGTCCGCCTGGTCGGCGGTGTCGAGCAAGGCGCCGGCCCGGTCGAACAGCGCCTTGGCCGAGGCGGCGTCGACACCGTGCAGCGCGCCGCTCTGCGCCGCCGCCTGCATCGAGACGCCGGCGGCCTGGTAGGCCAGGTGCGCGACGGCGAGCGCCTTCTCGGCATCGACCAGCGCCGGTCCCTGCACGAGGCCGTGGCCGGACGACAGCGCGGCGATGGTCTGACAGCCGCCGAGCAGGGCGGCCGCGGCCATGACGGCAATGAGTTGCTTGCGCATGGTCATTGCCCCGCCGCCGTGGTGGCGATGCCATGGCGCAAGGTCATGGCGAGGAGCGCGGGCACGGCGACGTTGAGCGCCGCGACCAGCGTCAGGTCGCCGTCGAGCCAGCCGGCGACGGCCCCGAGCGCGGTCAGCGCGCCGACGATGTAGGTCTTGTATCCACTGAGCATGGTGATCTCCTGTTTGGGCTGCGGGCAAAACGCGCGCAGCGGCCAGCCGTCCGCCGGACGGCTCGCCGCTGCGTGTGGTGCGGAAGATGTGAAGGCGCGTGCGCCGCGCTAGCCGGTGCGGTACCAGGCGGTGTTGGCGGCGCGGTAGACGTATTCGGCGAAGCCGTTGGCGGCGAGTGTCGTCAACGCGCCGTTGAGCGTCTGGCCGGTGTTGGGCGCGTGGGTAAGCGCCGTGATCGCCCTGGTCGAGGCGAGGCGCAGGACCTGACCGTCCTTCGGCGCCGCCGGCATGGTGAGCGTGCCCGTCGCCAGCGTGCCGGCCGGATCGAGCAGCAGCCGTCCGGCGGCATTGGCGACAGTGATGCTGAAACCGGTCGCCGGCGTCTGATACGAATAGGACAGGTCGACATAGGCGCCGGTGGGCTGGATGCGGCCGTCGCCGAAGAAGCTGAAGGTCAGCGCCGTCGTGATCGTGCCGTTGGCCACCAGCCGCACGTCCATGCGCGAGCCGGAGCTGGTGCCGGTGACCCAGTTCTCGTCGGCGTAGAAGCCGAAATTGCCGCCATTGCGCCAGGCGGCGCCGTCATGGCCCTGGCCGGCGAAGGTCATGATCTGATCGCCGGAGGCGAGCGCCGCGGGCGCGGCATAGCTGTTGTTGGCCCGGCGGCCGGTGAACTGGCTGGTCGATGCCACCGCGTCGATCAGGATGGCGCGCGAGATCGTGCCGCTGCCGACCAGATGCAAGCCGATGGTGGCGCCGACCGCGGGCGCAGTGGAGCCCGAGCCGTTGAGCGTCAGGAGCTTGGCGCTGTCGCTCCAGGCCAGCGCGGCGGCGTCCTGCGCCAGCGCGCCGCCGGTGGCGCCGCCGAACGGAACCGCACCGGCGGCGAGACCCTGGTTGATGGTGGCGATGCCGGTGGCGCCGGCGACGACGATGCTTTCGCTCCAGGCAGAGCCGTCGGGCGAGACCTTGAAATGGAAATCGTCGTCGCCGGTGAGACCGATCTCGGCACGGCCGGAATAATCGGTCTGGTAGAGCAGCGAAGCGGTGTCTCCGGCCGCATGCTTGTTGAGCTTGGCCTGCACGCCATTGCCGACATTATCGAATAGGATGGCGGCAGACTTGGTCGCGAGCTTGTTGGTCGCATCGGCAGTGGTGTTGACGCCGAGCAGCGGCACGTTCTGCAAGGTAAGGATGCTGGCGTAATCCAGCCAGGCGCTGCCATTGTAGACGATCAGCCTGGTCTCATCGACGACATAGGCGGCCAGGCCGGTGAACGGCGCGTAGAAGCGCCAGGCGCCGTCGCTGGCGAAGGCGAGAAAACCATCCTTGCCCGTCCAGGCGCCGGTCGCGGTCGCGTGCACCAGATAGGTGTCGCCGTCGGCGGGCGAGGACGGCGGCGCGCTGAGGTCGCGGTCGAGCAGCCGCGCGAACAGCAGGGCGTCGAGCTGCAGCAGCGCTTCGTTGTGCGTGACATGTTTCTGCGCCTGCGCCGCGGCGAGCAGCGGCAGCGCGGTGCGGGGTGTGGTGGATTCGGTCATCGATATGTCCTTTCTTTTCCCGCTGTTGCGGGAGGAAAATCAGAACGTCGCCCCAACGCCGCGCCCGAAGGCGGCGGAGAGTTGATAGACGACGAAACGGAACGGCGACGGCAGGCCGCCGGGGAAGTCGGCGGCGATCTCTGCCGCGGTGTAGGTGACGGACGGCGACGCGGCGGCGAGCGTCCGCACCACGGCGCCGAAGCCATCCAGGATGTCGACGTCGTAGGCTTCGCTTTCCTCGCCGAGCGGTACCTCGGTCTGGTCCCAATTGTCGCCGCCGATGCGGGTGCGGCGGATCCAGCTGAGCACCAGGTCGCTGCCAGACATGGCGGCGGCGAGATGCACCGGCGACAAGGGACGCAGGCCGATGGCGGCGAATTGCACGCTCGCAACCTGCCATGACGGATCGGACAGCGGCTTGCCGGGCGGGCCCCAGGCGTAATTGAACGGCAGCGTCGCCTCGTTCTGCTGCAGATCGAGCTGCGCCGGCGCGCCGTCGAGCAGCACCACGCGGGCGCCGGCGGCGACGGGATCGCGCATTGCGCTCTCGCTGCCGGCCTGGCCGCGGAGCAGGCGCGTCAGGGTCCATTCGTTCGGCGCGGTGAGTTCGGCGGCGGCGAATTGGAGCACTTCCCAGGCGCCGTCGGCGTTCTGCAGCGCCAGCGCGTTGGCGCCGCCGAGCACGGTGAGATCGTCCGCCGCGCCGAGCGTGCCGCCGGAGAGACGCAGGCGCAGCGCATTGACCTCGTCCCAGCGCCAGATGGGGCCGGAATAGAAATCGGCGGTGGTGCGTCCCAGCGTGGCAGCCCGCGCGAGCAGGCGGCTCAGTACGAAATTGGCATCGCCGGCGCTGCGCAGCACCGGCAGGCTGCCCGGCCACGGCGCGGCGAAGGCGGCGGCGGTCGGCGCCCACGGCACCTCCTTGCCGGTGAGCAGCGGCAGGTCGAGGAAGACCAGCAGCGCCCGCCCCGGCAGCGAAAGATTTTGCGCCTGGCGGGGGCTGCGCGACGGGCCGGTGAGCGGCTCATAAAGCGACGGATCGGTGGCGACCGCCTCGACGGCGCGGGCGCCGGCGTCGTCGATCCCGGTCAGGCGCAGGCGATGGGCGCGGCCGCCGAGCGTCAGCACGACCTCGTCGGCGACGTCGCGCGCCAGATGCGACGGCGGCAGCGCGAAACTTGCCGTCTCGCGCATCACCCAGGCGTCCTGCAGCAGGCGTTCGCCGATGCCGATGGCCTGGCCCTGATCCATCACGATGGGCAGGGTCGAGGTCGCGACGCGGTCCGAGAGCACCGTGGTGCGGCGCGCCTCGGCGCTGGCCTGACGGTAATCGGCATCGGCGTCGACATAGGAAATGCGCGACGCGGTCGGCAGGTCGGTCTCCTGGGCGCGGACCAGCGCGACGCCGAAGCCGGGATCGCCGTCCGGCAGCGCGAGATCGTCGGCGCCGAGCGCAGCGGCGCGCGGCTGGCCGCGCATCGCGAAGCGGATGACGCCCTGGCTCTCGACGGCGTCGAAATGGAACGCGACCGAGAGCGGATCGAGCGCGTCGCGGGCGCTCATCGTGTCGGTGACGGCGAAGCCGGTGACGAGGCCGGTAAGACCGCTCGTGTCGGTCTCGGCGAAATTCGAGTCGGCGCAGATCGCATCGACCAGGCCGGGCAGAAGCACGGCGCCGAGGCGGCCGTTCAGCCAATGGCCGAGCCGCCAATTGGCCACGTCGCCCCAGACGTCGGCGCGCGCCGGGAAGAACGGATAGGGCCGCGCGTCCCAGCACCACACATAGATATTGGCGGTGTCGACCATGCGGCCGCTGTAATGCGCCGAAGCCGGGTTGTTGGCGGCGTCGCCCCAGAAAGCGAAGTGCGTCTCGAGGACGCGGCGCTGGATCAGGTCGTCGCGCTCGCTGTTGGAAAAATAAGGCACGGCGCTCTCGGCGGATTTGGGATCGAAGAAGACGTTGGGCTGGTTGGCGCCCTTGTCGACCGCGGGGCAGCCGAGTTCGGTGAACCAGATGGGCTTTGCCTGCGGCGTCCAGGCGGTGGGCGAGAGGCTTTCGGTGCCGCCGGGGCGGTCGTAATGCGCGTTGCTCCACCAGTTCCACAGGTCCTTGGGAGCCCAGACCCAGGGCTTGCCGAGACCATCGGTGATCGGGGTGCGGGTCTGCGCCGCGCGGTCGGCGTCCGACGCGTAATACCAGTCGTAATCCTCGCCACCCCGGATGTTGGCCGCGAGGTAGGCGCGGTCGTAGATCGCCGTCGGGCCGTCCGGCGCATAGTCCAATTGCGCCGTGCCATCGCGCCAATCGGCGAGCGGCAGGTAATTGTCGATGCCGACGAAGTCGATATTGGCGTCGGACCATAAGGGATCCAGATTGAACAGCAGCGCGGCGCCGCCGATCTGATGGTTTGCGTATTCGCTCCAGTCGGCGGCGTAGCCGAGCCTGGTGCCGCTGCCGAGGATGGCGCGGATGTCGGCCGCGAGGGTCTTGAGCGCCGCGACGGCGGGATAATGCGTGGCGCTGTCGCGCACGCGGGTCAGGCCGCGCAGCTCGCTGCCGATGAGGAAGGCGTCGACGCCGCCGGCCGCGGCGCAGAGCAGAGCGTAGTGCAGCACCATGCGGCGAAAGCCCCAATCGCTGCCGCCGCTCCACGCCACGCTGGTGCCGTCGACCGTGAAATCGGTCGCCGCCGCGCTGCCGAAGAAGGCGCTCACCTGCGTCGCGGCGGCGGCGGTCTGATCGGGCGACAAGGCGACACCGGGCGCCGGCGCGCAGGTGATGCGGCCGCGCCAGGGGTAGGCCGGCTGGCCTGCCGCGCCGCTGTAAGGATCGGTGAGCACATTGCCGGGCGCGATGTCCATGAAGACGAACGGGCAGAACAGCACGCGCAGGCCGCGCGCTTTCAGATTCTGGATCGCGCTGACGATCGCAGCGTCGGAGGGCGTGCCGCCATAGGCCGGGCGGCCGCCCAGCTGGCTGACGAGATGGGCCGCGGCGCGGGCCACGCCATCGACGCTCCAGGTCTCGGGATAGGTCGTCTTGGCAGCGGCCTCGACGCCGGGCCGGATCGTGCAATTGCCGGCGCGCAAATCGCTGCCGAACCAGCCGGTGACCAGCGAGACCGCGCCGAGATTGGGCGCCAGCGCCGTGAGCTCGTCGAGCGAGGCGTCGATGTCGGCGCTGCCGGCGGCGTTGTGGGCGTTTTCCGGCAGCGTCGTGCCCTCGCCGTCGTCGTCACTGACGACCGTGCCGTCATAGACGAACTCGCCGGCACCGGGGATCAAAGCGACGCCACTCAGGCGATTTTCCAGCGCATCGGGATCCTCCGCGCCGAGATTGTGGAAGACCTCGAACTGGAATTGCGGGATGCGATTGGCGAAATCGGCGAGCGGCAGGTCTTCGAACACGATATAGGCGAGGCCGCGGAAGGCCGGCGCGTTGTCCGCGCCCTCGATGTCGGCGATCAGGGGATCGGGCAGCTGCGTCTCGTCGCCGCTATGCAGGCGCGTGGTGTAGGCCGAGATGTCGACCAGATTGCCGTCGGCCCAGACGCGGCCGATGCGCGTCGCGGCGGCGGCGAGGCCGACCGCGAAGGAGATCGAATAGGTGTAGTCGGTCTCGGTGACGGTGGTGCGGCCAAAGCCCTTGCCGCCGCTGCTCTGGTTGGAGGTCGTGGCGGTTTCCTTGTAACGGCTGGCCCAGATCAGCTGGCCGGCGACGCGGACGCGGCCATAGAGGCGGACGATCGGCGCACCTTCGGTCGAAGCCTGGATGGCGGTGTCGCTGAGGCGCGGGCCGGTGCGGCGGCTGTGCGAACCGGGCGCGAGGGCGGCGTCGATCTCGCTGCCGACAAAGGCACCGAGCGCGCCGCCGATCTGCGCGCCCGTGACGGTGGCGCCGAGCAGCGACAGGCCGCCGCCGAACAGCGACGTGCCGAGACCGGCGCCGACGACGCCGAGGACGAGAGAGGCCATGGTGGTGTTCCTTCGCCTCGCCGCAAGCGGCGAGAAAAGTCGTTTGACGCGCGGTGCCGCGCAAGGCGCGGAGGTTTCCGCGCCTCCCGCGACTACGCGTGAGCGTTGGTTGACGGCAGCGGTCCGGCCGCGGAAGCGGCTACGGTTTCACGCCTTGCGCGGCGTAGGAGTCGGCGATCTTCGCGTCGAGCGCCGTCGCAGCCGCGACGTCGGCGCTGCCGCCGGCGATGTTGCCGCTTTTGAGTTTCGCGACGCCCCGGACATAGAGCGCGGCGGCGTTCTTCGGCTGGCCGGCCAGCACCGCGTCGTATTCGGCGACGGCGTCGCCATAGCGGCCCATGTGGAAATAGACCTGGCCGCGATTCTGCCGCGCCTCGAGGAATTTCGGGTTCAGCGCCAGCGCCTTGTCGATGTCGGCCAGCGCCAGATCGAAGCGGCCGAGCGCCAGATAGGAGGCGCCGCGATTGTTGAACAGCTCCGGATCGTTGGGCTCGAACTTCAGATAGGCGTCGTAGTCCGCCAGGGCGCTGTCGTTCTGGCCGAGCTCGGCATAGGCCTTGCCGCGTGCGAAATAGCCGAGCGCGAAGTCGGGCTGGCGCTCGACCGCCTTGGCGTAATAGCCGAGCGCCCGCGCCGGCTGGCCATCGGCATCGTAGAGACTACCGAGATTGACCCAGGCGAGGCCGTATTCGGGCATCAGCGTGGTGGCCTGGGTGTAGTCGAAGGCGGCATGCTCGAAATCTCCGCGCACCTGATAGGCAACGCCGCGGTTGAGGAAGCTGACGGCGAGATCGTGATCCTTCTGCTTGCCGTTCTTGATCATCCAGGTGCAGGCGGTGATCTGCAGGTCGCCAGTGCCATGGGCACAGGTCTGGAAAAATTGCTCGGTCTGGGCAAAGGCCGGCGACGCCAGTGCGGCAAGCGCGGCTGCGGTGAGAATGAGCAGTCTGGTGTTCATGGACGCCTCCATCGGACGACTAGCATAGCGCGGTTAGAGCCGAAAAGCGTAGGCCAGCTTGGCGCGCCAGAACGGCCCGAACGGTTCCTCGGCGACGCGGCGGTTCTGGCGGGCGTGGATGATGGTGATCACCCCGTCCTTATTCAAATTCGATACGCTATCGCTGCGCTGCTTCAGCGCTAGAATCCCGCAATGTTTCGCCGGGCCGCCGCGGACCATGCGGAACAGGGCGATGTCGCCGGGCGCGAGATCGGCGCGGTCGATCTCGGTTAGGTGCCGTGACAGCGCCTTATATAATGTCTCCTGGCCCGTGGCCTCGGCCCAGTCGGGTGCGTAGGCCGGCGGCGCCTCGGCGTCCTCGCCATGCAGTTCGCGCCAGACGCCGCGCAGCAGGCCGAGACAGTCGCAGCCGGCGCCGCGGACACTCGCCTGGTGGACATAAGGTGTACCGATCCAGCGCCGCGCGAGGGTGACGATGTCAGTTTCCATAGCGGCTGCCTCCATCGAGGATTTGCGACGCGGCCGGCGCCGACAGCACGGCGTCATTGCCGGGCATGTAGGGAAAGCCGCGAAAATTGATGCCGTTGGCGAACTTCGCCTTGCAGGTCGTAAACTGCTTGTCGCAGCCGGCGATCAGCGTGACCGCATCGCCAGGCGCCACCGCCTCGCTCATCGCCTGCCACAATTCGATCGAGCCGAGCACGCCGTGACGCTTGATTTCCATCGCACGGCCGGCATTGGCGCCGGTGGTAAACGTCAGCTTGCCGCCGCCGAACCAGCCGACGGCATAGGTGTCGAGACCGACGACCGCGAAGCGCCGCGCGTCGATCACCGTGCCGACTGTGCCGCCCGCCGTGAACGCCGAAGACGAGATGTCCTTGCCGCAGCGTGCGTCGCCGAGATCGGCGTCGCAGGAATAGCCATAGGCGCGGCCGACCGGCTGGTTGAGGCGGTGCGCCAGGCCGCGCACCTCGGCGCTGAAGCCGGTCGCACCGCGCCTCACCTCGCCGAGACTGCCCTTGCGCAGCAAAACGCGCTGCGCCGCCGCCGCCCAGTTGACGCGCCAGATCTCGATGGCCGCGTCGTCGTAGAGGCCCGCCGCGAGATCGGCTTCGTTGAGCGTCGCAGAGCTCAGCGCCCCCAGCACGGTGAGATTGTCGACCGCGAGGCCAGTAGAGGACTGCACCTCGCTGGCGGTGAAGCCGCTGACGGCTTCATAGGCGAGGCCGTCGAAGCTCAGCGGCGCATCGTGATCGGTGAAGCCCTGCAGCACGCCGTCGCGGCGCAGGATCCGCCAGCACCAGCACAGCGTGGTGGTGCCGGAGTCGAGATGGGCCTGCAGCCCGTCGGGGAAGGTTTTCATAGCTTGACCTCGACCAGCGGGATGTTGGGAAGCTCGCCGGCGGCGAAATTGGCGAGGTTGACGGCGAGCGTGTCGGTGTCGAAGCGCACCGGCGTGTCGAATTCGAAACCGGCGGTGAGCGCTGCGCCGGTCGCGGGCGCCGCCGTGAAGGTGACGAGGCCGGTCGTGGTGTCGACGCTGAAGCCCGTGATGTGCTCGCTGCCGGCGATAGCGAGGCGCAGCGTGCCGGCGACCGGCTTGGCGATGGTGCGCGTCCAGCTGGCGGGACCGGAGGCATAGGTCTTGCTCAGCTGGAACGCGGTGGTGTGACCGTCGCCAGTGCCGAGCGCCTGGTCGAGCGGCGAGACCGCGGCGCCGGGCGCACAGGACTTGAAATCGCTCCAGTCCTTGAAGCGAAAGCCGGCGAGGCGGCCGAGGCGCGCCTCGAAAAAGGCGATGACGGCATGCAGCTCGTCGAGCGAACGCACGCCATAGCCGGCGTCGTAGCGGCGGCGCGAACCGGCCCACACCGCGTTGCGCTCCTCGAAGCCGGAGCCGAGCGTGACGATCTCGGTCTTGCGCTCGGGCCCGCCGGTGGAGTGGAAGGCGACGGCGGTCGGGAAACGGATTTCGTGGAACATGGTCAGAGATTCCTCTGTCCGCGCGCCAGGGCGCGGCTCAGCATGGCGGCGATCTGCGATTGCGATTTCAGGAAGCTCGGCGCGTCCGGCGTCTGGACGTTGAGCGTGATGGCGGCGCCGCCGAGGGCGCTGTTGGGAGCGATGGCGCCGGCGGCGCCGGGCGTGAAGAGCTCCGGCCCCTGTTCGCCGACGAGATAGGGCGTGCCGGCATCGACCGGGCCGCCGGCGGCGCGCGCCCCGCCGATGGGCAGCAGCGAGCCCGCGATCTGCGTCAGCACGCTCTCGATCGGCTTGACGATGAACTGCGTCGTGGCGATGCGGTCGAAATCCGACAGGATCGCGGTGACCAGCGTGTCGAGCGAGGCTTTGCCGGAGAGCACGGCGCGCGCGATGGTGTTCTCCACCGAGGTGAAGCTGCGCGTCACTGCGGTTTCGATGGCGGCGGTGGCGTTCTGCACCGGGCCGCCGACGAAATCGGAAAGCGCGGACGCGGCGGCGCCGAGCGTCTGGTCGAGAGGCGTGTCGGTCATGTTTCAGACTCTTTGGTTGGCGCGCAATCTCGCGATTGCGCTCGGTCCGGGTGTTGCGACAACAGGTGTTCGAACGCGCCGCGGCCGAGCGGCATGGCGCGGCGCTGTGGCGCGGTGAGGACGCGCCATTCGGGCAGCGACAGCGCCCAGAAGGTGCGCGGCGAAAGCTTCAGCGCGACCAGACCGAAACTCAGCCAGTCGCGCCAGCAAAAGGGCCGCCGCCGCCCTCCCCGGACGGCGCCAGGCCCGCGGCGTCGAAGGCGGCGGTGACGGCGGCGACCAGCGTGCCCAGATCGCAGGGCAGGCGCAGCACGTCGGCGGGGCCGAGTTCGTGGCCGCCGCCGCGCAGCAACGCCGCCGCAACGACGGCGAGGTCGGCGGCGCGCACGGTCTTCAGGCGGCTCGCGACCTCGGACAGGTTGGCGAGGCCGAGACCGTCCTCGATCTCGGCGAGCGCGCCGAGGGTGAGCAGCAGGCGGTATTGTCGGCCGCCGGTTTCCAGTGCGGCTTCGCCTCTAATCCTGTTCATGGTAGTTCTCTTTCGAAGTTCGGCGCGAGCGTTGAGATGCGTGGCAAATATTGGCTTCTCTTCGTTTTCTACGCTGGGTTTTTGTTTTGTGTATTCGGAGCGTTCGCTGGCTTGGCCTGGTTGGTCGGCGCATGGCGCGCCGTCACTGAAGCCGGGTGGACCCTTTCCCTGATGGTCGGCCTTTCCATTTTCTTCAGCCTGATATTGATCGCAGCCGAAATGTGCGACGCGCGAAGAAAAGATAGAACCTAAAGCGCCGCGAAGATCAGCGCGCCGGCGCTGGCGAGCGAGAGCGAGAGTTTCAGCTCGCCGTCGTAAGGGCCGTCATAACTCAGCGCGGTGAGCTTGAAGGGGCCGGTGACGGTGCCGAAGCTCGGGATCACGACCTGGAAATTGCCGCAGGCCTGGTTGAAGAAGGCGCTGCGCAGGCTGGCATCCGAGGCCGCGTCCTTGAAGACGCCCGAGCCGGAGAGCGACGCGGTCTTGACGCCGCCGCCGGCCAGCAGCTCGCGCCACTGGTCGGCGGAGTCGGCGCTGGTGACGTCGATGGTCTGGGCGTTGAACGCCAGCGTCGTGGCGCGCAGCCCGGCGACGGTGGTGAACACTTCCGGCGAGGCGCCGTCGCCGAGCTTGATGAGCAGGTCTTTGCCTTTTTGGGCGGACATGAAAGTTTCTCCTTCAAAAAATCGTCACGTTTGCGGTTCCAGAACCGCTCGGAATTTCAGCTGCGCGTGCACGGTTTCGCCGTCGGATTCGCGCGACGAGTCGCTTTCCAGCCAGCGCAGGTCGATCAGCGTCTGGCCGTCGATGACGAGTTCGGCGCCGTTGAGCGCCGCGATCACCGCTTCGGCGGCGAGGCGCGTCTCGCGGCGGCCGGCGGCGCGCGACCAGATGTGGATGGTCAGCGCATGGGCGCTGCCCGGTTCGGTCGCGGTGCTCCAGTCGCTCTCCTTGTCGTCGCCGATGACGATGTAGGGAAATGCCGTGCCGCGCGGCACGGCGTCGAACAGGCGCGGCGGATCGCCGACGGCGTCCAGGACGGCGCTGTCGGCGGTGAGCGTGGCGAAGATCGCCTGCTGCAGGGCCCAGCTTGCGGCGCTCATGGCAGTTCCTCGCATTGCAGAATGAGATAGGAGGCGTGGCTGCCGGGATCGAGCACGCCGTGGAGGCGGAACAGGCGCGCGCCGACCTGCAGGCGCTGGCCGGCGGCGAGATCGCTGCGGCGGCGCAGCACGATGCGGTGGCGAACACGCGACTCCAGATGATCGGCATTGGCCGTGTCGGTGGCCGAGAGCGCCTCGATGCCGATCCAGACGGTGGCGAAGGCGGTCCAGCTTTCGGCGAAACCGCCGCCGCCATCGGGCGCAAGCGTGAGCGCCAAGAGCGTGGCGCGCTGGTTCAGTTCTGAGAGCATGGCAAATTCCTTCACCACGGCGCGCAGCGGCGCGTCATGGCGTCTTGTGTCGAACGGTTGGCGGCAGGGGCGGCCGGAGCCGCTATGGGATCAGGGCGGCGGACCGACGCTGCAGGGGCCGGGCGTCCCGCCCCGGTCGGCGAAGGACGAGAGCGCGGACACGTCCGCGAAGGTGACGCCCTGCGTTTCGGTCTCGAATTGCGCCGCGGCGGGCAGGCTTCCGACCGCCGCCTGGCACATCATCCGCGCCAGCCGCGGCGTATCGGGGATCGCATCGTAAAAGCCGTAGATCGACCAGACGTGACGGTCGGCGGTACGTCCCGCGAGCATGTAGACCACGTCCGCCGGGTCGACTCGGGTCAGGCTGGGGGCACCGGCGGTTCTGCTGACGACGAAGCCGCTCACCAGTCGGCTTGCGGCGGCGGGCCGCAACGTGGTGGCCAGGATGGCTTCGAAATTCTCTCCCGCGGTCCTGGGCCACGCGCTCATGTCGTCGGCGCGAACCACGAAGCGCAATGTCCCGATCGAGACCGATGCCGCGGCACAGCGTGGGTCGTCGACCTTGAGGCCAAGGTGGTGGTTTTTCATCTCGCGCGTCATGCCGACGATGATGGTCATGCTCAGTGCCTGTCCGGAATTCGCGTCGGTGACTGCAAAAGACAAGGGCTTGGCGGCGGTCGAGCCGGCCGTGCCGCAATCCTCGGCCGCGGCCGCCAGGGGAAGCGGGGCGAAGAGCAATGCCAGGACGAAGTATCGGATGCTTTTCATTGTCGGGGTTCCCACGGCCGCCAGCCGAAGCAGCGGACCATAAAGTCGCGGCGCAGAGCAAGGGATCAGAGCTTGAGCATTCGATACGGCGCCAGCAGTGCCAGGCAATCGCGCGGCAGTTCGGCGGGCGCTTCGCCGCGATTCTCGTAGAGAAAGGCGACGAGCGCGAGGATCGCTTCGGCGAGCGGCGACGGCACCGCGGCCGCGAGGCTGCCATAGCCGGACGTGAAGGCGACGGCGACGGCGTTGACGCGGCGCAAATTCGTGGGCGGCGAGACATTGGCGTTGAGCGCCACGCGCGACGACGCCGTATCGACGAGATAGCAGCCCGGATCGAGCACGTGCGGCGTGTCGTCGGGCGCGTAGACGGTGAGCGCCGTCACCGCCTGCAGCGGCGGCAGCGGCACGGCGACGATCCCGTCGCACGGCCAGGCGTCGAGCCACAGGATCCAGCTCTGCGTCATCAGGGCGCGGCCGGTGTGCCATTCGGCGCGGGCCCGCGCGGCGGCGATCAGCGCCGAGATCAGCGTGTCGTCGTCGGCGGTGTCGACTTTCAGATGCGCCTTGGCCTGGGTCAGCGTGACGAGCTCGATGGCGGGCGGCGTGATGAGTGTGAGAGGCATGGGAGATCCTGGCGAATTGCGGGTAGCGAGCAGGACAAAGCGAGTAGCGAGTAGCGAATAGCGAGTAGGGACAAGCCCTATTCGCCATTCGCTATTTCGCCATTCGTCAGCTGACGGCGAACTTCATCAGCTTGATCGCTTCGAAGTTCTGCACGCCGCCGCCGACGCGCTTGGTGGTGTAGAACAGCACATAGGGCTTGGCCGAATAGGGATCGCGCAAGGTGCGGATGCCGACGCGGTCGACGACAAGATAGCCGCGCGCGAAATCGCCGAAGGCGATCGAGTACGAGCCCGACGCGATGTCCGGCATGTCCTCGGCCTCGGCCACCGGATAGCCCAGCAGCGTCGGCGGCTGGCCGGCGCTGGCGCCGGGCGACCAGATGTAGTTGCCGGTCGAGTCCTTGAACCTGCGCACGACGCTTTCGGTCTTGCGGTTCATCACCCAGGTGCCGTTGGCGCGATAGGCCTGTTTCGGCGCATAGGCGAGGCTCACCAGCGTGTCGGTCGGGTTGGACGACGCGAACGCGCCGTCGGCGCCCGACGCGACATAGCCGAGCTTAGTCCAGGCCCAGGAGGCATCGGCGACGATGGTCTCGCTGAGGAAGCCCTTGGGCTGGGTCGTGCCGTTGCCGGAGACGAAGGCGGCGCCTTCCTGCTCGGCAAAGACGATCTGGACCTCGCCGGCCAGCCATTGCTCGATGTCGACGGCGCTGTCGTCGAGCAGGGTCGGCGTCGCGGCCGGCATGGCGTAGAGCTCCATCGCCGGGAAGTCGATCACCGCCAGCGTCGGCGTACCGGTCTGCGGCCGCGCGTCGGTCTCGGCGACCCAGCCGGTGGCGGCGCCGGCCGTGGCGATGGGCTTGCGATAGACGTTGCCGCCGATCTGGCGCACCGTGGCGATGGCGCGGATCGGCGAGGCCTTGGCCAGCACGCGGTCGATGGTGGTCTCGATCTCCAGCGGCACGGTGTAGCCGCCGTCGGCATTGCTGCCGGCCGAGAGCGCCTTCAGCTCCAGCGCGTCGACGCCGGCCGCGTCGCCCTTGCGGACATAGCGGTCGAAGGCGGCTTTGCGCTCGACGGCATCGCGGTCGGGCGCCGCCTTGCGCTCGCCCGAGAGCGCCGGGCGGGCGGCGGCGAGCGTCAGTTCGTCGAGGACGCGCTTCTGCTCGTCGAGCGCCTTGTCGATGCGCGCGACCTTGTCGTCGGCGACGACGTCGGCCGAGCGGCGTTCGAGGGCGCCGAGACGCGCGTCATTGGCGTCCTTGAAGCTTTCGAAGGCGCGCAGGAAATCGTCGAACGCGTCCTTGATCTCCGGCGTCGCGGCTTTGGTTTCGTAGTCCATGTGGTCTTTCTCCTTGGTGATGAGGGGGCGAATAGCGAGTAGCGAATAGCGAGTAGGGACATCCCTATTCGCTACTCGCCATTCGCTATTCGCTTCGTTGCGGAACGGATGACATTCGAGAGGGTCTCCTTCTTCCCGATCCCCGTGACCTCGCTGCCGGCGAGCAGGGGGAAGGTGACGACGGAGATCTCCCACAGGTCGATCTCCAGGAGCGTGCGGACGCCGCTGCGCGCGTCGCGCCTGGCCTGCACGGCGCGAAAGCCGATCGACAGGCCGTCGAGCGCGCCTTGCGCGATCAGGGCGCCGACCTCGGCGGCGCGTTCGACGCCCTCGGCGAGGCGGCCGCGAACGACAAGGCCGCGCGAATCCTCGCGGATCTCCTCCCAGACGCCGATCGGCTCATGCGCGAAATGCTGGTAGAGCATGCGCACGCGCGCCGGCGGGCGCTTCTTCAGCGAACGGGTGAACGCCCCGGGCGCGACGATGTCGCCCGCCCCGTCGGCCACGTGGAAGAGCGAGGCGTAGCCTTCGAACTCATCGCGGCCGAGCGCTTCGATCAGCGCAGGCGTAGTGGTGCGCGCGAGGCGGGGCCTCACGTGTCGGATGACGGTCATGTGTGGGTCTCCACCCGCCCTCAGGGAGAGGGCGCGTTTTTGTCCAGTTTGTTCTCGATGCGGTCGAGCGTCTGCTTCATCGCGGCGACCTGGTCTTCGAGCACGGCGACCTGCTCGATGGCGGCCTGGTCGCGCGACACGGTGCGCTCGAGGTCGGCGATGCGCTCGGCCGCCGAGCCGGCCCAGAACAGCGCGCCGGCGGTCTGCAACAAAAAAGCCGCCACGAGGGCGGCCGGGATTTTCTTGTCCAGCGCGGGCTGGATACGTTCGGTGAGGGTCATGGCTTGTCCGTGGAGTCTCCCTCGCCCCCGCGAAGCGGGGGAGAGGGCCGGGGTGAGGGGGTGCTCAACGCATGCAATACCGTCGCCAGCACCACATCGAAATTTCCGCCCAGGTATTCGTTCTTGAAGCGGAGAACCTCATAGCCCTGGATCCGAAGGAACGCATCGCGCGCGGAATCGTAGCCTTGCCTGTCGTCATGCAGCTTGCCGTCCAACTCCACAATAAGCTTGCGTTCGACGCACACGAAATCGGCGATGTACGGGTCTATCAGATATTGCCGCTTGAATTTGTAGCCGCCCAGTTTTCGGTTGCGGACTGCGGACCAGAAGAGCTCTTCCATGGCGACCGGTTCATGCCGCATTTCGCGTGCGCGCGACCGGTTCGTCGACCGCGATTTGCGTTCGGACATTCTCCTGGATGTCACCATCCCCCTCACCCCGGCCCTCTCCCCCACTGTGTGGGGGAGAGGGAGACGTATACAGCATGTCATGGCGCAACATCCCCCGCCCTGGTCGGTCCATAGCCCGCGGCGGCGCGTTTTTCGTCCTGGGTGAGGAACGTCGCCTGGTTGAGGCGGTCCCAGACGCTTTCGCGCTCCACCGCCAGCGCATCGACGCTGTCGGCGTCGTAGGAGAGGCGCAGGCCCGTGCCGAAGCGCGGCCCGAGCCAGCGCGTCAACCCGCTGGCGGTGCGCGCCACCAGCGGCAGCACGGTCTGGCGCCAGAAATTCAGATTGGCCTCGGCATAGTTCGAATAGGTGTTGTCGCCCGGGATGCCGAGCAGCATCGGCGGCACCCCGAAGGCCAGTGCGATCTCGCGCGCCGCGACGTCACGGGTGTTGGAGAAATCCATGTCGGCCGGCGTGTAGCTCATCGACTTCCAGTCGAGGCCGCCCTCCAGCACCATCGGCCGCCCGGCATTGCCGGCGCCCTGATAGGCGTCTTCGAGCTCGCGTTTGAGGCGCGCGAACTGGTCGTCGGTCAGGCCCGGCGCGCCGTCGGGGCCGCTATAGACCAGCGCGCCGGACGGCCGCGCCGCGTTGTCGAGCAGCGCCTTGGTCCATTGCGCGCCGGCATTGTGGACCTCGATGGCGGTGGCGGCGGCCTCGACCGGCGACAGGCCGTAATAGTCGTCGAGCGGGTGGAACAGCGTGGTGTGCAGCACGGGCAGGAAACCCGTTACGGCCTCGCGCGCGATGCGCGTGGTGCGGCCGTCGACCGTGTAGTCGTAGGCGGCAGGCCAGCCGCGCGGACCCGGCACCACCGCGACGCGGTCGGGACGCAGCGTGTAGAGCGCGCGCACCGCGCCGCCGGCGGAGGCGGCCTCGACATAGGCATTGCCGGCGCATTGCAGGAAGGAATACCAGCGCGCGAAAAAGGTGGCGCCGTCCTCCTCGGGGTTGGGGCGGGCGAGCAGCGCCAGCAGTGGATGCTCGGCGAGCTCGGCGGCGCCGTCATAGAGCAGGAACGGCACCGAGGCGGCGCTCTCGGCGATCATGCGCACGCAGCGATAGACGATCGCATTGGACAGCACGCCCTCGCGGGCGAGCGAGGCGTAGTTGCGCGGCGCCCAGCGCGCCCGCGCGCCGAGCGACAGGGCGATGAGGGGCGCGGATTTCTGCTGGGGTGGTTGGCGGCGGAGGAATTCGAACATGGTTTTTCCTTTCACCTCTCCCGTGTGGGAGGCGATTACAGCTTGGTGATCTTCGGATTGCCCTTGCGCACCGCCGGAAACAGATGCGCCAGGGCCCAGACCAGGGCGTCGAGGCGGTCGGGGCTCGCGCCGCTGCCGTCGTACTGGCACATCTGGTCCTCGAGCTCGGGCAGCGTGCCGACATGGTGCACGCGGCCGGCCTCGTAGAGCGCGGAGACCGGCGCGGCGCGGATCTTCTTGGCCCGCGTCGCATGCACCAGCGTCACCGGCAGATGCGGCGCGTCGTTGAGCAGCACCGCCTTGACCATGTCGCCGCCCTGGTTGGCTTCGGCGACGACGGCATCGGCCTGGTAATGCTCATAGGCGTCGGCGACGCGCGCCGCCCATTGGCCGGGCGTCAGACCATCGGCCGACAGGTCGGCGAGGATGTAGGCGTCGCCGTCTTTCTCTTCGTTGGACGAATCGCTCGCGCGTCCGGCGACGATTATGCCGCATTCGGCGCCGCCGGCGCTGGCCGGCGGATCGACCGCGACGACGATGCGGGCGAGCGCGGGCGCGGCGCGCACGCGGCCGTCCTCGATCCAGGCCCGGCGCCACAGCGCGGCATCGTTGTCCTCGATCAGCTCGGCGTCGAGCTCCTGGCGGCCGAGCCGCGAGCCGCCATAGCGGCGCTCCATCGTCGCCAGGAAGCCCGGCGCGAGGTTGCGGGCGTTGTCGGCGGTGCGGCTTGTCGTGGTCGCGACGTCGGGCGACGTCATCAGCTCCTCGAGCGCCGCTATGGCGCGCGGCGTGGTGGTGATCGCCATGCGCGGATCGTCGCCGAGGCGCAAGGCCATCAGCGCCATGTCGAGCGCGGCCTGCGGGTCGGCCCATTTGGCGAATTCGTCGGCCCAGATCGCATCGAACTGGTGGCCGCGGATGCCGTCGGGCTCGTCGGCCGAGAGCAGCGTGGCGACGGCGCCGTTCGACCATGTGACGCGATGGTTCGAGGGCTCGAACTGCGCCCCGGCGCTGACCGCCTTGAGACCCGAGACGCCCTCGATCATGACCGCACGCGCGTCGTTGAAGGTGGCGCCGATGAGGCCGATGCGTTGCATGGTGCCGTCGGCCACGCCTTGCGCGACCCATTGGGCGCCGCTACGCGTTTTTCCGGCGCCGCGGCCGCCGAGGAACAGCCAGATGCGCCAGGCGCCTTTCGGCGGAAGCTGCGCCCAGCGGGCGCGATAGATCCAGGCGGTTTCGAGGAAGATCGCTTCGTCATTGGTCAAGACCTTCACGATGGCGCAGTTCTCGGATTCGGGCGACGATTTCGAGGATGCGCGGTTCGAGCCGCGCGCGTGCTTCGTCGGCATTGATTGTTCCTCTGGTGGCGTTGCGCGCGGAACGGTCCGCTTCCATGCGGTTCAGGCGCTCGAGCGTGCGCTGCAGCGAGTCGAGCGTGCGTGCATTGGTGGCGCGCACCGCCGCGTCCTGCCTGTCATGCTGGACCTTGGGCTTGGCGTTCTCGAGCTGCGCGAGCTCGCGTTTCAGTTCGGTGAAAAGTCGATTGACCATGTCATCCATCCAATTGGAGTCGATGTCTTGCGGTTTGACGCCGTGGGCACGCAGCTCGGCAAGCGAGAGCGCCCCATCCGCCAGCGGCGAAGAGGGTTCGTTCATGTTCGGTCATACCTGTGGGGATATACGGGAGATGTGGTCTAGACCGACTCGGTTCAAGGGGTCCGCAGAAGTTTTTTCAAAAAAATTTTCGCGGCACTTATCGACGCGCGAATTGTTTTTTTGCCGCGGCCGGCGCGGAAAAATTTCGCGCGACGCGTCGATAGATTTTTTATTGCACTGCGAAGCGTGAACTTTTGTTTCAACGCAAATAAATTTTGGAACGGCGAGTCGACGTGAAAACGGGTCGTCGCGGGACTGCGAAAATCATCCGCCAAGCATCACCCCGGACGAGGCCTCGTGTCGCGCTGCGCGCGGGCATCGGGCCCCGCCGGGGACGACAGCGGCGACGGGGTCGCGAAGATTAAGGCCGGTTAAGACCTAAAGCCTTGATTGCGCCGCAAATATGGGCGACAGACGCGGGCCATGGCTGGTCGTCCGCTCGACAATATCGCCGAGAATCTCCAGGCGCTGACGGATTTCTTCGTCCGGCGGCGGCGCTTCTTCGCGCCGCTGCTGGCGATCCTGACCGCGGCGATCGCGGTGCCGCTGGCGCTGCTGTTCCTTCTGCCGACGATCCTGTCCTGGTTCGCGCCGCCGCTCGACATGTCCAAGGACCTCTACGCGGTCAACCGCCCGATCGCCTTCACCTTCCTGGACGCGGCCGGCAACGAGGTCGGCCATCGCGGCGCCATCATCGGCAAGCGGCTGACGCTGGAGGAGATGCCCGACTACCTGCCGGCCGCCTTCATCGCCATGGAGGACCGCAATTTCTATTCGCATGGCGGCTTCGATCCGCGCGGCCTGGCGCGCGCGCTGTGGACCAATTTCCGCGCCGGCCACATGGTGCAGGGCGGCTCGACCATCACCCAGCAGACGGTGAAGATCGTGTTCCTCAGCCAGGAGCGCACCCTGCACCGCAAGGTCGAGGAATTGCTCGAGGCCGCGGCGCTGGAGAAGGCGCTGAGCAAGAAGCAGATCCTGGAGCTCTACCTCAACCGCATCTATCTGGGTTCGGGCGCCTATGGCGTCGACGGCGCGGCGCATGTCTATTTCAACAAATCGGCCAAGGACCTGACGCTGCCCGAGGCGGCGATGCTGGCGACGCTGACGCGCGCGCCGTCGGCGTTCTCGCCGCGCCGCGACCTGCCCAAGGCGCAGGCCCGCGCCGCCATCGTGCTGCGCACCATGGTGGAGACCGGCGCGATCACGCAAGCTGAGGCGGATGCGGCGAAGGCCTCGCCGGCGGTGATCGCCGAGCACGCCAGCGGCGACGCCCAGAACTATTACTTCGACACCGCGGCGGACGAGGCGGTGCGCGTGGCGACGCATGACGGCGTGGCGCCGAATGTCGACCTCATCGTGCACACCACGCTGGAGCCGAAAATCCAGGAAGCGGCCCGCGCCTCGGCGGCGCGCGTCATCGCCAAGAGCGGCCCCAAAGTGCATGCCAGCGAGGCCGCCGTGGTGGTGATGCGGCCGGACGGCGCGGTGGTCGCGCTGGTCGGCGGCGTCGACTACAATGAGAGCACCTTCAACCGCGCCACCCAGGCGCATCGCCAGCCGGGCTCGGCCTTCAAGCCGTTCGTCTATCTCGCGGCGCTCGAGAGCGGGCTGACGCCGTGGGACCAGCGCGCCGACGAGCCGGTGAACATCGACGGCTGGACGCCGACCAATTTCGGCGGCCGCTCCTACGGCACGATGACGCTGGCCGACGCGCTGGCGCATTCGGTCAACACCATCACCGCCAACCTGGCGCAGGAGATCGGCGTCGACAACGTGGTGGCGGCGGCGCAACGCTGCGGCATCGTCTCGCCGCTGGCGCAGAACGCCTCGCTGGCGCTGGGCACCTCGGAGGTGACGCCGCTCGAGCTGACGCGCGCCTATGCGGTGTTCGCGGGCGGCGGGCTGGTCGTCTATCCTTATTTCGTCACCGCGGTCGAGGACAATGGCGGCCACCTGCTCTACACGCGCAAAGCCCCCGATCCCGACACCCGCGAGCGCATCGTCGCCAGCCACGTCAACCGCGACCTCGTCGCGATGCTCTATGGCGTGACGACGCACGGCACCGGCATGTCAGCGGCGGTGGCGGGCCACGAGGCCGGCGGCAAGACCGGCACGACGCAGGACTTCCACGATGCCTGGTTCGTCGGCTTCACGGCGGATTATGTCGCCGCGGCCTGGGTCGGCAACGACGATTCGACGCCGATGAAGGGCGTCACCGGCGGCTCGCTGCCGGCGCAGATCTGGCACGCGACGATGACGGTGGCCGAGAAGGGCCTCGCCGCGACGCCGCTCGACAAGTCCGACGTGCAGCCGCCGACCGACGACACCACGATCTTCGGCAGCGGCGAGGCCTATACGCCCGCGACCGGCGACGACGAATCCGGCTCGCAGGGCGGCTATTATGCCGGCGGCGACCGCGGCCAGAACGAGCCGCCGCCGCCAGGCGACGACGGCGCCGGCGGCGAGCACAAGAATTTCTGGGATTGGCTGTTCAACCGCCGCGGCCGCGACGGCCAGGGCCGGCCCACCGAACAGCCGCAGAACGACGGCAACGGCGCGCAAGACAGCGGCCAGGGCGGCGATACGAATTAGCGGCGGCGCCGCTTTTCCCCGGCAGCGCAAAATGCGCTATAACGGCGCCGGGGTCGGGCGCATGCGCACAGTCGTGAAAATTCTCGCCGTCATCGTCGTCGGAACCCTTCTGGGTCTGGCCGCGACGTGGTTCAGCGTGTTTCGCGGCACCATGGCGGGCGGGGTGAGCGATGGGCCGTGGAAGACCTCGCTCTATGCCGGCTCGTCGGCGGGCGGGCCCTATCTGCGCGCCGTGATCGCGGTGCACGGCCTTCTGGCGCTGAACCGGCAGGAGACGATCTACTACACCGCCGCGACCGACAGCGACGGCGCTGCGCTGACCGGCGCCTGCCGCTATGAGATCGCCGGACGCGATCCGCCGACGCGGTGGTGGAGCATCACCGCCTATGGCGCCGACGATTTTCTGATCCCCAATCCGGCGGGACGCTATTCGGTGTCGATGAATTCGGTGGCGCGGCGGGCCGACGGCACGTTCATCATCACCGCGTCCAAGGACGCGGGGGGCGCCATCACCGCGGCGAAGGACGCGGCGGCGGCGAATTGGATTGCGCTCGGCGGCGGGCCGTTCAGCCTGTCGCTGCGGCTCTACAATCCGGCGCCGGCGGTGGCCGCCGATCCGGCGCATGTCGCGCTGCCGACGATCCGCAAGGTGCGCTGCGGATGAGCGCGCTGAGGCGAAATTGGGCCTGGATCGCCGCCACGCTGCTGCTGGCGGCGGCGGTGCATGTGGCGAGCGTGATGCTGACGCCGCACGTCATCATGGCACTGACCATGCGCGGCATTGCGAGCCGCGCCGGCCTCCTCAACCACATGGTGCACGGCCGGCGGCCGACCGCGGCGTCGCGCGGCGTGGTGCGGCCGTCGCCGGACCTGCTCTATTCGAGCTGCGTCTACGATCTGAGCGGCGGCCCGGTCCGTGTGCACGCGAGCGGCATGCCGGCAACCTATTGGTCGGTGTCGCTGTTCGACGCCGATACCGACAATTTCTACGTCGTCAACGACCGCCAGGCGAAGACCGGCGGGGTGGATTTCCTCATCGTTCCGCCGAGCCAGGACAGGCCGCTGCCGGGCAACGTCGTGCGGTCGCCCAGCCTGCGCGGCCTGGTGCTGGTGCGCACCCTGATCGACGACGAGCGGCATGTCGCCGCGATCGACGCCGCACGGCGCCACGCGGCGTGCGAGGCGTATCGCGGCTAGAGTGGTTTTGGATTGCATACGGCGAGCCTTTTGCGGTGGCCCAGCGCTGCCGCTATGATTCGCCACGCCATCGGAGACCCTCATGACATCGCGCCTCCTGCTTGCCCTTGCCGTCGCGTTCGCCTTCAGCAGCGCCGCCGGGGCCGCGCCGCCGGCGCCGCTGACGCCCATCCGTTTCGTCACCGACTGGAAGGCGCAGGCCGAGCATGGCGGCTTCTATGAGGCGCTGGCCGAGGGGCTCTATCGGCGCGCCGGGCTCGACGTCACCATCATCGAGGGCGGGCCGAGCGTGAACGTGCCGCAGCTGCTGGCCGGCGGCGCCGCCGAGCTCGGCATCGGCTCGGACAGCTTCATCGCCATGAACCTGGTCAAGCAGAACGCCGGCATCAAGGCGGTGATGGCGGTGTTCCAGAAGAACCCGCAAGTGCTGATCACCCATCCGCGCGGCGACGTGCGGCGCCTGGCCGACATGAAGGGCATGCCGATCATGATCTCGGACGCGGCGACGGTGGCGTGGTGGCCGTGGCTGCGCGCCAAATACGGCTTTTCGGATTCGCAGATCCGCAAATACACCTTCAACCTGGCGCCGTTCCTGGTCGACCCCAAGGCGATCCAGGAGGGCTACCTGTCGAGCGAGCCGTTCACAATCGAGAGCCAGGCGCATTTCAAGCCGCAGGTCTTCCTGCTCGCCGACAACGGCTTTCCGAGCTACGCCAACCTGGTGCTGGCGCCGCAGCGGCTGATCGACGGCAACCCGCGCGCGGTGCAGGCCTTCGTCACGGCGACGCAGGCCGGCTGGCTGCACTACCTGAACGGCGATCCCAGGCCCGCCAACGCGCTGATCAAGCGCGACAACCCGGAGATGAGCGACGCGCTGATCGCGCAGGCCATCGCCAAGCTGAAATCCTACGGCATTGCGCTCAGCGGCGACGCCAAGGCGCTGGGGCTCGGCACCATGACGGACGCGCGCTGGAAACTGTTCTTCGACACCATGGCGGCGGACGGGCTCTATCCCAAGGGTCTCGCCTACAAGAACGCCTACGATTTGCGCTTCGTGCGCGCCATGCCGATGAATTTCCAGTAGAGACACACCTCCCCCTCTGTGGGGAGGTCGAAATTTGCGCAGCAAATTTCGGGTGGGGGACGAATGCATGTACAAGCCTGCCGGACCAGAGAAAATCGCCCGGGCGCGGCAGCTGAGGCGCGAGGCAACGCCTTTTGAAAAGCGACTCTGGCGAAAACTGCGTGGATTGAACGCTCTCGGTTTTCGGTTCCGTCAGCAGGCACCTTTCGATAATTATATTCTCGACTTCGTGGAGCACGATGCGAAGCTGGTCATCGAACTCGACGGAGCGCAACACGGTGAAGCGGAGCATCTTGCGCGTGACGCACGCCGCGATGCGTTCTTGAAGGACCAAGGCTATCAAACGTTGCGATTTTGGAACTCCGAAGTGAAAAATAATCTGGACGGAATGGTGGAGCGCATTGCGGCGATCGTGCGCGAGCGTCAGCACCGTCCCCCACCCGACCGCCTGCGGCGGTCGACCTCCCCACAAAGGGGGAGGTAGACATGCCACCCCTTCTCTCCCTCAGCGGCATCGCCAAGAAATTCGACTCCGGCACGCAGGCGATCGGGCGACTGGACCTGGAGGTCGCCGACGGCGAGTTCGTCTCGCTGGTGGGGCCGTCGGGCTGCGGCAAGTCCACGGCGCTGCGCATCGTCGCGGGGCTTCTGACGCCGGACGCGGGCACGGTGCGGTTCGCGCACGGCAAGCCCGCGCTCGGCTTCGTGTTCCAGGAGCCGACGCTGATGCCGTGGGCGAGCACGCTCGGCAATGTGCGCCTGCCGCTGGATCTCAAGCACATGAATCGCGCCGAGGCCGACGACCGCGCGGCGCGGGCGCTGGCGCGCGTCGGCCTCGGCGGCTTCGAGAAGGCGTATCCGCGCGAGCTCTCCGGCGGCATGAAGATGCGCGTCTCCATCGCCCGCGCCCTGGCGGCCGAGCCCAGGCTGCTGCTGATGGACGAGCCGTTCGCGGCGCTCGACGAGCTGACGCGCCAGGCGCTCAACGACGACCTGCTGCGTCTGTGGGCGGAGGACGCGCTGACGGTGATCTTCGTCACCCACAGCGTCTATGAGAGCACCTATCTGTCGTCGCGCGTGGTGGTGATGACGCCGAGGCCGGGGCGCGTCGCCGCCGACATCGCGCTGTCGCCGCCGCCGCGGCGCGACGAGGCCTACCGGCTGACGGCGGATTTCACTGAGGCCGCGGGCAGAGTGTCGGCGGCGCTCAAGCAGGCGATGGCGGCATGAGAGACTGGGCGACAGCGGCGCGCTATGCCGTGCCGGCGGCGCTGGGCATCGCGGCGATCGCGTTCTGGCAGTGGCGGGTGCGGGCGCTGGGCATCTCGCCGCTGGTGCTGGCGGCGCCGTCGGACATCTGGGCCGCGTTCCTGCTCAATTTCGACACGCTGATGGCCGCTCTGTGGTTCACGCTCAAGATCACGTTGTCCGCGTTCGCCCTGGCGACCGTGGGCGGCGTGGCGCTGGCGGTGCTGTTCAGCCAGAGCCGCATCGTCGAATACGCTCTGTATCCTTACGCCGTGGTGCTGCAGGTGACGCCGGTGGTCGCCATCGCGCCGCTGCTGCTGATCTGGATCGGCTACGACCATGTCGGCACGGTGCTGGTGCTGCTGGCCTGGATCATCGCGTTCTTCACGGTGCTGTCGAACACCACGGTGGGGCTGCGCTCGGCGGACCACAACCTGCTCGACCTGATGAAGCTCTACGGCGCCTCGCGCTGGCAGATCCTGTGGCGGCTGCAGCTGCCCGGCGCCCTGCCCTATCTTTTGGCCGGGATGAAGATCTCCGGCGGCCTGGCGCTGATCGGCGCGGTGACGGCGGAGTTCGTCGCCGGCTCGGGCGACGGTCTGGGGCTCGGCTGGATCATCACGCTGGCCAACCGCAATCTCGATACCGCCGAGGAATTCGCGGCGCTGACGTTGCTCTCGACGCTCGGCATCGTCATCCTGTTCGCGCTGACGGCGCTGGAATGGGCCTTGCTGCACCGCTGGCACGAGAGCGCGGTGAAGCGGCAGGGGTAGACGCGGGCGCAGGCGAGGCGCGGATCGCAGCGCGCCTAATCCCGCTTCGCCACCGGCACCAGGCGCACCGCGAGCAGCGCCTGCGGTCGCGCCGCGCTCACGGCGCCGCCTTGGCGGCGGGCGCGGATTCTTCCATCAGCAGCATGGCGACGAGGCTGACGGCGGTGGCGGCCATCAGGTACCACGCCATCGCCAGGGGATTGCCGGTGACGTGCATCAGCAAGGCGACCATGGGCTGGGTGGTGCCGCCGAACACCGCGATGGCGGTGGCATAGACGGTGGCGAAGACCACGCCGCGCACCCGCTTGGGCAGGATCTCGATGAAGGCGACGTAGAACGCGCCGGAGCTGACATTGAGCAGGATCGAGAGGACCGCCGTGCCGAGCAGCAGCGCGCTGGTGGAATGCTGCGCGACGATCAGGAAGAACACCGGCCAGGCGGCGAGGAGGAACAGGCCGCGCGGCACGATCATCAGTCCGCGCCGGCCGAAGCGGTCGGAGAGCAGGCCGCCGGCCAGCGAGGCGAGGACGCCGAACAGGCCGTTGACGAGGGTTGCGGCGAAGGACGGCGAGGCGCCCAGATGCAGCGTGGTGCGCGCGAAGGTCGTCATGTAGTTGAGCACATAGGTCGCCACCGTGCCGCCGGTCAGGATCATGAAGCCGAGCAGGATGGGGCGGAAATGATCGCGCAGGATGCGCAGCAGGCCGGGCGGCACATAGTCGGGCAGATGGTCGGGCGCGTGCAGCGTCTCGGGCAGCGAGCGGCGGATGTAGAGGCCGAAGGGCAGCGTCAGGGCGCCGAGGACGAAGGCGATGCGCCAGCCATAGACCTCCAGATTCTCCGGCGAGAGATTGAGCGCCAGCACCACGCCGACCGTGCCGCCGGCCATGGCGGCGAGGCTCTGGCTGGCGCTCTGCCACGAGGCGTAAAGGCCGCGGCGGAGCGGCGGCGCGGCCTCGACGAGATAGGCGGTGGAGGGTCCGACCTCGCCGCCGAGCGCGAAGCCCTGCGCCAGGCGCGCCGCGATGGCGAGGAGCGGCGCGGCCAGGCCGATGCGCGAATAGGACGGGATGAAGGCGAGTGCCAGGATGGCCAGGCCCATCAGCGTGAAGCTCAGCAGCATGGCCGGGCGCCGGCCGATGCGGTCGGCGTAATGGCCGATGACAATGCCGCCGATCGGGCGCAGCGCGAAGCCGGCGCCGAAGGTGCCGAGCGACAGCATCAGGCTGCCGAATTCGGTGTTCGAGAGGCCGCCCGGACCGGTCGGAAAGAAGGCGTGGCCGATGGCGGCGGCGAAGAACGAATAGGTGGTGAAATCGTAGAATTCGAGCGCGTTGCCGACCACCGCGGCGGTGACGTGGCGGCGCTTGACGGTGACCGGTTCGAGGGCGGCGATGTCGGTCACGAAGGCTCCGGCGGGCTTGCCGGCAAGCTTTGCACGATGGGTGGGGGACGAGTCCATGGCGCGCGCCGAGCCCTCAGGCGGCGCCGTCGGCGCTCGCGGTCAGGTGCCGGGGAACCAGCAGCAGCACCGGCAGGATCATTGCGTAGACCGCGGTCGTCGCCGCGATGCAGACGGCGAAGCCGCCGTGATGGTCGTAGAGATCGGTGCCGAGGAGATTGCCGACATTGACGGCGAGCCCGAACATGCTCCAGGCCAGCATCATCATGGTGCCTTCGAGCCCTTTGGGGCAGGAGCGGATGAGCAGGTCGAGATAGGCGGCGGTGGCCATGCCGCCCGAGACGCCGACGCCGACCGCGGCCCACAACGCAGCGCCGGCGGAATGCACCAGCAGCAGCGGCGTCATCTGCGGCACGGCCAGGACGGCGCCCAGCCACAGCAGGCGGCGCAGCGGCAGGCGCGGGCTGAGATAGCCGAACAGCACATAGGCCGGCACCGCCGCGACGTAGGCGATGGCGTTGTAGGCGCCCCATTGCGCGTCGCTGGCATGCAGCGTGTTGGTCAAATAGTATTGCAGCACGGTGGCGCCGCCCGGCGAGAAATTCCACAGCAGCCAGCACAGCAGCGCCGGATAGATCGGCCCATGCCGCAGCAGGCGCCCAAGGTCGGCGAAGAGGTCGCGGCGCGGCGCGGGAGCGTCCTCAAGATGGGCATAGATCGCGGCCGGCCGCCACAGGCCGAGGGCCGCGATCAGCGCCATGACGACGGCGACGATGAGGAACAGGATGTGGACCGCGCCGGCGGTGCTCTCGGCCTCGAGGCGTTCGCTGAGCACGCCGCCGCACAGCAGCGCCACGAAGATGGTCAGCGTCCCGGCGAAATTCCACAGCGCGCTGATCTGGCCCGACATCGCATAGCGCTGGCCGATGACCGAGCCCAGCCCGTTCCAGCCGCCCCACAGGAACAGGAAACACACCGTCCCCGACAGCGACACCGCCAGCATCATCGCCAGCGAGACGGGAAGGAACGCGGCGACGGCGAAGACCGCGGCCGAGGCGAGGCCGAACAGGATGAAATAGCCCCGGTCGCCGAGGCCGAACGGGCTCCAGCGGTCGCGCACGATGCCGAAGACGAAGGACAGATAGACCGGGATGCCGGCCCACAGCGCGAACGTCGCCAGCTGGTTCGCCGTCAGGTGCAGCCGGTTCTTCAGGATGAAGGAAAACGGGATGATGTGAAAGCCGGAGGACGGCGTGACGAGATTGAGCGCGACGACGATCGCGCCGGCATAGACGAGGATGCGCAAGCGCGCGCCCGCCGCCAGCTTCCGGGCCGGACGCGGCACGTCCGCGGCGGCGTCAGACATGCGCGGCCGTCAGACGCGCCAGCGTGGCGCGGTCGGCGGCGGAGAGTTCGAGCGTCCGCGCGACGGCGAACTGCGCCTGCGCGCCGGCTTTGTCGCCGGACCACAGCAAGGCCTCGCCCCATTTCAGGTGCAGACGGCCCCAATTGGGGGCGTAGCGCGCGGCTTCCGCGAACTTCGCGAGCGCCAGGTCGGAGCGATTCTGCGCGATCAGCGCCTCGCCCCACATCTCCAGCGGATCGGCGAAGTGCGGGCCTTTGCGGTTGGCGTCCGCGAATCTCGCGATGGCGCCACCCAGGTCGCCCTTGCGCAGCAGCATCTCGCCCCAATCGCTATCGGCGAAGGGGATGTGCGGCGAACGCGCGGAAACCGTCGCGAACCAGCGCGCGGCAGCGGCCCAATCGTGCTGCAGTGCGGCGATGCGCCCGCGCTTGCGCACGCAGTCGTCGCAATCCAGCGGCGTCTTGGCGATCAGCGCCTCGGCGCCCGCCACGTCGCCGCCGCGCGCCATCGTTTCGGCCCAGAGCGGCCGGACGAAGATCATTCGCTCCCAATACTGCGTCGGCTGGGTTTGCAGGACCGCATCCGTATCCGCGCCCGCGCGCGCGGCGCCGGCCCAATCGCCCGAATAATAAGCGAAGATCATGCGCTCGAACGGAACCTGGTAGTTGGGCTTGCCGCTGCGGTCCTTCACCGGAATCGCTGCGGCGATCGCGCGCGCCGCCGCCAGATCGTGAAGCGCGGCGGTGTCGCCGGCGTGCGACCCGCGATCGTAGGCGTTCGTGCCCATCCTCAGCATGCGGGCCCATCCGGCGACCGCCGCAGCGTAATCGCCCGCCAATTCGGCGTGATACGTGCCGAAGAGGGTAGGCAAGACGGCCGCGACCGCAGGATCGAGGCTGTCCATCACCTCGCCGCGCATGTGAGAGGAGACGCCGGCGCCGGCGCTCCAGCCGACCTCTTCCTGGCTGAGATTGCTCGCGGCCGACGAGAGGTACGCATAAAGCGTGGGATTGTCGGGATCGGCGTCCAGGCCTTGCTGCGCCTTCTGCGCGGCGCTGCGCATGTCGCCCTGGTAGAAATACACCGTTGCCCAGGCGGAATAGGCGCGTCCGCGCTCGACGGCGCTGCCGCGCGGCGCGAGCGAGGGCAGCAGCGCCAACGCCTCCGCGAAGCGGCCGTGGCGCGAGAGGTATTCGGCGTAGCGATAGGGCAAGGCTTGCGCCATGAGCCGCTCGGCGCCCTGGCCGATCAACGCGTCGAGATCCGTACCGTCGAGCGTGGCGCCGGGCTCGTCGCCATAGCGCACGGTCAGCGACCAGCCCTTGGCGGTATGGACGACCTCGCCGGTCGCATGCGTCTCGTGCCCCAGCCAGTCGCGCAGATAGCGCTGGAGCTCCTCGAGCGAAATTCCCGTGTCGGGAATCTCCACCCTGGCCCCGCCGCCGGCGTCGCGGCGGTAGCTCTCGCCGCCCTGGATCACCGAGAAGGACGCGGCCTGCAGCTGGCCGAGCTTGTCGATCAGCCGGTTGGCGACGACCGAGCCGGTCATCCCGGTCTGCGCCAGGTCCGGCGGCACGGAGAACGCATCCACCACCAGCCGGCGCTCGCGGCTGGCGTTCCACACCATCGAGCCCAGGCCGCAGACGACGAGAAGCACGACGAGGAAACCCGCGAGCTCGAGTGCGAAACGCGCATAGTCGCTGAAGCGGCGGAAACGCAGATGCGAAAGCTCGAACTCGTCCTTCTTTTCCAGCGTGTCGATGGTGAGATCGGCGATGCGGCTCTGCTTGTCGGCCAGGACGCCCTGCTTGCGCAGATATTCGCGCGCCTCGGCCGACGCGGCGCCAAGGGCAAGCCCGATGGCCGCCGGATCGTTCGCCGGACCTTGCGCCGGCGCGCCTGCCGCAATGTCGGGCTCGTCAGCCATGCGGAACGCTCGCCAGTTCGGACGTTTCGGACGGCGCAAGATCGAGCGTGTGCGCGACGGCGAACTGCGCCCGCGCGCCGGCCTTGTCGCCGGACCACAGCAAGGCCTCGCCCCATTTCAGGTGCAGACGGCCCCAATTGGGCGCGTAGCGCGCGGCTTCCGCGAACTTCGCCAGCGCCAGGTCGGAGCGGTTCTGGAGGATCAGCGCCTCGCCCCACATTTCGAGCGGATCGGCGAAGTGCGGGCCTTTGATATGGGCGCTGGCAAACCGCGCGATCGCGCCGCCCAGATCGCCCTTGGCGAGCAGCATGGCGCCCCATTGCGTGTCGGCCTGGGGCATGGACGGCGTGCGCCGCGACACCAGCGCGAACCAGCGTTCCGCCGCCGCCCAATCGCGCTTTACCGCCGCGATCTGGCCGCGCGCCACGACGCAGTCGTCGCAATCCAGGCCCGTCTTGGCGATCAGCGCCTCGGCGCCGGCGGTGTCGCCGGCGCGCGCCATGCCATAGGACATGTGCGGCCAGAGTTCCGTCATCCGAAACCACCCCTTGTTCAAACGGGCCGCCGAAATCGCGTCCGCCGTCTTGTCCAGAACCACCCCCGCCGCCCAATCGCCTTGGAGGCTTGCGAGCGTCGCGCGAAGGCTGATCAATTCCGCGTTCGGTTTGCCGTCCGCTCCCAGAACGGGACTCATTGCGATATAGCGGCGCATTTCGGCGACGTCATGGGCGTCGCCAGCGTAACCTGCCAGGTAGGTGGAGGAACAATCCTGAATGCCGATGGCGTTCTGGCATTGCTGGAGGGCGCCGGTGGGGTCGCCCTTGTCGATGGCGTGGTCGGCGCCGAGGACAAACGGCATCGTCGCCGCCATGTCAGGATTGAGATCGCTGGCCCGGCCGTTCGCGATGAGCGACAGGACCGTCTCTTCGGCTTCCAGCGCCTGCTGCCGGTGACTGAGATTGTAGGCGCCGGCGTCGACGGCATACCACACCGCCGCATTGGCGGGATCGAGCCGGGCCGCGACCGTCGCCGCGTCGAGTTCGCGCGGGACGTCGCCGTCCTCAAAGTGAAGGTTGGCCATGGTGAGCCAGGCGAGCGCGCGCGCCCGCGCGCCACCCCGCGCGGTCAGGGGCGTGAGGATCGCGTCGGCTTCGCCGTAGCGGCCGCGCTCGGCGAGATAGTCCGCGTAGCGCAAGGGGCGCGCCGCCCGATAGAGGCGCTCGGCCGCAAGGTCGATCAGCGTGCCCAGCTCGCCGCCTTCCACCGTGCTGCCGGGCTGGTTGCCGTAGCGGATCGTCAGCGCCAGCCCCTTGGGCGTGTGCACCAGATCGCCGCCGATGGCGATGTCGTCGCCCAGCCAGCCGCGCAGATAGCGGTTGAGTTCGCCGATCGAGATTCCGGTGTCGGGAATTTCGACGCGAACCTTGTCGCGGTCGTCGCTGCGGAGCGATCCGGCGCCCTCGCTGAGCGAATTGGTGCTCGCCTGCAAGGCGCCCAGCCGGTCGAGCACGCGCGCCGCGAGCACGCTGCCCGTCATGCCGGACCCGGCGACGTCGGACGGAACGGAAAACGGCTCGACCACGAGATCGCGCGCGCGCGACGCGTTCCACACCATCGTCGCCAGGCCGAATACGACCAGCAATGCGATCAGGGCGGCGGAAATCTCCAGCGCGAACTTCGCCCAGTCGCTGAAGCGGCGAAACCGCAGATGCGAGAGCTCGAAGGCGTTCTGTTCGAGGAGATTGTCCTTCTGCAGCCGGGCGAGCGCGGTCTGCTCGCGCAGATAGGCGCGCGTCTCGTCCGAGGCCGCCGCGTTCATCGCGATCCCGACGCCGGCGGCGTCGCCGGCGCTCCGGCCGGACGCGATATCGTCGTCGTCAGCCATGTGCCCTCACCCGCGCCAGTTCGGATTTTTCGGATGGCGCAAGATCGAGCGTGCGCGCCACGGCGAATTGCCGGGCCGCGCCGGCCTTGTCGCCCGACCACAGCAGCGCCTCGCCCCATTTCAGGTGCAGCCGGCCCCAATTGGGCGCGTTGCGCGCGGCTTCCGCGAACTTCGCCAGCGCCAGGTCGGAGCGGTTCTGCGCCACCAGCGCCTCGCCCCACATCTCCAAGGGATCGGCGAAATGGGGGCCTTTGCGGTTGGCGAGCGCGAACTTGGCGATGGCGGCGTCGTAGTCACCCTTGGCCAGCAGCATCCGGCCCCAGTCGGAATAGCTGAACGGAATGGACGGCGCGAAGGCGGCGGCACGCGAGAACCAATAATCCGCGCCCGCCCAGTTCCGCGCGAGCGCAGCGATGCGGCCGCGGCTGCGCAAACAGATCAGGCAGTCGAGCGGCGTCTTGTCGATCATCGCATGGGCGCCCGCGAAGTCGCCCGTGGCGGCCATCGCATTGGCAACGGCGGGCCGGAGCAATCGCATGTCGAGGGTCGGCAGCGACGAGACGATGAACAGATGTTGCGCCAGCACCGTTTCGAAATTCTTGCGGACGACATCGCGCTGCGGCAGCAGCGCGCGCCAATCGTCCAGCCAATAGTCCAGGCCGAGCGCGCCGATCGAACGCAGCAGGCGCTCCGGCGGATCGTCCGCGGCCGGCAGCGCGTCCCAGCCGCGGCGCGCGGCCGCATCGTCATGGAGCGCCGCGAGGGCCTGCACGGTCGCTTCGCGCGCGGTCTCCGCCAGGCCGCTGAAGTCTGCAAGCCCGGCCGCCTGCCGACCGTCCCTGAGCGCCGCCGTGAAATCGCCGAGGGCGTTGTCGATGTCGTTCTTGCTCTGCCAGGTCGTGATCGCCCGGGCGCGCGGCGTCATGTCGACGTCGCCGCTCCCCGTCATAAGGCGCAAGGCGACGCGCGCAGCCGCCAGCGCGGCCTCGTCGTGCGCCAGTCCGGTTTCGCTGTTGTCGATGTCGGACCAGCCGAGCGCGAAATCGGGAACGATGGCGACCGCCTGGCGCGACGCATCGACGGCGCCATAGCCGTCGTCGGCCACGACATCGAGAACGCCCAGACCGACATAAGCCCAGGCACGATCGCGCGGCGCGGCGCCTTCGACCGCCAGACGCCGATAGATCGCGCGCGCCTGCGCCGGGCGGCCCTGGGACTCGCTGTAGACGGCATAGCGATAGGGCTGGGTCCGGGCATAGATCGCCTCGGCCGATTGCTGCATCAGCCCGTCGAAATCGGCTTCGCGTCCCAGCACGGTGGTGCCGCCGTCGCCGCCCGCGCGCGCCACGATGGCAAGGCCGCCCGCGTCGCGATACACCTCGCCCGTGATATGCGTTTCGTGGCCGAGCCAGGCGGCGAGAAGGCGGTAGAATTCGCCGACCGAGACGCCGGTGTCGGGAATCTGGACCTTGATGTCGTCGCCCCAATTGTTGGCGTAGCTGTCGGCAGGACGCGCGGATTCGGTCTGGTCCTGCAGGGCCGCGAGCTTATCCTGGAGCTGCGCCGCGATCGCCTGGCCGGTGAGGCCGCGCGCCGCCATGTCCGGCGGCACCGAGAAGGCTTCGATGACGAGGCCCTTGTCGTTCGCGGCGCTCCACACCGTGGCGCCCAGCCCGGCGACGATCAGCGCCGCGACGGCGACGAGCATGATCTGGAGCGCGCCCTTCATCTGGTCGTTGAAGCGGCGCCAGCGCAGGTGGGAGAGCTCGAACTCGTCCTTCTTTTCGAGCGTGTCGATCTGCAGCTCGGCGAGCCGGGCCTGCTTGCGCAAATAGGCACGCGCCTCGGCCGTCGCGGCGGTCGCCGCATCCAGCGCGACATGTATCGCCGCGGGGTCGCCGGTGCCGGAGTGTCCGCTCTCGTCCTCGTCAGCCATGCCCCGCCCTCACATGGGCGAGCATCATCTTGTCGGCGGGCGAAAGATCAAGCGTCGCGGCGATGGCGAACTGCGCCTGCGCGCCGGCCTTGTCGCCCGACCACAGCAGCGCCTCGCCCCATTTCAGGTGCAGCCGGCCCCAATTGGGCGCGTTGCGCGCGGCTTCGGTGAACTTGGCAAGCGCGAGGTCGGAGCGGTTCTGCGCGATCAGCGCCTCGCCCCACATTTCGAGGGGATCGGCAAAGCGCGGGCCTTGCTGGTTGGCGATGGCGAGCTTGGCGATGGCGCCGCCGGGATCGCCCAGGCGCAGCCGCATCTCGCCCCAATCGGTGAAGACCTGCGGGATCGACGGCGCGAAGGCGGCGGCGCGGACGAACCAGGCTTCGGCGGCGCGTCGGTCGCCCCTGAGCATGGCGACGCGCCCGCGCACCCGCAGGCAGACGGCGCAATCCATCGGCATGGCGTCGACCAGCGCCTGCGCCGACTTGAAATCGCCGCGTTCGGCATCGGCGGTCGCCACGATCGTGTTCTCGTTGCGCGTGATGAAGATCGCGGCGACCGGACCCAGCTTGCTCAACATCGGCACGATCTCGTCGCCAAGGGCGAGCGCTTCGCTGGACCGGCCGAGCAGAACCTCGCCCAGCTGGCTGTTGAACAGCCGGTTCAGGGCGGCATTCGAGTCATGGGTTTGCGGCAGCGCCGCCAGGAGCGCATCGAAGCAGACGGCATCGTGCAGGGCGGCGCAGAGCCCCAGATCGTTGTCGCGGGCATTTTCCCAGGACGAGCGGTCGGGCAGCGCCAGTATCTGGCCATTGACGCGCTGGGCGGCGAGGAAATCGCCGAAGCTCTGGACCAGCGAGCTCTGATCCTGCAATTCGTGCACGGTGAAGTCCGCCATGGCCATGCTGGTGTCGCGGCCGCGAGCTTCGAGCGCCAGGGCCTGGCGCAACCAGAACAGCGCCTGCTCGTCATGCTGCAGCGTGCCTTCATTGTTGGCCAGGTTGTCATAAGGCAGCAGCACGTCGGGCTTGATCGCGATGGCGCGTTTCAGCAGCACGTCGCCGCCGGCGAAGTCGCCGGTGGCGGCATGCTCGGAAGCGAGACCGATATACGCCCAGGCACGGTCTTCGAGCGCGCCGCCGTTCAGCAGCGACTGGTAGATCGCCTGCGCCTCGGGCACGCGGTTGTGGGCGTCGAGATAGACCGCATAGCGATAGGGCTGGGTGCTCTTGTAGACCGCCTCGGCGGCCTGCCGGATCAGCGTGTCGAGAGCGGCATCGGCGCCGTGCACGGTGGCGGCGGGCGCGCCGGCGACGCGGGCGGTGACGGCGAGGCCCTGCGCGTCGCGATAGATCTCGCCGCTGATATGGGTCTCGTTGCCGAGCCAAGCGGCAAGATAGCGGTAGAACTGACCGATGGAGACGCCGGTTTCCGGAATCTGCACCTTGATGTCGTTGCCCCAATTGTTGACGTAGCTGGCCGAAGCCCGGTTCGAGTTGGTCTGCGCCTGCAGATCGGACAGCCGATCGAGCACCTTGCCGGCGACGACCTCGCCGGTGAGGCCGCGCTGCTCAAGGTCCGGCGGCACCGAAAACGCCTCGACGACGAGACCGTTGTCGTGGCTCGCCGACCAGACCGCGGCACCGAGCGCGACGGCGACGGCGATGACGATGAGCGCGACGACGAACTCGAAGGCCAGCTTCATCACCGCGCTGGCATATTCGACGAACTGCGCCCAGCCGCGCAGCTTCTCCTCGCGCGCCTCGCGCGCGACCTGCAGCCGCGCCAGATGGGTCTGCTGCTCGAGGAAGGCGTCGGCGCGCTCACGGCTGGCGGCGGCGAGCGTCGCAAAGGCGGGGTTCGGGCCGTCGGCGGCTGGCTCGCTCATGCGGCGACCCAATTTTCGAGCGCGAGACCCGGGATGCCGACGAAATCGGCTTCGTTGTCGGTCACGAGCGTAAGCCTCTCGCTGATCGCATGGGCCGCAATCATGTGGTCGAAATCGCGGGGCTTGATGCGCCCGCACTGCGCGATGATGCGGCCATAGGCTTCGGCCGCCGCCACATCGAAAGCGATGACCGCAATACGCTGCATCAACACGCCGTGCCGCTCGCGGCGTATTATGGCTTCCGGCAGTTTGGGATCGAGACCACGCTGCAATTCGGCAAGCGACAATGCCGACAGCACAATCGCGCCGTCATGTTGTTCGAATTTGCGCAATACGCTTTCGGCGCCGTCGCGGGCGTGCATGAAAATGTTGGTGTCGATCAGATAAGACACTGACCGCTAATCGTCGAGCGTGTCGCGCATCCGCGTGCGCTCGATCAATTGGACGGTTTGCGGCTTGGGCATGCTGCGAAGAATGGCGACGGCTTCGCGCAGGCTGCCGCGCGGCGGTTCGATGATGATCCGGTTGCCGCTGCGCGTGATTTCGACTTCCGCATTGTCGTCCGCAAAGGCGATCCCCGCAGGGATGCGAACCGCCTGACTGTTGCCGGATTTGAAGATGCGGGTTTTCATGCGGGAGCAGGTTAGAGAGATGTTCTTAATGGGTCAATCCATGTATATACATTACACAGTTTTTTGATGTTATTAGTTCTATTATACAAATATCCTTTGTAATGCATTGAAGTTTGTCGCGCGGCATGTGATTTAGCCCGCATGGCCAAGGTGCAAGACCCGCAGATGCTGACCGCGAACCGGCTGGTCGACGGCGACGTGCTCTATTGGAAGGGCGGCGACTGGGTGTTGTCGCTCAGCGAGGCCGACGTCTTCGCCGATGCCATGGACGCCGATGCGGCGCTGGCCGCGGCGCAGAGATATGTCGCGGGGAACGTCGTCGTGAGCCCCTATCTGTTCGACGTGAAGAGCGACGCGGCCGGCATCCGTCCGGTGAAGGAGCGCGAGATCATCCGCGCCGCGGGCCCGACGATCCGCACCGACACCGGCAAGCAGGCAGACCATACAAATGTATAGATATGACGAGTTCGATGCGCGGTTCGTGGCCGAGCGCGTGGCGCAGTTCCGCGGCCAGGTGGCGCGGCGCCTGTCGGGCGAACTCAGCGAAGACCAGTTCAAGCCGCTGCGCCTGATGAACGGCCTGTACCTGCAGCTGCACGCCTACATGCTGCGCATCGCGGTGCCCTATGGCACGCTGAACGCGCGGCAGATGCGCAAGCTGGCCGAGATCGCCCGGCGCTACGACAAGGGCTTCGGCCATTTCACCACCCGCACCAATTTGCAGTTCAACTGGATCAAGCTGGTGGACGTGCCCGACATCCTGGCCGAGCTCGCCAGCGTCGAGATGCATTGCATCCAGACCAGCGGCAACTGCATCCGCAACGTCACCGCCGACCAGTTCGCCGGCGCCACCGACGAGGAGATCGAGGACCCGCGCCCGCTGGCCGAGATCATCCGGCAATGGTCGAGCCTGCATCCCGAATTCGTCTTCCTGGCGCGCAAGTTCAAGATCGCGGTCGGCGCCACAGAGCACGACCGCGCCGCGCTCAAATATCACGACCTGGCGGTGCAGATCGTGCGCAACGGCGAGGGCCGCGTCGGCTATCTCGTCATGGCGGGCGGCGGCATGGGGCGCACGCCTTACGTGGCGCATGTGATGAACGAATTCGTCGAGCGCGAGGACATCCTCGCCTATCTCGAGGCGGTGCTGCGCGTCTACAACCAGGACAGCCGCCGCGACAACATCCACAAGCAGCGCATCAAGATTCTGATCAACGCCATCGGGCCCGAGGAGATGCGCCGCCGCGTGGCGCGCGAGTTCGACGAGATCAGGCGCGCCGGCACGCTGCAGCTGCCGGCCGCGGAACTGGCGCGCATTACGGCGTATTTCGCGCCGCCGAAATTCGACGCGCCGGCGGACGCCATGCCGGTTTCGGATTCGAAGACCGTTTCGGATTCGAAGACCATTTCGGATTCGAAGACGGGCGGCGACGCGGCTTTCGAGAACTGGAAGCGGACCAACGTCCACACGCATCGCGCGCCCGGCTATGCCATCGCGACGATCTCGCTGAAAAGCATCGGGCAGATCCCGGGCGACGCCAGCGCCGGGCAGATGGAGGCGCTGGCCGCGCTGATGGACCGCTTCGGCATCGACGAGATCCGCGTCAGCCATGAGCAGAACCTGGTGCTGCCGCATGTGCGCCAGCGCGACCTGCAGGCGATCTTCGCGGCGTTGCAAGCGCTCGACCTGGCCACGCCCAATGCCGGCCTCGTCACCGACATCATCGCCTGCCCCGGCCTCGATTATTGCGACCTCGCCAATGCGCGTTCGATTCCGGTGGCGCAGGACATCGCGCGCCGCTTCGCCGACCTCAGCCGCCAGCACGAGATCGGCGAACTCAAGATCAAGATCTCCGGCTGCATCAATGCCTGCGGCCATCATCATGCCGGACATATCGGCATCCTGGGCGTCGACAAGAAGGGCGTCGAGTACTACCAGCTGCAGCTCGGCGGCTCGGGCGCCGAGGACGCCAGCATCGGCGACATCATGGGCCCGGGCTTCGCCATCCACGAGATCGGCCCGGCGGTCGAGCGCGTCGTCGACGCCTATCTCAAGCTGCGCCGGGACGGCGAGCGCTTCCTCGACACCTATCGCCGCGTCGGCATGGAGCCGTTCAAGAACGTGGCCTACCAGGAACAGATGTATGCCGCTCATACGGGGTGACGGCGGCGCGATCGGGCCCGACGATTTCGTCACGCTCGCCGACGACGCGGCGTTGCCGGCCGCGGGCGGCGCCATCGTCTCGCTGGCGCGCTTCCAGCGGGACCGCGAGACGCTGCTGGCGCGCAACGCGCCGGTCGGCGTGCGGCTGAAGGCGGACGAGTCGCCGCAGCTGCTCGGCGACGACGTGCAGCGCCTTTCGCTGGTGGCGATCGAGTTTCCGCAGTTCCGCGACGGCCGCGGCTTTTCCTGGGCCCGCATGCTGCGCACGCGGCTGGGCTTTACGGGCGAGGTGCGCGCCGTCGGGCACTTCCTCTACGACCAGATCGCCTACCAGCACCGCGTCGGCTTCGACGCCTGGGAGGTGCCGGAGGGTTTCACGCCGGAGCAGTTCCGCCGCGCGCTCGCCGAGATGACCGACGTCTATCAGCCCAGCAGCGACGGCAAGAAGACGATCCGCGAGCTGAGGGCGAGGACGTAGGCGCAGAGCCGCCGGCGCTGCTGCAAATCCGCCATACCGCGCGCTATTGCGGACGTTCCGGCCGTGTCCGGCTGGCCGCTCCGCCCAATTGCAGCTAGGTTGCGTGGCTGAGCACACCGAGGCGTTTGGTGCGTATTCTCGTTTCCGCGATCCTGGGCCTCGGCCTGGCTGCCGGCTCCGCCGCGACGCCCGCCGAGCCGCAGCCGCCTTTCGCGATCGTCAAGAATCATATCGAGGTGGAGGTGCGCCAAGGCGGCTCTTACCTGGAGTCGCGAGAAGCCGTCTACCGGGTGTTGACCGAGGCCGGCGCGCAGGCGCTGCGGCAGACGACGCTGTCCTACACCCAGGGTTTCCAAAGCTACACCGTCGTGGCGGCGTACACGCTGAAGGCCGACGGCACGCGGATCGACGTGGACCGCCGCAGCATCCTGAACGGCTTCGGCGCCACGACCAGCCCGGGGTTCCAGGACCTGAAGACCGCGACGCTGCTGTTTCCCAACCTGGAGATCGGCGACGAAGTCGTCCTGACCACGCTGTTCACGCAGCAGGTGCCCTGGTTCGGAGATCAGTACACGGAGGAATTCGCGTTCAGCCGCCTGGTGCCGGCCGCCGACGTCAGCCTCGCCGTGACCGCGCCCTCCGACATGGCGCTGCAGATCGACGCCGCCGGCCTGCAGGCGGGGCCCGCAGAGGCGATGGGCGGCAAGACCCGCTGGACCTGGCAATACAGCAATCCCGTTGCCGCGTTGCCGGAGCAGGGCGCAGTCGACGAGTACGATACCGGTCCGCGCGTCGTCATCAGCTCGTTCAAGGACTACCGCTCCTTCGCCGACGTCTATGCCGCGATGATCAAGGAGCAGGGCGACGTGACGCCGCAGATCCGCGAGCTGGCGGACAAGCTCACTTCGGGGCTGACCGGCGACCGCGAACAGGCGCGCGCGCTGTACGAATGGGTGTCGCTGCATATCGCCTATGTCGAGATCGTGCTGGGCGCCGGCGGTTTCGTGCCGCATAGCGCCGCCGACGTGCTCGCCAACAAATTCGGAGACTGCAAGGATCACGTCATCCTGCTGGAGGCGTTGCTGGCGGCCAAGGGCATCGCCAGCTCACCCGTGCTGATCAACGCGATGAACCGCTACGCGCTGTCGCCGGCGGCGTCGCCGTTCGGTTTCAACCACATGATCACCTACATTCCGGAGCTCAAGCTCTATCTCGACTCCACCGCGCGCTACGCACCGTTCGGCACGCTGCCGTTCAACGATACCGGAAAGCCGGTGGTGCGCATCGCCAGCCGCGACACCGCGCTGACGCCCGTGGCGCCATCGCGCGCCGCCGCCATCCGCGCGGTCGAGACCATCGATATCCTGGGCGACGGAACGATCGAAGGACTGACGAAGGTCACCGCCTCGGGCGGCGCGTCGACCGACATGCGGGCGCTGGTGCAGGCGGTCTCGACCATGGGCGATGCGGAATATTTCCACCGCATGATCGGCCCCGGCGCCGAAGGCACGCTCGACCAGGGCGACCTTAACGCGCTCTCGGGCAGCTACACGTTTTCGGCGCACTATCGCCTGCCCAATGCACTCAGCATTCCGGGCCCGGCGGCCATTCCCAGCTATGTCGGCTTTAAGCCGTTTTCGCTGACCGCGATCGTGGCGGGCGACCTGCCGGCCACGCGGACGCGGCCCTATGCCTGTCCGTCACTGGAGGCCGAAGAGGACCAGACCATCAACCTTCCGGCCGGAATGAAGATCCTGGCCATGCCGCCGGCCACGAAACTGGCGGCCGAAGGCATCTGGTTCGACGCCCTCTATGTCGCGCCCAGCCCGGGCGTCATCCATGCGACGATCCATGTCCGGGTGGACCATGCCGAGGCGACCTGCTCGGCGGCGTATTATGCGCAGGTCCGCGGCACGCTGGCCCAGATGGCGGCGGCGCTGCGCGCCCAAATCCTCTATCAATAGGACGAAACACCATGCGGTTGCGCGCCCTTTCCTGGATTGTCCTGGCTGCGGGCGCCCTCGCCGCCCCGCCGGCCTGGGGTGCCGCTGCGTACCCGCCGTTCTGCAATGCTCCCGGCATCACGCCGCCGATGGCGCTGACCAGCCACGCGCCGACGTCCGAAGACTACCCGCCGCTGTCGGTGATGCAGGGCGAAACCGGCACCACGGCGGCGCTGTACACGGTGCTGGCGAACGGCGCGGTCGGCGACGTGACGGTCGTCAATTCGAGCGGCTCGCTGCGCCTGGACGATGCCACCACATCGTTCATCCGACGCTTCCAGTTCAAGCCCGCGCTGCGCAACGGCACGCCGCTGGCCTGCAACAGCAGTATCGCGGTCCGGTGGAACCTCAACGATAGCCTGGACGCGTTGCGCGCCAGCGTATCCTTCGTTTTCCGGCCCGCCAAATCCGAATTTCCGGCCGGCGCGGCCGAGCGTGGCGAGGAAGGCGCCGTCATGGCCGTGATGGTCCTGGGCGACGGCGACAAGGTCGAGAACGCCAGCGTGATGCAGGCCTGTCCCTTCGCCGATCTCAACAACGCGACGCTCGCCTATCTGCGCAAGCAGCCCGTCAAGTCCGCCGTCGTGAATGGACGGCGCATCCGCTCGGTCTTCGCGGTCATGGTCGAGTGGACCCAGCGCCCGGGCGCCGATCCGGGCGGCGCGAGCGGAGCCAGGCCGAGCGACGGCTCGCAGATGCAGACGCATCCTTAAGCAGCGGCGTTGTCGCGTGTGACAGCGCGCCCGATCTGACGCAGAGTGACGGCCGCGAAGATGGGGGCGGCGATGAGCGTTGGCAGCGGGACGGCGAACGGAAGCGTGCCGCTGCGCCATGTCGCGGCGGTGGCGGTGGGCAATGCGCTCGGCTTCTACGATTTCCTCACCTATGTCTATTTCGCGGTCTATATCGGCAAGGCCTTCTTTCCGTCGCACAGCCCGACGATAAGCCTGCTCGCCACCTTCGGCGCGTCGTTCATCGGCTTCGTCGCCCGCCCGGTGGGCGCGATGATCATCGGCCCGATGGGCGACCGCATTGGGCGCAAGGCGGCGATGACGCTGTCCTTCGCACTGATGGGCGTCGGCGTGCTCGGCGTGGCGCTGACGCCGTCCTATGCCCAGATCGGAATCGCGGCGCCGATCCTGGTGATCGTCTTTCGCATCGTGCAGGGCTTCGCGCTGGGCGGCGAGGTCGGGCCGACCACCGCCTATCTGGTGGAGGCGGCGCCGCCGGCGCGGCGCGGCTTCTACGCCTCGCTGCAATACGCGACGCAGGATGCCGGCGTGCTGGTCGCGGGCCTGGTCGGCACGCTGCTCGCCGCGACGCTGAGCGCGGACCAGCTGCAGGGCTGGGGCTGGCGGCTGGCGATCGTGATCGGCGCCGCGATCGTGCCGTTCGGGCTGTGGCTGCGGCGCAGCCTGCCCGAGACGCTGCATGCGGCGGACGACGCGGCGCTGGCGCCGGACGGCGCGCTCAACGCCAGGGGCAAGGTGCAGCTGCGGCCCTATCTGCTGCTCATCGTGCTCGGCCTGATGATGCTGGCTTCGGGCACCATCGGCAGCTACGTCTCCAGCTACATGACGACCTATGCCCTGAACACGCTGCACATGCCGGCGACGGTGGCGTTCGGCGTGATCATCGTCAATGGCGGCTTCAGCGTGCTGTTCGAACCGCTCAGCGGCTGGCTGTCCGACCGCTTCGGGCGCAAGCCGGTGATGCTGCTGCCGGGCTTCGCGCTGCTGCTGTCAATCTTCCCCGCCTTCTGGATCATCGCGACCTACCGCACGACGGCGACGTTCTACGCCGCCATCGCCTGGACCACGACCCTGGCGGCGCTGAGCACGACGCCGGTGGTGACGGTGCTGACCGAGCAATTGCCCAAGCGCGTGCGCTCCGGCGTGGTGGCGATCGTCTACGCTTTCGCGATCTCGATCTTCGGCGGCTCGACCCAGGTGGTGCTGACGGGGCTGCTCGGCTGGACCCAGAATCCGCTGGCGCCGGCGTATTACTGGACGGCCGCGGCGGTGGTCGGCCTCATCGCGATGGCGCTGGTGACGGAGTCCGCGCCCGGGAAGATCAAGCGGTGACGCGATGATGTGGCCGCTGCTCGGCATCGCCGTCGTCATCGTGGGCTTCGCGGCGCGGATCAATCCGCTGCTGGTGATCGCGGCAGCGGCGGGCGTGACGGGGATCGCCGCCGGGCTGTCGCCGGTTCACATCGTCGCCGCCTTCGGCAAGGCGTTCGCCGCCAACCGCTTCGTCAGCGTCGTCTTCCTGGTGCTGCCGGTGATCGGCATCCTGGAACGCTACGGCCTGCAGGAGCGGGCGCGCGCGCTGATCGCCCAGTTGCGCGGCGCCACGGCCGGGCGGCTGCTGCTCGCCTATTTCCTCTGCCGGCAGGTCGCGGCGGCGGTCGGCATTCCATTCGGCGGCCAGGCGCAGGTGGTGCGCCCGCTGCTGGCGCCGATGGCGGAAGGCGCGGCAGAAGCACAGGTCGGCCCGCTGGCGCCGGCGCAGCGCTTCTGGCTGCGCGCCCATGCGGCGGGTTGCGAGAACATCGGGCTGTTCTTCGGCGAGGACATCTTCGTCGCCATCGGCTCGATCCTGCTGATCAAGGGATTCCTGGAGGCCAACCATATCTTCGCCGAGCCGTTCGCGCTGTCGGTGTGGGCGATTCCGAGCGCGCTGCTGGCGGCCGCGATCCACGGCACGCGGCTGCTGCTGATCGACCGGAAACTGCGGCGCGCCATCCCCCCGCCCGAAGCGCTGCGCGCTTCGACTTCCCCGCAAGGGGGAGGTGAGTCTTGATCACCATCGAGCACGTCTACATCCTGACCGGCGCGATGGGTGCGGCGTTCGCGCTGCTCAGCGCGCGCGACCGGACCAATCCGAAGCGCTTCGGCAATGCGGCATTCTGGGGCCTGTTGTCGGCCAGCTTCCTGTTCGGCTCGGAGCTCAGCGATTTCGCCAACGGCGTGCTGGTGATCGCGCTGATCGCGGTCGGCGGCTTCGGGCTGATGCACAAGGGTGCGGCGCCGACGACGACGCCCGAGGAGCGCGCTACGAGCGCCGCGGCGCATGGCAACGCGCTGTTCGCGCCGGCGCTGGCGGTGCCGGCGGTGGCGCTGGTCGGCACGCTGGCCTTCAGGAATTCCGGCCTCGTCGATCCCAAGCAGGCGACGCTGATCTTCCTCGCGCTCGGCGTGCTGGTCGCGCTGGCGGGCTGTTACGCCTGGCTGCGGCCGCCGCTGCTGGCGCCGCTCGAGGAAGGCCGCCGCCTGATCGACACGATCGGCTGGGCCACCGTGCTGCCGCAGATGCTGGCCTCGCTGGGCGCGGTGTTCGCGCTGTCGGGCGTCGGCGGCGCGGTGGGAAATCTCGCCACGCACTACCTGCCGCTCGGCACGCCGCTGGCGGCGGCCGTCGCCTATTGCCTCGGCATGGCGCTGTTCACAATCGTCATGGGCAACGCCTTCGCGGCGTTTCCGGTGATGACGGCGGGCATCGGCCTGCCGCTGATCGTGCACCGCTTCGGCGGCGATCCGGTGCTGATGAGCGCCATCGGCATGCTGGCCGGCTTCTGCGGCACGCTGATGACGCCGATGGCGGCGAATTTCAACCTCGTGCCGGCGGCGCTGCTGGAACTTCCCGACCGCTACGGCGTCATCAAGGCGCAGCTCCCGACCGCGCTGGCGCTGCTCGCCGCCAACACGGCGCTGATGGCGGCGCTGGTGTACCGCTTCTGACGCAGGCGCGTCGCGGCGCGGGCCTTTTTTCTTGACCCCACCCCCCTTCTGCCCCAAACAGGCCGCGCCACTTTGGGGGAGCCGCGCGTGAACGCTCCTACACGCCTCGAAACCTCGCTGCCGCGCTTCGCCAGCATCGAAAACGTCATCGAACGGCTGAAGCCGATCGATCCCGTCTACGTGCTCTTTCCCGAGCGCTTCAAGGTCGCGGCGCGGCGTTTCCTCGACGGCTTCTCCGGCGACACGATGTATGCGGTGAAGGCCAATTCCGAAGGCGTGGTGCTCGACCAGATCTACGCCGCCGGCATCCGCCATTTCGACACCGCCTCGCTCGGCGAGATCGAGCTGGTGCGCAGCCGCTTCCCCGACGCGATCTGCCATTTCATGACGCCGGTGCGCATCGCCGGCCACGCCCGCGCGGCGTTCGCGAAATACGGCATCACCGACTATGTGATCGACTGCGACTTCGAGCTCGACAAGCTGCTGGCCGAAACCGGCGATGCGAAAAAGCTGCGCATCTTCGTGCGCCTGGCGACCGCGCTGGGCGGCGCGGTGCTGGAGCTCTCCAGCAAGTTCGGCACCACGCCGGCCGACGCGGCGCGGCTGCTCAAGCGCGTCGCGGCCTGCGGCGCGGCGCCGTGCCTGACCTTCCATGTCGGCTCGCAATGCCTGTCGCCGTTCTCCTATGCCCAGGCGATCGAGATGGCGCGGCGCACGGCGCTGCTGGCCGACGTCAGAATCGCGGCGCTCGACATCGGCGGCGGCTTTCCCGGGCCGCTGGAGAACAACGACGTGCCGCCGTTCCACTGGTATTTCGACACCATCCGCGAGGCGCTGACCACGTTCGAGCAGGACGACCTGCCGATCCTGTGCGAGCCCGGACGGGCGCTGTCGACCGAGGGCATCTCGCTGATCACCCAGGTGGTGCTGCGCAAAGGCGACCGGCTCTACATCAACGACGGCCGCTATGGCAGTTTCGACGAGCTGACCCAGGCCGGCTTCAAGGCCGATTACCCGATCCGCGCCTTCACGCTCGCGGGCGGCGACAAGGCGAGGCCGCTCGCGGGCGGCACCAAGCCGTTCCTGGTGTTCGGGCCGACCTGCGACACGATCGACGTGCTGCCGCGGCCCCTGCTGCTGTCGGAGAACATCGCGGCCGGCGATTTCATCGTGTTCGACGAGATGGGCGCCTATTCGTTGTCGTCGCGCTCGCGCTTCAACGGGTTCTATCCCGACCAGTGGGCGCAGGTCGGCTGACGCCTTTCGCGCGAGCGCCGGCCTGGCCTACGATGCGCCGGGAAAGGGGATGTCATGGCCGGGACCGCAGCGCCGCCGCACGACTTCGTCGCCGATGCGCTGCACGGGATCTGGGACAGCGTCCTGCTCGGCCATTATCGCATCATCGCGGTGTGGACCGGGCTTGGCGTCGTTATCCTGGTGCCGGCGCTGGTGGTGCGCATCGTCTATGGCTGGCGCCGGGACTCGCAGGCCTATGCGCCGTCGCAGCTGTGGCGCACCATGCACGCCATCCTGGTGGGGATGGTCTATCCCGCCGTGCTCGGCTCCATCCTCTACGAGCTGCTGCCGAACCTGGTCGAGATCGAAGGCCGCGCCACGGTGCTGCCCTACCTGCCGCTCATCGCGCTCAAATTCGCGATCATCGCGCATTATTGCTACGACTATTTCTACATCGCGACGCGCTATGCCGACAACGCCAAGCCCTACACGTTCCAGGAGTTCTTCATCGACATGACGATCGTGCTGCTGCTCTATCTGTCGGCCGGCGCGGTCAACATCGCCCGCCAGGCGGGCCTGCTGGAGATCAGCGCGATCTTCTGCGTGCTGTACGGCGCCTATGCCGTGTGGGACGCCCTGCGCCGCGAGCCGTGGCGGATCACGGCCGGCGACGCGGCGTTCTGCGTCGTCTATTTCCTGTTCGCGATGCTGGCGAAGGGCGCGGCGGGGCCGGGCGACCTCGCGCCAGTGGTCCTGGCCGCGCTGGTCGTCATGGGCACCAGCGTCCTCGCCATCACGACGGGTCCGCTGCAGGATGTCGCCGTGCCGCACGGCAAGGAGAAAAAGCCCGCGCCGGCGCACAAGAAGCACAAGGGTAGACATTGATGGACGTCCGCCTCCTCCGCGCGCTTGCCGCCGCGCTCCTGCTCGCGGCCGCAAGCAGCGCGGCCGACGCGGCCGACGCGGCGCACACCTACAGCGATACGGCGCGCGGCTTCTCGCTCACCTATCCGGACGGCTGGCGCGTCGATCCCAATTTCGCCGACCAGGGCTATGGCTACGCCCAGGGCGAGACCGACGATGTGCGCACCGGCGTCGCCTTCTCGCCCACCATCGACCTCGCGCCCGGCACCACGCTGGAGAGCAAGGAGCTCAAGCTGGTGGTGGAGGCGGCGCGGCCCGGCGACCTCTGCAAGGCCGCAGCCTTCCTCGAGGACCCGCCGCCCGACTATTTCACGCAAGTGATGGCCGACACGCCGACCCTGGCGAGCACCCTGGCCGAACCCGGCGACATGTACGACGTCGAGCACATCGTGCGCATCGTGAGCCAGACGCCCTGCATCGCGGTGCAGGTGTTCCTGGTCTACGCCCAGAGCCGGCCGCACGATCCCAAGCCGGTGCCGCAATTCGACCGCCACGCCCTGCTGGCCGTGCTGGACGGCATCGTCGCGACCATGCGCTTCGCCAAATAACGGCGGCGCGGCCGGGCGGCGGCGAAAATCTGGGCAAACGAAACGTTAACGCAATGCGCGCTAACGTGGCGGCGCAAACGGGGATCGCCATGTCGACGCCGAAGGAACGCCTGTGCCATCTGCTGGAGCTCGCCGCGCAAGGGCCGCAGCAGCGCGCCGCGCTGGCCGGCGAGGTGGCGGACCTGCTGCTCGACTGGCCGGCGCAATATCCGCAGGCGATGCGCGCGACGTTCGGCGCCTTGCTGGAAAAGATCGTGCGCGAGGTCGAGCCGCCGGCCTGCGCCCTTCTGGCCGCCCGCTTCGAGGGCCGCGAGGATTTCCCGCTCAGCCTGCTCAACGAATTCTTCCTGTTCGCATCGCCGCAGATGAAGGACGCGATCCTGGCGCGCAACGACGCCGCCGGCGCCGTGGTCTGTGCCGACCTCGACGCCCAGAGCCTTCTGACCGCGGCGCGGGCCGCGCGCGGCTTCGCCGGCGAACTGGCGCGCATCGCCGCCGTCCCGGACGCGGTGGCCGAGGCGCTGCTCGCCGACACCTCGTCGCGCGGCCTTGCCGTGCTGGCCAAGGGCGCCGGCGTCAATCGCGCGACTTTCTCGGCGGTGGCGATCCTGGCGGGGCCGGCGCGCTCGGTGCACGAGAATTTCGCCATGCTCGGCGTCTTCGACCGCGTGCCGCACAACGGCGCGGCGCAGCTCGTCGCCTTCTGGCGCGCCCGCTGCGAAGGCGCCGCCGCGGCGGTCGAACGCGCCGCCTGACGCACGCCTGCGCTATCACCCCCGATGCGATGCTGTTAGCGTCGCGGCGATCGTTGAGGGGTTTGCCGCATGTATCGCTTCGTCCTGAGCCTGTGCATCGCGCTGGCGACCGCCCTGCCGGCTGCGGCGCGCGTCGTGCCCTTCCCTGCCGGCTTTCGCACTCAGAACATCGCCACCAACGGCACGACGCTGTACGTCCGCGTCGGCGGCAAGGGACCGGCGGTCGTGCTGCTGCACGGCTTCGGCGATACCGGCGATATGTGGGCACCGCTGGCCGCCAAGCTGATGGCGGATCACACGGTGATCGTACCCGATTTGCGCGGCATGGGCCTGTCGGCGCATCCGGACACGGGTTACACCAAGAAGAACGAGGCCGTGGACATCGCCGGCGTGATGGATGCGCTGAAGATCGCGAAAGCCGCGCTGGTGACGCACGACATCGGCAACATGGTGGGCTACGCGCTGGCGGCGCAATATCGGACGCGCATCACCAAATGGGTGGCGATCGACGCGCCGCTGCCGGGTGTCGGCAACTGGGCGGCGCAGCTCAGCAATCCCAAGACCTGGCATTTCAATTTCCACGGCCCTGACGAAGAGCGACTGGTGGCGGGCCGCGAGCGCATCTATCTCGACCGTTTCTGGAACGAGCTGTCGGACGATCCCAGGCGGATCGACGAGCAGACGCGGGCGCACTACACGACATTTTATGCCATGCCGCACGCCATCCACGACGCCTTCGAGCAGTTCGTCGCCTTCCCGCAGGACGGCATCGACAACCGCGCATTCCTGGCGGCCGGCAAGCTGGCCATTCCGGTCTACGCGATCGGCGGCGAGAAATCCTATGGCGCGGGCATGGCGACCGAACTGCGCTTCGTCGCCAGCGACGTGACGGGCGGCGTCGTGCCCCATTCCGGCCACTGGATCATGGAAGAGAATCCGGACGCGACGGTGAAACTGGTGCTGGCGTTCTTGTCCAAGTAGCGGGGCTACGCGGGATGGCGAGACGATCGGGCAGCGTTGGTGCGATCGCCGGTCTGGCGCTGCTGACCGCAGCGCAGGCGGCCACGGGCGACGGCACCACCTGGTACCGCTTCACGGCGGCGAGCGGCGAGCAGATCGGCTATTCCTCGGAAGAGATCGTGATCCGGCCGGACGGGCGCGACGTGATCGACACGCAGCAGATCGACATCGACGTCCCGAGCGATGTTCTACCCCGCGCACCCTGGTTCACGCTGCCCGACGCGACGCATATGTCTGCGCGCACGGTGCGGCGGGAGGATGCCGGCGGACGCACCATATCGCTGTCGGCGACGGCGCAAAGCAACCGCGACGTGACGCGCGACGAGGCCGTCATCAATGCCGACGCGGCGGTCGTGACGCACACCGTTGCCGCCGGCACGCGGACGCTCAGTATCGCGCTGCCGCCGGGCGTGCGCTTCGACGGCGGCGACGGCTTGCTCAAGGGCTGGGATCCGGTGGCGCGGCCCCGGCTGGAATTCGACGATTTCAATCTGGGGGCGCTGGCGGTCGATCATGTGACGATCGAGGCATTGCCGGACGCCACGGCGCCGGGGCAGATCGTGGCGCTGCGCAAGCGCTGTGCCGGCACGGTGCTGATCACCGTGGCGCGGCTGACCATCGACCGGGACGGTCGCATCGCCGAGGCACACCAGCCGATGTTCGGCACCGATTTCGAGATCGTGCTGGCGACCCGCGAGGCGGCGCTGCAGGCGCATGCGCCCTATCGCCTGCTCTCCGGCGCGATGGCGAAGTCGCCCTATCGCATCCTGGACGACGCCCTGCACGGTCACATCCGCTACCGCTTCGGCTTTCGCGACGGCATCGTTTTTCCGTTGGCTGAGACGGGCGAGCAGCGCGCCACGCAAGCGGCTAACGGCGTCACCCTCGATATCTGCGCGGCTTGCGGGCCTGGCCTGCCGTCGGACGCGGCCTATCTCGCCGATGCGCGCAAACCGGCCCCGATGCTGCAGAGCGACGCGCCGCAGATCGTAGCCATCGCCGCGCCGGTGGCGAAGCTTGCGCTATCCGACACGCAGAAGATGGACCTGCTGACGCACAAGGTGGTGCGGCTGCTGCCGCACATCGATTTCGTCGGGCACTATTCGGCGCTGGACGCGCTGGCGCGGCGCGCAGGCGACTGCACGGAGTCGGCGGCGCTGCTGGCAGCGCTGGGACGCGCCGCCGGAATCCCGACGCGGGTGGCGAACGGCCTGGTTTATTCGCGCGAACGCTATCACGGCGTCAGCAACGTCTTCATGCCGCACAGCTGGGTGATCGCCTGGGTGGACGGCACCTGGAAAAGCTTCGACGCGGCGCTGGGCGATTTCGACAGCACCCATATCGCGCTGAGCATCAACGACGGCGATCAGCGCTCGGCCTTCGCCTCGCAGCAATTGGCCGGCCTGCTGCGCTGGGACGGGATGCAGGAGGTTAAGGCGCGTCCGGTGGAGTGACGGCCGGGGCGCCGTCGGCGGATTTCACCGGCGCCTGCGCGGGCGCGACGTTTTCGTAGACCACCGGCAACACGGGCATGGCGCGGTCACTCGCGGACTCGCCCAGATGCACGAACTGCACCTCGGCCGGCTTCTTGATGCCGCCGACGATCACAGTCTCATAATCGACGGCGTCGCAGGCTGCGGCGACGCTGGGCATGACGATGGCGGCGGCGGCTATCGCGGCCGCGGCGATGGCCGGACGCACGCGATAGCTGACGCAGACCTGATTGGTGCAGGACGACATAAAGCCGATGCGCTCGTCGTCACTCATCGCCGTGAGGTCGAACACCTCGCGCTTGCACAGGCGGCAGACATCGCCGTCCATGATGTCCGACAGTTTGCCCTTGTAGGGGCACGGGCTCTGAATCCTGGGGAAGAGGGCCATTGGGGTACTCCGACGCAATCCACCGGCAACCAGCAAATGCCCAATTCGCTGCGGCGGCAAGCAAAAAGCGCGACAATCTGCCAGTCGTCCGTGGCGGCGCCGCGCGGACAGAACGTCAGCGCTTACCCGTTCACGTCATGCCGTTCGCGGGTCTTGGCGAATTTGACGTTCGGGTGCTTGTCGGTGACGTAGCCGAGCTCCCAATTGCTCTTGGCGAGGAACACCGGCGCGCCGTCGCGGTCGGCCGCCATGCCGCCGCGGTTGGCGGCGACGAATTTCTCCAGCTCGGCGTCGGCGCCGGACAGCCAGCGCGCGGTCTCGTAAGGCGCCGGCTCGAGGTCGGCGTCGAGGCCGTATTCGGCGTTGAGCCGCGATTTCAGCACGTCGAGCTGCAACGGCCCGA